>OBLU010000882.1_pt1 | contig 27939 bp, 36 predicted proteins | sample 1518681 | NCBI WGS metagenome assembly OBLU01 (sample SAMEA3539304, study PRJEB22396) | soil metagenome | biome: tundra; feature: field; material: soil | place: USA | collected 2010-05 | depth 0.15 m
TGGAGCAGGAATTCAGCGCGAAGCGTGCCAAACAAAGCGCCAAGCAAAACAAAGCTGCAAAGAAAAGCACAACCAAAACCGCAGCATAACCCGACCCGCTCACCCAGGCGCTCGGCAACTGTCCGAGCGCCGTTTTTGTCTTTGGACTTTTATTTCTTGATCGCCAGCAGAGAAGGCCCTTTCTGCTGAGAGTTGCGTCCAGCCCGAGTCCCGCCCATTCAAAGGTGTCCTGCTGACGCAGGAGGCTTCTTTATCCCACCCGACGGGCTGGCGCGACCGCGCCCGGCTATTTGTCGCCGGATCGGAACGTTATCGGCGATTCATTCTAATCGGAATGAATTTCGGCTGTTAAAGAAGGCCGACTTACTGGCGGTCGTCCACTACCAGCGCTAGTGTGATTGCGATTGCTGCGATTAGGCTTTTCATTTTTCATTCTCCCTATTACTTAATGCGCTTGAGAATAGTCGGCGGTAGATTCCAAACGCCGAAAGTCGCTGTGGTTGGGACTTTTCCGTAGGGGCTGTATTCGACCGTCATGTACCCGCCGTTATCCCTAATGGCTTTGATGATGCTTATCGGTGCGCGGAAGAATAATGAATCACTTCCTTCGCCGCGATTGACGCTGAACGTTCTTAGATGCGAGTTGTTGAACTTTACACGTACTGAGCTTTGGTCAGCAGCAATAGTACGATCCAACGAAATGTATACTTCGCAAGAAGTTTTGCATCGGATCACGAGAGTCGCTGAGTCGTTGCTTTCTGATATAGCTGTCTCCGTAAGTTTTCCGTCTATAGCGGTTTTTACGCTGTAGTCCCAAGCACCCTGCGCGAACGCTGATCCTGCCAGCGCCAATGTGATTGCGATTACTGCGATTAGGCTTTTCATTGTGTGATCCTTAGCACCCTGCTCTCGGCGTGTTCAGTTTCAGAACGTTACTTGCCTCTGTCGTACTGACCAGCGCCAGACTCAAAAAGTGCGATTGTGATGAATTTCTTCATTGAGATTCGTTCTCCCTTTGTGCCTACGCTCGACTTTCCATTACTCGTCTACAATGACGGCGTAGTTGTCCGAGACCACGCAAAACTCATACTCCCCGCCGCAACCGGTCGTGGTGGTGTGTACTTCCCCCGTGGTCTTGCTTTTCAAGCTCATCTTGACGCCCGCCCAGGCTGCGCCGGTAGCAGGGTTTCTCAGGATTCCCTTAACTATTCCAGTGACCCCGTCTTCGTTCGCCACCACTGACGCAGTCGTTTCTGGGATTTTCTCTCCAGCCCCAAACGAAGCTGTGAACACACCCCATGCCTTGAGCACTCGCTCCAGAGGTTCTGGGGCCGAAAACATGAATTCCTCCCTGAGACCGCTTTCGCTCTTCAAAGAGAGCTGGCCGTATCGGACAAGGGGAATTTGGAAGTTACCCATAAATCTCTTATCGCGACTCCCGTCTTTGTTGACCTTCTTCCAAGTTTGTCCGACTACTTTTGAGTCTTTCGGGATTTGCTCTTCTTCTTGAAATTGGGTGTAGCTGCACCTAATCTTCACATCGTGAAAGTCAAGAAGGGAGAAAGTCTCTCCTGCACGATAGAGGATAAAGCCGGGGTAGAGGTAGAGTTCCCCGCCTTTGGAATTGCAAAGATGGGGTAGTTTCTCACCCCACTGGATCAAGTCGCAAGTGTCCAGAGAAAACACCGCGCGTTCACGGGTTATCGCGGTGCTGGCGAATGCCCGCGCCTGAACCCGATCAACATATTGCGTTGCTTTTATATCCCAGATCGCAGCGCACGCTGAGAGGGATGCAAATTCGTCTCGCAACCTAGAATACGGTTCGGCCTGCTCTTTCGCAATTTCAATTTGGGTGGTAATGGAAGTGAGACAAAGTTGTTCTTCAAGCTCCTTGACCTTCGCAGCCGACTCCTCCGATGCAACTTTACGTCTTTCGAATGAATCCTTAAACAGCCGCTTGAACAGGAAACCGTTTTCCCATGACGAGTATCCACTGGAATTGCGCTTGCTTTCAGCTAAGGCCGCGTTAAGCTCGCGACTGATCTCTTCGCGTTCTTCATGGGTGGTCTGAATAAGATGCTTGAACTCCTTTAGACTTTCGCTGGTTAGGAGTTCTGCGCCCACACTTCGAATTTCTTGACCGGGACTTTGATTTGGAATCAAAGTGGGAGAGCTGGGAGAAGAACTAGGGGTGAAAAGTCGGGATTGGAGCTGCTTGCCAGAAAAATGCTGTCGGTACGAGATACCCGTACCCGGCACAGAACCGGTGAGCATCAAACCCTTGTTTCCGGCATTTATCGTGAACGGGGCGCCGCCGACACTAGCACTTAGCCCACTCTTTGAGAGATTCAGACGAACGCCGGGAATGATTGTGAACGATTTGCGAAATCTCCAACCCATGTTTGGACTTCTCCTTTACTTCGTTGTCAAGATCGCGAACAGAATGCCCAGTACCACGGGTAGCAGGCGGAGTACAGCCGCATCGGGATAGTTGGGGTAGTACTGCTGCCCTCCCTCGGCAGTGATAATCCTGTTGGTAAGGTTCCGGCAGTCCGGCATGGAAGCCTCCACCCTAAATAGTGCGCCGCCTGCCGCGTCTCTCCAAATTACTGGGGTAATGGGGCGGGTGTCTGTTCCCGCCCCGTGGCTGGTTGTATGCGGCGAGCACTAGAGCTGCAGGGCAGGAATTGACAGGAGAAGCCGAACGGAGCGCGAATCCTGGCTGGTCGAAAGGACAAAAGGGACTGATCGATCGCGGAGGGGCCAAGCTAGAGTCCGCGTGTCCACCCTCTCAGAGGGGTGATTCCTCACATCGTATCAATGCCGAAGTCAAATAGGTCATGGGCCGTTGTTGCACCAGCGCCGTAGGCGCCGGCCATCGCCGAGCCGGCAACGAAGCAGTACTCCCCGGCTTTTAGATCGCTTGCGACCTCAATCTTGTAGAGTCCAGGCGCAATGCGTTCTGATTTGAATGCGACCATTGATTTCTCACTGGACCCGGTAGAACCACCCCACATGCTGAGCTCGCCGATCTCGGTCGTACGGTCGCGTTTTTCAACATTCAAACGAAGCAGCGCGAATTGGCTGGGATTCGAGACATTAGACGCGAGGAAATTGTCTCGGCCCAGGCCAGCGGCTTTGTCATCGAAATAGAAATAGAAGGTCGGCTTGCTGTCACGAACTCGAAGGCCCGCGCTTTTCCCTGGAATGACCGCCTTTGTCTTCATCTTAGCGATACCGTAGGTCATCGCCGAAGTAAAGACCCCGCCGGTCTTCGCGCCTTGATAGGCGGCTCTTTCGAGCATGACCATCTTGGGATTCCCGTCGTGATCTTTGGTGTATAGGTAGATTCCCGAATCGTGCGGCGTGAGCGGATCATTCGGATCGCCGACAGCTGCCTGACCAGCTCCGGGAGTTGCTCCCGAGGGATTGATGTTCAGGATACTAGCGAGTACCGGAGTTGTGGCCGGAGTCGGAGACACCGAGGGTTGCCCCTGGGGATCGATGAGAGCTCTTATTGGGGAACGTCTGTATTGAGAAAATGGACGCGGCGGACGGTATCCTGCTGGGTTCGCCGACCTACGTCGCCGAGGTCTCCCCGGAGATCAAGGCGTTGATGGACCGTGCCTGTCTGGTTTCCAAAGCGAACAGCGGCATGTTTCGCCGTAAAGTTGGCGCGGGCGTGGTGGCGGTGGGCAGGTATCAGGTGCCTACTTGGTAAACTGATGCGGGCGAGTCGGCGTTATTTCATTATGGATATGATCCATAATACACGGAACATCCTTCACTGCTTCCGCCGCCTCGTCTGCTGTGCTTTGGGTTTTGTACCAACCGTTCACTCGGTCGATCTCGCCATTTTTAACTGTAATTGTGCTCCATTCGAAAGTCACATTGGAGTAAACAATTGCTATGTCGATAATAGATTTATACATGATGCCCGGAGTGCCGACTTTCGGCGTTGGGCCATCTTTAGCCTTCAAAAAGGCATCGAAGGATACAAAATCACTGTCTTTTATCACGGTGACTTGACCGCAAGATGCGATTACTTGTTCGGGCGTAACGCTTGTTAGGTAAGCAATGATGGCGGGTGCTTTTTCGTGCAGGATGGTCTGTTGTTGTTCCAATTTCCTGAACCCAGAAATTTCATCTCCAGTGGGTTTCTTGGTTAACGAGCATGATATTGCTGGCGATCCGACGCCAGTCTTATAGCAATCCCAAAGTGAAAAATCCACTGGTGTATGCTTCACGAACTGGGTTTCGTATGATGCTGTATCTACTGTTTTGTTGTCTTCAACTTTAGAGCGAACTTGTTCCATACGGTAGGGAGTAGAGTGCAATATGATAGGCTTTTCATGTTGCCTCCGTGTTCAGCTTGTGAATGCTAGAAGCTCTGACGTTAGTTCGGGTCCGAAGCTTCATCCGCTTCTTCTTCAGCTATGCCTGCATTGATGTCATCAACGAGTTTCTGTGCATTCTCCTGCAAAGCCTGTACCTGTGCGTTCACGTTTGCTTGCACACACGCGGAATAGGCTTCAACGTCTTCACCCAAGACGCAGGCTTTACCTTCATCTGCCAAACGTTTGGAGTCGGCACTCATCTTTTTGGCGTCATCTAGTGAACGCTGTGCGGCGGATGAAGCAGTTGGGATGGGCGTCGTGGGAGTAGGAGTTGCTGTTGTCGGCGCTGCTGGCTTCGGCACTACTGTACCAGCTTCCCTTGGGCAGTGCGCCTGTATCGCCGCCCACGTTAAAGGAAGGCCGGCTTGTCCGCTCTGAAAATATGGAATCTGCGGCGCTAACTTTTCACAGGTCATCGCGGGTATATAGAGGGCGGTTTGTGAGTCTATCGCTGAGGTGCTGGTGTTGGGAACAGCCCCAGAGGTTGCGGCTGGTGTTTGTTCAGGAACAGTGGGTGCCTGCTGATTGCACATCTGTGCTTCAGCAGCGGGCGTCAGTTTGCCTGTGCCGCATAGTCCTTTGCTGTTGTCCTTGAGCGCTTCGGTCGTTCGGATGAACCGGCCACTTGTGGTGTACTCTTTGCCTTGCTGGTCAGGCTTCGGAATCCAGAAGCGGCAGTCATTGTGCTTGTTGCACTCGGCGTAAAACAGCACCTTGTCACCTTTTTTGACATCATCCAAGAACCACCTGACATGGACAGTCGGCGCACCACCTGTCATCATGCCAAGAGCAAAACCTCCAACTGCTGATGTGGGAGCATGTATAGCGTAGTCACCTGACTCCGAATGTACGTAAGTAACTTTGTTAGACAGTTGCGTGACCGTGCCACTTGTGCATCCGGCAAGCCCACATCCAGCACCAGTACCGATAGTGTCGCCGCCAATGTCTTCCGCACTTTGAACGGTGCCGACTTGATAGACGTGTTCTTTCTTGTCTTTTGCCAGCACCGGAACAACCAGCGCCAGCGTGATTGCGATTGCCGCGATTAGGTTTTTTATAAAGCCTCCGCGTTCAGTTTCTGAGCGTTACTTGCAAACGATGGTCGGATTATCGACAGCCACCTTGAGGCAGTCGGCGTATTGCTGCGCTTGCTTCGCTTGGTCCACAGGGCTCGCCACTGGCGGCTGGGTCTGAGTTTGGTCCACGGGCTGCGTTACGGGGACCGAGTGTGTCTTTGCGAAGTCTTTCAGTATCAGATCGCAGGCGAATCTGGTGTTGTTTTTGATGCTGCCACGCTCGCGTGTGGTGAGCAGACTGCCATCCCTGTCGGCGACTTCGATCTGGTTGTCACGGACGAACAGGCCGTGTTCGATGTGATTCAAGACCAAGGTATAGTCGGCTAGGTCCTGACGGATGGTGATCTTCACTTCGGGGCATTGTTTCTGAAAGTCCTTGGACATCTCGATGGTCTGGTTGCGAGCGGCATTGCGGTTGCTGCCGGAACTTGCAGATTGGATGAAGACCTTCGGTTGATCCTGAGCCAGCACCGAGGCCGTCAGCGCCAGAGTGACTATGAGTAGTGCGATTGTCTTGTTCATTTTGTGATCCTCTGCGCCCTGCTTTCAGCGCTTGCCGTGTTCAGTTTGTGAATGCTACTTCACGATAGCGAACAGAATGCCGAGTACCACAGGCAGCAGTACGAAGATGCCCCACAGATGTTTGATGACGCGGCCAGCGGCTTTCCATTCATGGGAAGCGTGTAGAGCTTTCAGGTCCTCCTCACCTTTTTGTAGAGCAGCGTGCCAACGCGCATCTGCTTCGGCGGTGCGTTTGGCTTCTTCAGCGTTTAGCGCAGCACGTTCATCCATCGATAGCTTCATAGCGACTCTCCTTTTGTTGCGCCGCTCGAACTTCCGGTGCCGTGCCGTGTTCAGTTTGTGAATGCTAGTCGCAATGAATGCTCGGGTTGTCTACCGCTGCTTTGAGGCAGTCGGCATACTGCTGCGCTTGCTTCACCTGTTCCGCTGGTGTCAATGTCGGCGGGGCGGCTTGCGGTGCTGGCGCAGGTTCCGGTGCGGCGGTGCCCTGCGGCGTGCAAACCTGCGCTTCCACATCAGCAGTGAGCTTTCCTGTTCCGCACAATCCATTTGCGTTGTTTTTCAGCGGACTGGCAGCAGGGATGAACACTCCTGAAGTGTTGTACACTTTGTTCGATTTGTCCGGGCTAGCGATAATGAAAGTCAACTTATAACCGCGTCGCTCACTTTTTCTTTCTTGAGGCCTATCAAATCGTCTGTGCTCAGGTCGCTAGGCGTATTGTGCTGTCGAATTTTGGCGATCACGATGTCATCGGAAAGGCCTGCCTGCTTCATAGCGACAACATCTTTGACTTTGACTGAACCTTGCTGAACCTGCGTCGGTGAGGCTTGTGGCGCTTGAGCAGAGACAGAGAGCTGCCCGAATACCAGAATCGTTGCAAACAAGAGTTCTATTTTCATTAGGTTCACTCGAAAGGTTCGGGACCGATTGCTAGTGTTTTGCGACCCGCGTCCCGACGCTTGTGGTGTGTCACGTCCAGATTCTATAAGGATTTATGCTATTTATTAAGAACCAAATGGTACTGTCGGTTACCATGGTCACCGAATTCCGTGGCGATGAGTCTCTAGGTCTAACCGGTCCGTTGCAGCGGAAGACAGATTATAGCTGTGGTGTCGTCTGTTTCGGTGAGAACGATATTTGAAGGTGACGTCTTCCATTCTCGCCTGAGTTATCAAGCCCGGCATTGGGCCTACTGAAATACTTGCGTGAAGAATCAACCAGCCGTCTCTGAGTGAAGTCTAACGACTGCGTGTTTCGTACGGCGTCTTGTCTGGACGCGTTTCCTGTGGCGGCGAGGCCGAACGCATCACGTATTAGGTTCTGATGTTCTGGGATATTCATCGTGACCCCTTGCTGGCCGCGTTCATTTCGTCGGCGTCCATCTGGCGAACCGCTCTTTCGACTCCCTCGTTCAGTTCGCGCGCCTGCCGTGGGTAGGGTTACTGCTGACAAACTATATTCGGGTTGTCTACCGCTGCTTTGAGACAATCGGCGTGCTGCGCTTGCTTCGTCTGCTCCGCGGGGCTCTGTGTCTGGGGTGCGGCTTCCGGTGCGGGCGTCTGGTCTGGCACAGGTGTAACCTGAGGAGTACAGTACTTGGCCTTCAATTCAGAGGACAGCCTACCCGATTCGCACATCGCTTTGATGTTGTCTGACGCTGGCGCAGGCGCATCTTTCTCTGGGGGAATTGTTTTTGGTTTGAATACGTCATATGTCCCTTCCTTGTTTGGGTTGTCAGGATCAGGAATCATTACGTAGTCAACGCTCATTAGGCCACGAACGTGTTTCGTTCGATACAGCACCTTGCTGGCTGTGTCCAGTTCTCTAGTGCTGTTGTGGTGGCCCCATGTGTGTCTAATGAACACAGAAGTGCCGTCCTCTTTCGTAAGCATTAGGACATACGGCTGTGAACAAGGGAAAAGTGTGGCGGATAATGACGCGCCTTCCGCGCAAGGGCCAATCAAGAATCGTTTGCCATCAGGCAAGGTCGCTATGAGCTTTCCAGCGTAGTCGTCCACTATGCCGCCAGTGCAATGAACGCCAAGCAGTCCGCTATTGCAGTCCGTGGTATCCGTGTATCCCGTTGACACCTTGCCTGCTACGTGTAGAGGAACCTTCGTGAGTGTCCCCATCTGATAGTCATCGCTATGGTCCTTAGCGAGCGCCGAACCAACCAGCGCCAGTGTGATTGCGATTGTTGCGATCAGGCTTTTCATTGTGTGATCCTTAGAGCCCTGCTTTCGGCGCGCGCCGCGTTCAGTTTCCGAACTACTTGCAAACGATGCTTGGATTGCCCACCGCTGCTTTGAGGCAGTCAGCGTGCTGCTGCGCTTGCTTCGCTTGTTCTGCTGGCGTCTGTACTGCTGCACCAGATTCGGCAGGGCAGTGTAATTGTATCGCCGCCCACGTTAAGGAATAGTCATCTTTTTTGCTCTGAAACAATGGAATCTGAGGCGCCAGAGTAGCGCATGACATTGCAGGTATAGTGACAGCAATTTGAGCGTCTACAGCTGAGGGACTGGTGTCAGGAACAGCATCTTGTTGCGGAGCAGAAGCCGTTGGTTCAGATGACGGCGATGGAACATTGGGTGCGGCGTCAGTTACAGGAGCGGACGGCGGCGTACAGAACTGCTTCTGCTGGTCCGGTGTCAACTTGCCTGTGGCGCAAGCGACTTCCATTTGTGATTTCGGCTGCACTTGCGGTGTAACTACTGGATGGTCTGACACCCATTTAGCTATCAACATGACTTCCTTATCGGAATCATCCGTGCGAGGAAGATACGCAACGTCACAAGTTCCATTAAGGTAGTGCCGCTTCGCCATTCTGAAAAGAATTTTGTCCCCTTCTTTGGCGGTGTTCAGCGGATTGTGTTTGGAGTTGTCTTGCCAGTTAGGTTGAAGTTCCCAATACCCACCGTCAACACGAATGTGCCACCAGTTGCTTGTGGCGTAGATGCCAGCAGCCGACCCCACGCATCGACCGGAATCGCAGTTGATGCCATTGAAGTCCGTGCCGATTCGTTGCGTGTTTTGTGCGTGCTTTTGTAGCACGCCGACCTGATAGTCCTTCTTGTCTTTAGCGGACGCCGAAAGCGCCAGCGCCAGTGCGATTGCGATTGCTGCGATTAGGCTTTTCATTGTGTGATCCTTAACGCTCTGCTTTCGGCGCGCGCCGTGTTCAGTTTGTGAGAGACAGGTTTACTTCGTTGTCTTTTGCATCTGTCTTCTGCGTCAGTGCTTTGCGAATGTCAGCGAGCAGAATGACAACAAAGCAGAGCAGCAGCGAAGTGATCGGAGCAAGAGACATTGCTGTCATGCCCGCCGCTGTATCAACTTCGTGACCTTGCAGAAGACTGATTATTCCGAAGAGTGCAGTCAGTGCTGCCAGAACAGCTACGATTATTGCGAAGACTTTCATAGTGACTCTCCTTTTGTTGCGCCGCTCGAACTGTCGACGCTCGCCGCGTTCAGTTTGTGAATGCTACTTTTGTTTTTTCAAGTCTGCGCATGTTGCCACAGTAAATGTCGCGTAGTTACCGTCATTCATTGCACAGCGACCGAGGTCGTAGCCGAGTAAAACTTTCTGCATGTCCGCTTCTTTTTGTGCAAGCTCATCTTGCTTGGCCTTGCTCTTTGGGTGTTGCTTCCACAGCTTGTCCAGTTCTGGTCTGTATTCCTGCTGCATGAAGGTATCAACATTCCACGCCGAGCTTAGCAGTTTAGACTCACTATCAAATTGCTTTTCACAATACTTAGCTGAGATGTTATTATGGGCCGCCGCTAAGCAGTTCTCATAGTGTTCCGCTGCTCGCAAGCTGTCATTCCACTTGTTATACTGGGCTTGGACACTCTCCGGCAGCAGTCGCTCGGCATCCATATCTGTGGGTTTCGATTGACAGCCGACCAACGCTGTCAGCGCCAGTGTGATTGCGATTGCTGCGATTAGGTTTGTCATTGTGCCTTGTGTTCTGTTGTTAATACTCGCAGTTAGGACTCTTGGTAAATGCATCCTTGGCGACATCAGCCTTGCAAGCAGCAGCACGCTGACGAGCAGCGGCATCCCTGACTGCATCCCTGCGAGCCTGTGCTTTCAACGCTTCTGGTGTGTGAGCGCGGTCATAGGCGTCGTCTTTGCGCTTCTCTTCTGCCGCCCGCTGTTCTTGAATGCGCTTTCCTATGGCGGCGATCTCGTCACACTCATCCCTTCGTCGATTACTTAAAGGACCGTTAACATCATGGTAAGAACAAACCTCAAGTGCGCTAGCAGCCTGTCTTCCCTGATCCATTTCTACGATGGAATAGTCCGTATAGGATCGTGCGTTCCACCAATCGTAGCCAGGGGCAGGGTTGGGGTCCTTCTGGTGCGGCGCCCGCGCACTCGGAGTCACGGGTTGCTGAGGAGAAACGACGACTTGGTTGGCGGGCGGGTCCCAGTTCTTGTAAACGTGGTACCCGAAGCAGGCCAGCGCCAGTGTGATTGCGATTACTGCGATTAGGCTCTTCAAGTTGCTGTTCATCCGTTTCCGCTTGCCGCCTTCCCAGATTTGAACACGGCTCAGATCGGTGCGCTAGGTTACGACCGTACTGGGGCCGACTCTGGGATGCTAAAGTGGAAGGGGGCGAGTGGGGCAAGGAGGTTTATCTGTAATCGCAATTGAGGTCAACCACCCAAACCTGACGGGACAGTCTCCAATTGTTTACCCTGAACATGCGACCAGCACGTCCCTAGAACTCACGGTCGTGGGCTACGTTAAGCGACAACTCGTAGAACTCACGGATGCCGGGCGTGTCTTCGTCGAAGAGGCTCGCTCAACGCGCTCGCACATAGACAGGGCTGTTGATCTCGGCTGCGTCGCTCATTTGGGGGCCGATGGCGCTTTATGGTTAGGCACTCACCCTCTGCTCATCAAGAATTGCCAACCATCGGGCTAACTTCCGTCAAAACGCTTGACCGACGGGCGGTTTCGGGGAACCACTCTTTCATTTTTTGTTCGCATCTGAGAAACTAACAGGAAGTTTACGGTTCTAATCCGTATCGCCACCGTCTGCGCCGCCTCGTCGCTGCCAGTTCATGAATTTCCTATTTGCGAGGGTTTCTGAGTGAGCATACGTGTCACAAACCGAGTAGTGGTCACAGTAGCTCTTGTCCTAGTGGGTATTCTTGCTGTCTTGAACTACCGCTCCATCCGGATTCACCGCATTCTGACCGCTGGTAAGCGGCTGGGCCAGCGTGCAGAACCGAGAGTCGCGGAAACGTCAACTGACCCGCAAAAGCTTCTCGCCGAAGCCAACCGCCTGTACTGGCTAAACAACGGCCCGAAGGCGGCGCCGCTCTATGCCAGGGCCGAGAAGCTGTTCGCCAGCCAGGGCGACGGACGGAACGAGCTTTACGCCAAAGTGGGACGCCTCAGATCGGAAGCCGAAACGATGTCGTTTGTGGAGCTTTCACGAGTCCTGAATGAACAGCTCCAGAATCCGATCGTCCGAAACGACCCAAGGCTGCGTCTGTGGTGTCTGATCGCGAAGGGCTACACCGATCTTGAGATTGACTACCGAGCCTCTAAGCGCGATTGGCTGGAAGCGCAGGACATCGCAAAGAGCTTGGGCGAGGACCAATGGGTGACGAGGGCCTCCGGCGAATTGGGCCTTATTGCTTTCCTAGAAGGAAACCCCGGACGGGCGGCCAGGCTTCTGGGTGGTGCGCTCCTGTCCACCATGACGAACGGCGACACGGCGGGCCAGATCCGCTTTCTGGAATTAGTCGGGAGAGGATTCGAAGAAGTTAATCGCCACGCGGAGGCGCTGCGATTTTTCGACAGAGCCATCAAGCTGGCGGAGGCTGATCCTGACTGTGGACTTCCATTTATGGGGTATGAAGGAAAAGCACAGGCACTGACCTCGCTCGGTAGAGTTGAAGAGGCAAAGTCGGTGCTTGAGAGTGCGCTCAGCAAAGCGCGATCACAAGAGAAGCGAGGCCACGAAGCGCAGTTGCTCATTCTTCTCGGAAAGCTTGAGGTGCAGACCGGGAACCGACAGCAGGCGCTGACGTATTTGGAAGATGCCGGCCAATTTGCAACCCGACTGCAGTACTACCGAATGGAAGCCGACGCCATGTTCGAACTAGCGACACTCTATCGTGATGGCGGTGATCTGGTCACAGCGGACGCGCGAGCCACCCAGGGTCTGGCTGCCAGCCAGCAGGTTGGTGATCGTTATTACGTGCCTCGCAACTTGACGATGCTGGCTGATTTGAAAGCGCGGCGCGGTCGCTTTACCGAAGCAAACGCGTTCTACGAGCAGGCGGAAGATGTGATTGAGGGAATGCTCCTCAGCGTCGATGAGCCGTACTGGCATAGCTCAACTGCAGCGGCGATGAGTCAGACCTACTTGGGACACTTTGAACTCATCACCAAGAATGGCGATGCGCCCGGAGCGTTCACCGTTTTGGAACGTGTTCGAGGCCGAACCCTTGCTTGGGCTCTTAAAGACAGAAAAGCACTCCCGTCAGCGGAATCAGGGCAAACAACCACACTGGAAGGCGATGTTGCAGGTCTACAGGTCCGATTGATGCAGACCAGCAGCCCAGTCGAACGCGGACAACTGCTCGACAATCTGGTTGAATACGAGCGGCGATTGGGTCTGGCGTGGACCAGAGATGATGCCCCAAGCCAACGCCTACCTGTGCAGCCAGCGCCGTTGACGAATGTGGAAAATGACCTGCATCCAGATGAGGTGCTCTTGGAGTACGTGCTGGATGATCCAACTTCCTTCTGTATTGCGGTGACGCGGCGAGGGACACACGTTCAAGGACTGCCGGTTGGGCGAAAAGAGGTAGAAAAACAGGTACAGCAATTTGTCGACGACGTGCGCGCAAAGGGCACGGGGATCGAAGCCTCGAAGCGTCTATTTCGAGTACTCGTAGAGCCGATCCCCGAAGCAAAGACGGCGACCCGATTCATCATTGCGCCAGACGGGATGTTGAACCTGCTTCCATTCGAAGCACTTCGCGATGGCCGGAGCGACTATCTATTGAAGTCTCGCGTCGTAAGCTACGTGCCTTCTGGGACCATTCTTGATGTGCTGCGGCGAGAGAGGAAGAACGTAACGGCGCCGCGTCCGTTTCTCGGCGTAGGTGATGTTGCTTATGAGAATCAAGGCGGGGCTGGGCGTAGGATACCGACTCCAGACACGGTCCGCGCACGGCTGGTGCGGGGCATGGCGGACTTTTCCGGGATGCGGCTTCAAGATCTTCCTGAAACGCGGGAAGAGGTCGAGAGAATCGGTAAAATTGTCGGACGGGATGCGGTAATCTTGCTCGGCAAAGACGCCACGGAAACTGCGTTCAAGAAGGAGCCCCTCGACCAGTTTCGCGTTTTACATCTGGCGGTACATGGCTTCGCGGACACGCAGTATCCCGAGCGTTCAGCACTGGTCTTGGGAACAGACCCGAAATCCGCTGACGACGGGCTGCTGCAAGTACGAGAGATAATCAGATTGCGACTGAATGCAGAACTGACTACGCTATCCGCGTGCGACACAGGTGTAGGCAAACTTCAGGGACAAGAGGGCGTCAGTAGTCTGGTGGAAGCATTCTTGGTAGCCGGGTCGAAATCAGTTGTCGCCAGCTTGTGGAGCGCCGACGACACGTTCGCGAGTGCGCTGATGGATCGTTTCTACCAGCGGCTCGGCCAAGGCGAAGACACCAGTTCAGCGCTCAGAAACGCGAAGCTTGATCTGTTGGCGAAATATGGCGATCAGGTGAGCCCATTCTATTGGGCGGCATTCATCGCCGTGGGCGAGACCTCGACACCGATTGGCATAAGACAACAATGAATCTGACTCTCGACGAACGCACAAAGATTTTCGACAAGGTCTGCCGACTGGTAGCTACCAAGCACTTCGATCCCGGAATGAACGGCGTGGATTGGAATTCTTTGGCTCGGGATCGCCGAGACCAAATTCTTGCATGTGCCGAACCCGAGGCATTCGAAAAGGAAGTTCAGAGGTTGGTTGCCGAGCTTAAAACCAGCCACACCGGCTTCCGACATGCCGGAATGCGAAACATACCGGCTCGGCACGCAATCAATGCAACCATGCAGAGCATCGCCGTCAACGGGAGTGAACGCTGGATGTTTCAGAACGTGCATCAAGGCGGCCCAGCATACTCGGCGGGGATTCGGCCTGGAGATTTGTTGCTGGAACGCGGCGAACGAGAGGTTCGGCCTCCCGAAGATTTGACATTCTCAGTCGGAGAAACGGTTGACTTGACGGTCGAAAAACTCCACGGAGGCCAAGAGCGGCTCAGACTTCAATTACCCGTGCCGAAGTCAAAGAAACATCCCGTCACCGCGCCGGATCCGGTACACGCTGAGAAAATCACCGACGAGATCGGCCTACTCAAAGTCGCCATGTTCCCCGGTGTGGTGGGAATCGACGTTGCCAAGGACATCGACCGCGGAATCGCGTCTCTGAACGGATGTAACCGCCTCATTGTTGATTTGCGCGGGAACACCGGAGGGGGGATCGGCGGACTGCGGCTCATGAGCTATCTGACACCCGGAAAACTGGAGGTAGGCTATAGTCTCACGCGAAAACGCCGTGAGCGCGGTTATCGTCGTGAGGAGCTGACCCGATTCGGACGGATTCCGTCCCACAAGGCGGCTCTCTTATGGTTAGCGGCACGATATGCCTTCGTTGAAAAATCTATCCTCGTGGTCACCGAAGGACTCGGGCAGCAGCGATTCCACGGTCGAGTCGTGCTGATGGTAAACGAGCACACCGCGAGTGCTGGCGAGATGGTCTCAGCATTTGCGGAAGAAAATAATCTGGCAACCATCGTGGGAACGAAAACGCCCGGCCGTCTACTCAGTGGCAGCGCATACAAGGTTGGCCACGGATACATTCTTGGCCTCCCGGTTGCCGCCTACCTGACGTGGCAAGGACGCATGCTGGAGAACAATGGCATCGCGCCGAAGTTTTCTATTGAACTCTCGCGAGAAGCATTGAAGCAAGGACGGGACACGCAACTCGAAACCGCAATCGACGTGGCGAAAGCTCTGTGATCGCGGTATGCCCTGCCTGACTCACAAATCCTCCTTTAGCCTACAAACACTTGGGCCGCCCCGCGGAGAAGCGCCTCAACTCAGGTCTTCTTCTTGCTTTTTCTAACGGGGCCGCTTTTTGGTTTTTCTTGCTTCTCAAACGTCAATGCAAAGGCTCTATTCGTCCTCGACTGCCGTGTTCATCCGCGCAACCCGGTTTTCCTCGAACTCGCGCATTAGCTTCCTACCCTTTCTCATCTGTTCCTCCGTGAGGGGCCGGGCGTAGAGTTGCTGACAGACGGATTCCGCTTGCTTGATCATGGTCGGCCGGTCGAACGTTGTGATCTTGCCCGTCGCAACGACATAGATCGCCAGCCGTCGCGCGGCTCCGTCAACCTCGCCTTTCAGTTTGAGGAACCGGCGGACAAGCCAGAGCACAGTATCGATGAGTTGTAGCCCGACTCGCTTGTCCGATGGACTGGATTCAAGGTCGCACCCGAACGTCAACGCTCCCCGCACACAGGGCAGCGGCGCGCAGATGTTCGAGGTGTCCAACTGGAACTGTTTCGAATGGCTGTGCATGAACTTGATGTGCTTGATGAACTGATTCTGCTCATCGTGAATGAACGTGACGACCCGTGCGCCGGTCTCCTCGTGGAAGTTGTGCAACATGTTCACCACGAGCGTTACCGCGACAACATTCGGCGTATCGAGCGGACTGAACCCGCCTTCCAAGACCCGCTTCGGGTGCGCGATGGCCCATGTCAGCGCATCCCGCAGGAGCTGCACCGTGCGCGGGTCGTACACGTTATTTTTTTCGAACGTTTCCAGACGCTTCAGGGGAGCCTCCATCATTTTGGAAAATTCCTCTGCGTCATTGCCCTCGAACGCCTTCCACCACCGCACGAGGTCGTCCTTCTTGAGGAGCTGGATCAGTTGCAGCGCGAGCGGAAGCCGCGTCGCCGGCGGCCCGTATTGCACCAGGCTCATGGCGTTGTTCGTGCCGCTGTCGAGCAGCGTGTCGGCGAACTTGGCCCCGGCGAAATGCAGCTTGTCGATCTTCGTGAAGAGGAATTGGGCTCCCGTTCCCCCGAATAAGTAGCCGAGTTTGTCCCCGATGTTGTCGATGCCCGAGAGCCCGAGCGCGTTCCCGTGCAGTTCTTTCTGCCCGACGATCGACAGGCATTCCGCCACCACCGGCGCGGCGATCTTCTCGAAGTCGGGAGGGGTGACCAGCGTGCCGGTCCAGAATTCGGGCTGATCTTTGTCGAAAAGATGACTCCCCGAATTCCCGCTTTCGTCCGTGTACGCAATGCAATCCTCGCCGAACGTCTCCGGCGTGCGGAGGAGTGGCGTCTTCTCCGCGGTCCGCGCGCTGCCGTGGCACTTCTTGTATTTCTTGCCCGACCCGCACGGACAGGGGGCATTGACTGGAAACTTCCTGCTCATGGCCGGAAACTACTATTTTCTCATTTTGCCGCAAGATTGCGCTTTCCGGGCCACCCGCCGTACACACTCGTTTCTGCTCCTGCACAATGGCCCGAGGCGCAGTTGCTGTAACGAGCGTTTCTCTGTGCGGAGGCTTGCCACATTGCTCAACCGAACAAAAGAGGAAAGAAGAAGATTCTTACGATTTCAATAGATCCGCTACGGTTTCTTCGGCGATTTCAATTTGGTCCAGCACGGCGGAGCATTTCTTCAATAACTTCCCATTGTCCGATCGTACGGCCCGATCCGTGCTGACCTTTTCGACCAAACGCCCGATCTGTTCGCACAGCTCGACAGTATGTCTCGCGATGCGCCGCGACTTCTGGGAATGCAGTGATTTCGGATAGCACGCCATATCGGCGATCGCGCCGACAAATTGTGTAAGCCGCCGCAATAAACGGCCCTGCGATCCGGTCGGCGTTTCCGACAGGAATTCTCCGTTCGCGATCTCGAACCCGATGTACGACCTGATCCGCCGCACCGTACCATCCGCGTCGGATAATATCTTCCGCATGCCCCGCGGCAATCGCTCATTCCGCTTCAGAAGTTCCAACATGCTCACGCACTCGTCCGTATGGGCCTGAAGCATCGTCGAAAAATCCTCCAACCGCTCTTGCGCGTCTCTCGCGTAAAGCTGCGCCAGGTGATACGACTGCTTCGAAGAAGTGAGTTTTGCGATAAAAACGCCGAGAAACGCGAGCCCAAGCATCACCTCAAGGCAGACGAGAATCTTGCCGACGCCGTGCGGAACGATGTCACCGTATCCGAGTGACGTGAATGTGACGACGCTGAAGTAGAGGCAGTCGGGAAAGTGAACCCATCCTCCGCCAGTCGTCAGTCCTTGGCCGCGAAAACCTAAGAGCCAGTAGGGCAGGGCGAACAACAGAAGAAATGCGCACATCCAGAGGAAGAGAACAGGGATGGACATGCGATCGATCCAGCCCATCGCTCGTTTCGAGATTCGAGGAAACCGGTCAAACACTGGCCCTATCCTTTCAGGCCCAGGTCTTTTTAACCGCTTGTTCAAGAGCGGCCTGGCGCGATTCGATCCACTGAGAATAATGCTTTTCGAGAATTCGCGTCGAATTCCCTGGAATCGGCGGGTGGCAAACCTTCAACATTCTTTGCTTGCACCATCCCCACTGTGTTCGTAATGCCCGGAAGATCAAAAGCCCGAGAGCGCACAAGCAAATCGCCAAGATTTTCGATGTCAGCCTGTTTGGACTCGTCCACGACCGGGATCGCGATCCGGCACTACTGGCGAACACAAGGCGAACATGCTACGCTTTTGCACGTGGTTCTTCGAACGTGCACAGTTGCGGTAAAGGATATCCGAGACGTTGAGCACTCCATAGAGGTCACTGCGGAGACTCTCTATGAAGCGATCGCCACGGCTCTCGCCGCGTTGCAGCAGGACAACTGGGTAGGAGAGATCGGTCAGGGGTTCGCAACGGTAACTGTTCTTGTCCAACAGCCGCCCGTAAAGCACGAAGTCAAAATGAAGGACTTTGTCTCATGGCTCGGACGCCAAGGACGTTCTCCCGCAGAAGTCATGCTGAAGCAAAAGCTGGAGAAAATATTGGGCAAAGCAAACCACGCGAGGACGTGACCGAAAAGGCTAAGCAAACAAATCAGCCGGAAGACATCTCCGAGCTCTCACTGACTCGGAGTCCGAGCCGGTTTTTGGGAATGCTTAGGTTGTTGCCCCGCTTGCGCAACACCCGCTTTCACCGATGAGGGCTGTGTGATGGTCGCACCTGGCGCGAAGGGGTCCTTTCCTTCAAGCAGCGATGATGCAACGAAACTAACGAATATCATCCCACTCAGCAATCCCCAGGGTCGAAAATCCTCCTTATGCTGGACTGGCCAGTTGAACGAGTTGGACACTCGCCGTTTCGACCCGGTAGCCGAGCTTGCGCAGTTCCCGGACCATCTTCAGCGTGCGTTTGCGTTTCCTGGTTTCGATCACCGCCGGACCCCGTTCTTCATAACGCACCTGCCGGTGCAAAAGGATCCAAATTAGTTGACAAAGACGATGGGCAATTACCCCGATGGTTTGATTATGTCCCATGCGTGGTACGTGGCGGCGATACACGATCTCGAAGATGCTTCCTTTGGTCTTCACCGCGGCGTTGGCACATTGATTGAGCAGTCGGCGCATCTGGCGGTTACCCTTCGGCGAGCGGTGGCTGTAGTTCACTCCAGCGCTCTCGTTGTCGCCCGGGCATGCGCCTACCCACGACGACAGCTGCTTGGCCGAATCAAAGGTGGCGGCTGTGGGACCGACTTCGGCAATGATCTGCTGCGCCGAATCCACTCCCAGGCCGGGTACCTCCGCCAGCCGCTTCACAGCATCCTCATGGGGGCGGAGCAGATTCGCGACCTCCTGATCCAGTTGGCCAATCTGCTGCTCGAGGAATGCCAATTCCTCCAAGGCCATCTTCAGCAGCCGCCGGTAAACAGGGTTGAGCTCGCTGCAGGCGCCCAGCGCGTCGCACAACTGCGCCGCCGTGGCTCGCAAGCCCTTATTCGCCATGGCGGCTAGAGCTGCCGGGTCGGTTTCCCCATCGGCGAGCGCTTGCATCATACGCCGTGCGCTGACCCCCAGCAGATCGGAAACCAAGCTGGACAACTTGATATGGGCCTCTTCCAAAAGTGCCTCCAGTTGGTTCTGCATCCGCCCTCGCAGCCGCGTCAACTGAAGCTTGCGGCGCGTCACCGTGCGCCACAATCGTTGTTCGGGATCGGGCACGAAGCTCAAGACCAGTTCCTGGGCCACCAGCCGTTTCACCAGTCGTTCGGCATCAGGAAAATCCTTCTTCCGCCCTCGCCGCCCGCGATTCGACAGGGCTTGCGCTAGATGTAGCTTTCCCGACAGCGGGCCAGCCCCTTCTCGTTCCAGGCAGGTCGGCCTCCAGTACCGTTCCAGGGCTCCCCACACCGGTTGCCAATATTGCGCCGTGGATTCCATCACTACCTCATCCACTTCCCGTTCCAGCAGCCATTCGGCCAGTAATCGCAGATGCTCGGGGCTAGCGCCAAAACGCCTCCGTTCAAACTCGTACTCGCCTTCCACCTCCACGTCGGCCACCACCACAGCCAGCATCTTTTTATGCACGTCGATTCCCGCTATCCTATAAGCCATAAGCTCCTCCTGGCGGGAGCGGAGAGCGTGCCAAAAGTTACCTTTAGCAGGGTCACAGGCTATCGCCGCTCCCGCTTGGAGAGAGGCAACGCCCAATTATTTGCTCAACTACGCACGCTCCCGATCAGACACACGAACAGCCTCGACCGCTCCAGTGGGGATTCGACCTCATCGCTCCCGCCGCTACCCATTCTGCCGGATACTCGAAGCAATTTTCATGAACTTTTGCGGGCCGCAGGCCCTAGAAGACACACGAGAACGACTGGCTTCCAGGGAACGAGAATGTACATCGCAGACCTCCGCAGACGAAGAGCGGTTTACGATTACAAATATTATACTGCGAATCCCCAAGAACTTTTTTTGTGAAAATCGTGCTCGTCGTGAATCATGATGGCGCTCTCCACCAGAGATTCTGACCGTTGCCGGGTTGTGGCTTCAGAGCACGCGAATAGGAAATCGCATCCATTCCACGCCTGGCTGGCGCAAGCCGAGGAAATACGAACCCGGAGAAATGCCAGCGAGATTGATGTCAACCCTCAGCACCACAATGTGATCTTCGAGTTTAGCCGTGGCACTTGTACGGAAAAGCTCAGCGCCGTTCGGATTGATGAGCGCTACATCGTACGCCCCCTCGTTGCTTCCGATTGGCAACTCCAAGTTCAGATTCCTTGCGTTACGAGGAACCTCTAATGACGGCTGACTAGTCTCGGACGTGCTTTCTCCGCGCGCCGTAGCGCGGCCACGCAGGTCGAGAACCACAACTGCCGCGGTTTGCCCCGATGGCCGACTTCGCACCCACAACAATCCGCCGAACGCGAAAAGCAGAACCGCAGCAGCGGCCAGCCAGACTTGAATACGACGCCGTTGGCCTGCCGCTTCTCTACGGAACTTGTTGAAGTCCTGGAAGCAGGGGCTGCAAGCACTGAGGTGGTCGAACCAAGGCGCCGCTTGCGACAGCGGCAATTTGTGGGAAGCAATGCCCCTGAGGATGGACGAGTCGGGGCACCCAACGCGCTCTGGGTTTGGAAACTCGCGCGATAAACCCCGCGCCAGCACATCCAAAATGCGCTTCTCTTCTTCGACGGAATAGCCCTGTTCGATCAGAATTTGCCTCTCGCCAACCTTGCTTCAAAACCAACGGCCAAGTTTACCGCGAGCCATGCGGTGGGCCTAGGCCCCGCTCGAACCTCACGCCGCACTGCCAAATCGGGCGCGGAGCCGCCCGAGTGCGTAACGGAATCGTAGTTTAGCTTGCGGCTCGGTCAGTCGCAGATATTCTGCGATTTCCCGCCAGGAATAACCTGACTGCCGTGCCATCCAGACCGTTCGTGTCCAGTTATCCATGTTCTCGATGGTTTGCTTGACCTGAATCGAACGATCCAGGTCCGCCACCGCCTTCGAATCATGTGCCTGTCGCAGCCGCTCAAGATCGCGGCCCAGCGGAAGATATTCCACTATCTCTCGCCTTCTGCGTTCCCGCCTCAGGGAGCGATTGAAGCGATGGTGAAAGGCCCCGAAGAGATAGGCCTCCAGGTTCAGTATCGGTCGGCCTTTTCCATTTGACCGACACATGGTTTTCGCGACGGACCGCAGTACCGACTCCCACACATCCGTGGCCAAGGCCATCGCGTCATCGCACGTTTTGTTTGTCAGCTCTTTGCGCGCGTGCGCCTGAACCCGCGGCCACAGACGCCGCGCAACGATTGCCAATTCGCTGACGTCATCCTGGCCCCGCGCTTCAGTATTCTGAAGGAAAGCGGAAAGAACCCATTCAGGGCCCGATTCGCGGCTGGACATCGGACAGGCCTCTCCTCTTAATCATTACTGCTAAGGCCAGAAAGTGCCAAGAGCTTGACATCTGACATGAGCCGATGTCAAGGCCCGGTGCACCTCTCGCCTCGACCGGAGCCCATAGTGTCACGCCGGCGGAATTGCGGCCCAACGGGTCTGGCCAGCGGCGCCCAGAAATAAAAAAATCTTTTTGATACTTTTTCTCTCCTGCCGGTTCCTTCACTAGATGTAGGGCAATTATCGATGTCTGCCGTTTGGCGAAAGGGGCTTTGAGAAGTGTTCCCCAACGTTGAAGTGCGTCACCTGCAGGCAGTCAATGCTTTGGCCGAGGAGTTGAGCTTTACTCGGGCCGCCCACCGATTGCACATCACCCAATCTACGCTCAGCAAACAGATCGCTGAGATCGAAGAACACTATAGATTTCACCTGTTCACTCGCGACAATAAAAAGATTGTGGAGCTCACTGACGCGGGACGTATCTTCGTCGAAGAGGCTCGCTCGGCGCTCTCGCACATGGAGCGGGCTGTTCATCTTGCTCGTGCCGCCCATGATGAACCAGACAACGTTTTGATGATCGGACACTCGCCCTACGCCGATCAAGCCTGGGTTTCAGCCATTCTTGCAATTCGTCTCCCCCTGTATCCCAAGCTCCGCCTTCGACTGATCAGTCAGTTCTCAATCGAGTTGGTCCGAAGCGTCATGGCCGGCGAACTGAATCTGGCGCTGGTGACGGCACCGCCGGATGACACCAAGATCACGGCCGTGCCATTCGCTCTGACGCCGCTCTATGTGGTTCTCCCACAGATCCACCCGGCTGCCCAAAAGGAACACCTCGTGCTCCAGGATCTGGCAAACGATGAATGGATTCTGTTGGCGCGACGAGTTCACCCCGTCGTTCATGGCGCAATCATGGACGCCGCGCGACGTGAGGGAATCGCTCCGAAACACGCGCACGACATTATTACGGCTCAACAGGCGGTTCACTTGGTATCTGAGCACGTTGGCGTGGCCATCCTCACCAAACCTACAGCTTTTGGCTTTCGCGCTGAAGGTGTAGTGGTAAAGCCGCTTTCTGATACCTCATTGTGTTTCCAAACGTGTGTGATTATGAGAACCGACGATGATTCACGATTGGCAAACGAGTTCGCCCGGTCCTTCCTCCGCAAATATGCGCCCCAGCGCCTGCCCCCAAAACAAATGGAATTGTGGCTGTCCGCCTAAGTTGTCAGCCAGAAAACGGCAATCCCGGCGCCGCGTCCTTGACAGCACAGCGTCGTGGGAGTGGGGCATGCCGGGTCCGAGGCTATTTATCCAGACCCGCCCAAAGTGATGGCTCGATTGTGCAGCGCCGAGGGCGACATTTCGTGATCCCTTTTTGATCCACGAACCATTCCCAACCCCTCCTAAAACCGCTTGTGGTAGTCATCTGATCAAACTGCCGAAAAACAACCTTGAGAGTGTTAAAGAAAAGGGGGGCCGATTAGAGCATGGGACATGAAGTCCCATGCCCGTTCTCCGAGACTTGGTGTTCGCAAGGGCTCAACGATGACTTCCGGGCGGATGGGTCTCCACAATACCTGGGCATATATTCATTCTGGTCCCTCCGCCTCTGCAACGTGCTTCTCAAGCCAACAAATTTCGCTACCTGCGTTGAAGATGGCGGCGGCGCGATTCCAAACCCTTTCTAACTCCGCAATCTCTGCTTCTGAAAAGAGTCGAATCGCTGAAAATGCTTTATCGTCCCCGCCCGACAATAAGAATCCAGAATTATCAATGAAGACGTAGGGTGTCCCGAGGTCGCCACCCTCGTTCTTCTTATCCTCGTATCCTCCGCCGCCAGAACTGGCAACATCGCCCGAACGGTTCATCTCCCGCTCGATGGCGTACCATTGCTCGGGCCAATGCCCATCCTCCGGCCACTGCCCACCCTCCGCTCGAAAGTTTTGTGCCCACTTTTCAGCTAGAGTTTTGCTCATTCCCTAAACCCACTTGTCCACGCCCAGCAGCCGCAGAATCAGAGACCCGAGTTTTTGCCGACGCCCGGTACGGGTCAGCGGGATGCCGATCCTGCGCGAGACTCTGGACTTGAACGCCGACACGCCGAAGAACCGCCACCACGAAAATCCGCCTCGGTTCATTTCCGTTCCTGTCACATCACTCCCAAACGCTGGAGTATATTTCTGTCCCGCTAGTTGGCTTCACTTTGGAGTTCCACGGGCCTTCCGGAAAGTAAAAAAACCCCACAAAACATCTTGTTGTCCCCGAAAGAGCCGAAGTTCCTCGGCAATCGCGTCTTGTCAAAACTACCTTCCTCCTAGGCAGCGCCCCCTCATCTACACTGCGCCTCAGTCCTGTCTTTCGCTTTCGCCGCCGCTGATGTCTGCCACTGCATGTTGCTGGGAGCATCGGTTCCACCGCACTCCAGCGGCTTTACGTGGTCGATGATGTACCCCGGACACCGGCCTGCGGTCTCGCCCGTCGCGGGACATGGATGCTGCTTCTTGAAGCTGCTGATTGCAGCCCTCGAACGCTTGATGTGGCCGTGCTTATCGCGCAAGCAAGATGTGCACCGACGGGTGGTGTGCACGGAGCTGCCCCCCTGTGACATCAAGGGCAGGCTCCAGAGCATCCAGAAGAACAACAGTGCGATCCTCATCGGCAGTCTCAGTATCCAGCAACCAGAGGGGATGCACAGTGCTTTGGCTACGATTCGCGGGTACCGAAGTCATTTGGCGGCTGCTGCTGCACCAAGTCTGTTGCTCAGGAAGGGGCTTCGCGCAATCCGCTGCCTCTCTAATTCTCTCGGGCGAACGTGGCTTGCAGATAGTGCGGCTGCGAAGCTTTGACAGCACATACTGCTCAATCCAGAAAGTCCAGCCTACACTCACGCTAGGTGGGTAATTTGACCATTTGACCAGCTTACGGGTGGGTCCGGGACGGGAAACCGGCTAGCGGGAGCGCCGGGAAACGAAGTATCATGAGCGCGAGAGGTGGGTCACATGTTGTAGACCCCACCGTTCATGTTCCGGATTGGGATTACGTGAGTGTATGTCGTGGACAAGTCTGGGACAAATGGCTAACGAAACGCCCGGGTGATGTGTATTGGATTGGTTGGAAAAAAGGGGAAGATTACACTACCTGATGGCTAGTTCGAATGAGTTGGCGGCAGTAAGAATGCAAACCAATCCCCTTACTTCTTACACTTTAAGGTCATCTCAAACGTCACATCCCCTGCCGCCGGAACCACAACCTCTCCCTTCTCAGGTCCGCAACCTTCCTTCGTGAGCTTTACAGGATGCTTGTCTGCTGTCGTCCAATCGGTCACTTCGGTAGTGCCATCCCACAACATCCCATCGACCTCAACAGCTGCGCCTGGTGGATGGCTCTTCACGGTTAATCGACCAAACGACTGACTCAGCTTCACCAGTACTCGCTCGCTTAGTGGCCCCGACGTGTTTTCTGAGCGGTACCGCGCCCACCCTAAAACCGTTATTTGGGCCGCGTCCTTCGAGGACGAATATCCGTGCTCAGAGTAAAACTTGCGAATCTCTGGATACATTCGCCCGACAACTTTCTGGTCCTCCTCAAGCTGACTCGAACTGGAACCTGCCGACCCCTTCGAAATACACTTTGTAGCATCTGCAAAAAAGTATGTTCGCTGAGATCTGTCGCTAAAGTCTACATTTCGAGCGCCCGAAGCCGCACAATGGCGGGAGGCTACCTCCTCATATCGGTTCATCGCCTTCGTCTCTTGAGCAAAAGACGTCATCACTAATGAAATTAGACTCACCCCAACAAACACGGAGAGACGAAACAATCCTAGCTGTAGAATCATGGTTCCTTCCTGAAAAGGCAGCAGCTTAATACCGCTAGCGCACTCAAAACCAGCCCACCGTAAAAGCATAAATGCATAATAATGCTGCGCGCTTGGACGTAGCGAGAATTCAACACATCCGCAAACTGGCTCTTTGCGCTCAGCGTAGGTCCCATGTCCCAGTAAAGTTGGGCCAACAAGCGTTCATAGCTCCAGTTGAAAAACAGGAAAAATAGAAGCAGCAATGTGGCCGTCATGAACATTGTAATTTCCGGCCGATCAGTACTTCTCAACCGATTGTCCTTACTAACTACCATCGTCGCCCACAAAGCACCTAAGACCGCGATACCTATCTGAACAAATCCTGCTGACTCCTCTCGTTGCATTTTCAAGGCCTCGGTTCGATAGACATCGTAATTCACAACCTTGATTTGAGCGGGAGTTGTAAGCAACAAAAACATGCCGTATCCGACTACGGACACAAAGATTAGGATCGATGTCGCCAAGAGGGCTTTTCGCCAGAAGTCGCTGGAAGGGGCAAGCGCTTTACCGCGGCGACGAACAAAGCGATCTACTAGCACACCAGCAACAAAGCCCAAACAGAAGGTTACTGTGATACTAACCCAACATACGTGCTCCATCCGCGGCGCGCCTCCACGGAACCCTATTATATTGTCTTCCTGCGCCAGCTAGTCCGCAATACAAATAACGTTCGGCATAAAGGTTGCACCGTGGGTCCGCTATTCTACCGAAAATGGTTGCGTTAAATTCATCGCCCCGAACAAGTTAGTGCGCTGATGGTCATAACAGCGCTCCTTCACTCGGCGCCACCCCAGATTCACGTCTGAAAGACCCAAAGAAGAAACTTGGGTCAAAATTGAGTCAATTAAGTGCCGAAAACCGCATAAAACCGTGGTCTGTGACGCAGAGCCAGCCCATTAGTTCTAGAATCAATCCAGGGGAAATGGGATGATGCATGCGGAAGCCACTGAGAAGGTCTACACACGCGAAGAAGGGCCAGCCGCCTACCTGAACTGGCTGGCTGCTCGACATCAGAAGCCGCTTCTCTGTACTTTTGAGTATCCCCTTTACACCGATGCCCATATTGTCGCCGAGGCCCAACACGGTCCCTACACATTTCTAAACGCGATCGCAATGCCGCATGGCGTTGTACGTCCCGCGGTCGTTCTCAGGTACGACTGCCACTGGCAGTTTCCACATCCAGACTGGTCGAGAACAAATGCTGAGCGGTACCATGGCGGGACACCCGCCGATGAAATAGCTGCGCTAGCTTCTTTAGCCATGGAGGTGCGATTCCGGGCCGGCGATTCATCACGAGAGTTCAGGCCGGGAGGTGATCCGAAGGGAAGACCCATAGCCTTGACGAGGCGCGGTATTCCGTTACTCACGCTTGGGAGTTCTCATCGATGGGTCTTGCCACTAGTTGCCGAAGGGCAGCACTCATTGGAACTCCTGCAGCCGCTGAGCATGCTTCCCGACCTGAATCCAGATGCTGCTCTGACCCTGATTCGCTGCGCTCGTCTTTACCAAGATGCGCTTTGGCTGGCGGAGTCACAGCCAGCGCTGGCGTGGTTGTTGCTGGAATCAGCTCTTGAAACGGCCGCAGTGTATTGGCGCTCGCAACGTGAGGAGGCGCTTCTTCGATTTCGCACAGAGAACTGCGAACTCTATGATGACTTGTTCCAGCTTGACCCCACAATGCCGAACCGTGTGGCAGATACGTTTAAGGATTCTTTTGGGGTAACCAAGAAGTTCGTTGATTTTGTCCTCAAGTTCCGACCGCCAGAACCGCGGCCTGGGCAGCGTCCCAGATGGGCGGTGATTGATTGGTCCGACTCATCTCTCAAGAGAATTCTCAAAACGATATATAAGTACAGGTCGAAAGCTCTTCACGAGGGCAGGCCTTTCCCAGCACCGATGTGCGAACCTCCGTATTCTGCGGCGGACTGTCCCGTCCTAACCGAGAAACCACATGGCCATACCAGCATGAGTGGGGGCGTCTGGCTTGAAAAGGATATTCCTCTTTTGCTGCACACATTCGCATACATCGCTAGGCCAACCTTACTGAACTGGTGGCTGGCGCAAGCACCGCAGGAGCACTAGCTCTAGCGTCGATAAACTTTGCTCCAGTTTGGGTACTTGGATCGCGAAAAAACTCGGGTCAATATTGGGTCAATTAAGTGCCGAAAACCGCATAAAACCGTGGTCTGTGACGCAGAGCCAAGCTAAGCGAATCAATGAGATAGCACTTCTGTGGTTGTTTCGGGACCAGGGGGTCGGAGTGATGGCGCACGCAAAGACGATATGCCGTCTGCGTCAAGGGCAAAATAACAAAGGCGTTAGGCAATCACAGGTCCATGCGGCGCCCGCCGAACGGCCCCCAGTCTCGTGGAAAGGTTAAGTTGCTGCTTTCAAGCAAAGCTGCTCAGGCTGTTTCGTCGAATGCGTTGTATCGCTTCTATTCCGCTCAAGACGCGCTCACGTTCGCTCACGATTTAGTGTTCCTGAGCATTCCCGAGCATGATTTTCAAGACCTGTAAGGCATCGCCCATGCCCCACATTCAACAAGATAGAAATATCTGTCTGTACTCATAACCCAAAGGTCGGTGGTTCAAATCCACCCCCCGCAACCAACCTCAAGTT
>OBLU010000883.1_pt1 | contig 27909 bp, 21 predicted proteins | sample 1518681 | NCBI WGS metagenome assembly OBLU01 (sample SAMEA3539304, study PRJEB22396) | soil metagenome | biome: tundra; feature: field; material: soil | place: USA | collected 2010-05 | depth 0.15 m
TCGCGCTCGTCAACGACGCATCCGCGAGTCTGCCCGATTGAACCCCCAACAGGTGTTCGTCGAAGCGAAGTACGACCACAAGGCACCCACTAGGCTGGTCACAAAGGCTTCATGCACCTCTGAAACGCCGGAGCCGACCTGAACCCCCTCCCGGCAGCCGAATCCCACCGATGCCGCGCAGACCCGGAAGGTCTGCGCGGTATAGTTCTCCTGCCACGGCCAGCGATTCCGGCAGTATTTCCGCCCATGTCTGGCAGCGTTGAGCTATACTTGCCCACGTAGTCATGGGCTCGACTGCAAAGCCCGCGCCCCCCCTGCTGCACCTGCAAGTGCGGCCCTGAACCCCAAGTTCGCCGAGTGCAGCAGGCGGTACGTCTATGCGTTTGGAACAGCCATAATTTTCCAGAAGCGGGCCCGCAAATATAGGGGCCTGGTGCAGGTTCTCACCTTCTTCGGGGTGGCGATTCCCGGCGTCGTGGGAGGCATAGTCCTCGCCAATCTCCTGCATGCGAACTTGCTGGAAAGCCTTATCTATGTTGCCGGCGCGCTGGGCGTGATTCAGCTGGTCTTCTCGATCTGGTCGGTGGTTGCCAATTGGCCGGAGAGCCTCGAATATTCGGCCACCGCCGGCGCGGCTAATATTCATTTGTCAAACAAGCTAAAGGCGCTCGCCGATCAGGCGGCAACTCCGCCGACGGATTTCGAGGTGGTGTATACCGAGCTGGTCGCCATGGACGAGGCGCAGAATGATCTCGACAACAGGAGGGACATTACGGACTCGGAAAAAGTGTATGGCCATCGCGCGGCGCTAAGGCAGTTCAGCCTGAAGTGCACCGCATGCGGAGAAACGCCCGTTTCCATGAAAAAGGCTTTTTTTCCGTGGAACAGATGCCCGGTATGTGGAGGACCTAAGAAAAAATGAAAACTAAAATGCCCGAAACGATTGCTCCGGCAGCCAAAGAGTTCATCCAACAGCGTCCTGCCAACGTAAATCGCCTGCTGAAGGCATGGCTAAGCGTCAGCGACGAAGAGAAGGCTGAGTTTCAGACAATAATTACGAATGCTAGCAGCCTGTCCGAGTTTGAGCGCCAGAAGATGTTTGAGAGGATTATCAACGTTCATACCGGCCCGCTTGAAACCAAGTGCCCTTTCTGCGGCCGCGGATAAAAGAAGGTCGGCGCAATAAAGAAAACAGCTTCCCTCTTCCTAGAATGTTTCCATAACAGGAGGCCGACACGAGCAGCCCCGGCAACAAGCCCGATCCCGGTCCGACGAAGTCTTTCGTACATAGGATGCCGGCAGAACTTCAGAGAAGCGGTCATTGGTCGATTTCAAATCTCACTCGCAAACAACGCGCCTTAAGAACTCCAGGGTGCCGCGTGATAATCCCGTTTATCACGTAGGCGCCTGTAGGGGTCGCCTCACAAACGCAATATAAAGCACGTTAAGCTTTATCCAGTATTCTTATTTGGGACGCTGGAGAGAACTTCATCGAGCCGCTTCAGCCAGAAATTGCATAATTCGCCTTCTTCTTTTACTTCACCGGTGATCTTATCGAGATAGTTCCACGTCACAAGGTAGGACGGGATATCGGTTGGTTGATAGGCTATTTTCCGGTACAGGGCTTGCGCAGGAAGATTGTCGGTGCCTACCGACAACCCAATACTTTCCGCTTGATGGCGTCTCGCATAAGCTTCAGTGCTCTGCATCAACGATATAGCAATGCCTTGACGTTGTTTATCGGGATGGGTAGCAAGTCCTTCCGCGTAAGCGCATTGCAAGCGTCAGAGGAAACACATGGTTGACAGATTAAGTCCGCAGCTGGTTTGACTTCGCTACTTGGATCCAAAAATCCTCAGCCCGCCGGGGTTACTACAGGTTTGCCCGTGACCGCCGGGGGATTGGGACAGGACACAGCGCCTCTGGCCGCAGTGGAAACAATCTATACTCCTGCCGCGCAAATCGACGATAGCAGACTTCTTTCTACGGTCCACACCTGGTTTCAGCCAAGCTGGATTGTACGTATCACGCGGCCGGTGGAGGGTTTGACGGGACAGATGCAACGGGCGCTGGCCACGGCCGCTCCCAACCTGCCCTTTTCCGGCTTTTACTCCATGAATGACCTCATGGCGGCAACGCTGGCGACACAAAGAATCGAGGTGGCGTTGCTGGCGGCGATGGCCGGACTGGCGCTGGTTTTGAGCGCCGTCGGGATTTTTGCGCTCGTGGCCAACCTGGTCGTGCAAAAAAGACGGGAGATTGGCATCCGAATCGCTCTAGGTTCAACGATTCAACGAGCCATGGTTCATGTTGGAAAGCCGGGCCTTCGGGCCACGGCTCTGGGTTTATTCCTGGGACTTGCAATCGCTGCCGCTACGCTTCGAACTATGCGGAGCCTCCTCTTCGGCTTGGATGTGTATGATGCGCCCACGATCGTTCTGGTGGTGGTGACCCTCTCCGTCGTGACAATTCTCGCAATCACGTTGCCGGCGCTGCGAGTGGCGACAATTGATCCGGCCAAGACACTGCGCGAAGAGTAGAATCGCGGGTGACGCACGTACTTGTTGATCTCCGCTACGGCGACGCACGCGAAGCCGTAAATGACGATAGCGCCGAAGGAGATCCTGTCAGCGGCAGCAATGCGTCGTGTCGGGCCGCAAGCGTAGCATTTGGATCATCTGGCGTCGGGAGGATCGAGCGTGAAGACTTTTTTTGCTGCCCTTGCTGCTCTACTAATCGCTCTCACTTTTGCCCCACCCAGCAGTCGAGCTTCAAATGGATCGAATCCAGCAACTTTACCCTACCTACCGACATCATCTCCCTTCATCGCGGCTATAGACAACCAATTTATCGGTCCTGTTGCGGCCTTCCAAATGGCAACTGGTGACTTCAATGAAGATGGTAAGACGGATATCGTCATGGTGCAATTCGGAGTACAACTCTTGTTGTCGAACGGCGATGGAACTTTTACCGTGAACAACATATCCAACTTCCCCACTTTATCTTTCGATGAGCCCGTTGCCGTAGCCGTCGGCGATCTCAATCACGATAACCATCTGGATTTGGTCGTTGTTGCCGTCGACAACAACTTTACGCCGGCTCTGTTTATCGCGCTTGGCAATGGCGACGGAACCTTTCAAAACCCTAGCTTTGTCTCAATGGGAAACGAGTGCCCTTACCCTTTCGGGCCCTTCCAAGTCACAATCGCCGACTTCAACGGAGACGGGAATGCAGATTGGATTGTGTCTTGCCCTGCGTTAACAATCTATTTTGGAGACGGGCATGGCAGGTTCTCGTCCTCTCGCGAACTCTTAGGCACAGGTCCGATAGTTTCAAGCGACTTCAACGGGGACGGTTTTTCGGACTACGCCGCCGTCGTAGGCAACGGAACTGAGATTTTTCTCGGGAGTCGTGCTGGGACATTTTCAAGAGTTAAAACGTCTCTGCCATCCGTAACGCCAATACTTGCGGGGGACTTCAATGAGGACGGGAAGCCGGATTTAATCACCCAACCTCTTGACGGCAGCGATTCGATCCTCTATTTCGGTAATCGAGATGGGACATTCGAACGCGGACCACCGCTGCCGATTTCAGTTGCGAGTCCTTTTAGCTTCACGTACAGTCCGGGAGTTGTCGGCGACTTCAATGGAGATGGCCACCTCGACATCGCGTGCGTTGTTTACGACATTTCGACAATTACCGGTATTCCTTTTTACGCTGGCAGCAACGTAGTTCTATTCGGCAAAGGAGATGGTACGTTCCTGGCCAGTCCGCCATACGTTGGAGGAGATGCACCTGACGCCTTTGTGGCTGCCGATTTGAGAGCCGACGGTAAGTTAGACTTGGTGTCCGCAACTGTTGGATATGGTGGTGAAGCAGTTCCCTCGATAGGAGTTTTGCTGGGGAATGGGGATGGTACTTTCGAAGGCGCCCATTCGGTGCTCAATGGAGTGAATACCGTGGCCGTGGGAGACTTCAATAATGACGGAAACCTGGACTTTGTTGCGGCCAAACCGGGTACGGTGAGCGTGGTCTTGGGAAACGGAGACGGCACCTTTCAGACCCCGCTCGACTTCTCAGCCGGGGACATGCAAGCCTTGGCCGTGGGAGACTTCAATAACGATGGCAACCTTGACGTTGTGGCTGGGACGGATACGCAGATCGAGCTTTATCTTGGAGATGGCCGTGGCGGTTTGAAAATGTTCAGTTCGTGCCAATGCGGAATTGGAGGCATTATAGATACAAATATTCCTTCCATTGGCGTAGCTGACTTTAATAATGATGGGAATCTGGATCTTGCCGTGAGTAACCCCCTTACGAACACCATTGCGATCGATTTTGGAGACGGAGAGGGTCATTTCACGCGTGGTCCTGTTTTGCAGCTAGGCTCATACTATCCATTGGCGGCATCGGCGGACGGAGAGTTCATCCACAAAGGGGGAAACGACACACACAAAGGTGGAAATGACATGGTCACCGGAGTTTGCATACAGGAGTGCGATCCAACGAAGAATGGAAAAGGAACCACAGGTCTCTTCCTGAATTCGGGGAATGGGGAATTCCAAACAGTAGCAACGTTTCCTTTTTCCATTGTGGGGCAGCCGATCTCGGTCGTAGTCGGAGACTTTAATAACGACGGCAAAACGGATCTAGTAGTCTCAACCTTGCAAGGGATCGGAGTTTTCTACCTTTTTCTCGGCAACGGAGACGGCACATTTCAGAGTCCACGAATAATTGCTTCGGGTCTTGAGGACTCAGCCTTGGGAACAGATTTCAATGGAGACGGCAATCTGGACCTTGTCGCCCTTGGCAATGCCACCCCAAAGGGGGGTCCGGGAAACCCGTTGATCAGCGTCTACTTCGGAGCAGGAAACGGAACCTTTACAGCATCGCAGAGCATTGTTAACGCTGGGTTTTCTTCTCTCGGCAATAATATAGGGGCGATCGGCGATTTCAACAACGACGGGGCGCCTGACTTCCTCGAAAGCACCACCGTCCTGCATTTGAACTCCGGTGGGACCTACATCCAGTTGCGAGCGAACTCAAGCCCTGCCGATGCGGATGCGCCCATCACCTTGTTTGCACATGTATCCGAAAGCTACCACGGCGTCCTAATGCCACAACCCACAGGCTCAGTAACCTTCAGAGATTTATCTTCGTTTCCCGTAAGAGATCTCGCGGTAAAGGCCCTAGTTAATGGAACGGCGGAAGCAAACATATCCAGCCTCGCTCCGGGCATACACGTGATCGCGCCAATCTATTCCGGAGATTCAAATTTCCACATCCATACGGGCAGCCCGATCAAAGTATCTATAAACTTGGCCGACTCACCCCGAGCAGCGACGATCGTCGCAGCTTCAACGCCCAGGTTTGTCGAGCTGCTGCCTGCAGGCGGGGGCTTCGGGCCGGCACTCGCGGGGGAAATCGCTGACCGGCAGTCTAGTGGGGGCAATATCCCTACGTCAGACGTCGGACCTCGCCCCTTGAGAGTGAATAGACTTCAGCTAGAGGGGGGTCCCGACGTCGAAGAACTAGTTCTTCCCGGTCTAGCAATCGTCCCGTCACCAGACAATTTGTTTGGCTTCGAAGGGCTTAACAGTGCTGATAGCCACGCAGTGGGTAACAATCCAGATGTCGAGCCTCCAGACCAAGGATTGGGCGTGAGCAACTCGCAGGTGGTTGAGGCCGTCAACGATGCGGTCGCTCTTTACGACAAGCGCGGTAATCTCTTGTCCGGCCCGATAGCGCTGAATCGATTTTTTGGGCTGCCCGATGAAGATCCGAGCACGCCTGGCGGCACCTATGGGCCGTTCCTTAGTGATCCGCGTGTTTTATTCGATACGGACACACAGCGCTGGTTTGTGACGGCAATAGAGGTTATCACCGATCCTTCGAACGGCAATCTCTTGCCGCAAGCCGATGTCCTGATTGCCGCCAGCACCCGCGAAGATGGGAGTAAGCCTTTCAAGGTTTTTAAAGTAGATATTACCGACACAGGTTTCGGAACTTGCCCATGCCTTGGTGATCATCCGAACATAGCCACCAATCGGGACGGCCTTTTCATCACCACAAACCAGTACTCTTTTGTCGACCAAAGCTTTCAGAGCGCAGTGTTACTGGCGCTGAACAAGTTCGCATTGGCACGAGGGGTTGCACCTTTGGCAGCCGGTTTCCAGGACCTCTCAGCCTATTCAGCGAATGCTTTTGCGTTAATGCCCTCCCAAGCTGCTCCGGTAGATTCATCCGCGACCGCGACTGAATATTTTCTTAGTTCGGCGGATCAAATCACCACGGGGAATCAGCAAGGGACGGCGAACACCATTACAGTGTGGGCATTGAGCGATACCACTACTCTGGCCTCGCCCAATCCGTTTCTGACCTTGCAGGCGGTTACGCTGAACAGTCAAACTTATGCCCAGCCCATCGCGGCGGTCCAGGGATTTGGCCCAACTCCGTTGCGGGATACCCTGGAAGAAAAATGTCATTGTTCAGAGCCCTTCGAGCGACTCGACCAGGATGATGACCGGGTGCAAGCAGTGGCGTTCTCGCAGGGAAACCTGTTCGGAGTTCTGAACACTTCCGTTTATCCTGCAGCCGGTAAACAACAATCAGGAGTGGCCTGGTTCTCAATCAAACCGACCATGAAATTCGGCAAGCTGTCGTCGCGGATTCGTGATCGGGGCTACATTTCCCTGAACGAGGGCGACTTGCTCTATCCTGCTGTAGCTCTTAATGCGCAAAGCCAGGGAGCCATCACCTTCAGCTTGTCCGGATCAACAATGTTTCCCGGCGTTGGATATGTAAAAATCGAAAATGGAAGGGTGGGCGATGATATAGCCATGGCGGCCACTGGAGTCGCTCCGGAAGACGGTTTCACTGGGTACCTCTATTACGGGGGCAACGGCACGGCGCGATGGGGCGACTACTCCGCTGCAACGATCGATCCCGAGGGGAAGATCTGGTTCGCCGGTGAGTACATCCAAGGGACTGTTAGGACGGAATTAGCTAATTGGGGAACATTTATTGGGATGCTGAACACCCGCTAGACGGAGGATTGTTGCGCTCGGAATGGTTGCGCTAGGTGCGCTGGTGTATCGCCACGACGATGTTCATAGCTTTGTTCGCGATGAAGTGAAAATCCCGCGCATTTGCATCTGTAACAAGCTGATGAAGATCTCGCTGTCCGAGTACCGGGTTAGACTTGCTCTCTACAGTGCCAATAGCGAGGCGCGCCTCGAGTTCGACTACATCGTATCCCGATTTGTGCGCATTGGTTTGTGCAATCGCCGCCGTGGACGAGCCGCTGTCCGGGGCAGAGGCAGCAGTCGGGGGAGTTCGGCTCCGTCATATCGGTCCCTCAGGGCCGAATCTGCAGGCTGTGCCGCTAGCCTACCCAAGATACTCACAAGGGCTACGAAAGTATGCAACTTCAAGTTCGTCTCCCTCCCAGTCCTAAACGGCTTTATCTCGACCGTGGTTTTAGTCACCCCGAGTGCGGAACACTATACACCTAATCGCCTCCCGCCGAGATAATCTGTTGCCACATCGCAAGTCGCGTCGGCACGTAAGGTCTGAGAGTTGGTTGGCGGCGATTTCGCCTAGCATCTGAAGGGGCTTCAAGCGTAGCAGGGATGACCATTCTCGATGCGGGCATATTTTCTCGGGGAAGCGCTAGGGATTAAATTTGACCTCGTCAAAATTCTAGGCGCTAGTAAGGCAACAAATGCAGTGGCTTAGCTTGATGGAGGGGTAAGGTCAAGGTAGAAACGGATTCAGGTTCAACTCAAAACACGAAATTGCAGAAATGATGAGGGTCGGAATTCATGCCCGGCCGCCAGACGGAGTCGGAGTCTGTGCATTATTTAGGTTGACGCTTTTGAGCTGCGATCTTCGCAGCCTTCTTCTCGATAAGGTGGAAGCCCAGCGCATTCGCATCTGCAACAAGCCGATCCAGATTGCTCTTTCCGAGTTCCGGGTTTAACTTGCTCTCGACAGTGCCGATGGCGAGGCGAGCTTCGAGTTCGACTTCAACATAGCCTGAGTTGTTCGCCTTATCTAAGACAAGGTTCAAATCTTTCAATGCCTTTGCACGCCTGCCTACCTCAGCATCAACTAAAGCAAGGCTCACTAGTGCGTGGAGCCGACTAATCGGAGACTGGGTCTTCGACGTAAGTTGAGAAACATGCCGCGCCTCAGCCTGAGCCTCAGCTGCTTTTCCTTCGTCCAACAGCGCGCCTATGAGATAGGTGGAAACTGTGAGCAAGTTATCCGTCTCATTTTCGGATTGAAAAACCCCGATCGCGTCGCGCAATGGCTTTTCTGCCTGTTGCGGCCGGCCTTCCTCCGTGAGGAGCTGAGCCAGGCGAGCCGAATCATAAGCTGCGTCAAGCTTACTGCCGACCTCTTTCCAAATTTCGAGAGCAGCTTCATGATCCGCGCGGGCGTGCTCGACGTCGCCCATTTGCGTGAGAATTTCGCCAGTAGCGGAAAGAATGTAAGCCTCCCTATCCTTTTCCTGAGCATCTCGTGCTATCGATAGGGCTTCACTTTCAATCTTCCGAGCTTCGTCAAGCTCACCTTCATCAAAAAGAACTGCACCAAGGTTGTTTAGCTCATTCGCTAGGTGAGCCTTGTCCCCGATCTCTCGATACGCAGAAATTGCTTGCTCGTGGTACCTTTCAGATAAAGCGAGCTCGCCCGCATCATTTGCGACTAATCCCAAGTTCCCTAGAATCTTGGCCTCTGTTCCTTTATCAGTAATTTCGCGAGCGTCCGCAAGCGCCTCCTCAAATGTTTTCTTGGCAAGTGCGAGTTCACCATGGTCCCACTGTGTCAAGCCGATCCCATTTAGGGTATTCGTTACTCCTCTTTTGTTTCCAAACTCTCGATAGAAGGACAAGGAATGCTGATACAGATTGATGGCAGAGGTGAAATCGCCTTTACGCCGAGCGATTTGCGCGAGTCCGAAGAGTTCCGTCGCCACGCCGTTCCTATCCCCTTCCGCGAAATAAATAGTTCTCGCCTCCCGAAGCGATGCCTCTCCAGCTACGGGGTCCCCCAATCTCCAAAGTGCCGTGCCTTTCAGATCCAAAGCTTTAGCCACCAGTAAACGTGCTTGCTGGTCCGTGCCTTTAGAAATTGCAGTAGTTGCCGCTTGCAGCATTCCGCTAAAGTCAGAGAGCACCTCTGCTGCGCTCGCCCTTTCAATGTCGATGCGAGGATCATTACGGGCTGCTAATGGCAATTGTTGGACTTGGGCTAGAGTTTGCAATGCCTCCTGTGGGGCCGAGTCAGAGATTTGCAGGCTCGCTAGCCGGAGTCGATACTCGACGTTATCGGGAAGCATTTCGACTAACTCGCGGTAAACCTTGATCGCGTTCTGCCAATCAGCATCAAATGCGTAATATTGACCTTGCGCTAAAAGTTGGCTTTCACGGTCAAGTCCACGACTTAGGTCTAGGGCGATTTTGGCTTCGCTTTTTGCACGGCCGTCATATCCTAGAGCAGCCCAAGCCGAAGCCAGCGAGGCATGTACCGTCGGATTCTGCGGATCAACTGAAATGGACTTTGCTAGGTTCTCTTCAGCCGACATTGCATCGAAACGCCGGAGTTCGGCTACACCCAAAGAGTAAAGGCGAAGCGACTCCGTATTGGCGGGCAGCGAAGGGCGCTCACTCCGTTGAGCTTGCTGCCGCAAGTCAAAGCGCCGACGAAGTTCTTTGCCGCCCCGCTCCACCAAACTTCTTAAGTCAGATTCTGTTGATGAATCTGACCACTCCGCGACCGTGTCACCACTGACAGTTTCCTGTACGCGCCAGTCAAGTCTTACTTGAGCCGCGCTGGATGACCCGGATGCTAGATAGGATCCCAGAACAACAAAATCACTACCCGAATTCTTACGCACCGCCGTTAGCGCTTCAGGGGTAAGGCTGTCGAGGTTGCTTAATCGTAGATCCAATTTCAGGGTTGCAACATTTTCTTCCGGAATTATGCGCAGCGCGCCTCCCTGAGCTAGTTCAGTAGAAAGCATGTCGGTTATTGCAGTGGATATCCACTCTAACTGCTGTTCTTCAGAGAGGTTTTTGAACCCCAAAACAGCGACAGAACGCCGCACGCTGGCCCGGAGAGGACGTCGAAGAAATCCTACTGTCGCAATGATCAGCAGAAAGAACACTAATGCTGATACCCAGGTTCTACTTCTTATAGACGACGGAAAATAAATGGATGCTGTGGTGATAGTACTGCTGGCACTTCTTCCGGCGTGTGATGCAGTCGATGACGCTCCGGAGCCAGATGCTGTATCCCTCTTCAGCCGTTGCAGATCGGTCCGCATCTCTGACGCGTGCTGGTATCTCAGGTTCGGATCTTTTTCCAGCGCCTTATTTATGACTCGTTCCAACTCCTGAGGTACATCGGGATTCAGCCGCACAGGAGCCACTGGCGTGCGGTTAAGGATCGAATTAATGATCATTGCCGTACTGTCTCCACGGAAAGCCAGGTGGCCGGTGGCCATTTCGTAGAGGACGGCTCCAAAAGAGAACAGGTCTGTGCGGGTATCCAACTCTTTCGCTCGCGCCTGCTCTGGAGACATGTAAGCTACTGTACCCAGGGCCAACCCCGGGCCGGTGAGTTGTTGATCCTTCAGCAAACCTGTCGCGGTGGACGCTCTTGCTGCTTCGCTGGCAGAGCTCGGTTTGAGCGTCATCTTCGCCAGCCCGAAATCCAGGATCTTGGCGTGCCCGCGCTTGGTCACAAAGATGTTGGATGGCTTGATGTCGCGATGAACGATACCCGCCGAATGAGCGGCATCGAGCGCATCCGCTATCTCTACGGCTAGATTGAGCAAGACCTCAGTTTCCAGCGGCTGACCGGCGATGCGATGTTTCAGCGTTGTGCCTTCAAGAAACTCCATGGCGATGAAGGCTCGTCCGTTGTGTTCGCCCGTGTCATAGATCGTGCAAATATTCGGATGATTCAGTGCGGAGGCGGCTTGCGCCTCACGCTGAAAGCGACTCAAGATCTGGGGATCGCGGGCTACTTCCTCCGGCAAGAACTTGAGTGCGACGAATCGATGCAGGCGCGTGTCATGGGCCTGATAGACCACACCCATTCCCCCGCCAGCGATGAAGTGGACGATGCGGAATCGCCCCGCCAGCACTTCACCCTCGGAGAGTCTCGGGAGCGGAGCCGCAGCTTCAATCGGGAATTTGCCCAGCACCGGCGTGGAGAGAAATGCTCCGGCTTGGTCGTGTTCGGCGAGAAGCCGCTCGACCTCGTTGCGCAGACTCGCGTCCGGGCACCGCTCCTTCAAGAAGGAGGACCGGTGCGCCGAATCTTCTTCCAAGGCAGCTTCAAACAGCGCTTTGACTGCCTCCCAGTTTTCCGGTCGCGTCGCCATGGGTTGTTTCCAGAGGCCCCAACCCTGCTAATGTCACAGCAATCAGTTTGGGTGTCCCACCCCTGCCACCGATTGGTCCGCTATTCTAACCCACTTCTCTCCGCAGCCGGATTTTATCCGTACGTCGGCACGGCTGCTCCCGTTAGTAGAACCGTAAGCACGACTGTCAGCCTCCCCGCACCATCTGATGACCCCATTTCCATCCGAGTGTCGCGCAAGAAGGTGAGGGCAGAAATCAAAAGCGTCTTCGAGGAGAATTACGATGAAAAACCTGCGAGTCGCGAGGTTGACGGTTGGGTCATTGGTCCTGGCTGGGCTGAGCCGCGGCACTCCGAGCGCATTCGGCTGGCAGGGACAACTGGTGCCAGGGTCCCAGACCTCAACGCGGCAGGAGGCTCAGAAGGACCTAGCCCGGCTGGAGCGCAACCGTTTCTCGGACCGGCCACATGCCAGCCATCCCGCAAATGGCATCGGCCGCAAGGTAGCGGCCGCCAGCGCTAGCCGCACCGTGTCGGCCAGTGGTGAAGTGTTCTTCACCAGTTCCTTCGCCGACCACGTTACCGAAGGCGACGTCACCGGCGGCGAAGACCCTGTAGTCCGCCAAGCGGCTGTCGCAGCATTGGGTCATATGAACGGTACGGTGCTGGCCATTGAACCGACCAGCGGCCGCATTCTCGCCATAGTGAATCAGAAGCTCGCGCTCTCTAGCGGTGCGCAGCCCTGCTCGACCATCAAGTTGTCGGTAGCGTTAGCAGCGTTGAGCGAAGGCATCATCACCAAAGAAACCGAAGTCAGGATCGGAGCCAGCTATCAGAACCTGACTACCGCCCTGGCGCGCTCGAACAACCAGTATTTCGAGACCCTGGGCCGCGAGCTCGGGTTTAAGAAAGTCAGCTTTCACGCCCACCAGTACGGCCTCGGCGAGCTAGCCGGGCTCAATATTTCCGGCGAGCAACCCGGCGTCTATCCGACGGAAGAGATCTCCCCGAAGCTGGGCGGCGTCGGCAGAATGTGCAGCTTTGGCGAGGGTATTTCCATGACTCCGCTACAACTCGGCGCTCTGGTTTCCGCAATTGCTAACGGCGGTACGCTCTATTACCTGCAGCATCCGACCACCCCGGAACAGGCTGTCGACTTCCAGCCGGTGGTTAAACGACAACTGGACATCGCACCGCTCGTCGGCCAGATTTCCGATGGGATGGCGGGAGCCGTGAATTATGGCACAGGTCGCCGGGTGCGCTACAGCTTTAATGAAGAGGAAGTTCTCGGCAAAACTGGAACCTGTTCTCGTGCCGGCACGCGCTTCGGTTGGTTCGCTTCCTATGCCAATACGGATGTAGGACGGATTGTGGTGGTGGTTTTTCTGCAGGGTGGTACGCCGACTTTTGGCCCCAAAGCCGCGGAGATTGCGGGACGGATGTATCGCCGTCTTTACGACCACCAGTTTTTTGCGGCCAGGCCAGCTCCGACGACCATCGCTGCGACAGCGAAGCCGATGAGTGCGATGCGGTAATCTTCCGGTCTGACACGCGGTAGAACTTCGACTAGCACGCAAAACTGGCGGACCGTAGGAGAATACTAATTCAGCGTGCCAGCCCGCGTTTCGTCGCTTCTAGTTGTTTAATCACGACTTCGTTCTTAGGCTCAAGCTTCAGCGCTTCGCTGTAGTCTCGAAGAGCCGCCGGATAGTTGTGCTTGTTGTAAAGGACATTACCCCGGGCGATGACCGCTCTTGCGTCTCGCGGATTTAGCTGAATGGCTTCCGTATAATCCTGTAAGGCCCGGTCGTAGTTTCCTTTGTGGCTGAACAAAACTCCACGATTTACCAAGGCCGATTCGTCTTGGGGTTGGAGACTGAGGGCCTCAGTGTAGTCTTGAATCGCTCTGTCATCTTTGCCTGCGCTGGCGAAGCAGAAGCCACGGTAAGCCAACAAGTAATAGAGCTTTGGTATCGTTTCTTCAGGAATTGTTCCAGTATGAGACTTCGCGGTCAGTTCATCTGAATTTACAAGAATAGCTTCAGTGAGATCCTCAACTGCACGAGCATACAGTCCCTTACCCGCGAATGCTTCGCCACGGTAACTTAGAGCTAAACCGAACTTTGGCCTCAGCCGAACAGACTCTGTGCAGTCTCGGATGGCATCCTCATAGCGGTGATTCGCGTCCAGAGCGGCGCATCTGCTGGCGAACGCCACCGCGTCACTCGGGTCTAATGCTATGGCCTTGTTCAGGTCCTGGATAGCTGCGTTAATCTTACCCTTCTCGGAGAAGTAACTACCGCGGACACGAAAAGCAAGGGCGGAATCAGCTTGGAGCCGAACGGCGTCGTCAAGATCTTGGATGGCCAGATCGTATTTATCAAGACTGCCATAAGCGTAAGCCCGTCTTTTGAGGGCTTCGGGATCTTTTGGATTCATTCGCACGGCCTTGCTATAGGCTTCAGCGGCCTGGCCGTAGTCGTGTTGTCTATAAAACTCATCGCCCTGGGCGAGAGGATTTTCACGCGGATGTTTGAACGCCAAGCTGAGAAGGAACACTATGACAGCGGTGGTTGCTGCCCCCAGGGCGATCCGAGTCGGGATTGACCTGATCACTCGCCGCACCGGCGAGGCGAGGGAAGCGGAATCGATGGGCATTGAGTGGCCTTGCTCGCGTCCTGCATTAGGCCGTACTGGCTGATCGAAAGATTTCGGACCTTTACCCGACGGTTCCGAAACCAGGATTCCTGTTGAGTCAGACGGCCCTGATGCCGCTGGAAGGATGCTGACGTCAAGTTCGCGCAGGAGTTCCGTCACGTTGCCTGGTCGATGGTCACGGTCCTTGGCCAATAGCCTGGCAAAAAAATGATCCAAAGCCAATTGCTTGAGCGCAGGGTTGAATCGACTCGGAGGCGGGGGTTCGTCATGCAGATGCGCGCGCATCCATCCTTCCGTCGTGTGCTCGTGGAACGGGAGGCGGCCCGTGATCATCTCGTAAAATGTAATTCCTAGCGAATACAAGTCGGCGCGTTGATCCAGTTCGTCGCTCCTCATGCCGCTCCACTGTTCTGGAGCAGCGTAGGACGGTGTCAAGAGGAGTCCCCCGCTCAGGGACAGCGAGCCGCCCTTCATGGCGACAATGCCGAAATCTGCAACTTTGGGCAGTTCCAGCCCGTGCGAATCCGTGCCCAACAGGATGTTCTCGGGCTTGATGTCTCGGTGTACCAATCCCTGATCGTGCGCGGCTCCGATGCCTTCCGCGATGCCACGAAAAATGCTAAGCGCGCGCGGAAAAGGCAGCGGCCCACCGACGGTCTCGAGCAACTTCCGAAGGCTGGGTCCTTCAACGTATTCCATGGCGATGAAAAGGCTGCCATCATCCGCCTGATCGAAATCGTTTACTTGAACCACATTACGGTGCTGTAACCTTCGGGCTGCTCTCGCCTCCTGACGAAAACGCTTCACAAAACTCGGATCACCCAGAAGATTCGAGGCCATGACCTTCAAACCCATCACTTCCTCAAGGCCCACGTGCTGCGCCTTGTACATCGTTCCCATCCCACCCTGACCGATCTTGGCAAGAATGCGATATTTGTTACGAATCACAGTACCGGGCGACCACTCACGGATTTCGATGAGAACCGCGCCATCTGTTGGACATGTGGCGTGCCCATCGGGATAAGCGGTATCGCACATCGGACACTGCTTCACTGAGTACCTCCTTCCTGCCTGGGTTCCAGAAACGGGAAGTAAATATACACCCGAGAGTCTCCACTTGTGCGGATTACCGCCGCCATCTCGCCCGCCTCTTCAAGTCTGGGCCAAATTTCGCGGCGTTTGAACTCCTTTCCGACCATGACCCCGTTTTCCGCGGGGTGTCGCGTTAGTCAGTGAAGGCAGAAAACGGAGATCAAAAAAAACGACTCCGGATTCGCCCAAGAATCGCGCTATCAGCGCTAAACAAATTAGGAGGCGGTCATGAAAAACACGAAGAGAATGATGAGCTTGATTGTGGCGATTGTCTGCAGCGCTAACTCCTTCGCAAAAGAGAAACCCCAAGCTCCGGTGAGCACGGAAGTCATTCGCTCCCTGGATTGGGCCTCAGACGCGGAATGTTATCCCAGCCTTCAGGTCAAAGCTGAATGCTTTCAACGGGATGCCAAGCACTTCACCTGGCAAACCACACTACATAACACGACCGACAACGTCCTGGAAGTGCGAGGAAAGGGGAAGCCAGTTGACCTCGATCCTCAGGCAACCGCAGACGCCGGTTCCACCGACGTCAAGAGTTGCGATAAGCCCCTTGTGTTGAAGCTGGACGCACGCATGAAAGGGGAGAAGCAGCACTTTGAGATCGCTTACACGGATGGAGCGGTTGTGGCGCGAGAGAAGCAGGCGAAGAATTGGGGAGGTTTCGCCATGGCGTTAGCTATGGCGGGCACCGCCGCGGCGGGTGTCCAGGCTTCAAATCAAGCCCAGTTTGGGGCAACGGCTGTCCTGCGGAGCGCGGGTGCGGCTCGGGCCGATCAGCTGGCCCTTGTCCAGGGCGCGCTATCGCAGACCGGAGATGCGCAGCAAGCGGATGACCTATCGGATGCGTCCGATGACTCTTCCGACCCGCAGTAGTGAGCGGAACAGACGAACAAGAAATGCACTCCCCTGCTGCGGCGGGGGAGTTTTTTTGTGAGACGACCTAAAGAAAATGACCCCGGATTTACCCCAACGTCGCGCTTAACAGTGAGCGCCAAGAAACGAGCGCCAAGAAATTCAGGAGGCGGTCATGAAAAACACAAAGAAAATGCTGAGCTTGGTTGGTTTATTCCTGGCGGTAGCTGTTCCGAGCTTCGCCCAGAGGACCTTCCCAATACCCACCTACCATCCACCGGCACAGACTTATCACCCTCCGGCACAAACCCAGCGTCCGCCGGCGCAAACGTCTCGGCCGGCTTCACAATCGACATCCCATGCACCAGCACAGACGCAGTCTCACCCGGCAAAGCCACAGTCTGCTCCGCAGGGCACGACTGCCTCGACGCCGCAACCACAGCACCAAACCTCGCAACCGCGCCAGGCCGCCGCCCCTTCTCGCGCAGAAGTGCAGAAGCAAGAGAAAGCGCAAGCTCGCGCCCAGAAAGAACAACAGAAGCAACAGCAGAAACAACAGAAGGAGCAGGCTCGTCAACAAAAGGAACTCCAGAAGCAACAAAAGAAGCAACAGCAGAAGCAACAGAAGAACAATCAAAAAGCCGCGAAGCCGGCCAAGAATTCCAAGCGATCGGCGTCACCGGAAGTAGCCAAAGCACCCAGCAGCACGGCGTCCAAGAACTCGAAGGAAACTCCAGCGGCCAGCGCATCCCAAGCCCGAATTCAACAACTCAACTCCGCCCGGTCAAACATGAGTGGAATCAACCGCAAGCCGCTGCCGGCTGGTGAACTGACAGTCCACTCGAATGGCCGTATGACGTTGAACGCCGATGGCGGCCGGCAGTACGGACTTCGTTCCAACGGCACCGTCGCCTCCTACAGCGACCGGGAGAAGACGGTCAGCTTCGACCAACGCGGGAAGGTTAGCTCCATCCACACCGCCAACATGGACATTCACAACGGCGCCCACGGTCAGCGCACCATCATCAGCCGCCGGGCCGATGGCAGCAAAGTGGTGAGCACTGGTCGTCACAGCGGTTATGTAGAGCGCAACGTGGTCATGAACAACCGAACCTATGTGCAGAGGACCACGGTCATCAATAACCGCGTCTACACTCGCACCTTCGTGGCCACCAGCTTCGGCGGCGTTGCTTTTGTTCCACCCGCCTTCTTTGCTCCTGGGTTCTACGGCTGGGCTTACTATCCCTGGGCCGCGCCCATCAGCTTCACGTGGGGATGGTTTGGCGCACCCTGGTACGTTGGACCGAACCCCTACTTCGTGGCTTCGCCGTTCTATCCCAGCGCGGCATTCTGGCTCACCGACTACACGATCGGCGAGACGCTGGCTGCCGCCTATCATCTGCGTCACGACGCTGAAATGTCCGACGAAATGATGGACGATGAAAGCGCCGAGGCTGACTCAGCGGACGCCAATACGTTCGCCGACGGGGACATCGAGGCTAGCTCGGACCCGAGCTCCGACCAGCAGGATACTCTCCACGCTGATGCGGCCACACCCATCACTCCGGACGTGAAGGTAGCGATTGCCGAAGAGGTGAAGCAGGAACTGGCCAGCGATAACGCCCACGCGGCCAATCCGACCCAAGCCAGCTTCGACGTGCTGCCATCGGTCCTCCGCCAACCGAATCACGTCTTTATCGTCTCGAGCGATCTCGACGTGACTACTACCGACCAACAGCTCTGCGCCCTGCAAGCAGGAGACACGCTGCAGCTGATGACACCCGCTGCCGCCGACTCCGGCTTGGTAGAATTGCGCGTAGCCAGCAGCAAGCGCAGTGATTGTCCCGCGGGAGTTCGGGTCAGTGTTTCATTGACGGATCTCCAGGAAATGCAGAATAGCTTCCTGGCGCACATCGAGGAGGGCTTGGGCAAGCTGCACGACAACCAAGGACGCGACGGTTTGCCGAGCGCGCCCGCAGACGTAGTTGCGGCGCCACCGCGTCCTGCACTAACTGGTCTGGAGTCGGTCTCGGCAACGGACTCGTCGGCCATCCTCGATCAGGAGAGGGAGCAGGCCGATCAGGCCGAAAAACAGGCAGACAAAGGGGCGTTCTGACAGAGGACAGACTTGGGGGCAGCATCTCATAAGGATGCTGTCTCTTTCTGTTTTCATTGTGACTCTAATAATTCAAGGATAGAAACCGGCTTCTAGTGCGAGCTCGTATATTTGCACCCTTTCAAATTACCTTGCTAGTTCGATGCAACGGCCAACTAGATGCTCACTTCGGTCGGGATGATAGTTTGTTATGGGATAAGGCAGGCGCGCAAGAACTGGGTTAGAATGGCGGACCAGTCAATGTTGCATCGAGCATGGCCATGGCGACACGACCGGAAAACTGGGAAGCAGTCAAGGCGTTGTTTGAAGCTGCCTTGGAGGAGAATGGCTCGAACCGTTCCTCCTTCCTGAAGGAGCGGTGCCCAGACCCGAGTGTTTGCGCTGAGGTGGAGAGGCTTCTCGCCGAGCATGACCTGGCAGCATCATTTCTTTCGACTCCGCCGCTAGCTAATATCCCGATTAAACCCGGGGCCACGAGCCGGCAACTCTTGGAGTCTCAAGTGCTTGCCGGGCGATTCCGCATTGTGCGTTTCATCGCCGGCGGGGGTATGGGCGAGGTATATGAGGCCGAAGATCAGGAATTGCACGAGCGTATAGCGCTAAAGACCATCCGGCCGGAAATCCTGGCCCAGCCCAACGCGGTGGCGCGGTTCAAACGTGAAGTCCACCTGGCTCGACAAGTTACCCATCCCAACGTGTGCCGGATCTTTGATCTCTTTCGCCACCCGCCGAATGTCAGCGGCGTGCAAGAAGAAACCGTATTCATCAGCATGGAACTGCTGCAGGGGAAAACGCTGGCGCGACATCTGCAGGAGCATGGGCCGATGACCTGCGATCAGGCCCTTCCCTTGCTTGGGCAAATGGTCTCCGCGCTCTCCGCTGCGCACCGGCTAGGGATTGTTCATCGCGATTTCAAGCCTGGAAACGTGATGCTTGTGGAGGAAGGAGGCCAGCAGCATGTCAAAGTAACGGACTTTGGTCTGGCCAGAAGTTTGCGACCAGAAGACAATTCCACCCTCTCGCACGCCGAGGTCGTTGGAACACCCTGTTACATGGCTCCTGAGCAGTTTCGAGGCCAATACGGCCCGGAAACAGACATCTATGCGCTGGGCTTGACGCTTTTTGAAATGCTAACGGCGAAACTGCCAACTTCGAGTAATGCGCCTTTCAAAGATGTTCCCACTGATAAAACTAAGAACATTGGTTCACGATGGCAGAGCGTCATAACTAAGTGCGTTTCGGCCGAGCCCGCCGAACGCTTCCATGAAGTTCAGGATGTCTGGCGAATTTTGTCGGGGAGTAATTCAGCCGGGCACTTCAATTTAGATGTCCTAGTTCGCGCCGTGAAGAGCTACGCAATTGCGTTCGGCGGGGCCTCACTTCTATTGATCGCCCTGCTGGCGCTCATCTGGAGTGGCGTTCTTCCCAACCCGTTGCGCCGCCTCCCCGAGCAAAAGCACATCGCTGTGCTCCCGTTCCAGAGCATCGGCAACGACGTCGCCGACCAGGCTTTCAGCGACGGCGTTGTCGAGAGCCTAACCAGCAACCTGTCGCAATTGGAGCGCTTCCAAGAGTCATTTTGGGTAGTTCCGTCAACCGATACCAGGCAAATCAAGAACCTGGACGACGCTTATCGCAAGCTAAACGTCACTTTGGCAGTTACCGGCAGTATCCAGCACACTGAATCGGGAGTGATTCTCATTTCGAACCTGGTGGACGCGAAGAATCACAAACAGCTTGCGTCCCGGACAATTCGCGCAACGTCATCCGATTTGGACGAATTGCAGAGTCGGGTGTGGCAGTCAGTCGCTGACATGGTCGACCTGCAAATCAGTCCTGAGGCGGCGCTCACTGTCAACCTAGGGGAAACGAAGCTGCCGGGGGCATATGAGCTGTACGAACAGGGAGTTGGCTACTCCCAACGCTTCGACAATGACAGCCTGGATCACGCAATCGGTTTGTTCGACGGGGCCTTATCAAGAGATCCAGGCTATGCCCTGGCTTATGCAGGACTAGCCACTGCATACGCCAGGAAATACATCCTCACAAAAGATCCCCAATGGATTAAGAAAGCTACTTTGAACGGGCAACATGCCCTACAACTGGATGATCGACTAGTACCGGTTCACATCGCCATGGGCCAAGTTTATCTTGAAACCGGCGAACTCGACAATGCGCTGATCGAACTTCACCGGGCTCTCGACAAAGATCCTTCTGCGATCGGTGCCTCATATCTCATCGGGAAGGCTTACGAAAAGCAGGGGAAATTCATCGAGGCAGAAGCGGTCCTGAAGTCCATAGTGGATCGCCGGCCGGGATATTGGACGGGATACAGCGGCTTGGGCACCTTCTATTACAAGCACGGGGAATTCGACAAGGCGGCCAGGCAGTTCCAGGCCATGATCGACCTACAGCCCGACAACTCGATCGGATACCACGATCTGGGTGCGGTCTACATGGCGATGGCTCGTTACGACGACGCGGTCGCCATTCTGAAAAAAGGCTTAGCCTTGAAGGAGACGTCCAGCGGTTGGAGCAATCTGGGGTCGGCTTACATGTATCTCGATCGGTATCCGGAAGCTGTCGACGCTATGAAGAGAGCGACGATGCTTGATCCACATAACGATGTCTTGTGGCGCAACCTTGGAGATGGCTATCGCCAGCTACCGTCTCGAGCTTCCGACGCAAGCGCTGCATATGAGAAAGCTTTGCACGCCGCCATCGACGAGCTAAGCGTTAATCCGAACAGCACCGAAGCACTCAGCGGGATTGCTCTTTACGAAGCGCATCTCGGACATAAGGAAGATGCCGAGAAGTCAATCGGCAAAGCCTTAAGCTTGTCGCCGAACGATAGCGATGTTCTATTTACTTCCGCTTTGGTTTATGAGATCATCGGCGACCGGAAGCGGGCCCTTAGAGCAATAGAACAGGCTGCGAAGTCTGGCTATTCGATCGAAGAAATCGAGCATGAGCCGGAGCTCCGGGCATTACGTTCCGATCCTAGATATAAGACGGCTCGAGACACGGGGCCGCCCCAGGCGTCATCAAAAGAATAGGAGCGCCATGAAACTCACTCGCTTGGTCTGCAGAGTGTTAGGTTTGATCCTGCTGATTTTTGGAGCCGTCAACCCCGTGGAGGCGGGCACGCCAGGGAAATGTGCGGAGCCGGCTCCGACGTGTGATAAAAGGAATATATGCGGATCCAGCACTTCTGCCTGCAAGATGTGGGTTTCGGAGAATATCGGGATTGCCAACGCAACCCCGCAAAATCTGCCCAACGGAAATGTATGGAAGCCTGGGGATCCTATCTGTGTAAAAGCGGGCACCAGAATATCGTGGTCTACTCAAGAAAACGAATCGGAATTCAAGGCCACATTTGGAGTGCCGCATCCGTTTACTCGCACGCCGGCAGCCCCGGCTATTTTTCATGGCAAGGTAGGGCACCCTGATAAAGACACGGCAAAAGTCGGCGGTTGTTACCAATATAAGTTGGAACATTGGATAGAGGGTCAGCCTGAAGCCGTTGACGATCCGAAAGTGATAGTCACAGACATCGTTGACGATGCGAAACACCCCAAGGTCGAACATGTAGACGAAAAGTGAGGAGTATCACGCTTTGGGCAGATGCTGTTGGTTCCATTCTGCTTGTTCAAAGGGAGAACAATCGCCCAGCGGACCTGCTCTGTTGAAATTCTCTAGAGGTCCAAAATATGCTTGGCAACGCCTTGACCCTGCTCCTGGGTTCCCGCGTACCCGCCGCCGTCGACCCATGACCAGTTGTCCGGTCTTCTCGCCATGGCTTGCTCTCGGCTCTCCGTTCAGCCACCCCTTACCAACCTTGACGGACTCACGGCAATACAGTCTGGCTGACCGTCCCTGAGCTCAGGTTGTAAGTGTAGTCGCCCTGATAAGTGCCTTGGATGGTGTGCGCCCGAATTGCCAAAGTTGAGGTCCGATAAGACGCGACTCCGCCTGAGATAGGAGCCGAGCCCAAGATGGTTTCACCATCGGAAAATGTAACCAGTTCCCCATTGGGTATATCGCCGGACGCGGGGGTCACGGTCGCTGTGAATGTCACCTCTTGACCACTGTGGGAAGACGATCCTGATGTCGCCACCGTCGTTTTGGTGAACAGGCGCTGGGGAGCAACCTGAGCGTCCCTCGCTTCCGAAGATGATAAAGGTATTATCGCCACGATCGCGTTGTTCTTGGTTGACAAAACCTTAATCACTCCGCCGCTAGGAGAACCGAGGTAGACGCGACCCGACCGCGTAATGCTGAGGCCGCTACTCGGTTGTCCAATGTACACACTGGTCACGGCAAGGCTGGACGTGTCGATCACCGAAACATAGAAAGACTGCTCGCTGCCGACATATAACTTCTTCCCATCCGCTGTAACTGCAATCGACCACGGGTTACTGTTCACGGACAAGGTCGCGGATACTGTATTGGTGGCGGCGTTAATGATCGAAATGGACGAGTCGCGCCAGTTGCCTACGTAAATCGTCGAACCATCGGTGGACTCTGCGATTCCGATCGGTAAAGAACCCACTGGAATTGTGGCCGCGACCACGTTGTTGACCAGGTCCAGGACGAAAACAATGTTCGAGTGTGCATTGGTGACGTAGGCCCTCTGCCCGTTCGGAGTAACCACGATTTCCGCGTTGCCCCCCCATTCGTCGGTATCTCGCCGACCAGCAGGTTCGTACTGGTGTCGATAATGGAGATGTTTGGCGATCTCATTTTCGCTACGTAAACAAACTTGCCGTTCGGCGAGACGGCTGCGCCATGGCATCCAGATCCGACACCGACAGTCGCTACAACGCGGTTCGTCCTTACGTCGACGACATAAACCGGGCCATTCGCTTCGTAGGTCGTGATGTACGCCCGGCTGGCATCAGGAGTAAAGGCGATCAACTGTGGTCTGGGAATCGTGTCAATCCGACCGATGATGGTGGGTGTCGCTGGATTCAGCACCGAAATGGAATCGCCGTGGCGATCTGTGACATAGACCGTGGCATCAGGAGGAGGGGCCATCAACTGCGCCCTGGGAACGCCGTTGTTTCGGCTGCGGATGCGGGAAATTGCTGGATTCAATACTGAGATAGAATTGCCGGGCCCATCGGCACTGTGGACCGACTTGCCGCGACGCGACCGATAGTAAAGGCCGCCAGGCACGAGTAAGGCGACCACCAAGACGGACAGCGCAATCCTCCAGAGCTTCGCATAGCGAGCAGCTCGAGCTTTGTCAACGAGCACCGTGCCTGAGCTCTCAGCAGAATTGCGCCCGCTCTCGGAATCGCGTTTAAGACGTCGCAAGTCTGCGCGCATTTCGGACGCGCTTTGATAGCGCAAGTCGCGATCTTTCTCGAGGGCTTTCTTGACGATTCGCTCCAGTTCTGGGGGCACATCGGGATTCAGCCGCACCGGAGCTACCAGCGTGCGGTTCAGGATCGCATCGAAGATCATCGCTGTGCTGTCCCCACGGAAGGGCAACTGGCCTGTGGTCATCTCGTACATAACAGCTCCGAAGGAAAACAGATCCGTGCGGGCATCTAACTCTTTCGCGCGCGCCTGTTCCGGCGACATATAAGCGACAGTACCGAGGGCAAAGCCAGGGCCGGCCAGGTGCTGTTCGTCGATCGAGGCCGTCATGGTACTCGCTGCTGCAATCTGGCTGGATGAACTGCCCGAGAAAGCGAGCTTCGCCAGCCCGAAATCCAGAATCTTGGCATGGCCGCGCTTGTTGATGAAGACATTAGATGGCTTAATGTCGCGGTGAATGATGCCCGCAGAATGAGCGGCATCGAGCGCATCGGCTATCTCCACGGCAAGATTGAGCAGAATCTCGGTCTCCAGAGGCTTTCCGGCAATACGATCTTTTAGCGTTAAGCCCTCCAGAAACTCCATGGCGATGAAGGCTCTTCCATTGTGTTCGCCGGCGTCGTAGATCGTACAAATATTGGGGTGATTGAGCGCAGAAGCCGCCTGCGCCTCGTGATGGAAGCGACTCAAGATCTGAGGATCAGAGGCGACTTGCTCCGGCAAAAACTTGAGCGCGACGAAACGGTGCAGCCGCGTGTCTTCGGCCTTGTAGACAACACCCATGCCCCCGCCAGCTACGAAGTGGACAATGCGGAATCGTCCCGCCAGAACCTCACCGTTGGAAAGTCTTGGGGCCGGAGCCTCTGCCTCACGCGGGACGCTGCCAAACGCTGGTGTGGAGAGAAACGATGCGGCCCGGCGTGTTCCGCAAGGAGCCGCTCGACCTCGGCGCGCAGACCTGCGTCCGCGCACCGCTCCTTCAAGAATGACGGCCGGCACGCCGGGTCCTTCTCCAAAGCAGCTTCAAACAGCGCCTTGACTGCCTCCCAGTTGTCCGGCCGCGTCGCCATGGATCGCTTTCATCTCTCCGTGGAGCCAGGCTTTGGCCATACTCCAATCCCGCTTCACGGTCTTCGGGGATATACCCATCAGCTCGGCTGTTTGTTCCACGGTGAGTCCCCCAAAAAAACGCAGTTCCACGATCTTGCCCTGCCGCTCATCAAGCTTGGTCAGCCGCTCCAGAGCTTCATTCAGTTTGAGGAATTCCTCCGACTGCTCGGGAGCAAACACTAGGGCCTCGTCGATGGGAACTGGCTTCTGGCCTCCGCCCCGCTTGTCCCGCATGTGCCCTCGGGCGTGGTCGACCAGAATTCTGCGCATGACTTGCGCCGCGATCCCGAAAAAATGAGAGCGACTTTGCCAATCGACCGACCGTTGCTCGACCAGCTTGAGATAAGCCTCGTTCACCAGAGCGGTGGGTTGCAAGGTGTGGTCTCCGCGTTCGCGCCGCATGTAAGCACCCGCCAGCCGGCGCATCTCCGAGTAAACCAGGGGAATCAACCTGGATGCAGCCTCCTGATTCCCCTTCGTCAGTTTCGCGAGGAGGATCGTCACCTCGCCACGATCTACTTCCATTGGTCGTCTCCTCATCTCCGTCGATCAACCGGCGCCATCAACTGGGACGCCATTCTACCCCAGTTCCCGGCATGTAGCCGAATTCACAGCGACGGCCAGCGTCGATGACCCCGTTTTCATCCGGGTGTCGCGTTAGTGAGTGAAGCTGGAACACAAGTGAAACAAAAAACCTTGGATAGCTCGCAAGAAAGGAGAACCACCATGTCAGCCAAGATTCTCGCATTCGATCTTAACCGAAAGGTTCCACCTCGCCATTACACTCCGATCGCGATGCGCGGCCGGCTTCTGCACATGCCCTCTCGAGCGACCGAAAGAACCTCGAACCCAGTACCGAAAGTGGGCCTAAATTGGTGCTCGGTCACGTCGATTCAGGGTCGGCGGTAGGGGTAACGACTAGAGGAGATTCCCGGCTCATCGCTGTTAGCAATCCGCGGCTAAGACGGCTACCCTTCAGGGACGTTACACCCGGCATTCGAACAAAGAACATCCAGGGTTTACCGTGGCATCGCTGAAATGGCGGTATGGCTACTCTGCGAATCTGGAGCACAAAGTGGAGCACAATAGCTGCCGAATGAGAGCCCTTGAGCCCGACTTGGAGACCTTGAGTCCGACGTAAGCTCTTGAAAACGAGTGAGGGCGGCGAGAAATGATCCTTTTGCTAAACCGTTGTACGGGCTAACACCTGTACCGAGGGTTCGAATCCCTCCCTCTCCGCCACGCAGTCTGGACTGCAGAGAAATTCGGCCACCCCATAACGCGAAATACGCGAAAAATGCCCATTCTTGCGAGATTCGCTCGACAACCTGGACTGGAGAAAACGGACTGCTCGGCAGCGAAGGGAGTCACTGTCCCGGCTTTTCTCTGGATCCTCAAAGAGCAGTCCGACTTTCGAAGCTCAGTGGGGCGAATGCCTAGCGATCACAAACCGAAAGCCTTACGAATGCTGACTTGACTTCTGCGCTGCTCGGTAGACACGTGACCGACTCGCGCGACTGACGGCCGATCAGTCGCACGCTGTCTCGTTCGCACGTGAAATCTAATCATTCGAGTTGGCTGTGCGCTAGTTGTGTGCCGGATTGCAGGTCAGGCATTCGCAACGGCGGCACCCAGGTCCTTCTGGATCGGGAATGATAAAGGACGTTATCATTCACGATAACGGGAGGCATCATGGCGACGGAAGATCGTCACTTCACGCATTCGACTTTACGCGAGCGCATTGTCGAGCACGTCTTTGTTGGAGATGTGCTACGGACACTCTGGCGGCTCGGTGTTACCGATGTGGAGATTCTCCGGCCGGAGTTTGATGCGCACGGCTACGACGTGGTCATGAGCCGTGGCTCCATCGTTCGCCACGTCCAGCTAAAGACCCAGGCCGCGGGTAAAGTATCGGTCGGTCGTGCCCTGGCTGAAAAACCCAGCGGATGCGTCGTCTGGATCGGCCTTAATAAGGATACGCTGGAGCTGGAGCCGTTTATGTGGTTCGGCGGTGCACCGGGCCAGCCGCTGCCGGATATTTCAAGCTACCCGAATCCAAAGCGAGCGACGCACAATGCCGAGGGCGTGCGGCCCGTGCGCAAGAATCATCACGTGCTGCCGCCTGCAGCATTCACGAAGCTGAAAACGCTGGATGAGATTGTCGTGCGGCTCTTCGGGGAGATTCCCGCAGGATGACATCCCCTACCCTCATACCCTTCGTCGGGCCGGTTGAGCTGGTAACACTGAGCACCAAGCTCCCCGCCTTGTTTCTGCTCGACGTGAAAGCATTTGAGCGTTTTTGGGAATTCCTTGCAGCCAACATCCGCAACAAGAACACGCGGCGGGCCTACTACAAGGCAGCGTGCAGGTTTTCCGACTGGTGCGAGGGTCGCGGACTGTTCGATCTCGCGACGGTGAAGCCGATTCATGTCGCGGCGTTCATCGAAGAGTTGCAGACGACACACTCTAAACCCACCGTTAAGCAGCACCTGGCTGCGCTGCGCGGCCTTTTCAACTGGCTCGTCATCAAGCAGGTCATTCCCGAAAATCCGGCGATGTTCGTCAAAGGTCCCCGATTCAGCCGTCAGGTGGGTATCACGCCCATCATGGAGGCCGATCAGATGCGGCATCTGCTCGACTCCATCCAGGTTACGCGTCAGATCAAGGTGCCGACGAAACACGGCGGGGGGGTATAAGGAGGTGGTGGATTTAAAGGGCCTGCCTGATCGCGCTGGTATCGCCATCATGGGCTACACGTTTGCGCGCGTGAGCGCCGTGGTCGGATTGACGCTCGGCGACCGGCTCGAAGGAAAACGCGGCCGGCTGCGGCTGATGGAAAAAGGCAACAAGGAAAAGCTGGTCTGGCTGCACCGCGAGGCGAAGGAATTTCTGGATGCGTATCTGGCGACAGCAGGCATAGAGGACGCAAAAGCGCCGTTATTTCAGACACTGGATAAAGCGCACATTCTGTCAGGGGAAGTGCTCAGCAGGCGCGATATGCTGCGCGCCGTTAAGCAGCGCTGCAACGCGGCGGGACTGTCGGATTCATTCTGCAACCACACATTTAGAGGCACGGGCATCACGGTGTTCCTCAATAACGGCGGTTCACTGGAAGCGGCCCAGGACATGGCGAATCATTCGGACTCGCGCACGACTAAACTTCATGACCGGCGCAAGGAACTCGCTAACTTAAGCGAGATCGAGCGGCGGATTGCTTTTGAATAGAGACTTGTGGGGAGGCTGGCGGTTGCCTCAGTTCGCGAATTGCTAACACAGGAGTAATCGAGAATGGTGACGAAATGAAGACTGACAGCATGCTCACCCGTTTTCAGGGAGAGGACGGGCGGCGAAGGCTCGTAGATCTCCTGAAAGCGCAA
>OBLU010000886.1_pt1 | contig 27851 bp, 21 predicted proteins | sample 1518681 | NCBI WGS metagenome assembly OBLU01 (sample SAMEA3539304, study PRJEB22396) | soil metagenome | biome: tundra; feature: field; material: soil | place: USA | collected 2010-05 | depth 0.15 m
GCCCACTTCTCCGGCAGGTCATCCTGCGCAAAGATGGCGGAAACCGGGCAGGCCGGAACGCATGCGCCGCAGTCGATGCACTCGACCGGGTCAATGAACAACTGGTCCGACTCGGCGAAGCCGTCTTCGTCCTTCTTGGGGTGGATGCAATCGACAGGACAGGCGTCCACACAGGCGGTGTCCTTGGTGCCGATACAGGGTTCTGCAATGATGTATGCCATCTCTGAATTCTCCGCGAAAACTGGACCTTCGACGCTGATAGTAGCACAGGACCCCAAAAGCTGACTCGCCCCATTTGTCGAGTGTTTTGCGATGCGGGAATCCAGAGAATTATTCTCGCGTCCCGGTTGCTATTCAGGGTGGCAAGGCGCTCACGCTTGTCGGGCCTTCGCTTTCCTGCGCTGCGCAAACTCCTGCGGCGTCGGAATCGGCGTCAGCTCGCGCCCGGCAAACATATCGCTGAAGAGGCTCACCAACTCGTCGTGGATGAGCCCGTTGGATGCCAGTACCTCGCGGCTGTCGAGCTTGAACTTGCCGCCGGAAAAGTCCGTCACCCGTCCCCCGGCCTCTTCCACCAGCAAAATTCCAGCCGCGGTGTCCCAGGGATTCAGGTTGAACTCCCAGAAAGCATCCATCCGCCCTGAAGCAACCGAGGCCAGATCCAGAGCGGCCGAGCCTGCCCGCCGCAGCCCGTGCGAGCGCAGCGTGAACTCGTGATAGAAGTGAACGTTCGGGCTGTCGTGGCGCTTGCGGCTGGGAAACCCCGTTGCCAAAAGCGCTTCGGCAAGTTCCGGCGTATGCGATACCCGCATCGCCTTGCCGTTCAACTGCGCGCCCTTGCCTCGCTCAGCACTGAAAAGCTCATCGCGCATGGGATCGTAGATAATCGCGGCCACCAGCGTTCCGTCCTGGTCGGCCTCGAGCCCAGCCGGTCGTTGTTCCAGGCCCATCGAAACACAAAACTGCGGCAGACCGTGAGCAAAGTTGGTGGTCCCATCCAACGGGTCAATATACCAGCGAAACTCTCCCTCGAGCCGTTCCCGCGTCCCCTCTTCACCGTAGACTCCGTGCCCTGGAAACTCCTCGCCCAGGCGTCGCTTGATCAGCTTCTCCACCGTACGGTCGGCCACCGTCACAATATCCACGCCGCCTTTGTACTCGGTTTCCACGCCCTCTGCCAGAAACTCGCGCAGCCGTGCACCAGCCTCCTCGGCAATGGCAGAGGCTTTGGGGACCCAGAGAAACTCCGGCACCGCCCCGCCGCTCAAGAGGCCGCCTTAGTCAGAACCGGGCCGGCCCCTTTTGCCGCGGAGGCACTTTCCGACCGTGGACCGCGCTGCCTACCGGATTCACAGATGCTGCGAATCTGATGCTTGTAGATGAATAGGTTCGGCTGCCCCTCACGCGTCAAGCGCAGCATGGCGTCGTCGAAGTATTCAATCCATCCGCGCACCGTTTCCCCGTCGCGCAGCTTGATCGTGACAATAATCTGGCGATCGCTGAGAGAGCGCAGGTAAAGTGCCTCCTGCCCGGTTTCTCCCGGTGGAGGTGTCTTGGAACGGTGGCGAGAGGACAATGGGGAGGTCATGCTGCCATTCTAGATGCACCAAACCGAAAACAGCAGCTCGATGTCTCTGCAATGGACCAGTTTCCGAGTGAGGACCATTCGCCCGAGACAGTATAAACGCAGTATTCAGGTTGGCTTTTCGTCCGCCAACCGACTGTCAGAAGTAAACTCTCCGTGTGAGATAGATTCAGTGCGCTGAACCATGAAGGTCAAATGGAAATTCCTGCTTCCTATTGTCATGGGCCTATTTTGCGCCATGCTGATGGTTTGGGATCTACACAATCAACGGGTCATCGAGTCGATGGGAATGGCTTGGGACACCGGGGCGCCCCTTTGGCCTTACCAGACACCGGATACGCTTCTGTTCGCCCTCAACACACCGGCGTTTCTCGTCTCAACGGCGGCCTACACTATTTCAGATTTGGTCTGATTGGTCCCTTGAATTACATCGCGTTCTTTCCCGCTACGCTTGCTTGGTGGTTGGTCGGGTTCTATATCGATCAGCCTCATGCGGGTGCGAGCGTTCGAAAAGCGCCGATCTTGGCAATCCTGTTTTGCCTGCTGCCGTAGGACTGATCCTCTTGGGTGCTGAGGAAGCGTGGGTCTCATTCAGATGGTGGTGGACCTACAGCCGTAGTGTTTTAACCGTGGATGATTTAATCCTGCATAGACTTATTGCTCCATCCATCTGGTGCTTCGTGTTTAGCCTCGTAGCCTTGTCGGCGGCATGGCGACGTGTACACACCGGAGTCCCGGTCATCGTAATAGGGATAAAGTTACGTACACGGTATGTTCTCGAAAAACCTGCATTGGAACCCCAAGCCCTTGAAGGTTTGCGCGCATTCCGTTCGCATCACCGACTACCGGAAGTTGGCTTGCTACCGGTCTTTCCAGAGTGATCAACCCCGAATTTGCCCCAATCACTTCCCCTTACCCGCCGAATCCATGTAATACCCCGTCTTATGCCGGATATTAAACGCCTCCGCCGCCGCCCTGGGAACCGTCACCTGCACCCGGTGAAAACTCCGTCCCGGCTCCTGGTGCTGCGGATAATAACCGAGCAGGTATTGCGTACGCAGATCGTAGCTCACGCGCGCAAAGGCCTTGTCCAGGCCGCCGTCGCTCACGTAAAAGCTTTTGCCGCCGGTCTGCTCTGCCAATGTAATCAGCGCATGTTCTCCGCCCAGGTCGCGTCCGGCGCTGGCCTCGATGGGCACGTCGATGATGCTGTAGATCATGACCTCATTGCGCAGAGCCTGCTCCAGAGCCTGCGCATAGGTGGTGCTCTTGGCCGTGTCGCCGCCATCTGAGACAAGCACTAACACCTTGCGGCCCTGTTTGCCGCCCAACCCGTCTGATCCCAGGTAGATCGCATCGTAAAGCGCAGTCGCAAAATCGCTGTGCAACTGGCTCAGCCCGTGATCGATCAGGGCAACTTTGTTTGTAAACGGAGTGAGCTGCTGCACGGTGGTGGCGAATTGCAGCAAGCTCATCTGATCTTGAGAGCGCAAGATCGCATGGACAAATCGCCGCGCGGCATCTGCCTCCTCGGCCATGTCCTTGTGCACGCTGCCGCTGGTATCGATGGCCAGCGTCAGGTTCAAGGGCAGTTCCGACTGCCGCTCGAAGACTGAAATCTCCTGCGGCCGCCCATCTTCGGTGACGGCAAAGTCCTCGCGCGCAAGCCCGCCAACGATCGTCCCATTCTTGTCCGTCACGTTCACAAACACGTTGACCAATTTCACGTCTACATGGAGCGTGGTCTCCTGACCAAGCAGCGGACAAACGGCACAAGCAGACAAAACCAGCGAAAGCAAGACATGGGTGCCCCAGAGCCTGTCCTGAGCTTGACGAAGGATCTCGATTTTGCGACCTGGGATTCTGGCAGAATTACTCTTCATGCGAAGCCTCCGGCGGCGTGACAGCCAGGTCTACTGGAAACGGCTCGCCGGCAGCCCACACAGTGCCGTCCACAAATGTCTCCTTCTTCCAGATCGGAACAGTCTTCTTGAGCGTGTCGATCAACCACCGGCAAGCTTCGAATGCCTGCGCGCGGTGCGCTGAAGCCACGACGATCAGCACGCTGGTATCGCCCACTTCAAGCCGCCCCAGGCGATGAATCATCGTCACCTGGCGCACGCCAAACCGCGTTCGCGCTTCCGCGGCCAGCTCGCCCATTTGCTTGCGCGCCATCTCCTCGTAGGCCTCGTAATCCAGGTGGAGGGTCTGCCGCCCCCGCGTGTTGTTGCGAACGATACCGTCAAATATTACGACCGCTCCGTCCTCACCCTCCTTGCACGCTGCGACAAGTTCTTCGGCATCGATGGGCGAGCGTGTCAGCGCAGTCACTATTGCTGCCTGTCCGTCCTGGTCGTCCGAAGGATCCGCTTGATCGGCGGTGCTACCCCCTGAAACAGGCGGCAACAATCCCACCTCGTCGCCCTCGCGCAGCACATGGGATGCGGTCGCATATTCGGCATTCACGCTTACCGCAATGCCGCGCAGGACCTCCGTGGGCCGGCTCGTGCTCAGCAGATCGAGCAACTCCGCCACAGTCGCGCCCTCGCGCAACTCGACGATGGCCGTGGAAGGCTCCAGCCAATCTTTCAGCACGCCAAAGGGAAGAACTCGCACCTGCATCATCTGAAGAAAAGAATACCGCCTGCCGGTTAGACGCAGCAGGCGGCATTCAGTCGGATGATCGTCCCAGGGTCTTCTCGAACTTCCAGACCTTAAGTCATACCATCTTGTAGAGGAAGCCGGTCGGTGTGCCCCACAGGTTCCGAGCCCGGTCAACATAAAAGATGCTGAACTCAATTCCGGCCATATCGTAGTCGAACAGAGGAACGCGGTCGAAGGAATAGTCGCCCCGTACCGAATACTCATCGCCGCTGCAGTCGATCATCAGCGTATCGCCGGTGGAAAGCCGCTCAGGATGGGTCAGGAGCATGCAGACAAACGAAAACACGCCAAGGCAAAACTCGTTGCCGGCCATGGCCACGCGGGTGCGGCGTGCGGAGGAGCCGCGGTGAAGCATACCCGCCTGCGCGCCAACGACAAGCAGGTCGTTTCCCTCCTGATGCTCGCCGAGAAGCTTTTCCGCCAGCTTGGAGCGCTCACTTTGGCGCAGATAGGTCGGACCCAATCGCCCCACGATGCGATTCTGAAATTTGCGCTTCGTGGCCAGCACCCCGAGCACGATCTCCACGGCCTCGTTGTAAGTCGGCGCCAAGGCCTGCCACCGTGGAGTGGCAAACGACGCCTCGGCGCCCTCCGGCAGCGACCTGCGGCCCAGCTTCTCCAGGCAGCCGCCCAGGCTGGGGAAACTCTTCTTCAGCTCGGTGACCTGGGCTTCAACCGGCCGAACCCGATAGGTGGGCGGATAGACACGATCGGAGCCCACCTCCTCATCCTTGTACTTGTCGCTGACGGTGTGACGGTGGATGATCTCCACCACCGCGCCAGCGACCTCCCGCTTGAGTTTCTTGTCCACTTCAGCACCGCCTGTGCGCTGTGACGGTCGAGTCGTTCAATGCCGGTCTTGTAAGCTTCCTGGACCGCTTCGCCAAGAAACTCCTGCAGCATCTTGTTCTGTTGCTCTGTTGTGTTTCCTGAAAGCTGCAACGGAACAAGCAGATGTGAGATCGCATTTGGATTCAGTTGTGAGGTCGCCATGGTAACCGCGCTCAGCGCGTTCCCGCGCAATGGATTCAGTGACTGTTATCGGCGGAAGGGTCCATAACTTCAGTGCCGCGGGCCCGCAGGGCCCTGCCTGCAGGCGCGTTTGCACCTCAGGCCCGTTCGGGGCGAATGCGCGCCTGAGATCGAAATGCGAAGCCTGGATCGATTAGTGAACAGCCGTCCAGTCATCGGTGCTGCTTGTTGACGAAGAAACGTTGGTGTAGGTGATCGAGCTGAAGGTCAGGTCAAACTCTTCTAACTCGTTGGTGTCAGCTCGACTCTTGGAACTCCCAAGTTTCGGCGGGTTGGGTTTCCATTTGTAATTCGTGATGGCGGCATCGGTCAGCGCGATTCTGCCAATGACTTGTTCCTTCACGCCGCTCCCCGAAGAGTTCGCCTGGATGATACTGATTTCCAGCGAAGAGATCGATTTCTGACCCTGCAGGGCGCCGAAAAGCGCCGGCGAACTGAAGTCCTTTTCCTTGGTAATGCGGAACGGGTTGAACCCGATTCTCCCGGCGGATTGGCCGATGGTCGCCGCAAATGCACCAGCCATTTGAAATAGCCCTTGATTCAGGTTGCGTGGCGTAATGGCATTCAACCCGTATGCCATCCCGTGAATCATGGATTTTCCGGAACTTAAGGGTAGCCCTTCCGACAAAAACTGAACGTAGAACGCCATCGGATACCTCCAAATCTGGATCCCCGTTCCTTTCAGCAGGAATTGGCAAATACTAAGATCAGCGCGTCGACCATTGCCACAGCTATCGTAAGTCGAGGATAGCTGTGGCGATGCCCGCGAATCCACTGGAATCCGCGAAGCGGAGGTTGCAGCTTACACCGTGGCGCCGACCACGGCTTCGGCCTCGGGCAAACGGTTCTCCGGCTGGGCATCCGGACGCGCCTTGAGCAGCGGCAACGCCACAGCCAGCACATCCTCGATGCGGCTGGCATAGTGCACCGCGACACCCTCCATCAGCTCCGGAGTCAGGTCCTCTTCCACGTCCTGGCGGTTTTCCGCGGGCAGGATGATGGTTTGCACTCCGGCCCGGCGCGCGGCAAGAAACTTCTCCTTGATGCCGCCCACCGGCAGCACATTACCGCTCAGCGTGATCTCGCCCGTCATGGCTGTCAGCGGACGTACCGGCGTGTCAGTCAACAGCGAGGCCAGAACCGTGGCCATGGTCACGCCCGCCGAAGGCCCGTCCTTGGGAATCGCTCCTGCCGGAACGTGAATGTGCAGATCGATTTCCTTGGTAAAGTCCTCGGCAAGCCCCAGCGTAGCGGCATTTGAACGGACCCAGGTCAGCGCGGCCTGCATCGACTCCTGCATCACCTCGCCGATCTGTCCAGTCATGGTGAAGCCGCCCTTGCCCTTCATCTTGTTGGCCTCGATGAAGAGAATGTCGCCGCCCGCCGGCGTCCAGGCCAGCCCGACAGCCACGCCCGGCCGCTTCACACGCTCCGCGACTTCGGTTTCCACGCGCACCTGGATGCCGCCCAGGAACTCCTTCAGCACGTCTCGCGTCACCAACAGCTTTTCCGTCTTGCATTCGACCACGCGCCGCGCTTCTTTGCGGCAAACCGTGCCGAGAACCTGCTCCAGCTTGCGCACGCCGGCTTCCCGCGTGTAGTGCCGCACAAGGTAACGCAACGAGTCCTCGGGGAACTCGATCTGCTCCGGTGTGATTCCGTTCTCCTTGATCTGGCGCGGGATCAGGTAGTTAAAGGCGATATGCACCTTCTCCTCTTCGCTGTACCCTTGCAGGAAGATCAACTCCATTCTGTCCAGCAACGGCGGCGGCACCGTATCCAGCATGTTCGCCGTGCAAATGAACAGAACCTTGGACAGATCAAACGGCACATCCAGATAGTTGTCCCGAAACGTGTTGTTCTGCTCCGGGTCCAGCGTCTCAAGCAGCGCAGAGGCCGGATCGCCGCGGAAATCCCGGCCCAGCTTGTCGATCTCGTCGAGCATGATCACCGGGTCATTCACTTCGGCCCGCCGGATGCTCTGAATGATCTGACCCGGCAAGGCGCCAATGTATGTGCGGCGATGGCCGCGAATCTCGGCCTCGTCGTGCATGCCGCCTAAAGAGATGCGCTGAAACTTCCGGCCCAGCGCACGGGCAATCGACCGGCCAAGGCTGGTCTTGCCCACACCTGGAGCCCCCACAAAGCAGAGGATCGGCCCCTTCATGTCCGGCTTCAACTCCAGGACGCTCAGGTAATCCAGAATGCGATCCTTCACCTTCTTCAGCTCGTAGTGGTCCTCGTCCAGAATCCCCTTGGCAAGGTTAATGTCGATCTTCGACCCGGAGCTCTTGGCCCATGGCAGCAGCGCCAGCCACTCGATGTAGTTGCGCGTCAGGGAGTAGTCGGCGGCCATGGGAGACATCCGCGACAGCCGCGTCAGTTCCTTCACGGCCTCCTTCTTCACGTCTTCCGGCATGCCGGCGGCGTCGATCTTCTGCCGCAGCTCGTCAATCTCGCGCTGGCCCTCGTCCTGCTCGCCCAACTCTTTCTGAATTGCCTTCATCTGCTCGCGCAGATAGTAGTCCCGTTGCGACTGCTGTACCTGGTCCTGGACCTCGGACTGGATCTTGGTGCGCAGTTGCTGGACTTCAATCTCCTTGGCCAGGTGCTTGTTCAGCAACTCCAGCCGATCCACGATGCCGGGCGTTTCGAGCAGGTCCTGCTTGTCGTCGGTGGTCAGGAAAGGCAGCGAGGAGGCAACAAAATCCACCAGCCGGCTCGGCTCTTCAATGTTGGCGGCAATCGTCCTCAACTCGTCGGAAAGAGTCTGCGATTCGGAGACAATCTGCTGGAACTGGTCGATCACATTGCGCACCAGCGCCTCGACCCCCAAAGTGGTCGCCGGTTCAGCCTCCTCCAACGTCTCAACCTCGGCCACCATGAAAGGCTCGGTCTGGGAATAACGCAGCAAACGCACCCGCTCGACGCCCTCTGTAAACACAAACCGGCTCTGGTTGGGCATGCGTACCACTTTGTGCACAGTGGCCAAGGTGCCAACCGCATGCAGATCAGCGGGTTTGGGCGAGTCCAGTCGCGGGTCCAGTTGCGCCGCCACCACAATCGTCCGCTCCTCACCCAGCGACTCAATCAACTGGATGGAGCTTTCTCGGCCTACCGTCAACGGGAGAACCGCATGGGGAAACAAAACTGTATCGCGCACGGGCAGCACGGGAATCCTGCGCACTCCGGGCTTGCTCTTTCCCGATTCATTCTTGGTCAACAGCGTGATAGACTGGCTTGACATTGAGTGTCCTCGTATCAACTTTTCTTAATTAGACAACGCAGACTTTGAAAAGTTTCAAGAATCTATTCCCCTTGGGCCGGTTTTCCCGCTGCCTTTCCACCTGGGCCCGCCTCCACGCGCCTTTGGAGATACGGTCAGGTGCCCGGCAGGGTTCCCATCCCTAGGAGGTAGCCTGGCGCTAGGCCTGCCGACAGCCTCTGCGGCCAGCCCCGGAATAGTGACTTGCTGCCAGCTTGGATGCACGGTTGCTCGAAAGGTCTATCGGCCAAAGCCACTCAAATGTGAGCAAGGCAAGCCCAGATCAGCCCAGATCGGATTTGGCTTCCTCGTTCTTGATCGCCGATGCGATCTGGTCCCACAGTGCATCCGGCGGCTCCACGATGGGGAACAACTGGCGGGCGGCCTCGGCGATTGTCTCCAGGTCGGCAAGCAAAGCGCGGCAGAGGGCGCAACTCTGGATATGGGGATGATCGGCGATCTGCTCCCCTGATCCGATCAGCTCCGGCAACTGGGCCTGGAATTCGGCACAGGTCAAATTGTTGGCGTCCTTGGTCATCGCCGGGCCTCCTGACGCGAATGGATTTGCAGGGCTTCGCGCAGCTTGAGCCGCGCCTTGTGCAACTGAGATTTGCTGTTGCCGATCGAGCAATCCAGCATCGATGCAATCTCATTGTGTTCATATCCCTCAATGTCGTGCAGCACAAAGATGAGCCGATAGCCCGCCGGCAGATTGTCGATTGCCCTCTCAAGTGCCAACCGGTCGATGGCGCCGGCCTGAGCGAGATCGCGGGAACCGAAGCTGCGTCCGGGCCGGTCGTCAGGTGCCGGGTCCATGGCTTCATCCAGCGAAGTCAACTGCAAGCCCTTCTTGCGCAGGCGCATCAGCACAACATTGATTGCCATCCGGTGCAGCCAGGTTGAAAAGGCTGAGTCGCCTCGGAAGGTCGCTATCTTGCGGTGCAGCTGAAGAAAAGCCTCCTGGGTCAGGTCTTCAGCTTCGGCAATATTGCCCACCATACGCAGGCATAAGGAGTAGATGCGTCTCTTGTGGAGCGAGTAGAGTTGGGCGAAGGCCTGATGATCGCCAGCCTGGGCGCGAACCAGCGCATCGGCCTCAACCGGATCGGATAAAGCCGCACTGGCATGCTGTGCCGTGGGAGGGGTTGGATCCGCAGTGAGAGGTTCCTCAGCAGGTGCACGGGCGGTCCGATCAAGCGGCGCCGTATCGGAAGGCCGCGAAACCGGATCATCCGTTTGTGTCTGGGACCTCGAATGGGGCATGCACTTCCTCTACAAAGGGAATCTCTCTACTCACTCGTCGCTGCTGCACCGACCATCATTCCCCGATACTATAGGGTATAGCGCTTGAGTTGGCGGTGCTTCAGCGAGCAACAGCTTCAGCGATGTCCTGCATCCTTCTTGTGGCTCATTGGTTAGATGCGGCACTTTCACGCCTCGGGGCTTGGTTTCCCGCATTCTTTGGGAGAAAAATGATCTTCAGGACAATGCCGGCAGCGATTCGTCGTGGGATGTCGCTGGCATGCGTTCTTGTCCTCGGGATTGCAAGCGGAATTGAAGCCTGTTGCCAGGACGCAGTGCTCGCGGACAAGCCATTCGTCCCTACCGCGCCCATCTCGCAAGCAAGCCTGGCGCCCGTTGAGATTCCTCCCGATTCCATCAACCGGTTTGAAGGCTTGCCGGTGCGCCAGATTTCCTTTGAAGGGGTCGCCGCCGGCCGCCTTTCCCCGCTCCCGGGCCATCTTTCCCAGGCCGAAGGAAAACCGCTCGACCCTGAAGACCTGCGGAAGAGCTTGCGCCAGCTCTTTTCCACCGGCCTCTTTGACACCATCAGGGTTGAAGGATCACCCTATCAGGACGGCGTGGCCCTCGTTTTCAAGGGAGCGCCGCGCACGTTCATTGGAACCGTCACAGTGGATGGAGCCAAAGGCGCCACACTGAATACCCAGTTGCAGCGAGCCAGCCAGCTCGAGCCCGGCGCTCGCTTTAGCCCGGCCAAGCTGACCCAGGCGCTTGAGCAGATGCGGCAAACCCTGGCCGCCAATGGCTTCCACGAACCCATGATCACCCAATCCATCACTCCGCATCTTGAGGAGCAGTTGGTGGACATTGCGTTTCAGGTCGACTCCGGCCCGCAAGCCCGCATCGGGTCAATCGAGCTCTCAGGCGACTCTGCAATGACCGCCGACGATTTTCTGCGCCACGCCCACATGCGAATTGGCGCGCACGTGGACCACGATACCGTGAATCGTGCTCTGGCTGGGGTCCTGAAGGCCTACCAGGCCCAGGAACGCCTGGAAGCTGAAATCAAACTAGAGTCCCAGCACTACGCAGCGGATACCAGGAAGACCGACTTCCACTTTTCCGCCAACCAGGGACCTCGCGTGAAAGTGCTCGTCGAGGGGGCCAGCATGAACGCCTGGCGCATCAAGCACGTGATTCCCATCTTTGAGGAGGGCACCGTTGACGACGATTTGCTCAACGAGGGCAATCGCCGGCTTCGGGACTACTATCAACGCCAGGGTTTCTTCGACGTCAAGGTAGATCACGAAGTGCAATCCACCAGCCCTGAAGGGGTTTCGATCCTCTACAAAGTCAAATTGGGTTCACGGCGGCGGCTTGAGCGCGTATCCGTTCAAGGAAACCACTACTTCGACTCTGCCACCCTGAAGCAGCTTCTCGGCGCCCATGCCGCCGACGCCATCGACCACCATGGCGCCTACAGTCAGGCTCTTGTCTCCTCTGATGTGAACGCCTTGCAGGCTGTTTATCAGAACAACGGCTTCTCCAAAGTCAAAATCACCCCTGAAACCAGCACCCCTGAAACCAGTACCGCAGATCCCAGCGCCCCCTCCCCTCAAGGCTCCGGAACGAACACCACCGTGGGAAAAGAAAAAACTGCCCCGCTCACCCTCGTCTACCACATTGAAGAGGGCCAACAGCGGCGGATCGGAACGGTTCGAATTGAGGGCACTGAGGAAGTGAATTCGAAAAGGCTCTCTCCCCTGCTGAACACGACGCCGGGACAATTGATCTCACCCCAGAACCTGGCCGGGGACCGCGACGCACTGTTGACCGATTACATGAGTCGCGGATTTCGCAAGGTCGCGGTAGATGTCACCGAACAGCCTGAGCCGGCCGAACCTAACAAAGTTGACGTGGCCTTCCACCTCACTGAGGGACAGCAGGTCTTTGTGCGCAACGTCCTGCTCACTGGCCTGCACTACACGCGACCGGACACAGTGGCTCGCGCCATCACGCTGCACGCCGGCGATCCGCTCAATGAGACCGCTCTCATGGACACGCAACGCAACCTCTACGAGTTCGCTCTCTTCAATGAGGTCGATACGGCGGTTGAGAATCCCTCGGGCGGAGAAGCCTACAAGACGATTCTGCTTCAAGCGGTGGAAGCCAAGCGCTGGGCCTTGACGTATGGCTTCGGATTTGAGGCGCAGACGGGAACCCCGCAATTCAACTGCGGCGGCATCATTGCGAGCGGCGCCACATGCAATCCAAACGGAAAGACGGGCGTCAGCCCCCGCGTGCTGGCTGACATCACGCGCAACAATCTCTTCGGCCGCGAGCAATCGGCCTCCCTGCAGGCCACCTACGGCTTGCTTGAGCAAAAGGTGAACTTGCTCTTCCAGGATCCCCACTTTGAAGGCAATCGAAATGTTGGGCTCGCTGTATCCGGCGGCTACGCCAACAGCCTTGACGTGACCACCTACGTAGCCTCCAAGCTTGACGCCGGCTTGCGCTGGACCGAGAACTTCCTTACCCCGGGCTCCTTCATTTCGAAGGCCAACACCTTCGTCTATGAATTCAACTTCCGCCGCGTCAAGGTCGAGGCAGACAGTCTCCAGGTTGCTCCAGGCGAGATCGCGCTGTTGTCCACGGCGACGCGCGTCGCCGGCCCTTCGTTCACCTGGATTCGCGATACGCGCGACTCACCTCTCGATGCCCACCGCGGCACATACACCAGCTTCCAGGACTTCCTGTCAGACAAAGCCTTCGGCGCGGAGGCTGGCTTCAACCGCCTCGACGTGTCCAACTCGAGCTACTACACCTTTGACAAAGGACGCTACGTGTTGGCCCGTAACACGCGCTATGGCCAGGAGCGGGCATTCGGCACACCCCAGCAAGAGCTGATTCCTCTTCCTGAGCGTCTCTACGCTGGAGGCGCAACGTCGATGCGCGGTTTTTCAATCAATGCCGCCGGCCCTCGCGATCCCGAGACCGGCTTCCCCATCGGCGGTGCGGGAGCCCTGATCAACAGCACCGAGTTGCGTCTGCCCCCGCCCACGCTCCCTTGGCTCGGTGACACGCTCAGCTTCGTCCTCTTCCACGACATGGGCAACGTCTTCGCCAACGCCTCCGATGCCTGGGCAAGCGCCCTGCGTTTTCACCAGCCAAACCGCGATTCCTGCAAGAACTTGGATATCGTCGATCCAAACCATCCGGACAACCCTCCCCCCGGACCCACCACCTCGACCGGTTGGCAAGGCCAGTGCAGCTTCAACTACTTCTCCCACGCGCTCGGAGTTGGTTTGCGATACCACACTCCGGCCGGACCCATCCGGCTGGACTTCAGCTACAACCTGAATACACCCATTTACCCGGTGATCTATAACTACTCAGATCCGAGCGCCGCGAAGACAGTGGGCGAGGCCACCCACTTCAACTTCTTCTTCAGCCTGGGACAAACGTTCTGATGACCTGCCGGCCTTCATCTCGAAGCATGACGCTGCCTGTTCCGGCATGGCGGGACAGCCTGCTCGTATCCCTGGTTCTCGGTCTGGCTTTGGCAGGGCCGGTCGCGTCACTCGCCCAGACGCCTCAACCCGCGGCGCCTCTTGTGCTGGACCGGGTGGTCGCCGTCGTCAACAACCATGCAATCCTGGCCAGCGACATCGACGACGAAATCCGGCTCTCAGTCCTTGACCCCGGCAGAGGCGGCCTCGGCGTTCTTTCGCGCGCGACAGCTCTTCAGCAGTTGATCGGCCGCGCTCTCATCCAGCAGCAGATTCGTGAGGAGGACCTGCAAGCCTCCGACCCCTCTCCGGCGGAAGTCGACGCGCGTCTGATTGAGCTTCGCAAAGATCTCCCCGCCTGCGTCCACCAGAATTGTGTCTCGGACGCCGGATGGAGCGCCTTCCTCGCCGCCCACAACCTGACGTCGGAGCGAGCCCTGACCTATATGCGCTACCGCGTTGAGATCCTGCGCTTCATTGAAGAGCGCTTCCGTCAGGGCATTCAAATCTCCACGCAGGAGATCGCCGCCTACTACCACGACACACTGTTGCCCCAGTACGCGAAGGGTGAAGCCATTCCGCCGTTGGACAAGGTATCGCCCCGGATTGAGGAGATACTCCTCCAGCAAAGGGTGAATGTTCTGTTTGATGGCTGGCTCGAGAATCTGCGCAAGCAGGGTGAGATTGAGGTGCTTGACCCCACGCTTGAATCCCCGGAATCCCGGAACAATCCCCTGACCGATGCGCAGCCAAGTCTCGAAGGCGCAAGCGGCGATCCTGCTACGAGCCCGCCGGATGGCAAAGGGGGTGAAAGCCAATGACCGAGCCTGAATCCAAGCTTCCCGAGCCTCCCGAGCCAACTGAGATTCCCAAGCCGAGCCGCCTCCGCCGCTTCTTCCTGCGCCATCTTCCTCTTTCGCTGGCCGGTGGGGCAATCCTGCTCGTGGTTGCCACGGTGGGCCTCTACTTCTGGGCCAGTTCAGCGCAAGCTGAGAGGCTTGTCCGCAAGCGGCTCGTGGCCTTGCTCGAACAGTCGACAGGCGGACGCGTCGAGATCGAAACGTTTCACTGGCATTTGCTCGATCTTGAAGCCGATGCGGGCGGCCTGGTCATACACGGACTTGAGGCACCGGGAGAAGCGCCCTACGCCCAGATTGAAGACTTGCGCGTTCGAGTCAGCGTGCTGGGCTTCCTGAGTCCCCGCTTCCTAGTGCGCGAGGTCAGCGTCTATCGTCCCGCATTTCACTTCATCGTTTATGACGGTGGCGCCACCAATCAACCCCAACCCAAGACGCCGCAGAAGCCGGGTGAGTCTGCGATCGACACCTTCTTCGATCTGAAGGCAGGCCACGTTGCAGTCCAGCAGGGTGTCCTGCACTACGAAAATCGCGCCGCTGCCTTCGATGTCCAGAATCGCTTTATTTTGCTCGACTTTGACGCCAAGGATTTCTCGCTCATCGGCAGCTACATTCCCGCTGTCGCAGGCCATCCCGAAAGTTACCGCATTGAGGCAGGGGCCGCTGATCTGAATTTGTCGCGAGGCGCGGCCAAGCCCATGAATGCAACCATGCAGGCCATGCTTGAACTGACCCGCAACGCGGCCGATCTTCACTATCTGCGCATCACCTCCAGGGCCCCGGAAGCCGCCAATTCAATCCGCAGCCTCATCCATTTCCAGGCGCCACAAAACCACACCCTCGAGATCTCCGGTGTGCTCAAAGACTTTAACGATCCCCACTGGCAAGCCAAGGCGGTGGGCGAGATGGATATGCGGCTCCTGGACCCCATCTTCGGCTTTCCCTTTACCCCAGCAGGCGTTGCGCATCTCGACCTCGATGGAGCGGGCCAGACCGGGGAGTTTCGCGCCGACGGCAAGGTGCATCTGGTGGATGGCGCCTACGTCGGAACCGGCGTAAACGCAACAGGTGTCCGTGTCGATGCGCATGTTCATGCTGACGAAAAGCACCTGGTAATCAGCTCGATCGTCGCCAATCTTCACCAGGGCGGCCAATTGGAGGGAGAGGTCGCATTGACCCCATGGCTGCCTGACCCCGCCGCCGCCGCGGCTCTGCAGTCATCGGGCGCTCGCCGCCCGCGAGTTCCATCCAACCAGAATCCTGCCGAGCCCTACCATCCCCCGCCGGTTTTCGTCCCCTTCAACGGCAAGGTGACGGCCCAGCTCAAAGACGTTTCCCTCGACACACTTCTCGATATCGTGGGCCAGGGGCCTTTTCAGCGCCTCGGAATCGATTCACTTGTCAACGGCCCGGCCACGGCCTCATGGTCCAACGGCGACACCCAGACGGTCGTCGTCGCCGCCACATTCGCACTCAGCCCCTCTGGACACCCCGTGCCCAATGAAGCTCCCGCCACCGGAGCCATCGATGCGACGTACAACCAGCGCGACGGCGGCGTCGATCTCCGCAAATTCGATGTGTACACGCCTGCCAGCCAACTAGAAGCCCACGGCCATCTGGGCGCCTTTCCGCTTACCATTCCCTCGGCCCTTGCTGTCGAATTCCATTCGCAAAACCTTGACGAGTTCGACACCGTGCTCCGCGACCTTGGATTGAATGGCAGTGTAAGGCCTAGGGACTCTCGCGGCAGGTCCTCGGCGCCAGCATGGAGGTCGGGAACAGCGGCCCTGCCTGGGGTCCTCACCGGTCAGGCCGACTTTCACGGAACCTGGACTGGATCGCTCGTCGATCCGCATATTGCCGGAAGCGCGAACGCTACGCAACTAGCCCTCGAAATCCCGCTCATGCCCAGTGGCAATCCCAGCCAGACCTTCGCGCCCCGGCTCGTCCAATTTGATTCAGTCGAGGCCACAGGCAGCTACTCCGCGCAGCGCATCGACATCGCACACGGCGTCCTGCGGCGAGGCGAGGCTGAAATCACCTTGACTGGCAAGCTCGATGCGGCGCTCGCCAGACCAACCATGTCGACCTTCGACGCAAACTCCATCTTGCATGTGCGCCTTCAGGCAAGGACCGTTGGCGTCGATGACATGCAAGCGCTCACCGGCCAGAACCTGTCAGTCGCGGGAGGCACGCTGGATGCGCAACTCCAGGCTGACGGGCCCGTTCGCGCGCTGGGCGGCTCCGGATGGGCCGAGTTGGACGGCGCCACCGTCTACGGTGAGCTTGTGACGCGTTTACGAGCGCAGGGCACAATCACCAACGACCTGATCAGGGTGGCCTCCTTGAGTGCAACTGCCCAGGCCGGCAGTCTCTCAGCAACGGGAAGCTATGACCTCAAAGCTCGCCGCTTCCAACTTGACGCCAAAGGCGCCACTATCGACGTGGCGAAAATCGAGGCTGTCCAGCGCCAGGGGCTCGATCTGACCGGCAGGCTGGCCTTCTCCGCGGTCGGCTCAGGCACCTTTGACGATCCCATCATTGAAGCCCACGCCACGCTCAGCCCGTTGGCCCTGGCCGGAGAACCTCTCGGTGGCCTGGAATTTGTGACCCACTCCGCCAACCGATCCGTAACCTATGACGCAACCACGCGGCTGGAGGGCGCTGAGCTCAAACTGCATGGACAGACTGCGCTCAGCGCTGGCAACGCCACCCAGGCCAAGCTGGACTTCACACACTTTGACATCGGCCCCCTGCTGAGAATGGCCCACGTCCAGGGCCTCACCGGCGAATCCGCGCTGGCAGGCACGATCACGGTCGAAGGGCCCCTGGCGCATCCCGATCAGCTCCGTGGCGAGGCCAGCATCGACCAGGTGGCAGTCACCGTTGCCGGTGTTCACCTGCAGAGCCAGGGAGGCGTGCACGCGACTCTCGCCAACGCCCGCGTCAACCTTGACCCCATCCACGTCACCGGAGACGAGACCGACCTGCACGCACAAGGCAGTCTGTCCCTCAAGAACGAAAGGCAGCTGGATTTTGCCGGCAACGGTTCCATCAACCTTAAACTCGCCGAGACCCTCGATCCCGACCTGACCGCAAGCGGGACCTCCACCTTCCAGGTTGAAGCCCACGGGCCGTTGAAGAATCCCGGCTTGCAGGGACAAGTCGATTTCCAGAACGGCTCCTTGTCCCTCGAAGACATTCCCAACGGCCTTAGCCAGTTGCACGGCACTCTCGAGTTCAACCAGAATCGCCTGGAAGTCAAATCGCTCACCGCCATGAGCGGCGGTGGCCTGTTGAGCGTGAATGGTTCTCTCGCCTACCAGCACGGCATCTACGCCGATCTCTCGGTCACCGGCAAGGGAATCCGCATTCGCTATCCGCCCGGAGTCAGTTCCCTAGCCGACACCACTCTGCGTCTGCAGGGTTCGCAGAGCAACCTGCTGCTCAGCGGCGACGTCCTGATCACTCGATTCTCCGTCAGCCCCGACCTGGACATCGCAGCTCTGGCCGCTCAGGCCAACGCTGTCCAGACCATTGCACCGCCGGAGGCGCCCTCCAACCACATCCGCCTCGATGTGCATGTGGTTTCGTCGCCGCAGTTGAACTTCCAGAACGCCTACGCCAAGCTCGCCGGAGACGTGGACCTGCGCCTGCGCGGCACCGTCGCTTCGCCCTCGTTGCTGGGCCGCGTCTCCATCACTGAAGGCACAGCCACCATCGCCGGGACCCGATACGAGCTGCAGCGCGGAGACATCTTCTTCACCAACCCCGTGCGCATTGAACCCTCCATCGACCTCAACGCCACAGCGCGCGTAGAAGACTACGACATTACCCTTGGCCTGCACGGAACCCCAGAGAAGATGGCGGTCACTTACCGCAGCGATCCACCGCTCCCCGAAGCAGACGTTGTGGCTCTCCTCGCACTCGGTCGTACTGGAAATCAACAGCGCCTCTACACGCAGCAGCAGGAGCAATCCCTCTCCAACCCCACCACAGACGCCCTGCTGGGCGGAGCCCTCAATGCAACCGTCAGCAGCCGCGTGCAAAAACTCTTCGGCGCCGGCTCCGTCAAGGTAGACCCCAACTACCTCGGAGCGCTCGGCAACTCCACCTCGCGCATCATCGTTGAGGAGCAACTGGGCCGCAACCTCACCCTCACCTACGCCACCAACGTGAACACCACCAGCCAGCAGCTGATCCAGGCAGAGGTCGCCATCAACCGCAACGTCTCCGTGCTCGTAGCGCGCGACGAATCCGGCGTCTTCTCCATGGTCCTCAAAGCCACCCGCCGTTTCCGCTAAAGCAGACGCCGCTCCGCCATTTGCCGCGACGAAACCTTTTCGAAGAAATCGTGTCTAAGCCCACCGAAGGGCACCTCACGTGGGTGCTCACGGTCTCGGCATTGGGAGTCGAAGCAACTCCCGTGGCGGTCGCAGCATCCCTTTCTTGCTGCATCAACAAGGAGGTTTTCAAATGAAAAGAAGGATTCGCATCACCAAACCCATGATTCCGGCAACATTGCTCGCTGCAGCAATCCTGAGCCTTCCTCAGATATCGTTGGCCAAGCCCCAGGCCCCGGACAATTCCGGCGCCGCCGCCGAGCTCCAATCCAAACTGAACAAGTCACAGTTCAAGAATGTGAAAGTCGATGTGCACGACGGGATTGCCACGCTGTCCGGAACAGTTGACCTGTATGAATACAAAGCCGATGCCGACAAACGCGCTCACAAGGCCAAGGGCGTCGAGGCGGTCCGCAACGAAATCCAGGTGGCCGGCCCCACAGTTTCTGATCAGGAGCTGCAAGCCAAGCTCGGTGAAAAGCTGGAATACGACCGCGTCGGCTATTGGAACGTCTTCGACGCCATCGGCATCGGCGTCCAAAACGGCGTCGTCACCCTGGGCGGACATGCGCTCGGGTATCCGGCCCGAGACTCAGCCTTGGCGCTGGTCAGCACCTATCCCGGCGTGAAAGATGTGGTCGACGAGATCCAGGTCGATCCCGTCTCTCCCATGGACGACCGCATTCGCCTCGCCGAGTACCGTGCCATCTACGGTTATCCGTCCCTGAACAGATATGCGATTGATCCCGCAAAGACCATCCGCATCACCGTCGAGAACGGACATGTCCAGCTGGACGGCGTCGTCGACTCGCAGGCGGACAAGGACACGGCCAATATCCGCGCCAACGGCGTCTCCGACGTCTTCAGCGTGAAGAATAACCTTCAAGTCGCAAATCAGCCTTCCGAGGTACAGAAGCAAGCCGCGGTCCAGTAGTGCTTCTGAGACCTCGAACTAAGAACAACAGCCACGGAGAAGATCTTTCCTCCGTGGCCGCTTTTTTGAGCATCGCCGCAGACGTTCTCGTGTCCACGCTGCAACAGGAATCAACTTCTTCGACATTTACACATCTGTAACAACAAACAGCGTTTTCTTCCTTACACTTATCCCACCATGGCACTCGACGCACCGCTCACGATCGAACGCAAGGAAGGCAAAACCGCCGGAACTCTGATCTTCCGGCTCAACGGACCTCTCACCCTCCGCAACATCTTCGATCTGCAATCGCAGTTGCGCAGCGCCGAGCCGCCAGCCGTTACCATCTTCGACCTCACCGACGTCCCCTATATGGATTCCACGGGCATGGTCGTCAATCACTATGTACGGTGCCAGTCCAAAGGTGTAAAGCTGATTGTCGCCGGGGTCAACCCGCGCGTCTTCGAACTGTTCAAGCTGACCAAAGTCCACACCGTCATTCCCCTCGCCGCCACTGTTGAGGAAGCCGAAGCCAGCGCCTGATCGCAACCCAATCCGACACGGCCCCACCTCTACACAGTGCCCGCCGCTCGAGTAAACTGGAATCAGCATGCCCGGCCTGTGGACGAGAACGCGAACGACTTTGGAGATGATCAAGTGGGAGCACTCCATCTTTGCTCTCCCATTTGCCCTTACTGCGACCATCCTTGCTGCCAATGGCTTCCCCGCCTGGCAAAAAATCGCCTGGATTCTGGTAGCCATGGTGGCCGCACGATCCTGTGCCATGGCCTTTAACCGCTGGGCCGACGCCGATCTGGACGCCGCCAACCCCCGCACCAGCACCCGCGCCATTCCCGCCGGCCTGCTGACGGGCAGGTTCGTCCTCGGCTTCACCCTGCTCGCCGCCGTCATTTTTGTCCTTGCGTCGGCGCAGCTCAACCGGCTCACCCTCTACCTTTCGCCGCTGGTTCTTGTTGTCCTGCTGGGCTACAGCTACATGAAGCGCTTCTCCCGCTGGTCGCACCTGGTGCTTGGCTTCGCACTCGGCGTTGCCCCTTCGGCAGCCTGGATTGCTGTTCGCGGTTCGCTCGATCCCCGCATCCTGGTGCTCACCGCGGCGGTCACTCTATGGACCGGCAGCTTCGACGTCCTCTACGCCTGCCAGGACTATGCGCACGATCGCGCCGCTGGCCTCCATAGCCTGCCCCAGTCCATCGGCATCCCCGCCGCTTTCTGGGCTGCCCGCGCCATGCATCTTGCCATGCTCTGCTTGCTTGCCTGGTTCGGATTGCTGTTTCATTTTCTTGTGCTCGGCTGGGCAGGAATTGCCATCGTGGGTCTTCTGCTTGCCTATGAGCATTCCCTGGTGTCTCCAGGCGACCTGCGCCGCCTGAACGCTGCTTTTTTCACCATGAATGGCGTGATCGCCACAGTCTTTCTAGCCTTTGTCGCAGCCGACCTCTGGCTGCGGAGTTGATTTCGATGCCTTCCAGCGGATTCACTGACGAAACCCCGATTCAGCTGTGGTATGGTGCCAGAAAGCACTCCATTCAGGCCGACCCCATGGCCTCCCCACCGGAAGCACCGACAGGAGTATCAGGCACCGGAATGAAGATTGCCATTCAGGGAGAACCCGGCTCGTTCAGCCACGAAGCGGCCATGAAGCTGGTCGCCGATGCCGTCATTGTCCCGTTCTCCCTGTCCGCAGACGCCTTTGCCGCCCTCGTCAATGGAGCCGTCGAGGCCGCTGCCATTCCCATCGAAAATAGTCTCGCCGGCTCCGTCTCAGAGCACTTCGACCTCCTGCTCACCCACGAAGTAAAGGTTGAAATGGAAACGCTTCTCCGTATCCGCCACAACCTCATCGCCATCTCCGGCACTTCCAAGGGACAGATTGATCGCGTCTTCTCGCACCCGGTGGCCCTGGCGCAGTGCAGACGGTTTCTGGCCCAGCATCCCAGGATGGAAGCCTTCGCCTTCTACGACACTGCGGGCAGCGTCAAGCAACTGGTCGAGTTGCGCGATCGCCATGCCGCCGCAATTGCCAGCGAGGCCGCGGCCCGCCACTACGGCGCGCATATCCTGCAGGCCGGTATTGAAGACAACCCGGAAAACTTTACCCGCTTCTTTCTTGTCCGCCGCTCGGCTGACGTGGTCCCTGATCCAGCGGCCAACAAGATCAGCGTGGCCTTCTCGGTCGAGAACCGTCCCGGATCGCTCGTCTCCGCACTCTCTGAGCTCTCCACCATCGGCACCAACCTCACCAAAATCGAGTCGCGCCCCGTCCACGGCAAGCCGTGGGAGTACATCTTCTACGTCGATTGCCAGATTCACTCGTCTGAAGAGGGCTCACGCCTGCTTGAGGCTCTCAACCCCCATTGCGCCATGGTCAAGGAACTCGGCCGCTACTGCGAAGCGCCTCGCCAGACCGACCCTGGTGATTCAACTCCCGCTTGAAACAATTTACATAAATAATTGATTGTAATAATTTTATTACAATGCCCAAATCGGCCCCGCCGGAAGCACCCAAGCAAAAAGCCACCCTCACAAAGAGGATGGCCTTCTACAAACCAGACAGCGTATCGGAGATTTAGACCTTCGCTTCCAGATCCGCAATCACGTCGAAGAAACGCTGGTCTAGGCGGCGGTTGGTGGCGATCGCCTCCTTGATGGTGATGTCTGTGATGTCGGTACCGTGCAGAACGGCGATCCGGCCCCACTTCTGGTCATGCACCATGTCGATGGCATGCAGGCCGTAACGCTGCCCCAGTGTGCGGTCGTAAGCCGTGGGAACGCCGCCGCGCTGGGTGTGCCCCAGATTCACTGAGCGGGTCTCGTAGCCGGTCTTCTTCTCAATCAACTCGGCCAGTGCCTCGCCAATGCCGGAAAGTCGCGCGTGGCCGAAGGAGTCGAGCTTTGCCTCTTCGTCGATCACCTGTCCAACCTCGGGAAGATGGCAGCCCTCAGCCACCACCACCACGCCGTAGTGCTTGCCGTGGTCATAGTTGTCCTTGAGCAGGGCGCACACATGGTCGATGTCGATGTCCTTCTCAGGAACCAGGATCACATGCGCCCCACCGGCCACGCCGGAGGCATAGGCGATCCAGCCGGCATCGCGCCCCATCACTTCCACAACGACCACACGGTTGTGTGAGTCGGCGGTGGTGTGGATGCGGTCAATGGCCTCGGTGGCAATCATCACGGCGGTGTCAAACCCGAAAGTCTGGTCGGTGCCGTTGATGTCGTTATCGATCGTCTTGGGCACGCCCACGCTGGGCACGCCGTGCTCGCTCAGGAACAGGGTTACCGACTGCGTGTCGTCTCCCCCCAGTGCGATCAACGCGTCAATCTTGTTGATTTTGAGAACTTCCTGGACCTTGTCGATGCCGCCGGGAATCTTCTTCACATTCGTCCGCGACGAGTGCAGGATGGTGCCACCCTTCAACTGGATGCCATCGATGCTTTCCAGCGTGAGCGGAATCCAGTTGTTGTCAAGTACGCCGCGCCAGCCGTTGAGAAAGCCGATGAACTCAAACCCATAGTGATTGATGCCCTTTTTCACAGCCGCATAAATCACCGCGTTCAGTCCGGGGCAATCGCCGCCGCCGGTCAATAAAGCAACTCGCATCGTTCAATCTCCTGGTCGAATTCGCGCGACCCGCTCAAGTGCCGGGAGTGCAGGCCGAGCCGGGAACAACTCCCAGATCTGTACGCCTGAACCGGATAAATTGCCCGGCCTCGACGCCTTAACCAGTGTAACCCGGCACTGTAAAGCCAAATCGTGACCAAGCTCACTCCCCTCCGTGAAGTGGCCAACCGCCATTTCCTGCTTGGGAATGGCACGCGTCGGTGATTCAATAGGGTATGCGCGGAACTGGAGCCCTGCTGTTGCTGGCGTTTGCCAGCCTGGTCATCGTCCTTTTCCTCGTCCTGCTGCACTTGACCCGGCTGGGATTCCTGATTCGCGCCACCATTCCCGACCGGCCCCGGCAACGCATGTTTATCGCCTCGGTCTCGTTCCTGGTCACATTTATAGGCGTCCGAGTCCTGGTCAGCCTCATCACCCACAATGAGGGGCCGTTTGGCTGGGTTACCGTGCGCGGCCACCACATTCATCACCTGGTGTGGGGCATTCTCATCCTGCTCCTGGTTGGTTACGGCTGGCTGCTTGACCTGGGAAGGTCGCATACGCCGCTGTCCATCTTCTTCGGCCGTCTGATGTCAGTCAGCTACGGTGTGGGCGCGGCGCTCACCCTGGACGAGTTCGCGCTCTGGCTCAACCTCGATCCCGAAGCGTACTGGTCGCACGCCGGACGACTCAGCATCGACGCCGTCATCGTGTTTGGCAGCATTCTCGGCGCGGGCGCGTGGGGCGCCCCGTTTTTCCGCGGGCTCCAGCGGATCTGGAGCGAGCGCGCCCGGATTGGTGGCAAGCTGATGACACCTATTCGCCTCGTGAGGTTGCTTCGTCCGCGTAAAGTTCCGCAATCGCCGCCGCGTTTCGAGCCGTAATCACCCTGCGCTTCAGCTTCATTGAGGGTGTTAGCTCGCCTGACTCGAGCGTCCACTCCTCGGCCACCACGCGGAATCGCTTGAGAGTCTCGAAGTTGGCCAGGTTGCCGTTCACCTCGCGAACAACTTCTCCGTAAAGAGCCACCACGCGGCTATCGGCCACCAATTCAGCGCGGGATTTCGCCTCGACGCCATGATGCCGGGCCCATTCCTCAAGGGCAACAAAGTCGGGCGAGATCAGTGCCGAGATGAACTTGTGCTTGTCGCCCACCAGCGCGGCATGCGCCACCAGCACGTTGTTCTTGAGTCTGTTTTCAATGGGCTGGGGCGCCACCAACTTGCCGCCGGAAGTCTTCAGCAACTCCTTCTTGCGGTCGGTGATGAAAAGAAATCCATCCGCGTCCAGGTGACCAATGTCCCCGGTACGGAACCATCCCTCAGCGTCGAAGCATTCAAGATTCGCCTCAGGCTTTTGCCAGTAGCCCACAAACACCGACGGCCCGCGAACCAATAACTCCCCGTCTTCGGCCAGATCAAGTTCCAAGTTGGGCAAAGGGAATCCCGCAGAGCCCATGCGATGGTGAGCGGGTGTATTCAGAGAGATCACAGGCGAGGTCTCCGTCAAACCGTAGCCTTCCCAAAGGGCAATCCCCACTGAGGCGAACCACTGTGCGGTGTCAATCCCCAGCGGAGCGCCGCCAGAAACGAAGATCCTCACCCGGGCACCGAAGGCCTCGGCCACCTTGGAATAGACCAGCTTAGCGGCCAGTTTCCACATCAATGACGTCGGCTTGCGGCCGTCGTACACAGTCTCGCGGTGCGCGGTGCCAAGGCCAACCGCCCACGCCAGAATGCGCTTCTTCACCGGCGAGAGCGCCGACTGGCTCTCGACTGCCTGGCGAATCTTCTCGTAAACGCGGGGCACGCCCACAAGCACCGTCGGCCGAACCTCACGCATGGCCTTGGGCAGCTTGTCGAAATTCGAGCAATAGGCCACTTGCGCGCCGGAGTTGTACATCACGTAGTCCAGCGCGCGGGCTGTGATGTGTGAAAGCGGCAAAAAAGAGATGCAGGAGTCAGAGGAATTGAAGTGGAAATCTACCGCGCAAAGGTTCTGATTCGCGGCAATGTTCCCATGAGTCAGAGCAACGCCCTTCGGCTCGCCCGTGGTCCCGGAAGTATAGATCAGCGTTGCCAGGTCCTTCGGTTCCACAGCCCGCACCAGCGCGTCGAACACCGGATCGCGCTCGCTGCCGCGCTGATCCGCCCCGGCCAGCAGAGTTTTCATGGCGATGGCCCCCTCCAGGGCATCCGCCGAATCCATGATCACAATCCGTTCCAGCAGCGTCTGGCCGCGAACGGAGTTCAGCTTGTCGAATTGCTCCCGCGTTGAGACCACCGCAATTCGGCATTCTGCATCCCGCACCAGGGCCGCCACCTGCTCGCCGGTCAGCGTGGGATAGATGGGCACGTCGACAGCGCCAACGGCAAGCGCGGCAAAGTCGGTGATGGCCCACTCCCAGCGGTTCTCGGCGATCAGCGCAATGCGGTCGCCCTTGCGCGCGCCCCAACTCAGAAAAGCTTCACCCAGGGCCCGAACACGCTGGTAGATCAGGTCGGAGGAAACGGGTTGCCATTGACCAAATTCGTCCTGCCAGATCACAGCGCGCGGGTTGGCAGCCGCGGCTATACGGCAAAAGAGATCATTGATGGTAGAAATCGGGGCAATCGCTGTCATTGGGCTCAACTAGGGGACGCAGCCAATTCTTCGGCTCGACCAGTCGAGAGTGTATCAGCGCAGTGGGGTCCACGGTTACGTCGCCCGCCCAGAATCATTGGCCGCATTGCGAATCAGTGTGCCGCCAACCCGTTTCCCGCAGTCATCTGGTCAATCATGATGCTATCCTGCTTTGGCCCTCGGAACACTCGGAATTGCATCGTAACGTGCCCACAATCCCAGGCCATCGCAGGCCTTCGGCGCTCTCCTGAAAGTTTACAATTGATCCTGATCTCAAAAGGAATTTCATCCCTTTCCCAGAATTCTGCATCCCGCGCTCCAAGGATGCCCAAGCTCACTGCCCTTTCGATTACCGAACCCGACCCAATTCTCCTGAATAGGCTGGCCTGGATCAAGCGGGCCATGCTGGTTTCCGCGGCACTGATCGCCGCTGCCACCCTGGCTGGATGGTTCGTCCCTCCGCTCGGTCGGACCTTCCCTAACGGTTGGAGCAACATGGAGGCCAATTCCGCGCTCACAATCCTCCTCGGCGCATTCAGTCTTTATTTCTCTGAGCCGCAGCACCCCAGGCGCATGCGCCTGCTCAGCCAGCTTCTCGCCGCCCTGGTGGCGTTCATCGGCGTTGCCGTACTCGCTGAGTACCACTTTCATCTCTCCCTCGGCATCGACACGCTGCTCGCAGCGGATCCCGGATCCGCTTCTCAGTTTCTCGGAAGAATGGCTCCGCAAACAGCGGAAGCAATCGCGTTGTTGGGGATCGCCCTCTTCCCCATCCAGGCGAAGAAGCGCTTCGCCGCCGTCACCGCAGATCTGCTCGTCTCCTGCCTGTTCATAATGGTCCTTCTCCTCGTCTCCGGATACCTCTTTGGCGCATTGCCGATGTTCGGTCTCTCCCCGACCGTCCTGACCTCTCCACAGTCCCTGGTTTGCCTGGCCATGCTGACAGCGGTGGCCGTTCTTCGCCGGGCTCAGAGCGGCGTGTTTTCCATCTTCCTGGGACGAGGCATCGGCAGCAGAATTGCCCGGACCCTCGGGCCGCTCCTATCGGTATTGTCGTTTCTCCGCGAGGCCAGCAGAGCCCACCTTGTGCTGGCATTGCGGTTTCCCGAGCCCTACGTTACCGCGCTGCTAGCCTCTTTCGCAACGGTTGTGTCCCTTGTCCTGTTGCTCTTCCTTACCTGGCGAATCCAAAGCATGGAACTGAAGATTCGCGATCTTTCTCTGCGCGACGAATTGCCGGCCTGCACAATTTGCGGGGATTCCACCTGCTTGCCGAACAGGCCCTGCGGATGGCGCAGCGTTCCCACCTGCCGCTCTCGGTCCTGTTCATCGATCTCGACAACCTGAAAGAGATCAATGACTCGCTGGGACACGGCACCGGCTCTACACTCCTGGCGGAGATAGCGGGCATGCTCAAGGAAACCTTCCGCGAGACGGATGTGATGGGACGAATCGGCGGCGACGAATTTGCTGTGGTCTGCCAATGCAGCCATGTGGCCATCTCGATTGCCGCCGAGCGATTGGAGGCGACATCTGCAGAGCGAAACGCCCAGGCCGGTCGGCCTTTCCCCTGCAGCTTCAGCACCGGCTTCGTTACTTCGGATGAACATGCAAACCAGTCCCTGCAAGAACTGCTCACCGAAGCTGACAAGGCAATGTATCAGGAGAAGAGACGCAAGAAACTAAGCCGCGACTGACCGGAACGCCCCTGCTCCATTCGGTTGCTGCGCCTGGGCCCGCATCGCCCGCTGTTCTCGAAAAGACATGCTGATCTTGTTGACATCCTCCCCTCCCTCGGCTTTTAGCCGCCGCTAGCGCGGAAAGGAAGGGGATTCCTATGAGGGCCGCTATGCAGCCCTTGCGGTGGGTTCCTGCTGCTGACTGCTTACCTCGCAGTTCACTTGACAGGCTAACCGGGCGTATCCCGCCCTTTTTATGTTGATTGCCGCGACCAGGCCGGCATTCTCTTCGTCTCCGCACTCGACGCAGAGGAATCGCGCCTGCGACTTGCGATTGTCCTTCGATACCTGCCCGCATTGCGGGCAGGTCCGGGAGGTGTTCTGCGGCGGCACGGCCATGAACTGGCCACCGGCCCACGTCAGCTTGTACTCCAACTGACGACGAAACTCAGCCCAACCCTGATCGAGGATGGACCTGTTGAGCCCGGCCTTCTGCTTTACGTCCCTGCCGG
>OBLU010000887.1_pt1 | contig 27773 bp, 15 predicted proteins | sample 1518681 | NCBI WGS metagenome assembly OBLU01 (sample SAMEA3539304, study PRJEB22396) | soil metagenome | biome: tundra; feature: field; material: soil | place: USA | collected 2010-05 | depth 0.15 m
GAGCGGGCAAATGCGTATTCCCGTTACGTCCGTTCGTTGTGATAGAGTCCGGAAACGATTTTTCACAATGCGCATTTGTAGTTCTAATCGGGGAATTGGACTACACGTTTATTGCCAAAAACCAACCATAAGGATGGAGGAGTTTTTAGGCGCTCTTTTCAACCCGAACATGATGCGAGGATTTGTCGGCGGCTGGAAGCTTGGCCGTTAACTACTACCCGTTTGACTCCGTTCCCGCTTGGGCCTTGAGAATTTGGCAATAACCGATGTTAAAAATTCGCCCCTGGTTGTGATCGTTTTGGATCTGTCGGGTTCAGCGGCGTTCGTATCCCGTGGGTCGGAACCACTTTACCGGCGGCGGGGCAGGGGCTTTCGATGGTATTCATCCACTCCCGCATGGCGATGAGCAACGCCGTCGAAAGGTTGTTGTGTAATCCGACGCCAAGGCTCGTTTGCGCCGCTGCAATTTCCCCGGCCAACGCCAGGCGCATCACGCGGGCTGCCTCTTGGTGGAAGGTCGCATGCAGTGCCTGAACCAGCTTGAAATGCTCCGAACTTTGCTCGACGGATGAAAGCCCATACAGCCAGTGGCCCAAAGCGCATTCGATGTCACATTCAATAATTTCGGGATGAACCCAATAACGGCCATCGTTGATGGCCTGCGCAAACTCGTGTTCCCAATAAACATGCAGCCCAATCGCGTGGACAATTTCCTCCTTCGTTAGCATGGCCGAATTCCTCCTTCTTTTTATAAGATGATCAACATTCTGATGGCAAATGAACCACGGCGTCAACTGCAAATGGCAGGGGTGGGTTGGGGTTGTGAATAGGGAGCCGAACGAAAGTTCGTGCGTGGTGTCTGGTTCGTGTAGGCACACGTTGGTCCATGATGCTTCCACATAAACCACGGCGAATCTTCACACTACGCGGCCACCAAATTCGCAAGCGTCCGGGTGGAAGCAGAAGGTGCGTAAATTAACGTGTTCGGCGTGTTGGCAGCTATTGGGTTCAGGCACCAAACAATAAATCAAATTACCTATTCCGCTGCGCTTCACCTGGCAAATAGCGAAATCTGGCAGCCTTCGAGCGGGTTTGCCACCCGGCTTGTTGTTCTTAAAGCTCATTAGTCGCGATTTTTTTGAGTTGTGGGTCACCTGCTTGATTAAAGCCGCCAAAGCAACGTCGTCATCCAGCGCCAACAGACGCGTGGCTTGCGGCACCACTTCGGCTGATGCCTGATCACGCGGTCAAAATAACCCAACTGGCCCGCGATCTGTGAGGCATACGGGGAAATCAGTGAACCCGGCTCGGAAGCCGTAACGACAGCGGCAGGCACATGGCTCGTTTCCATATCCGCCAATTTGCACCAAACTCTTGGTTCCGGCTCCGCCGGGTTAGGGTAATCAGCGCCCGGCGCCACGGGAACGGCACGGCGTTCATGACAACGGCTCGTCCGCTTGGCAAACTGGGTCGTGGCTCTTGAAAATAGACGCGCAGCCGCCCGGCAAAATGTTCTTCAGTTTTGGGAGAGTCCTCAACCGCCTGGTCATTTCCTCGGTAACGGCCGGAGGCTGGACAAAACCGAGCAACTGCAAGTTCACCAAGTTGAGCAGCGCTTCGACCCCGCGATCTGAAATTTGTTCCGCTCCTGCCGCAAGGTTCAGACCTTCCAATCCCGTTAGCTTGCCCAAGGCGATCAGCATGTCATCAGCCAACACACAACCCTCGAGGTCAAGATAACGCAGGGATGCACAGTGTGAGAGTTGCGCCAGCCCGGTGGCAGACACAGCCGTCTGACCAAGAAATAACTGCTCTAGTTTCGGGGTTTTGGCCAGCAAACTCAGGGCCTCATCGGAAATCTTGGTTCTGAAAAGATTCAACCCTCGCAACTCCGGCAATTCATGAATGAATTTGACATCAGAGTCAGAGAACTCAGTATTGTTCAAATCCAACTGTCTGAGATGCTGCAGTTTCTCAAGATACTTGCTTGCCCCGTTGGACCACTTTCCGTGCGCCACGCAAAGTCTGGTGACCCTCCCCGACTGCGTCAGACTTTGAAACGCCTCCTCGGTCAAGACATTGGGCTGCGAGGGCTGCTGTTCGAGTTCAATGCCAATTCCCGGCCAGGGTCCGTAATATCTTCCGCGATAAACCTTGAGACCGAAACATGCGAGCCTTTTATGGGCCCCGTCGTGAGCTGTCAAGACGGTGAGGAATTTTGAGGCTTGGCCGCTACGCCGCTGCTCAATATACGCTAATTCCGTCTTGGCCACGCCGCTGCCAGGGTCTATGGTCAATGAATCCAGGAGCAGCTTCTCGGCGCGATCCAGTTCCCCAAGTTCCACCAGCGCCACGGCCATGCCGCGCAGTGCTGGTCCTGCGCGATCGACATTTTCAGGATGTCTGGCAACAAGATCCCAAGCCCGTGTATAAGACTCGAGCGCTTCCTTCGCACGCCTGAGCTTTATCAGGATGAACCCCTTTTCTGCTTGGGCGTGCGCAAACAGAGGAGCCAATTCGATGACCGCTTCCACATCTTGCAACGCATCGGCAAACTGTTGTGACCTGGATGCCAAAATGGCCTTCAAGAAACTTCCCCAGCCCACGCACCAATCCAACACCTTCAACTTCTTCACTTCGGGATGTCCCGCGACGAAATAGTTCAATTGTCGCTGGCTTCGAAAGCAGGCGTAGGTTGCGTCCGAATCCGTGCGCAAGGCCTTCACCGCCACGGAAAAATCCGCCAATAATCGCGCGGCCTCCGAGTGATTCCATGATTGAATCGCCGACTGAATCGCAGTTGCTTGGGAATTTAATTCGCTTCCTCCTCCGGATTGCACATCAATGGTCCGTTGCTCACCCTCGATTCGGTTCCCGCCTTCGCTTTGATCCCGGACGATCTTTACTCCGCCATAAGTTTGCACCACATGGTTCCGAAGATTGCCGTTGGCCCACACCATGAAAGGCAGCAGATTGGCCGGCTGTTGATCCTTGGGCCAAGTTGGTTGTCCCAGATACCACCAGACATATTCGCGCAAATAACCGGCCTGGTGGGTTCGCAGCACATCGGCCAGATAGGTTGACGGCGCGGGTTTTCCCTGCTTCAAGACATTCTCCACGCCATCCGCCAGCATAAAGCGTCCCAAGACCTCCTCCTCAAATGTTGGAACAACGATCCCGGACTGATTCTCATACAACTCCGGATGTTTGGTGATGAACATCGACCGCCCCATGGGATAAAACATCCAAATAACCCCTTCTTCGGGCTTGACGCCTCCCACGATCAGCACCTCAACTTTGAACTTATTCGGCGATGTGTTCATAAGGTCCTCCGGTTGGTTATGGCAAACATGTTCACGCCCCAATCCGGTTTGACCAGCTCAAACGCCAGCGCGCCTACGGCAAAAACTTCACCCACCTCCTTTGCCGCCAGTTGCTCCTCGCACAATGCCCAGCCTTCGTCTTCTGCAATTCGCAAGCCATCCAAGTGCGCATCCACCCGACTCTCAAGCTTGGCGAGATCAGTAAGACTATAATGCGGCGCTGCCGTGGCCGCGCGCCGCAACAGCCACAACATCGCCGCTTCTTTAGCGTGTTGTGAGATGACATTGGCGATTGTTGCTGTCACAAGCTAATTCTTCTGAAAAATGTCCACGGTTAGATGTTTCGGGTGTCCTCTCAAGTCCTTATATTCAGTTGACGTGATGCCAATCTTTGAAAACCCGGCAGGTGTTGCAGAACCAGACGGAAGAAATAGATAAGCACCCCTGACAAAACCAATTCCAGCAGGTCCCTCCGGCCCTTGCGCGCCTTGTGGTCCCGGCGGTCCGACTAAATCACTCAGGTTCACGGTGCCAAGTTGCCCAGCAGCATCCACCACAACCGGGTTGGCAGGATCCGGCAATGTGACTCCGCCAATGCCGGCGATAAACGCCGCAGTATGAATGCCAGTGGTGCCGATACGAATGGTATTGGCTTCGGCGGCAATGCCAATGTTGCCGATTTCAATATTGTTATCGCCTGTGGTAAGGTTCACTCCAGCTTCAGAACCCAGTGCGATGTTATTATTGCCACTCACGTTGGAATAGAGCGCTTGGTGGCCGATTGCTGTATTGTAGCTGCCGTTAGTGTTATTAAAGAGCGTCACGTCGCCTAACGCCGTATTGATGTTACCGGTAGTGTTGCTGAGTAACGAGCTCAACCCAATCGCCGTGTTGGCATAGCCGCTTGTGTTGCTACTTAACGCTAGACTGCCGTTGGCTGTGTTCCCGTTACCAGTCGTATTGAAGAAAAGTGCCTCGTAGCCGATGCCCGTGTTGTCACTACCAAGTATATTAGATCTAAGCGCTGCGGCGCCGTTGGCTGTGTTCTCGACGCCGCTGGTGTTTGCATTCAGAGTAATTTCGCCGATGGCTGTATTAGCATTGCCGTTCGTGTTCGAATAGAGCGCTTGGTGGCCGTTGGCTGTGTTGCCATTGCCGCTCATGTTGGAATAAAGTGCCTCGAAGCCAATTCCAGTGTTTAAGTTGCCCGTCATCGTATCGTTGCCGGCTCCCAAGCCAAACTCATTTTGTGCGTGGGTAGTCCATGCCAGTGCCATGACGACGGTGACGATTTTGGCCGCTGTGCCGGATGCTTGAGAGAATTTGTATAGCTTCATAGATTCCTTTTCCTTTCCAAGGGCCAATACCATATTGCGATGGATGAGTCAACACGATTGTGCCGACCTCGATCGAATTGCTCTCTGCAAGCCGTCGTTTGCTTTGGCAATGATGCGGGCCACCATGGGCAATGGCGCATCCGCAAGAGCCAAAGCATCGACGCTTCTTCGGCATGCTGCGAAACAACTTTGGCAATCACATTCAACTGGGCCAGTGCGGTGGTGGTCATGAACCGCACCCGTTTGCCCTGGCTGCATGCGGCAAAACCCAGTGCGTTGGCCAAGTGCGTTTTGCCGGTGCCAGTCGTCTCGGGGAAAGAGGAACTGGGCGATCGCATCGCGGGTGATGGCCTCCCACCGTCAAGGCCCGCGCCACCGCCGTGCGCAGGGTGGGCAGCGAATGCTTTTCCAACAGCCGCGGCACCTTGATATATTCTCGTGTGCCGTCGCCCGCGCGTTCGTTTTCCAGCCAGCGGCGCAAGACGCCAAAACATTCGGGCAAGACCCAGCCGGCCAGCGGCCGGGCATGGTCCAAGGCGCCGGGTTTCTTTTCCAGCAACGCCAGATAATGCAGCGGTTCAAAGCAGACCTGTTCGTCTTCCCAGATCCGGGCATGCCGGGCCACTTCCTGTCCTTGCACGCAGAGCACCACCTGCTGCCAGTCGCCTTTGACCACCACGGACTTATGCGCCCACGCTACCGGCACCGAATGATCATTCCCGTCAAACCGCACCAGCGACAGGCTGTTGACCGTCGTGGACACCTGCCCGCATGCCGCAAAGGGCGTGGCGGGCAGCGGGAGAAAAGCCTTTTGATCCGCCAACAGCAATTGTTCTTTGGTTCCCGACTGCCCGCGCAACCGGCGCTGCCGATCCGCCAGACAGCGCTCCCGCAAGTGCACATTCAACTCGGCCAAATCCCGCACCTGCGGCACCGGCACAAAACTGTTCAGCCGCGTATACTTCACCCGGCCTTCCACCACGCCTTTTTCATTGCCCCGCGCCACTCGGCAGAAGTGACGGTCGAACAGGCAATGACTTTTGAGCTGACAAAAGCCCCGGGTTAATCGGCGTTCCTTCCCACATGACCCTGTTCCGGACTGAAAAATTGGAACATCACATCACGCTCAACAAGTTCGAAAACCTGATGAACAAGCTCAAAATCAAAATGAGCGACATCTTCCCGGACGAGATTTGACCGCTTCTGTATTATTTTCTAATTCTCAGCTATCCGGTTCTGCTCTTTCTACCTCGAGGCGAAATCATTTGGTTGCAAAACCAAAAATGAATCCAGCACTCCAGTGTGGCCGGTCTTCAACCGCCCGGTGAAACGGTGGCACAGACTTTAGGATCAGGCTCATGGTTCTGAGTTCTGTCAAGACATGGCCAACTGGCACGGTTCCGCATCCTACCGAGCAAAAGTAAAAGATCATTGCCACAGCCCCTGAACACCCGGTCGCACCGGACCGTCAGGTTGCATCGGGCGCGGTGCCATCTTCCACCACTTTACGTTCAAAATCACCGGAGGTTTGCCCGGCTGGAGCGCATTCATCACCGCCTGCAAGTGTTCTTGGGCTTGTTCCAGGTCGCTCGCGTAAACCATCAACGACTGCCCAGCCAGCGCTGCCGGCTGGCTGTTTCCCGGAAATGCGAACATCCAAGCTTCGCACTTGGCAATGGGTTCCTGCAATCCGAGCATCTGCGACAAAATTGGATGAAAAATTTGCCATGTCGTCGCTCCTCCCTTTCCAACCGGACGGTCAACATTCAGCGCAGCCAAAATGTATTTTCGCGCCTCGGCTTTGTTGTTGCGACCGGTCTCAATGCGGCCCAGACCAAGGTGTGCTTCCGGATAATGGTCGCTTGTCAGTGTTTCCTGATACAAGGTCGCCGTCTTGTCGGTTAACCGTGCGGTTTCATAATACCGGGCCGCGCGAATGAGCATTTGAGCCGAAACGCCCGATGCTTTGAGCCGGGCTGTCCAGTCGTCAGCTTGAGCGACATTTTGCTGCAATAAATGATACTGGGCCATACACAGCATCACTTCGGGATCCTTTTCCATCTCCGCGCTCAAGCGCCGGATTTGTTCCTGTGCTTCGCGTGTAAAACCACCATCCAGCAGACGAGCGATCAAGAATTTCAATCTTTCTACGGACTGTGGATACAACCCGCAAGCTCGCCGTGCATTGACGATGGAACTCTGTAATTTGCCGCGCCGAGACTGGGCAATGGCCAGCAGCGAAACCAGCGTCATTTGCTGCGGCTCCAATTTCAGCGCTTTTTCCAACATCGCTTCGGCTCGAATCCAGTCGCCGGCCAGCAGCCCTGCCCACGCGGCGCCCCAAGCGGTGGAAAAAGTCTTGAAACCGGTTTGCTTTTGGACGAAAGCAAGCAACTGCGCCATGCTCTGAAGCTGTCCAAACGCAGCACAGGTCACGGCCAGCGCCAGCGCGCCTTCGGCGGATTTCTTGTCGAATTTCAAGGACTCGCGTGCGGCAACATGTGCGCGGAAGTAGTCACAGCCTTTCAGTGCCGCATAACTCTCTTCCGCCAGTTTGAGTGCCCGCTTGGTTCCGCCCACATCGCCGAGGCCTTTCGCCAACTCCGCCTGAATTGCCTTTTCCTTCTCCTGAATATTTTCATTGGCCGCCTTGCCCGCCAATGGCTGGGTGATCTTTTCGTAAGGCGGGACGGGCAGATTCAGACGATCGCGATATTTTCCCATCCGGAACGACACAACGCCAATCACGATCGCGGCCAAACACCAAGGAACAAAAGCGATCGCGTGGCCTGAGGCCAGGCCAGCCAATCCGCACAGGATACCGCCCAAGACCAAAAGAAAGCCCAAGCTCTGCAAAGGCCGGAGGTGTGCGCGCTGGCCCGTTTTGCGCGAGAGTTTCTCCAATGCGTGGCTGTCCTTCTTTTCCTGTTCAGCCATGAGCCGTTGCAACTCTGTCAATAGCTTGGCCGCAATTTTGTCAGGGTGAGCCAGAAGTTGAATTGCCGAAGACGAATCCGCGACTGGCCAAGACTCGTCGTCAGCCAAAGCTGCCAGACGGTCGGACGTGGCAGGATGCGTGGAGTATTTGTTAAACAAGTATCCGGTTTTGTCCTCAACTTTGGATGCGGCTCCTTTCGCAATTTCTTGCAGGAGCCATTGGGAGTAGCCGCTCGACTGTTGCAGTTGTGCTACGCGCTCGTTCCACGGCAACCGCGACGTGATGTGATGCAACGACTCCAACTTTGACAAGGCCGACTTCACCACCCCGGCTCCGCACAACTCGGCCGCCCCATGATCGGCCTCGAATTCATCTTGCCGGGAATAGGCGGCGATAAAGCGAGTGCATAGCCGCAGCAGCCGGTCAACGACGGCGAACAACGCTTCGGCTACGCTGGAGGATCGCTTGGTGCGGCGAGCGTTATTGACCTCCGCCCACAGAGCCACGGCCAAATTCCGGACACGAGACTGCGCTCCCGAAAGCGAGTTGCGATAGCCGCGATGAATCAGTTTTGCATGGCTCATTTCGTGCGCCAGCACGGCCTCGACTTCTGGCACTGACAAACCCGCCAGAAGATCGTAACCGATTCCCAAAATTGTTTTGCCAGCACCGCTACGGATTCCTTTGAGCCGGACCCATGCGCCGTCACCCATCTGAAGCGATACGTCCTCCAGGAAACTGAGTTGTAGTCGCTCACAGAGGCACGCCAGCATCGCGTGCAGCGCAGGTGCATCCTGCTGCAGAAGAGGAATACGGAACTCAACACCCTTCCGCAAACGAAAGCTTTTGACAAAAAGTCCGAGCACGCTGATGTGCTTTTCCATGAACGGCACCATCAGGCGCGAGGCACCAAATCGTGCAAGCGCCAGCAAGAGAACCAGCTCTCCTAAAATTAATCCGGCCAGAAACAATATGGCGCAAAGCGAGAAGATGTAAAACGAGAGCATTGCCGCCCCCGCTCCCAAAATCAGCAAAAATTTTGCGCTGCGGTTCAACGGCCGTTCCCGCACGGCTTTGATTTCACAACCATTCACGAGTCCCGTCATGTTGCCGCAGACGATCTCAGTTTCAAACCCAAAAAACTTCCATTCTTTGGATCCGACAACTGAAAGGGCGTGGCCTACTCAACATCAACAAACTCAAGACCGACACCATGTCGAAAAACACGGCGCAACACAGCGCGGTCTCACCGCCGCGTCATAGTCTACAAACTCACGGAAAAGTGAAATCTCAAAAACCGTTCAGATAAAGGCGCCTGCAGCAATTAAGATTTACAAATCGCCTCGCTTTCAAATTCAATGGGAACACGTTAGGGAGCAAGAATTCGATAAAATGCCGCTATTGGTGGTGAATTCGAATCGGCGTAACGCACGAGTGCGTTATCGGGCACGAGGAACGTTCCCAATAGCTTCCAAGTAGACAGATTCGTGGACCGCTGTAGCAAATATGAATAACCCATGATCCCAGTAATACTCAGGTCAGCCCGGTTCGCGGATTTAAAGAGACTTAGTTCATGACCAAACCGATACACCGTGCCGAGGCCAAAATTACCGCCAAAAACAGTGGTGCCGTAAAGAGCACCATCGGTAGCCATCAAGGGCGGCGTGATTGGCGCGTCGGCGAAGGGTCGCAGGACGAGGAAACCGCTACCATCTTTGTTGAGCTTGAATAAGGTGCCCTGGCCGAAGGTGCCCCGGAGCTGTTGACCCCGTAAAGCGCACCGTCTCGTCCTTCCACTAACTCGCTGGTTAGGCCCCAGGTCGTCTCCACTAAAAGTCTTTAGTGCGGCGTAACTGGACCCATCCTTCGCCACCTTGTAATCGCCGCCACCTTGTCGTGGTAATGCTCGGTGAGCTTCGCTATCAGTTCCACATCGGTCATCTTCGCGCCGTTCGTATTGTCCACGCCGTTCACAAATCCATTCAGATTGATGCCGACGATCATTGGCACATTCGCCGAGACTGCCGGGGCGGTATCGGTCCAGAACGCGGTGGGGAGAACCCGTCCATCCACCGTTGGCGTTAAGCGGAACCCGTTTACGAAACCCTGGCTTGAAGTCATGCCTGCTTTATTCAAACATGACTCTGGTTTTGGTGACCATGGACACGACCCGGAAACATATTCTTGACGACACGCGCGCACGATTCGACCAGACCCACTGGAGCATTGTGCTGCCTGCCGCGAACCAGCAGGTGCCCGGAGCCCCGGAAGCACTGGAGCACCTCTGCAAAACCTACTGGCCGCCGCTCTACGCGTTTCTGAGACGGCAAGGCCAAAGCCCGGAAAATGCGAAAGACCTCACCCAGGGATTTTTCGCCCACTTGCTGGACGGAGACAGACTTCGCAACGTGCAGCCTGAAAAGGGCAAATTCCGTTCCTTTTTGCTGGCTTGCCTGAATAATTACGTCCAAAACGAGCGCGATAGGCAGCACGCGGAGAAACGTGGCGGCGGGCAAATTGACATTCCGATAAATATCAGCGAAGCCGAAACCGGGCTGGGATTTGAACCTTCCGACCCGCAAGACCCGGCACGGATTTTCGAACGGAGGTGGGCTTCTGTTCTCCTGCAGGTTGTGCTGCAACAGTTGCGGGAGAAATATATCGCCGCCGGTAAGCTTGAGTTTTTTGAAGCCCTGCAACCGTTCATCACCGGAGATGCGGGTCGGGGCGACTATGGCGCGGCCGCCGCGCGACTGCGTTTGAGCGAAGGCGCAGCCCGTGTAGCGGCGACTCGTCTGCGCGAAGAATTTCGCATCCAAATTCGCGCCGAAGTCGGCCGCACCGTCAGCAGCGCATCCGAGATTGACGATGAAATCCGGCACTTGTTGAGGGTCCTCCGCAATTCCTGAATCTTTGCAGTAACACTTTCCGGATTCCGCTGTTGAACGGGTGAAAGGAAAACATATCGGCTTGCAAAAATGCGAATCCGATTTAAAGTTGGCTCACAGAGGAGTATTAATCAGAAGCATTGTCAAACGTGTTAATTGTGCGTTATTATGAGTGAATTCAAATTTTCATGTCCGCATTGTGCGCAGCATTTCCTGTGCGATGAACAGTTTTCCGGCCGGGAAATACAGTGCCCAAGCTGCAAGATGCTGATTCACATTCCTCATGTTCCGGGCCAGACGGCGCATTACCAACCGGAATCGGGGAAGACTTGGGCCACGTTTGTTTCGTCCGGGGACACACCCAAGCCAAAGGGCCTGGCCCTGCATCCCAAAACGGTCCCGCCCAGATCACCACCTAGGCAGTGAACCACGCCAATGGGCATGAGCCTTGTCGCTGGCGGTGAACACCTCCACCGGCAACCCGGTGACGAGCTGGATGAGACCCTTGCGATCTTCCACGGGCAGTTCCACCCCGCCTGCCGGGTCGTCCGCACGGAAAATCTCCGGTAGCTCGACGGCGGCAAACCGGGCGGCGACCGCCCAGGCATCCTTCAAGCCCAGCGACGGCGCGAGTTCCTCGCAATCATCCAGCGACACGGACACGGCGTGCTCCGGCGAGATGAGGAGATTATTCTCCAGCAGAAAGCGGGCGAACAACAGCCGATGCCATTGGTCGTGGGCGAGTTTCTCGACGAGATGCTTGATCTCGTAAGCGCCGCGCTTGGTCTGGCTCTCGCCATCGCCCAACTGCTTGGCCTGCGCGCGGAGTTTGCGACGATGCGTGCGCTGAACCTCGTCCATGTGCCGATAGGGATCAGGCTCATGCACCGCCAACGCTTCGAGCGCCTTGCGCGCCCCCGCCTCGGCGACGTTGCGGGCGTCGAGCGCGGCGCGTTCCGACTGGCGGCGGAGATTGGAGGGGAGAGTGGTCATGGTTGGCTGGCATTCTGTTTGGGAGCGTTCGGCACGGCAACAACTTCCTGTAATTTGCCATCAAGCTGGTCGGCCAAAGGATTGAGTCCCGCTGATTTTAGCGGTGTGGCTATTGTTTTCCGCAAAATGCGTGCTGCAACTTCACGCTGAACTGGCGTGTTATCGGAAAGTTCTTTATAGCCGTGCTTTTTCAAAATGTTGATGACCACACCCACAGGCCTTCTGAATTCGTCGGCCAAACTGGAAATCGTAACCATGGCGGCCTTGGGTGCGATCGGCGGCGGCGGCAAGACGACCGGAGGCACGTTGCCGGACACTGAGGCGATATTGGTGGGTTTTTCTGCCACCGGGGTCACAGGCGCAGGAAGCGGGTCTTTCTTGGTAACTGGCACCTTGGCTGGATTAGTTTCTTCAGGCTTCACCGATGCAGGCTCGGTGACTGGTAAAGAAATTGCCGGTGCCAATGAGCCGTCAACGCGTGCGGTTTTTGCTTCGTTGGCTGAACCTGCCGGAGTCACGACGACCGGTTCGGTGCCGACAGTCTCCACGACCGTCTCGGCCTCGATGGCATCCAGATAATCATCTAAGGTTTCAACCTCGCCCAGTTTGGAAACGCGAAGTTCCCAGAGGGTGCCGGCGGGACTAACCTGTTCCGGATGCCGACCGAGTTGTGTGAACATCAAATTGAACTCTGCCGCAACATCCGGCGGCGTGTGTGGAGGCAGAATGAAATAGAGGAAGACATTTGTCCGGCTGGCCGCGAGGTAAACGAGACGCCGGGCCTGCCACATTTCGACCCGCGCTTTCTGGAGGTCATGCGGATAAACGTGGGCAACTTCGGACCAGGCGAACATCCAGGGAACACCCTCGATCACAACCACGGGGAATTCCTGTCCCTTGATATACTTGTCGAGAAGGTCGTTGGCGTCCACGCTGTGGACGCTGTGATAGCTCCAGCGTTGCAGGTTCTCGTAGTTGAAGCCGCTTTCCTCCGCACTGAAACGGACCCAGAGCACTTGGTCTTTGCGCAAAGGAAATTCAGACAACTGTTGAAAGGCGGACTCGGCGGATGGAAACGCGGAAAGGGTATGGGACCAGTTGTTGGCGGGATGGGCGTCGTTGCGCGAGCGCAGCAGCAGGCGGTCGGCGGTTTCGTTGAAAATCTCAGCGAAACCAAACGCATCCAAAAGCTCATTTTCATTGGGCAGGATCTTGGGTCCGTCGGAGGTGAACCAACGGAATAACAAGCCCAGGCTGCCGGCGTAAGCGGGAAAAGGATTGCGATAATTTCGCTTAAGCTTGGTCGTGGTGCGGGAGAAATTGAGGCCCTTGATCATCCGCGAATCATCCTTGGAAAGGCGAAGTTTTTGGTGACGATCACAGGCGATCACGAGGTAGTTGCCAGGTGCTCTTTCGTGCCAATCACGCAGACGTTCCTCCCACTCCAGTCCCAAGTCGTGCGCTTCATCCACCAGCAGAACGTTTGCCTTCGACTCGTGCAGAAGGTTGGAATCCAGATCAGCAATCTCGCTTAAGATATGAAATTCTGGTTTGACCCGGCGGAATTCGTTGTAACGGTCAATGTCGCCGTAGAGCGTGTTGAACCTCACGAACATTTGCTCAAGAATTTTACGTTGCTTGTCCGTGTTTGCGACAACCCAGACCCGGCGTTTCTCCAGCGATGGCAGGCCGATCTTTTCAGCACGCTCAGTGAAACTCTGAAGAAAACGTGTGCCGTCACCAAGGGTATCAATGTAACGGTCGGTAATGAGCACCATCGTGGCGTAAACCAGCAACACGCTCTTTCCCATGCCGGCGGAACCGTTGATGGCCCAGCGTTCAGACTTGAAGTCCAGATGGTGGAAGATTTCCGAATCAATGAAGGTGCGACAACGGCGGCAGTATTCGATGGCATTGTAAATTTCGGGATGCCCGAGCGCCGGCACCGGCTGGCCAAGACGAATGCGACGAAGGATTTCAGACTGCTGAACCCGCAAGGCGGTCGCTCCCTTCAATAATTTGGCCAAGTAATCTTCAAAACGTTCAGCCCGAATAAGTGTCATCTCAAAGAATGGAGGTTCCGGAAGTGTGATGAACCCCGGCTCCGAATCCAAGCCCTCGGCACGGGCAGCAACAACCACGGCGTGGACATGCACGACACCATCGATTGGTTCGAGGTTGGTCAACAACGCTTTTCGCTGGGCGCGAAGCTGCTTCTTAATGTCTTCCGGGCCCTTGGGATAGTGTGCCATCCAAGGCAATGTTGGCGTGGGCTTGGAAAAGCCACCGCGAGTGTTATCTTCCCCCGTTACCCGACCGGATTTGCACTCAACAATCAACAAGGTATGCGTATCGTCCTGCTTGAGATGGACAATAAAATCAAGCTCATTGGACATTATGCCCACCAACATGGCTTCATCGGCGGGAAACACCGGCACGCCGGGCAGGTAGCAATGCGGCAACTTTGACTCAAGCAACTTCTCAATCCGTTGCTCAAACTGCCGACCGTTCTCGGGCCGATTGTTCGGTTCATTGGTTGGAGGCATAGCCGTTTTTGTTCAATGCAAAGGCTGCTCAAACTATGATGGGGCCGTCGTTCAATTTCTCCTGCGCCAACTGCTCAACTTCGGCAAGCCATTGGCGGAGTTCTTCCGCGTTACGAATGGTGGCGCTCGGCAGAATAACGCGCACGGCCTTCGGCTCCAGCAACTGGCTGGCCTCATCAAGCGCGCGGGTGAAACGCTGTGGCACGGCATCAAGCCAGTTGCGCCGATCCGGCAACGAACTGGCCCGGAGCACGGCGATGATTTCATCATCGGTGCCGATGGACTCTTTCGCGGGCGCAGTCAGTTGGTGAGCGGCGGTGAGCGTGGCGCGCTGCTCATCGCTCAAGCGTCCCCAAACTTGCGAAGCCGCCAAGCGTTCGTGGCGAGTCGTAAACGCGGCGGCGAGGTTCGTTTGCATTGAGCCGAGCGCGTTGCGCAGAGCCGTGGTGAGCTGTTTTGTCAACTCCGGCACCGGGTCAGGTTCGGCCAGCAGCGTGCGACCTGTGGTGATGGCGCTGATGGATTTCCCACAAGCCATGGATTCCGGCAGTCCGTCACCGAAACTTTGAAACTCAATCAGACGATCCCACGCAGGGCAACGCTTGGCGATGGCTTCGCCGCTTTTTTTCCATGCAGCAAGATCGGCAGCGAGCGCATCTTTCTGCGCATGGATTTGGAGCAACTGGGCGTTGCCGCTGAACATTTGCAGGGCGCGCACGTCTGCCGTCTCAGGCTCGGCTGGCCGCGGCGCATCGCCGCCAGCGGATTCCGCGAGCACGAGCAGTTTTTGTAGGAACTGGCCGGCAGCCGCAGATTCCTGACCGTTCGCTGTGGTGACGCCACCTTTTTGGAACAACGCCTTGAGGTCGAGACGCTGCTTGACGTCCAACGGCGGCACGTCCACGTAGAAACTGGCCACGCCGACCTGATTTTGCGGCAGCGCCGTCGCCTGAACCGGTTGGCCATTAAGGCTGGCGCGAAGATTGCCAGCGACGAGCATGACGAAGAGAGCGCCATCAATGGCGTCCTGCGGCCAGCCGAAGGGGGCAGACTTGAAATGCTCGCGGATGTCCTTGCCCTTCTTGCCGTCACCCACGAGATCGAGAACACGCCGGCAGACCGGGTGCTTGGTGACATCGCCGGGATAACCCACCTGGGCCATTGCGCCAACATCGCCGCCGCGGGCGCGGTTGACGACCTGGCCCCAGTTGGCATGGTCGGCTTCGGAAAACTGCTGGAATAAACGTTCGAGCGCGCTGGTCGCGGAATCCTGAACTTTGTCGGCGAGTTCAATCCCATTGGATTCCTGTCCACCGCCGAGAAAGACTTTGGCACCGCCGATGATGTGGCCGAGCAGTTCCTGAATGCGATGTTGCGCAACTTCCAGATGGGTCTCGACAGCCTTGCGGGCCTCGATGGCTTCCGTGACGCTGACCGCACCGTGGGCATCCAGCGTTTCCTGGGCCGCAACCTCCGACGCGATGGCTTGGCGCAGTTCCTCATGGTGGGCGCGTGGCACGTAGCCAAGGAGCAACGGGCTGTTCACGCCGGCGGCACGGGCATCGTTCAGAACGGTTTTTTCGTCGTCGCTCCAACCATCGCGCAGCCAGAGCGCGACTTCGTCATTACTGGTGGCCGGACGATTTGAGGAAAGCTCGAAGCTGAGTTTGCGGGGCTGATGAGAAACGCCCTGTTGCAGCGAAACCGGACGAAGCGCCTGCCCGACGCCTTCGCGCAGCAACTCGGTGCGCTGGGTATTGATGCGCTCATCATCATTCAAAACCGAGGTGCGGCGCCGGTTGAAGTCGTGTGTCCAGAGCGCACCCTCGCGCGTCTGCAAGCGATACTCGGTTTCGACGGCCATGATCTGACCAGAGTCCACGAGTTGCTTGAGCAGCTTGGGCACCGACTGTTCGAGCTTGGTGCGGTCGTGGGCGAGATCGCTGACGAGAAGATCCACCAATGTTTCCGCCGTGGCCCGGACGCCATCGTCAGTGCCCGGCGTGCGCGGCAGTTTGCCAATAAGAAAAATCAAAGCGCAAATGCTGGAGCGCAGTTCGCCATCCTTTGTTTTGTCGCGTTGCTTGCGAATAATCTCGTCGTATTCGCGTTCCAGTTCGCCCGAGTTCAAAAGGTCGGTGGAAATCTGGTCGTAAATGAAATCGCCCGGGACGACGGTGCCGAGCGAGGCGGCAGCCGTCTGGCGAGCGGCTTCAAAAACGATCTGCAACTGCGAGCGCAACTGTGCTTTGGTGCCCGAGTGATCGGTGTTGCGCAGCACTTTTTCCCAGAAGCGGCGGCGGGTGGGCAGGAGGGGATAGTCGGCCACGAAGGATGGCTCATCGTCATGGCTGGCGGCGAGGCGGGTGTTTTGGAGGTGCCGGCTGATCTCGCCCTGATGCGACTCCATGTTCTTGGCGATGGCGGCCTCATGCTCCGGTTTCTTGCGCAGAACCGTCTTGCGAATCACGCTTTCGACATCGGAATCCGAAAGCTGCACGCGCACGGCAAACCGGGCCTGAAGGCGCTGGAGGCTGGGCGTGCTGTTCAGCGCAGACTGGCCGGTGCCGACGAGCAGCAGTCGCTGGTTCAATTTGGTGCTGCAATGCTCGGCGATTTCCTGGACATCCATTGCCCGCTGAATCCGCTCGCCGATGAACTGTTGAATTTCGTCCACGACCAGCAGCGTGCAGGGCAGCTTGCCCTCCTTGGCGAAGATGCAGTCAATAAATTCAAGCGCCTCGCTCATGGTGGGCGAGCTGGCATCGGGGAACTCCGCGCGGATGGCGGCCTGGGCATTGGCAGCGCTGCCATACTTGGAATCGGCACTGACGAGCGCCTCGGCCAAGGGCAACGACAGCTTGAGACTGAGCACTTCGCGGCGCAGCTCGCGTTTTTGCGCTTTCAACGCCTTTTCAACTTTGGCCTCCAGACCCGAACTGCGCAGCCAAAGAATGAATCGGGCTTGCGCCAAATTCTCAGGCAGGCCGGCGGCCCGCAGCACCAACTGAATGAACGCCAGGCGAACATTGTCCATGGTGCCGGCACCGAGCGTGCCCGCTGCGGCCCGCAACCCGCCACACGTCTTGCTGCGATTGGTCAATTCCTTCAACAGATCGGAAACCTCTGCCGGTAAGCGCACGAGCGAACGCGCCGTGGCTCCGTCAGCAAAACGATAATCCTCCCAGAGATACCGGAGCACCTTGACGAGATGCGATTTGCCGCTGCCGAAGAAGCCGCTCACCCAGACGGCCTTTTGCTCCTCGCGCCCCAAGCCGTCGAGGTAGGCTTTGAGAATCCGCTCAAGGCCGCGCGCATATTCGCCATCGCACACGAACGTCTCCAACTCGAACCGGAGCGTTTTTACCTGGCGCTCGTCATTGGCGATCTCGGAGACCTTGGAGACGCCGTTGTTGAGCAGCTCGATCGCCGTGGGATCACGGAAGTAGAGGTCGCGGTTTTTCATGGATTCAAAAAGGTCTCGGTGGAGGTGATGGGGACGGCCATGTAATTGAAACCGTCCCGGGCATCCATGAAACGGTAGATGTTGCGCTGATATTCACCAGGAAAGAAAACCAGCAGGCGGCCGCGCACGCAATCTTCGACGCGATCAATCAAGCCGGAAACGTGAATGAAGTCGAACAGAGAGGCCAGGCCGAGAACGGCGACAATGCTGTCGGGAGCGGCCTCCTCACGGGAGCAAGCCTGACGCACCCGCTCGGCGGCCACCGCCTCCAGTTCACTTTTGGCAGTGAAATACCCAGGGTCCTGGAAGATGCCTTCACGGTATTCGTGGGCCGAAACAAATTCAGGAAGCAGGAGGGTGAGGTCAACGGTTGTCCAGCCGTGTTTGGCCTCCAGCGTGTTGGTCTCGAACTGCGGGAGATGCGCCCGAAGCCGCCGTTCCTCCGCCGGCGGATACACCGCGAACCAAACGCGCTGCTTGCCAGAGACATTGGCGGGCCAGGACAGGCGCACCAGCCGGTCGTAATTCGCAATTAAACGATCAATGGCGCTCATGGCAGTTCAGGTAAGAATTTAGCGAACATCGGGAAGCTTAGTTCGACCACCTCGCCGACCGACCGCAAATTGAGAAGCCCGGCACGGTGGGCCTCTCGGGCGCATATTCGGGCTTGATCTGCTGTCAGGTCGAGCAGGCGGCACCACGGGTTGGAGAAAACGGCCTGCCCGTGGAAGCCAGAAATGTAACCCAGCAACATGGCCAGCGTGGCGGACACGGGCGATGGCTTGACCCGCGCGCGGATTTTTTTGGCGCGGCCCGTGAGGTGACCAGACTGCGTCCACGAGGAGGCGGCATGGCTTGCAACTCCGTTCCGGCTGCATTCCGAATACTGGTTCGGGAAAACCGCCTCCACCGCTTGCGAAAGACTGTCCGCCTCGACGCGCGCCCCTTCGGATGCATCTAGGATCGGGGGCGTCGTGGCACGGAAAAGGGGGTCGCGGGCCCACGCGACTTGCACGGCGAGCAACGGCAAGCTTGCCGAATCAATCGCGTGCAGTTTGCGGAATATGACAAAAATGGGCACGGCTTCGTCCAAAGCATACAGTTCGCGCAGGTGGCGCAAGGATTTCTGCTGCGTGCTTTCCGTGGTTTTGGCGAGAACGTTTCGCACCAGAATGGCATCACGATAATCGCTGACGCTGGATCCCGCCGGCACCGCGACCAGGGCGGCTTCCAACTCAGCCAGCATCATGGTTCGGCTGATGTGCGCGCCGCCCGCAGAGAATTTCAGCCCGAATTTCTCCAATGCCGGCGCAGATGTCGGGAAGCCCAGAGTCATCCATCCGCTGTTTGAAATCACGGTCGTCATGCGCTGAGCTGGAACACGGCTCGATGCCCGCTTGGCGAATCAGGAAATTGGCGCGCGCTTTTTTTTTGCGGCAAATCGAGACCGAGATTGCTGAACACCCGGGGCATAATTTCACAAAGTTTTACGAGACAGAACCATCGGGTGCAAACTAAAACGCAAAGCCGCCGTCGGAATTTCCCTGATGAGACAAGCATGTTGCGTGCGCGGCGCGATTTTTCTCCGCGATTTCAGAAGAGTTGCATTCGCATACTTTTCAAATCAATTCGCTGATTGAACGGACAAGGCGCACGTCTGGATTATGCGGCTCGCCTTCAGCCCGCACTGGGAGAAATGCGGCCGTCGAAATGAATAACCGCACCAGCGCGAACTGGTCTCCAATGTCATCCGAGTAACACCGCTAAAGAGCAGGACCTTCGACAGAATGCTTGTGCCATTGGTCAGCCGACACTTCGGCGATGGGGCGGGCCGCGAAATATTCACGCGATCTTCCACAAAATCCTGCACTGTAAAAGGCGTTTGAAAAACGCCTTTTACACCAGATCACCGGCACATAAAACGACCGCTGGCGTCGTAGCGTTATGACGCCAATTTGGGAAAAATCAGAATAGAACGGAAAATCCACCCGCTACGATGCCAGTGTGGGAAAAACTCCCGCGGCCAGTCAAAATATCAAAAACCAACCAGCCGCGTCGTAACGCTATATTTCTTCCCACATTGGTGTCGTAGCGATTTGAGGTTTTGTGCCGCACTGCCATCGTAGTTTGGTGCCAAATTACCGCGCTCTGATTACGATGGGAATTAAATCCGTAACAGTTGGGAATAACTGCTATGGTCAGCCGGCCTTGTCCATAAAACGCATTCTTTCCGATATTGGAGGTGCTGTTGCCGATCATATCACTGATTGGAGTCGTTGAACTTCCAGTGCTGAATGCTGGCGACGATGCCAGGGGGTGACTTGTCCCTGGTTTTGTAGGCCAAATGATACTCTCAGTTTTGGCACTTGGTCTCGACCGTCATCGCTGGTTAAGAATAAAAGAACCACCAAACTGACGAGTCCCGCTCTCACAATAGAACCCAACCTTACGTCCCATGAAGTTAACGGTTGGGTCGTTCACCTGCAAGACCAAAGTCCCGTCAAACAAAAGATCTATCTCTCCATTACTTGACCATTGCACACTCAGCCTGTGTGCGGAAAAATTCAACACGGGCGAGGCATAAGTCTCTGTGACAACACTTGTGCCATTAGCCACTTTGATGATTTGGAACTTGCCAGCGGCGCGGGAGTGCTGCGCGATATAGTAATTTGATGGATTTTCGTAGGCAAACACAAACCCAACTCCTGCGTCCGCCGAGGGGATGCCAGTATAGTTAAGGTAAACCTGCATATCACCATCATTCGATACCGATGGCCAATTATATGTCAAAACGCCGTTGGTGACGCCATTCATGTATAATTTATTACCCACAATCCGCCAAACCGGTCCAGATTCTACCGAATAATTTGTCCCCAAAGTTGAACGAATAAAGGAATCGGTAAAAGTCGTTGGTAGTGATGTTGCTGGAGCCGCATATAGCTTATAAAAACGTTGACGGTCTGATGTGTTGTTAGTATATGCCGATAATGTATTCGTGCCTGGATAAAGAATGATTACATTTGCCCAGGTTATCAAGTTTGTCGAAGATTGGATACAATAATAATAGCCGAGGACGGTATGCATGGAAAATGTCATTTTATTGCTGACGAACATTGGAGACAGAATCGCCACTGTCTGCGTTGGCAACATCGCACTAATGAACGTTGCTAGCGTCATCGTGCTGGTTCCCAGCGGACCAGTTGCTGTCAGGCTGACCGTGTTGGTGCTGGCCGTAAGATAGGTGTGTGTCACCACGTTCGTCGTGACGCCGTTGCTCAGGCCGTCTCCGAAACTCCAAATCCGATTGGTTATCGTGCCGGAGGAAGTATCCATGAAGATTACGGTTAGCGGCAAGGTCCCATTTGTCGGGTTGGCCGAAAAACTGGCTACAGGCACGATGGCGCCCCTGCCAATTACGCTGTTGGTTACGCTGCCCCCGTTACCAGAAACAAACACAATATTGGTGCTGAAGGTGCCTGCGGTCGCTGGCGCAAATTGCACTACGACATTGGTGGTGCCAAAGCCGCCCAGTGTGAAGTTGCTCCCTGACGGCATACTGAATGGTTGGATTGTTCTAACAACACCATTTGTTACTGTAGCGCCACCAAGATTGGTCACCACCAATGTCTGCAACGCGTTGGATCCTACAGCGACCCAACCGAAATCCCAATTTGTTGAAGTTACCAGAATATGTCCTGGCGTCTGCCCAATCCCATTCACTGAGTTCGTCAAGTTTGTCCCATTACCGGAGAAGACCACATTTGTCACGAATGTCCCGTCGGCAGTTGGAGTGAAGCTGACTACCACGTTGGTTGCGGTTAAACCATCCAGGTTGAAAGCGCCGCCGGAGACAATGCTGAAAGGCGAACCTACGGTTGCGGTGCAATTACTCAGCGCACCATTTCCAGTGTTCGTAACCACAAATGTGGCATTGGCATTAGTCCCAACCATCACAATGCCAAAGTTTGTGCCTGCTGGCGAAACAGCCATATTTCCCGGTGTCAATGGCACGTTGACAATGACTTGGAGTGTCTGTTCGGTGCTTAACGGTGTCCCATTCTTCACCACCCTGATGGTCACATAATTGACTCCATTATCTGCGGACGTCACGGTCTTGCTTGAATTCGTCATCCAGCCGGAATAGATTAAAACCATTTGATAAGGATAGGCAGGCGCATTATTGGTGTTGTCCGGATCATAGTAAGTTGGATGCAGTTGAATTGTGTCACCAACATTAGCAGTGATGTTCGTGAGGGCCAGTAGAACCGGGGCATGTTGGCTTCGGATGACAACCACCGTCCATGGTCTCCAAACCGTGTTTGTGCCGGCTCGGACTTGCAGTTGCACACTGTATTGTTTGGAAAATGGATCGTTACCATTACCGCTGCTCGTGGTAAGAAACGCCCAGGCCGTGTTGGTGGACTGTTGCACGCCATTCAAAAGCCAGGCGTAATATATTGGGAAATGATTCACATTCGTGGCCGTGGCCGAAAACTGAACGATGTCATCGCTCAATACAGACAAATTTCCATCGGCAGGCAGGAAGCTGGTAATTACCGGAGGTATTATGGGAATGGACGCAATGTCCAGCGGATTAGAACCACCCTGATATTCCTGCAAGTTGCTGTAGCCGTCTCCATCGGGATCACCGTTTGCCCCGTTGATACCGGTTCCATTGTTTGGATCGAGCCCATACTTAACCTCCCATCCGTCCGGCAAACCATCATGGTCGGTGTCTGTATCGTTGGGATTAGTGCGAGTCACATTTACTTCAATCCAATCGGACACGCCATCCCCATCCGTGTCCACAAACTCGTCGTATCCCATATCAGGAGTTCCGGCCACCGCTTTGTTCGGATTGTTTGCCGGGCGGGCCTCGCCGTCCACGTCTTCTTGAACGGAAGCCATTTTAATTCCTTGCCCAATCAGCGGCGAGTCGCTGCGCAAATGGAAAATGTTGCTTGAGATGTTGTTAAAACCTGCGTCAATCGTGAGGGAATGAGGATCTCGTTGGGAGGCTGCCTGCCAGCCAGTTAAGTTGGTATACCACGACATAGCCCATTCTCCGAACCAATAAGCATTCCCGGTTACGAATAGATCATTAAAATCTGAAACCGTGCCGTTTGTGCTTGTGATATCCACTGAAATGCAGCATGAAGAACTTCTTGCCGCTATGGCAATGTTGTTTTGCACCAACGCATTTGTTGAGCCGCTGGACAGTGCGACCTGAAAACTGCCTGAATTATACGTTCCACTGCCCCCCAAGGAACCAGACCAGTTGTCGTAGAGTGTATTGTTGGCCAGCGTGCAATTGGGTGAGTTGTAAACATAGAGGCCCCATGCATTTGCATACCCAGCCTGCTCCGCACCAAATGTCTGATACGTAGCGCCGACATTTTCAAAACAAAGGTTGTTTTTTACCAGTGCATTCGTGCCGCGGACCAACCAAACGCCGTATGCAGATCCATTGCCTTCCGCAGCCGTGCTGGTTTCGCCTCCGTAGCCGGCAAACCCCCAAACATCATGAATGATGTTCTTCGTCAGTATCAATCTGGCCTCATCCTGACCAACAATTCCGGTTGCATAGGCAGTTCCTCCTATGCCTCCAGATGTGCCGTTCCATGAATTACCACCATACGAAACCATTGATGAAACTTGATTCCGCTCCAAGTATGAATCCTCGCTTTGTAATAGGCCAATGCCATAACTCCGCGCCAGTCCACCAACAGCACTGGACTCATTGGCGCCATGTGTAAAGCTATTGCTACAAATGTTATCGCATAAATAGTTACCTCGGGAATGGTTGGCGCCTGCGCCTTGCTCTATGAAGATGCCAATCCCCTCACTATAACCCGGCTGATGATTTGTATCTCCAGGGTGCCCGCCAAGCCCTGAATTCGAGTAACAATGATTGAAGGTCACTCGGTTAGAGGAAGCCGCATCAATCAGGATGCCCCATCCGCGACCAGCAGTCCCATTTTGTCCTGCCGCGCCGTTAGCCCCGGATGCTCCGTTGCTATGACAGAGATTTCCTGCTATAATGTTGTTTGCACTTCCCGAAACGTATATCCCGGCACCAAAACCTTCCCCATAGGCGGTATTGGTTACGGGGATTCCATTGTTGTAACAATCATTGTTCGTGATTGTGCAGAACTGCGCGCTTAAGAGTTGAATCCCATACTGTGCTCCACTGCACTTGAGGTTTTGCACGACGATATACTGTGCGTTTGAACCAGAACCACCGTTATCAATTGTGATGCACGCTGAGTTGAACCATGCGTTGGTGTAAGAAAGAACCGCAGATCCACCGTTAGTCGGCCCTGTCATCAGGACAGGTTTACCGGGCGTGCCGGAATCGGCCTCGGTCAGCGTAACATCATAGGTCAACGGGTAATTCCCAGTGTCCACATAAATGGTTGCCCCAGGCACGATGGTATAATAATTGATGACATCTTGAATGTTGTCCACCGGGTCGTCAGCCGTTCTGCCCGTGACCGACGTGCCATTGAAAGGCCGGCCAGCGACATGGCAGTAGTTATCCCCATTTGTGCTGTGGTCGTTCACGAAATACCATGCGGCGTTCAGAACCGTGAAGGGCGTAGTGATTGAGGCAATGAACGAAGCATCCAGAGGCCGGACGAACCGGATTTGCACAGATTTGCTGGCAAACAGGCCTGTTTGCCAAGTGTAAACTCCATTAGTCGCGGCAACGGTCTGGATGGTCGTCCAGTTGACGCCGTCAGTTGAATATTGAATCGTGACGTTGGTGTTGGTGCTCCAGTCACCTGCCGCCTGCCAGGTGATATTGACGGCTCCTTGGATCGTTTCTCTACCGGCTGGCAGCACGGGAACGATAGAGGCTTTGCCTCCGCCGGTCGTGCCATTGTAATGGGTGGCGGTAAGCCGGTTCAACCCGTCGTAGTCGTAGGTGAAACGCACGACGTTATCGTGTTGAATTTGCGTCAGATTGCCACGGCTGTCATAGGTGTAAACCGTGACGAAACCGTTCGGGTCGGTGACGGTTTGGATTTGCCCGCGGGCATTATACGTGTAGCTGGTAGTGTGTCGGACTCCAACGTCGCCCGTCGTGACACTAGTCATTTGGTTTTTCGCGTTGTAGGTGTAATTCACGGTTCCGGCTAGCGTGGCCGTTTGCGCCCGATTGTCCCGCTCGTCGTAAGTGTAGGAAACGCTCTGTCCCAGGGCATTCGTCACTTTTGTTAAGCGGGAGAGCGAGTCATAAACAAAGCCGCGCGCAAAACCACGGCCATCCAGCGCCTTTACCCGATTCCCGCTTGCATCGTAAGCAAACGAGTTCGTGTGGTTGTTGGCATCAATGGACGATAGAAGGTTCCCCTTACTATCATAAAAGTATTGGTTCAAATCCACCATGGTGGTGGGATACGGGAAATACATCATGACATGCTCCACATCGAAATTCTGGAAAAAGTTCGTGTCCGTGAAAACATGATACGTCAGCAAAGGATTGTTATTTATGTCGAGATACTTGATGTCAGCCCGGCCACTAGGTTTGACTGTGACAGTGCGATTGCCCCGATAATCGTAGAAGTATTGGGTCACTTGCCCCACGGCATTGGTTTCAATCACGATATCGCGATTGTGGTTGCGGGCGTAGCGAGTGGTGTTCGCGCGGGAGTCAACGACTTGAACCGGGTCATAATTCTGGTCAAACGACAGGGATTGTGAAAAGGACTCAGGCCCGGTCACTTGGGTTTGCTGGCTGGCCAGGTTGAAGTTGTTGGCCAGCGGGGCAGCCACTCCGGGTTGAGTGGTATTTTGAACCCGCCCATACACATCGTAGGACCAGCTTTTTACGGCGTTTGTGTTCTCATCTTCCACTTGGGTGATGCAGTGATCGGTGTTGTAGGCGTAGCGAAGCACCCGCCCACCGCTGGCGGCGTCGTATTGGGCAGAAACCAGATTGTTGGCCCCATCGTAGCTATATGTCAAAGAATGGCTGCCGGGCAATGTCGCGGTTGTGGCCCGGCTCAAAGAATCGTAACCGAATGAAATGGTTCTTGCGCCCGGTTGGCCAATCGAGACAAGGCGATTGTTCCCGTCGTAATTGTAATTGACCGTGTTGCCGTTCAGATCCTGAATGTCCAGCAAAAGGCCATCCAGGCTGAAATCCAGCAGGGTTCCATCAGCCATCCGCATCAGCATCCGGGTTTGGTTATCGGTAAAAAGTTGCCCCGGCGTGTCTTTGTTCACATAGTTATAGGCCAGAATGTTCGTGATGGCGGGAAAGTGCGACGCGATGTGGAGCACATCATTCGTGAGATAGATGCCGGACGGCACAAACTTGTAATAATGGTGTTCGGCGCGATTGTTAAACCATACCTCGCCGAACCCATCCCAGGTGTTGGTGCAAAGATTGAACTTGGTTCGGGCAGTCCTGAACTCGAGGGCGTAGGGTTGCGCCTGCCATCCCCAGCCAAACATGGTCTGGCCCGCATTGAAACTGTCAAAATATCTGCCCAACGTCAGCGGAACCGCGCCGTTCACCTTGAGTGTCGCATCCACGTCTGAGTGGGTCAGACCACCGTCCTTGTTTTTGCGATTCACGGAGAGGGCGGTGACGTTGTAATTGCTGCCGGACTGGTTGAACGTCCACGCCAGGTTGGTTTCAGCCGCGCGTGTGCTCAAAGCCGCGGCTGCGAGGCCGCTGGGATTTCCACCTGCGCCAATACTAAGGTCGTTGCAATAATTCACTCCTCCCGTGATGGTGATCGTTACCGATTCTCGTTGCCATGGGTGCGGATAAACGATGCGCGTGCTGGTTACGCTGGTTTGCGGAGTGGTGAACGGCGCGGAATCAAAATAAGCCGGCGTGTAATTGGCCAGAAAAGAAAGGTCAATTGGTATGCGATTATCCTGAATCCATTTAACGATGCCCGTCAGCGCGGCGAGCTGCTTTAACTCTTTGTATATGTAATGGGGGTGGTTCAGGTTGTCATAAGTGATCTGCTCCTGGGCGATGGCGTCGTAATTTTGTGTGAACCAATTGGCGTAAGCCTCGCCGTCGGGCGTGCTTTCCACCTGCCCGTTCGAGATAAACATGTTCTGGGTGCGGAGTTGCATCTCCGCCTTCTGTAACGCCATGGATTTACCGTCCGGCGACGGGGCGATCTCGATATCTTTGGGGGTAAACCAAAATCTGGTCTGCACCTGACTCGCCGTATTTAGGTAGGCAAACGCAAGATCCAGCAAGTTTGAATAGCCGCCAACGCTGCTGCTAATCGGAGTCCCTGTCCGGTTATCTATGCCCAGGCCAAGGCATTTCATCTGGCGGTCCGCCTCATACATGATCCAGCCGAAATCCGTTTTGGAGGAAACGTCCACCACCGTTTTGGCCTGACTGTCTGGGTCGCTCGAGAACGGGCCGTAACGGACGGTGAAACAGGTGCGTCCGGGCCATTCGGGTGAGTTGGAGACAACGGGATCCTCGATACTGACGACGGGCATCGCGAGTTTTGTCGCGGCCCGGAAGGCGACGGCCAAATCATCCAGATTCATGGGCGGCAACGCCGTGGGCGTGGTGTCCTGTTTGCCGTAAATTAGAATCTGGCCTGTCGCGGCATCATACGTGGCTCCTTGGATGGAGTTGATGTTCAGGAGGACGTTGGCAGACTTGTTCAACGCAACCCCTCCCACATGGTCCCCGAAGTCCGAAAGCTGGCTACCCCAGTAATCACAGGCCGTGTTCGCCCACCCGTTGTATGTGTTGATGCCTTGGTCCCAAATTCCCATAGTATATTCGACGCCCCCGGCAACGTCGATTAAGTCATATCCCGGTGGACTCCACTCCGAAACAGCGTTGTTGATGAGGCCTCCTGAAAACCCGTAAGCTGCGCCGTAGATCGCACCAAAGACTTCATATCCTGGACTGCTCTGGTCCCATCCTGCTTCCGCTCCCTCAATCGTCCCAGAAATTGTATCCCATGCAAACGACACTAACTCACCTCCCGGTCCAAACTCCGATGCGTTTCCTGAGAGTGCGTCTGAATAATCGGTTTTGGGGAAAGTTGTTAGATTCGGGTGGTCTGCTGGATGACGAGTGAAAGAAAAGTGAAGAATGATTTGACATCCGCTTGCGAATCCGGCGGCTCATTTTAAGCGCAGCTTCAGTTGGGGCGTGAAAAACGCCATCTACGAAACCAGCCTCACCGATGCCCAATGGGCTTACCTCAAACCGATGCTCCCCAAACCCGCCAAACGCGGACGCCCGCCCACCGACCGGCGGCGCATCCTGGATGCCATC
>OBLU010000889.1_pt1 | contig 27703 bp, 17 predicted proteins | sample 1518681 | NCBI WGS metagenome assembly OBLU01 (sample SAMEA3539304, study PRJEB22396) | soil metagenome | biome: tundra; feature: field; material: soil | place: USA | collected 2010-05 | depth 0.15 m
CGTTCTTGATCGCGCGCCCGCCGGAAACCACCACCCGCGCCTCAGTGGAATCCGGCCGGCTGGTCTCCTTTGCTTCCCGCCCTTCGTATTCAATGAATGCCGGCAATCTGCCAGGGTCAACCGGGACGCTCACGACAGGCGAAGACGCAGATCCCTTCGGCGAGTGAGCGAACGCCGTCCCGCGCACCGTCAGAAACTTCACCGCCCCGTCCAGCTTCACCGTGGCAATGACGTTGCCCGCAAACATCACCCGCTTGAAGATGAAATCGTCGCCGGCCATGCGCACGTCGATCACGTCACTCAACATGCCGGCATCCAGCAACGCGGCGGTACGAGGCAGGATGTCCTTTGAGAAAGTAGAGGCCGCCCCCACCGCCATTGTCGCCCCGCGCTGCGTTGCGACGTCGGAAACGATCTGGGCATATTTGTCACCGACCGGGTGCAGGAGTTGCGCATGGTCGGCGACCAGCACCGTTGACGCGCCGTAGGGACGGAGGAGTTCGGCGGTGCCGCCAACGTTCTCGCCGATCACGAGGATGTCGAACGAACCGCCAGCTTCCGCGACAACCTTGTGCGCGAAGGCGACCGCTGAGAGGGTCGCCTGCTTCAGTTGGCCGTGATCGTGTTCCGCGATAACTAGAATCTTCGCCATGTTCATCTCTCTTCTCGAATCCGCGACCTTTGGTGCGCCATCACCGAGCTCAGGCGCTTGGGAGCACGTTTGCGTCGTTCTTGAGCCTGTTCAGCAACTCGTCCACCGTCTTGACCCGCAAGCCGGCTTTGCGCGGAGCGGGCGGTTCGAGTTTTAACACCTGCGTTCGGGAGGCGACCGTCAGTCCCAAATCCAGCAACGCCATTTCCTGGAGGGGTTTCTTCTTCGCCTTCATGATTCCAGGCAGGGAAACGTAGCGCGGCTCATTCAAGCGCAGATCGCTGGTGATAATGGCCGGCAGCTCGACGGTGACCGTCTCAATCCCGGCATCCGTTTCGCGCCCACAGCGGGCCTTATGATTGTTCTCGATCAATTCCAGTTTGGAGACGAACGTCGCCTGCCCAATCCCAAGCAGGGCGGCTAACATCTGCCCGACCTGGTTGGAGTCGTCGTCGATGGCCTGTTTGCCCATTAGAACGAATTCCGGCTGCTCGCGGCGATAAAGGGCAACGAGGACCTTTGCGATCGCCAGCGAGTCGAAGGAATCCGTGGTCTTGACCAGCAGAGCACGGTCCGCGCCCATCGCCAATCCAACCCGGAGCTGTTCCACGCACTCTTCACCGCCAACGGTGGCCACGACGACTTCCACATCGCCGAGCTTCTCTTTGACCCGCAACGCCTCCTCCAGCGCGATAGCATCAAAAGGGTTCACGGCGAACTTCACGCCGTCCAGGTCCACGCCCGAGCCGTCGGATTTGATGCGGATCCTGGTGTCAGGATCGGGAACTCGCTTGAGCGGCACCAGGATTTTCAACCAGTCCTCCTCGGGTCACCGGGTTAATTCAAAAATCCCCGCGCCACCCATGCCGCCGCCCACGCACATGGTCACCAGGCCAAACCGACCGTTGCGACGTTTAAGCTCGTGCAAGATGGAAACGGTGAGTTTTGCCCCGGTAGCTCCGAGTGGATGGCCCAAGGCAACCGCGCCGCCGTTGACGTTGATCCGGTCGCGGGGCAGGGGGCATTGGCGGATAACGGCAAGCGCCTGACACGCGAAAGCTTCGTTGAGTTCAATGAGGTCGATGTCCTCGATCTTGAGGCCGGCTTGCTTGAGTGCTTTGGGAATGGCCTGGACCGGCCCGATGCCCATGATCCCTGGCGGCACACCCGTCACCGCGTAGGTGACAAAGCGCGCCAGCGGCTTCACGCCCAATGCTTTGACTCTTTCCCCGGACATCACGACGACGGCCGCAGCCCCGTCGCTGCGCTGGGAAGCGTTGCCGGCGGTTACGGTGCCCTTGGGGTTGAAGGCCGGTTTAAGCGAGGCGAGTTTCTCCAGCGACGTATCGCGGCGGGGACCTTCATCCACCTCGAAATTAGACTCAGTCACCTGGCGCTTGCCGTTCTCGTCCAGGGTGACTTCGCGGACAGGCACAGAGACATACTCGGCCTGGAAACGACCGGCTTCGAGGGCGGCCACGGCCTTTTGGTGGCTTTCGTAGGCAAACGCATCGGCGTCCTGGCGCGACACGCCAAACTTGGCGGCGACGTTTTCGGCCGTGAGGCCCATGGCGAGGTAGGCATCGGGCATTTGATCCACGAGGCGGGGATTAGGGGACATCTTGAATCCGCCCATGGGCACCTGGCTCATGCTCTCGGTGCCCCCGGCGACAATGACCTCGGCCATGCCGCTTAGAATCCGTTGGGCGGCGATGGCAATGGCCTCCAGGCCAGAGGCGCAGAAACGATTGACCGTGACGCCCGGCACGGAGTCAGGCAAACCGGCGCGCTGACAGGCGATGCGCGCGATGTTCATTCCTTGCGCCGCTTCCGGCATGGCGCAGCCCAGGATGACATCTTCGACCTGCTCAGCGGACAATTGCGGCACACGGGCCAGCGCGCCACGGATGGCCAGAGCGGCCAGGTCGTCGGGCCGGATCGTGCGGAGCTTTCCGTTCGGCGCTTTGCCGATTGGAGTACGGACGGCTGCTACAAGGAAGGCTTCTCTCATGCTTTCAGTTCCTCAGCGGTTTGCCGGTCTTGAGGGTGTGGGTGATACGTTCGACGGTCCTGGGTTCACCGCACAGGCTCAAGAATACCTCGCGTTCCAGGTCCATCAGGTATTGCTCGGAAACAAAGTGCAATGAAGTCAGATCACCGCCGCAGAGAATATAGGCGAGCTTCGTGCCGACCTTCTGGTCATGCTCGCTGATCTGTCCGCCCGCGCGCATCTGGTGCAGAATCAATTTGAAGAGGGACAGCCCGCTTTCTCCGATGGCGGGGATGTCGGTGCGCTGCGGCCGCGGCCGATAGCCTCGCGCGGCCATTTGCAGCACCTGCGCTTTGGCCTCGCCGATGACCCAGTCACGATTCAGCACGATGGTGGTTTCACCGCTGCGCAGGTAACGCAGCTTGGCCGCCTCGGCCGCACTGGTGGAAACCTTGGCCAGGCCGATCGTCTCCCAGGCGTGCCTGACTCCGGGGAAATAATCCGCCTCGTCGCTGCGGATGATTTGCTCGGTGCAGCGAATCAACATTTCCTTCGTCCCATGCGCTCCGGGGATGAGGCCCACCCCAACCTCCGGCAGGCCCATGTAGGTCTCGGCGGCCAGCACGATGTGATCGCAGCCCAGCGAGAGTTCGCAGCCGCCGCCCAGGGTGTAGCCGTGGCACGCTGCCACCACCGGCTTCTCGAACTGGCGCAGTGTGCTCGTGGCCTTCTGGAAGGTGCGGATCATCAGGTCAATCTCCTCCCAATCCTGGTTCTGGATTTGGGTGATGATCAGAATCAGGTTCGCGCCAGCGGAAAAATGCTGGCCCTGGTTGCCGATGATGAGGCCCGCGAAATTCTTGCGCACTTCCTCCAGCGATTCCTTCAACATGCCCAACTGGTCGCCGCCGATCACGTTCATCTTGGTGTGAAACTCCAGGCACGCAACGCCATCGCCCAAATCCACCAGGCTCGCGCCCGGGTTGTGGCGCACGACCCGGTTCGCTGTGTGGAGGCGCGGAAGGTGGATGGCCTTCGGCGACTCAATTTCCGCGGCATAACTGCGCTGGGCGAAGTCGAAGAAGGAGCGTTGTCCATCACGCTCGTCGTAGAATGACGCCTTGCCGCTCGCGAGCAGATCGCGGACCACCGCCGGCACTTCGCGTCCTTCCTTGGACAACCGATCCGCCGCCTCGCGGACCCCCAGCGCATCCCAGATCTCAAATGGGCCCAGCTCCCAGTTATAGCCCCACTTCATCGCATTATCCACGGTGACCACGTCGTCGGCGATTTCCGTGAGCCGATCCGCAGCGTAGCAGAGAACCGAACTCAGGTGTTTCCAGGCAAAGACGCCAGCCCGGTCCGACGCCGCGCACAGCACCCGAAGGCTTTCCGCCGGATCACCAGATTTGCCGGCCGCTTCGAGCGAAGCCAGCTTCGGCTTCTGCTGCGGACGATATTCCATGGTCCTGTAATCGAGTGTGAGGATTTCGCGCCCTTTGTCCGTCTTCACCCGCTGGTAGAACCCCTGCCCCTTCTTTTCGCCCCACCAGCCGCGCTTGACCATGTCCTCGATGAAGTCCACCGGCCGAAAAACTCGGGCGAGCGGATCGTGCTGCAATAGTTCGCGCAGGTTCCGGCCCATTTGCGCCAGGAGGTCCACGCCGACAATATCGCCGAGCCGGAACGTCGCGCTCTTCGGGCGGCCCATGGCGGGACCGGTAATAGCGTCCACTTCGTCAATGCTCATCCCTTCCTCGATCATGAGCCAGACCACTTGCTGTAGGTCGAAGCAGCCGATGCGATTGGCCACAAATCCGGGCGTGTCCTTGGCGCGAACGATGCCCTTGCCGAGGGCCGCCTCGCCAAACTCAGCGAAGGATTTCAGCAGCCCGGGGTCGGTCTCGGGCGTCGGGATTAGCTCCAGCAGCCGCATGTAACGCGGCGGGTTGAAGAAGTGCGTGCCGAAGAAGCGGCGCCGATATTCGTGTGGCAAACCCTTCGTCATGCCGGCAATCGACAGGCCGGAGGTATTGGTCGTAACCAGCGCGTCCGGTCGCGCGCAGGCGGCGATCCCGGCGTGGAGGGCCAGCTTCAGGTCCATGCGCTCCAACACCGCCTCCACCACCCAGTCGGCATCGCCGATCTCGGCAAGATTATCCTCCACGTTCCCCAGCCGGATGAGACCGGCCGCCTCGGGAACAAAGAACGGAGCCGGAGAAAGCTTCTTCGACCGATCGAAGAGGGTTTTAGTGACACGGTTGCGCACCTCGGGCGATTGCAGCGTCAGCCCGCGCTTTTGCTCCTCGGGCAGCAGCTCGCTCGGCACGACATCCATTAAGAGCGAGGGTATTCCGACATTGGCCAGATGCGCCGCGATTTGCGCCCCCATGTTGCCCGCCCCGATGATAGCGGCTCTTCTAATTGTCAGCATGTTTTTATCTAGGTTCAACACTGGACCGGCTGTCATGCTTTTGCAACCCCATTCACGTATGAAACATCGAGACTAACTCGCGGCGCTGCGCACCGATCAGAGAGCGGCGCACGGTTGCGCTGGGGGTGCGGATGTGCCATTGTGACGCGCGTAGTGCACAAGATGCGAAAGGCATCCCTGTCGGCGGTGCAGGCTCGGGCAACTAAGCGTCCGGGCCGGGCAGCCGGCAGGAAAGATCATCACAACCTATGAAAATACACGATGTTCCGCAGAGGGGTTCCCGGCGCAACATTGTCGCCAGCCGGAACCGCGCCGGCGCGTTCCACCGCGAGCGCGTCTCGCCCAACCACCCCTGTACTGCCGCCCAGTGCCGCGTGTGGGGTAACATGACGACATTGTCGGGGTTGTGGAACGAGGTGTCGGACGAGCGCCGGGCGGCCTGGCGAAGGCTGGCCGTAGAGATCCACACCCGGCCCAGCCTGGGCCAGTCCGGCCCGTTGGACGGCGCCCAGCTTTTTAAGAAGGTAAACAGCGTGCTGCGGACCTGCGGACGGGGGCTTCTCTTCGACCCACCGCCGCTGCCGCAGTTCGGGCCAAATCCAGTGGAAGGGTTCGTGGTCCGCAAAGCGAGAGGCAGGCTGGTCTTCAAGCTGAGGGTTTCCGGAAAGGTTCGCTGGGAGGCTCGCTCGCCGCTGGAGGACCTTATGGTGTATGGCTGGACGCCGTGCAACGCGGGCGCGGACAAGAACGACCTCTATACCTTTCTTGGGCTGCTGCGCCCGCCGGCTAACGGGGAGAGCGACATCACCGAGATGTATCTGGCGAAGCTGGAGGAGTGGCGGAAGCTGAAGCCCAAGCGATACCGCGTGCCGCTGGAAGGCTCGCGGATTTTTATCCGCGTGTGGCAGCAGGTCAACGGCTGGGAGAACCAGTTGGGCATGTTCCGCGCCAGTGCCCTGGTGCCGTTCAGTCCACGCAAGGAGCCCGGAGAGTGGGCGGCGGACTACCGAAAAGGGCCGGTCCGGCACCGCCACCAGTAGAGGAACAATAGAGGAACAATAGAGCACCAATAGAGGACCAATAGAGACCCACAGGCGGGCTTCGCCGTCGTTGTGCGCGAAAGAGTTGAAATCGAGGCGCGGGCATGATAGCGCTCTGGTGCTTCCATGAGAAGAAACAGAACGTCCCAAATCTGGTTTCGCCGGCTTCCTTGTGCCAACCCAACCTCTGCACTCCTGATCGCGGCTACGCTGATGCCGGTCTTTGGCCGGGCGATGGAGATCCAGTGGACGCGCATGGCGGGACAATGGCCGGTGGAAGCCTCACCGCTCGCGGCGGACTTGAGCCGCTCCGGCAAAGCCGACATCCTGGTCCTCAACCGCGGCGGCCAACTGATGTTGTGGGCCGCCGACGGCACCGCGGTTGGTTCGGGCCAGGATGGCCTTGTCGCTCAATTGCCGGCGGGGCGCTGGACCACCGCGCCAACGCTGGTCGATGCGCCGACGGGCGTGCGCCTGCTGGCCGCGAGTGTCGAAGGATTGGTGGTCGGATTGGATCAGAGATTCCAGGTGCTCTGGCAGCATAAACTGCCCGGAGAAACCAGTTGGGGCCGCGCGACCCCGGCTCCGTTGACAACGAGCGCGGGCCCGGCTTTCGCCTTCGGCGATAGCTCAGGGACGGCCACTTGCCTGACCGCCGCGGGGAAGGTTGTCTGGACCAACGCGCTGGGCGCCGGACCCATCAAAGCGGCGCTGCGGCAGGTTCCTCGAGAGCAAAAAGACGAGGAGCTTTTGGTCGGCGCGGGTTCGACCTTGTTCTGCCTGGATGCAAACGGAAGCGTGCGCTGGCGGCGGGATCTAGGGAAGGAGATACTGACCACGCCGGAGGTTGTGAGATTGCCTGCGGGTGACCTGGTGTTGTGCGGAACCTCCTCCGGGTCGCTCTTCGGTCTGAGCCCCGGCGGAGAAGTGCGCTGGGAGTGTCTCACGGGTGACACGTTGAACAGACACATTGTTCTACTGCCGCGCGGCAATTCGCCTCCACTGATCCTTTGTACGGGCGAGTGGGGTAACCTGCACGCCATGGATGTCGAAGGCCGCCACGTTTGGACACACCTGTTTCGCACGAAAACCCGGGCGGCGCCGGTGGTGCGGGAGGTGGATGGGAGCGGTCACCGCGAGATTCTTCTTCCCGCCTTCAACCAGCATCTCTATGTGTTCGACGAGAACGGGGGGCTGGCCGACGATATTCGCTTGTCCGGCATCCTGCCATCGGCAGTGACGCCGATCCTCGATCCGGCGAGCGGCAAATCGGACTTCCTTGTGACCACCACCACCTTGCTGGCTTACCGGCTGCGATCCGGGCCTGCGCGATCGCCCTACGGAAAGACGGGCGAACCCCGGCAGACAAGCCTGCATCTTCTGTCAGCCGACCAAAGTCAGGGAAGCGGTTTAGTCCAGGTGCGGAACCCTCACGGCGCACTGCTCAATGTGACGGTGCGGATGAGCGGCACCAATCAATGGACGCGGATTATGGGCAGCTTGAGCGCCCGATCGGCCTTTGAAATCCCTCTGCCCGGACTGGTTCGCACGGGGGCATGGTCGCTGAGCGTTACCGCACGCGATGCTGCCGGCACTTTGCTCGATGAGAAGACCTGGCAGCTTCCAACTCCGGTTGAGGCGCCTCTTCAGATCGCGCGACCCGGAACGCTCCGCGCCTGGCCAACGCAGCCCTACGGCGCCTTTGATGACGCACGGCTTGCCCCGGTCAGCAACGAGGCCGAATCCAGCCGCGAGGAGGGGGTCGCCGTGAAAGACCTCTGCGTCAATGAAGCCGGACACGGCGCGTTTATCGTCGCCTCGACGCGCGATGAGGCTCTTCGCGCGAGGGTCGTAATAACCAATCTGGTCCGCAAAGACGGCGCGGTTTTCGATGGACCGGTCGTGCTGCGCGAAGTGGTTGCCACCGGCTCGGTGAACGGCGAACTTGTCCCCGACGCGCTGCCGCTGCTGGATGACGCGGGACTGGTAACCGTGCCGCCGCGCCGTTCGGTGAAGATCTGGATCAACGCGGATGCTCGCGGCGTTGCGCCGGGGAGCTACACGGGCCGCATTACGGTCGCTCCGCTACGCCATGAGACCGCGCAGGTTGAGCTGCCGCTCACCATCGAGGTCCTGAACTTGCGTTTACCCGCAGAGTTTCCGCTGGCCTTATGCACATGGGACTACGTGCCAAACCGCTGGTTCCCCACACACACCAAAGAAGTGCTCGACGATATGAGCAGACACGGCGTGAGCGTATTTCCCCGCTCCACCATTCCACCGGGCCGCGTTGATGCCGCGGGGCATATAACAATCGACTGGCCCCTGCTCGACGCGGAATTGGACAGGTTACAGGGACGTGGCAGGATTCTGTTTCACCTGGATCATCCGCCGCTCGAATTCGCCGCAAAGAAATCTGACGCAGAAAAGCGCCCCGCTGAAATCGCCTACATCCTCGCGCTCCGCGATCACCTACGGGAGCGCGGTTGGGGTTACGAAGATTACGACTTTTACCTGCTCGATGAACCGGGCCTGGATTACGGCCCAAATATCGCCATCCTGGTTGATGCGGGCGGACTTTTTCGCGAAGCCGATCCGAGGCTGCGCACCTATACCGATCCCGTCCCCAGTTTGTCCTGGAAGGACTTTGAGCGCATCGAGCCGCTGGTGGATGTCTGGGCGCCCAACATGCGGCTCGTGTCAGGCCTGCTCTCGGGAGATCCGCGAATCAAGCGCATTATGGCCGCTCGAACTGTGTGGTCTTACGAATGCATCTCGCAGGTCAAATCCCTCTCGCCACTGCGCTACAATCGCGCCAACGCGTGGCGCGCAAAGTTCTTTGGCCTGCGCGGAATTGGTTTCTGGACCCACAGCACCGCGGATGTGGACCTATGGTTCCCCGGGAAAACGATCAACGACGAATACTGCCTGGTCTATCCGGGCAAGCTCCCAATCCCGAGCCTGCGCTGGGAGGCGGTGCTCGACGGGCTGCAAGACGTATCCGCCATCGCTCTGCTCGAACAAGCCATCCAGCGGGCTCGCAAGGCAGGCACACGAGGGGAATTGGCGCATGAGGCGGAGGAAACGCTGCGGGTCGCGCTGCGCGACATAATGGAATTGTCAGACGAAGCCTTCACCGAAAGCCGCGATTTCCTGCGCCAAGGCGATCGCATGCTGGGCCACACCTGGACCGATCTTGAAACCTACTGCCGTCACCGTGCCGAGATCGCCCGGCTGACCCTGGCGCTCACCGCTGAATAAGGTACTGCACCTGGCAATCGAGGCTGGTCACGCTGCCTGCGGGTTTCGCCGACGGTCGCGCCCGAGCACCCGGATAAGCGTCCTATGGTTCCAGGGTCTTCACGCCGAAGCGGTCGGCGCCCATCGAGCTGCCCTGGAAGACGTAGGGTGTGATCCCTCGGGCCGCGGCGTAACGGCTTACGACGCGGTCGAAGGCTGGCCGCGCGTCTTTGCGGCCCAGCACGGCCACGGTGCCGCCCGCGCCGCCGCCAGTAACCTTGGCGCCGAACAGCCCGCTGGCGGCCCCCGCTTCCCGCACAAGTTCCACCAGTAGATCCGTAGCGTCGCAGCCGAGACCGCAGTCGGTATAGGCCTGATGGGACTGGTACATCAGCTCGCCCATCTGATCAAAGCCGACTCCACCGCGCGCCAGCTCCGCGAACAGATGCACACGAAAGTTCTCCTGGACCGCATAGCGGGTGCAGGCACGAACACGATAACACACCTCGGGCCGCATCCGGGTGAACGGATCGACATGGACCTGGCCGTCGCGCAGGTATTCGGCACCCGTCATTCGCTCGGGCAGCCGTGACTCATAACGCGAATGGAAAAGCGAAGGCGACAGGTTCGCGAGGTAGCCGTTCCAGCGCGAGTCGGTCCAGCGTGGAATTTGGCCCCCTTCATCGCGGCGCACGGGGATGCCTTCCCAATCGCAAATGAGCTTGTAACCCATGAAGGCGCCGGCTCGCGCCGCCTCATATTCGAAGCCGGAGACCATATGGCTGACGCCGGAATCCACAGCCCAGCAGACGAGGCGTTCCGGCAGCCGCACCAGCGGGCACGGGAGGCACGGTTGGCAGAGCAACGGCAGGATGCAATCTTCCTCACCCAGGACCACGGCGATCTGGTCCATGATACCGCAGGCCGATTCGGCAATAACGTTCTCGGCCCACTGGCACGCCTCGGCAAGTTCAACCCCCGCCAGGTTGATGCCATAAGCGCCCGCGGTGGCCTTCATCACCGCTACTTCAAGCGAAGCCGAGGAGCTCACGCCTTTGTTCAGCGGCACGTCGGACTCGATGTAAACGCTGGCTCCGCCACGGACCTGGCTCGGGAACCGCTTTTGCAGCAAATGGAACAGGCCGAGCACGTAGGCCGTCCACCTAAAGCCGGAATCGCGGTTGACCAGGGCGCGCACCGCTTCATCCGACGTGAGGTCATCGAGCGAGAACTCCGCGCGGTCGTGCCATCCCTGCGCCTTCATCTGGGGGTTAAGAAACACGACTCGCCGGTCATCGCGCGGCTGCGCCGCCGCCCAGGTCGCCTCGCGAATCGTGGCCTCGAAGACCAGCCCGCCAGTGTAATCGTCGTTGCCGCCCATCAGGTCGAGCCGGCCGGGCGCACGACTGTAGTGGATGGGCCGGTCGGGGGCAAAGAACTGTCCGCTCGATTTGAGCGCGGCCAGTGTGCTGGGAAAGGGATTCATCATTGTGCCCGGGAGTCTGCGTCGGCTATTTTGCCCATTCGGGGAACGAATTCATCGCATCCACGAAGTTGTGAAGCTTGTCCGTGTGGGCATCCTCCTGCCAGCCGCCGCGGCGTCTGCCTTTCCACACGGCCTCGGATGGACACCCGTCGTCATCAATCGAATACAGCGCGTAATTCATCACCTGCCAGGCGGCGCCCTTGAACTCGCTTGATCCAGTTGCCTTGCTGTAAACCGCCAGCACGGCCCCATAGGTGGAGACAGCGCCGCCCCAAGGGTTGAGGTCGTCGTCTTGCTCGCCACAGACGAGCACGCCGCTCTTAATGCTGGTGAACCGCCCGTTCACGAAGTCAATCAGCGTCCGCGCATCCTTTTGCCAGTCCCGATCGAGCGTCTCCTTTTTCTCGCACAGGTAACGCGCGAGGTTTAGAGGCGCCCAGGAATTGCGGTTGGTGGTCATTGCGTAATCCTCGAAAAACTGCACCCACAGCAGGCCGTCCCCGGCGGCATTCGGGATCTGCACCTTCTTGATCCAAGCCCACAACTTCTCGCGAGGCGCCTTAAACTCGACGTAGCCCAGCTCAATGAGCTTGTCGAACAGCCGGAGGGTGAACGACTGGTTGCTGCCCACGTCGCCGCGCGGCGCACCGGTGCGATAATCAACGCGGAACGGCCACGGCGATTTCCTATCCGTGCCGTCGCTCATATTGGCTACCAGCACGCGCCCCGTTTGGAGCGCTTGGCGGAGGTAGCGCTCGTCCTTCGTTTCTTCGTGGAGGAGCACGAGCGCGTAGCCCGCGATTCCACCTTTATCCGGCTCGATTTCGTAAGGCTGATCGGCCTGTGACCCGCAGTCGGGCGGTTGGGGAAAGCAGAAGCGGTGACCCGTCGAGCGCGGAAAGCGCGGATACTTGCCCTCGTTGGGTGTCAGGTTCTCTTTGACGAGGAAGTCACCCATCGACCGCGCGATGTCGAGAAGTCTGGGGTTCTTCCGGCCGCTCCAGGCGTAATACTTGAGGTAAGAGATAATGCCCATGCCGTTCTGCATGGCGGGTATGGAGTCCGGACGATCCTGGCGCGGGTGGTAGCTGCCGTCCATGAAGGTCATGACCACGAAACGTGGGTAGCCGTTTGTCCAGGGGCACTTCAGATACCAATTCACCTCGCGTTCGAGCGCATCGCTCCAGGACGTCCACGGCTGCAAGATGCCGTGGTCATCGTAAACGGCGGGATGGTTGCCAATCGTTTGCGCGATTGCAGCTCGCGGCACGCAGCACAGTCCGCAGACGAGCAGGATCATTCCGCCGGCCACGCACGGAGCGAGCGCTTGCGCTTTCATCCGTTCCACTCGGGGAAGGGCGTCATCGTCTCAATCTAATTGCGTCATTCCACTCCCTGCTTTTCTGCCAAGTCGTTAAGTTATCGCGGGCTATAAATTGCGCAGCTCGCGCCGAAGATATTTCCCCACGCTGGACTTTGGCAAGGAATCCCGAAACACCACCAGGCGCGGCACTTTGTAGGCCGCCAGGCGCTCGCGGCAGAAGGCAATGATCTCGTCCGCGGTGGCCGAGGTGCCGGGCTGGAGGACAACGAACGCCTTGACGGTTTCACCGCGATACGAATCGGGCACGCCGATGACGGCGGCTTCCATGATCTTTGGAAACTCCCACAAAACCTCCTCCACCTCGCGAGGGTAAATATTGTAACCGCCCGCAATGATCATGTCTTTCTTGCGGTCAACAATGTAGTAATAGCCGTCGGCGTCTTTGCGGGCAACGTCGCCGGTATAGAGCCAGCCGTCATGCAACACGAGCGCGGTTTCCTCCGGCTTGTTCCAGTAGCCTTTCATCACCTGCGGACCGCGGATAGCGATCTCGCCGATTTCGCCGACGCCCAGCTCGCGCAGGCCGGCTTCCAGGTCCACGATTCGCGCCTCCGTATCCGGTATGGGCAAGCCGATGCTGCCCACCTTGGGCGATCCGGTCGGCGGGTTGATGTGGGTTACCGGAGACGTTTCAGTCAGCCCGTAGCCTTCCACCAGTCTGCCGCCGGTTAGAGTCTCGAACTTCTCTCGCACCTCAACCGGCAACGGCGCCCCGCCGCTCATGCAGATGCGCAGCGAGTTGAACCCGTATCGCTCGACATGAGGCGCGTGATTGAACGCGATATACATCGTAGGGACGCCATGGAAAAGCGTCGGGTGATACTTGCGGATGAGGTTCAACGTGGTGCGCAACTCGAAGCGAGGGAGGATCACCACGCTGCCACCGCCCAGGACCGAGGCAATCATTACGCAGGTCATAGCGTAGATGTGGAACAAGGGCAGCGCTGCGATCATCACCTCGGCTCGGCCCTTGCCGAGCGTAAGCCATTCAGTGGCCTGGCAAGCGTTAATCACCAGATTAGCGTGGGTGAGCATTGCGCCCTTGGACGTTCCGGTCGTGCCGCCGGTGTACTGCAGGCAGGCAATATCCGCGGGCGTCAGCCCGTCCGGGCGTGGGGTTCGGGAAAGGTTGAGGATCTCCTCCCAGCGGTGAATCGTCGGGCCGTCCGTGAGTGCCTTCGCAGCTTTCAGACCTTTCCTATCCGTTGATAAATCCAGGGAGGCGCAAAGCCGGCGGAAGTGTTGCGGGTAATACTGCCGCATGCCAGTGAGGATTATTTGCGGAGCTGAGGCAAGTTGCGGGAACGCGGCCCGGATAATGGGGAACAAGCGCCGAGCCGCGATCACAATCTTTACGCCCGCGTCATTCCACTGGTGGGCCACCTCGCGCGCGGTGTACATCGAGCTGGTAGCCGTCACAATGGCGCCCGCCCGCAAGGCGCCGAAGTAACTGATGACAAACTGCGGGCAATTGGGCATCATCAATGCCACGCGATCTCCTTTCTCCACTCCCAGTGCCTGCAGCCCCGCCGCCAGACGGTTCACGTGGTCCTGCAGTTGCTCATAAGAAATCGTCGCGCCAAAATAAACAAGGGCCGTGGCGCGGGACGACTTAGCCGCGGTTTGCTCCAGCAGTTGGGGAAGCGTGGTAGTCGGATAGGTCATGTGGCTTTATCGCGCTGCAGTTATTATAGCGAGGCGCCATATAAACAGCAAGACAGTTATAAATGCACCTCGTGGACGCGAATGACAGGTACGCTGTCGCAATGGGTAAGAGGCCCAAACGACTCTGCACCGCGAGCGAGCCCAGGCCCGGCGCCGCTCGGCTATTTAGCGGCGACCAAGGCAGGAAAGCTGCCGACGTCGCACAGCCGTTTCGCGATGCGACGGCGCATGGCTACTCCATTCAACGGCGACCACCGCAGCAGGCGTCGCGCAATTCCCAGTTGGGCCCGCAGCTCGTCACCTTGCAGGATGGCCGCCAGCGCTCGTCGCGCGTGGAGTTCCAACCGCCCGACAACCTCGTTGACGAAGACGAGCGTCAGGTCGGCCATTACCGGCGCAGCCCCGGCGGCACCGCGGGCTCTAAGCGTCCGCAGCAGCGCGCTTTCCGCCAGGTAAAGGTCGATGATCATGTCGCTTAAGCTGGCGACCACTTCCTGTTCCTCGAGCAGCTTGTCACTGTATTTCTGGTAAGCAACCCCAGACACAACGAGCACGAGTTTCTTCACGTTGACCAGGAGCGCGCGAGCAATAAGGAGCTCGTCGCCCCCCGCGTTGTCTTCCAGCGGCGGCAGGTTCAGGAGTTCCTGGCTGACCTTCGTGATCGCCGGCACGAGCGGGAACCGTCCTCGTTGCGCCCGGCGCAGCAGCAAGCCGGGAATGAAGAGGCGGTTAATCTCGTTGGTCCCCTCAAAGATGCGGTTGATGCGCGAATCGCGGCAGGCGCGGGCCGCTGGGAATTCTTCCGTGAAGCCGTATCCGCCGTGGATCTGCAGAGCTTGATCGGCCACCTCGTCCAGGATTTCGCTGCAGGCGACCTTGATGATGGAACATTCCAGGGCAAACTCGTCGAGGCCGCGAGGAAACGGGGGGGTAGTCGAATCCATCATCTCGCCAGTTTCGAACACGGCGTCCATCATGGCTGCGGTGCGGTAAACGGCACTTTCGCCCGCAAAGATGCGCGTCGCCATTTCGGCCAGCATATGTTGGATGAGGCCGAACGAAGCGATGGGCCGGCCAAACTGCTGGCGCTCCAACGCGTAGCGGGTGGCACCTTTAAGCGATTCCTGCGCGGCGCCGATTGCGCCGGAGCCCAGCTTGAACCGACCGGCGTTCAGAATATTGAAAGCAATGTAGGCCCCCTTTCCCACTTCACCCAACAGGTTTTCCACCGGCACTTTGGCATCCTCCAGAATGAGACGGCGGGTGGAAGAGGACTTAATTCCCAGCTTGTGTTCTTCCTTGCCGGTGGAGACGCCGGCGAACGTCCGCTCGACGAGAAAGGCCGTGACGTGCTGGCCATCCACCTTGGCGAAGACGGTGAAGAGATCCGCCCAGGCGGCGTTAGAGATCCACATTTTGGTTCCGTTGAGGAGATAGTGGCTGCCGTCGGCAGAAAGCGTCGCCTTGGTGCGCAGGCTCAGTGCGTCAGAGCCGGAGCCCGCCTCGCTTAAGGCGTAAGCCCCCATCCACTGGCCGGTCGCCAGCTTGGCGAGATACTTCTTCTTCTGTGCCTCCGTGCCGAAGTAAAGCAGCGGCTGGGTGCCGATGCCGCAATGCGCCCCGCAAGTCACGCCAAAGCCGCCCAGCCGGGTCAATTGCCCTTCCACGCCCAACGCGCTGGTCTTGCCCAATCCCAGCCCTTCGTAATCCTCGGGCACTTCCATGCCGAGTAATCCCAGCTCGCCGGCCTTGCGGAAGAGTCTCGGGGTCAGGCCCTCCTCCTGATGCTCTAGCGCTTCGAGATTGGGGAGGACTTCCTTATCCATGAATTTCTCCGCGGTTTGCGCCATCAGGCGCTGGTCCGAGGACAGATCCTCCGGGGTGAACACGAGGCTGTGATCCGTTTCTGTGAGCAGGAAATTGCCCCCGATCAGGTGGGCGGGCAGTAGCTTTAGTTCAGGCATGTTAAGTAACAGTATTCGCTCTTCGTATCGGGTCTGACAAATCATTTCCGCGAATAAATGGCGCGGCGAGCTTTTTTCTGTTCCGCTCAAGCCAGCTGCTTTAGAATAACCACCACAATGCCCAGAACTGCCTATGAAAGCCCACCGATTCTTGTTCTTACTTTCATGGCTGGCGGCCCAGGTTTGCTGCGCCAGCCAGGATAAACCCTTCCTGGAATCCGAACTCATCTTCCCGTTGGAACACTGGCACAACCACAGCTCGTGCATTGTGGAATGTCCGCACGGCGGCCTCTTGGTTTGCTGGTATCACGGCTCCGGCGAGCGAACGGCGGACGATGTGCGCGTGCTCGGGGCTCGCCAGAAAAGAGGCGACCGGCAGTGGAGCGCGCCGTTTCTGATGGCGGACACCCCGGGATATCCGGACACCAACCCGACCATGTTTATCGACCCGCAACAGCGCCTCTGGCTGCTGTGGCCGACCATCCTGGCCAATCGCTGGGAGACGGCGCTCATGAAATATCGCATCTCCGCGGATTATCAAAAGGCCGGGCCGCCGCAGTGGAGCGCGAGCGAGGTGCTGCACGTGACGCCGGGCACCAATTTCCAGCAGCTTGTAAACGCCGCGCTCGACGAACTGGCCGCCGGTCCGGGGCCGTTGGAAGAGCCGGGGGTGTTTGAAAAGCCGCTTTCGGAGATTCGGGCCCGGGCGGCGGATAAACTCCTCTCCCGACTCGGCTGGATGACCCGGGCTCATCCCTATGTTCTGGACGGCAAGCGGCTCATCGTGCCGCTGTATTCCGACGGATTTGACTTCTCATTGATGGCGATCACCGACGATTGGGGCGCGTCGTGGTTCACCAGCACGCCGCTCATTGGGCTCGGCAACGTCCAGCCCAGCCTCGCGCGGAAACGGGACGGGACGCTGGTCGCCTTCATGCGCGATAACGGCCCTGCGCCCCACCGGCTGCAGGTGAGCGAATCCACCGATTGCGGCGAAACCTGGAGCCGGGTCGTGGACTCCGACCGGCCGGACCCTGGCGCGGGGGTTGAAGTAATCGTTCTGAGGGACGGACTCTGGCTGCTAATCAACAACGACCTGGAAAAGGGGCGCCACAGCCTGGCGGTCTCCCTCTCCGGCGACGAGGGGAAAACCTGGAAGTGGACGCGGCACCTGGAACGCGACACGGACGCGGACATCAAGACCGGCGCCGGTTCGTATCATTATCCTTCCATCATTCAGGCAAAGGACGGGACCCTGCACGTCAGCTACAGCTTCCATCAGAAGAAGGCCGACACCCGGCTTGACCCGGCCGGCAAGCCGGCGAACGAATCCATCAAACATGCTCATTTCAACGAGGCTTGGGTCCGACAGGGAGACGCGCGTTGAGACAGATGGACTGGCCGACCAGGGCTGCTCAGCCCGGCTGCAGCCCTGAAATCCGAAGACCGAACCCCGAAACCCGAAAGAAGGCCGAAATCCGAAATCCGAGAATGGCTTGATCCTATGAGCTGCTACTCCGCTGGATTCGGGCTTCGGATTTCGGATTTGGGATGGCCGTTACATTTGACCGCGGCTATGGCAGTCGCTAACCTGCCGGATGCAAACGAGCCTGTCTGCTGGTCTTTGGAGGCACGCGACGGTTATCGTGTCCCTCACGCTCCTGAGCAGCTCACTGTTGGCGCAGATCAATGCTCCCACCCGGAATTACTCCTCGCTGGAACGGATGAAGACCGCCCACCTCCAGGCCGCCCACGCCGATGCCGTGCGGCTGCAGCAACAGCGGCAAACGCTGCCACCGCTGCCCGGCCTGCACGATTACAAGGCCATCCTGCACGCGCATGCCGAAGACTCGGCGCACACCGGCGGCACCCGGCCGGAGATGCTTGCGGACGCAAAGAAAGCCGGGGTGCAGGTCATCCTGCTGACGGATCATCTGCGCCCGCCGCGCGATTTCATTCGAGATAGCTGGCGCGGGTTTCACGAAGGCGTGCTGTTCATCCCCGGATCGGAGGCGCGCGGGTTCCTGGTGTACCCGGTCAGTTCAATCATGGACCGCATGGAGGAGCCCGTGCCTGAACTCATTGCCTCGGTCACCGCCAGCAACGGGTTGATCTTCCTCTCCCACATCGAGGAGCGCCTGGATCATCCGATGGAGGGCCTGACCGGCATGGAGATCTATAACCGCCACTGGGATGCCAAGAAAGACATGGCGGGCCTGATTGCCCTTGCCTTCAGGCTGCTTGACCCTGCGGAGTTCGCTGAGCTGAAAGAGAATCTGCGTCTATATCCGGACGAACTGCTGGGGGCGCAGGTAACTTACCTGCAGGACTACATCGGCAAATGGGATACGGAGACCCAGAAGCGGCGCCTCACCGGCATTGCCGCCAATGACTGCCATCACAACCAGGTCTTCGTCGTCAAGATGGTGGATGAAGACACCATCTTGATCGGCACAAACGTTGACAAGGACGAAGGCATGCGCAAGGTGAGCGCCGGGTCCCGGCCAGCCATTCGCGAACTGACCAAAGGCCACAAACCCGGCGATATACTGGTCCGTGCCGATTTGGATCCCTATTATCGCTCCTTCCGGAACGTGACGACGCACATCCTGGCGCCGGAATTGACCGAGAGCGCCATTCGCGGCGCTCTCCAGCAGGGCCATGCTTTTGTCAGCCATGATTGGATGTGCGATGCGACGGGGTTTTCCTTCCTCGTGTCGCGGCCCGCCCGGGGGATCATGGGAGACGAAGTCAAAGTTGCCCAGGGCCAGAAGCTCGCGGCGCGATTCCCGGTGGCCTGTCACATTCGGCTGCTCCAAAACGGCAAGGTGGCCAGCGAGTTGGAGGGCGACCAATTGGAATACGCGGTCGCCGGCCCGGGCGTCTATCGTGTGGAAGGGTGGCTAAAGCTGGATGGCGAGGACCGCCCGTGGATTTACTCGAACCCCATCTACGTACGCTGAAACGGCTGGTCGCACTTGGCGACCAGCCGTTGCCTTGAAGCTGAGGAATCTCTTACTGGTAAGTCATGACGATATTGCTGCCCACCAGCGTGGTGCTCGTGATGGTCATCGAGTGATCCCACCGCAGACGGTAGAACCGCGCCGAACCACTTTGCGGAACGGTGATGGTTTTCGTGGCCTGATTGATCGAAGCGGTGGTGTCAAGCGTGTAGCCTGTACCCGCCTGCGAAGAGGACAGCACTACAAGCGCCGGCACAGACGCCGGCACAAACGCCATGTAATTGAGGCTCAAGCCTTGTTTGGTGGCATCTCCCTGCGGGCTGGCAATGGTCAGCCGGAGCGTATTGGTGCCGGAGAGATGCACCACCGCCAGGTTGCCGGAGCCGCCCCGGAGCGGAGCATAGCGGTAATTGGACTTGGCGAGCGCGTTGGTCAAGTAAAACGTCCCCAGGTTGTTCGTCGTGGGCCCCGCCCCGATCAGATCCAGGGTCACTGGCTGCGTGAGCTCGCAGCCGTGCCGCAAATAGACATTGTAGTAGTTCGTGCCGTAGAAGATGCGTGTGTAGTTGTACCACTCGCCGCCCTCGGTCCGCTCCAGCATGTACTCCAGTAGGGTGGGGTCCTGGTTGACGTACTTCTGCCGCTGGGTATCATACTTGAACATATAGTTGTAACCGTCGCCGGAGTCGTACCAGCCGTATTCGTTATCCTCACTCCCCTGAGTGGTCCCGGCTGGATTCACCTGGTTGAATTGGTTTTCGCCGGCCTTCCGGTTCAAGTATGGCGCCAAGGTGCCGACACTGTCATAATCAAAGTAATCCGTGCCCTTGACACTTAGTTGGTTCACATAGCCACTGCCGCTGTTGATAGCGTCCGGCCATATAGTATTATACCCAGGACCAGGAGTTTCGTCAGTGTTGTAGCCCGTGTTGAATCGCTGGACGAAGGTGGTGTTCGAGGTGAAGCCGGAAACCGGTGGATTATCAATGAACAGACCGCCGCCAAAGTCGTAGTCCTCGCACTCGATGTTCTTGCAGTAGTTCGTCCCAGCCAGGTAGGCATCGCTGAACGTGTCAAAGGTCCAGACGTTGGTGGTCTTCCGCCCGAGCGCGTCCTGAAGCTCAATGCGGGCATCATAGACCACGTTCGAGGCCAGCCCGCTGTAGGAGACATTGGCGTTCGTCGTCGGCCCGGTGATGCTCAAGCCGGACGAGACGTCCACCCCATTCAGGAAGAGTTTGATCGCATTGGTGTTGACGGTGTTGGTGGTGCATAGCGTGGTGGCCTGGAAGCCGATGCCGCCGGCTGCCGGGTAGAAATTGGTCCAGGAGATGGGCGCGCGATTCACGACCTGCGGGAGAGCCGCCAGGCCATAGGGCGTCGCCGGAAGACTCACCGAGGTTGGGGGCGAAACGGATGCCACGAAATTGTCGAACGTCACATCACACCCCCGATTGGTAGCCCAGTAGTCGTCGGTAGGTGATGGGGGGGTGCCTTGTCCAGGCGAGCGATAGCCGATGCCGAAGAGACCCATGTAGCCATTCGTCGAGCCCGAAGAACCTCCTGATGCTGGCAGATAGCCCGGGGCGGGTCTGTCCGACCCGATAAGGGTCAAGAGTGGACGTGTCAGGTCCTGCAGGTCATAGACGTACCCGAAGAAGTATTGCTTGGCATCGGGGGTGTTGGTACCGATAAAAACCAGCCGGTAGCTGTGCCCCGGATCGATCGTGTAATCGCCCTGGGCAATGGGCGCACCCACTTGGCCGGCATAGATCCAATAAATTTCCATTTGTCCGCGCGTGCCGCTCGAAGGGCCACCATTGGCATTGTAACGAGTGACGAGGATCACCGCGTCGGGCTGGCCAACCGGAATATTGGCATTCCCATAATAACCGCCAAAGAAAGTCGATTGAGGGACGACGCGCGCCATCAGGCCGATGACGGGATCATTGGTCGATGGGTCCGTGGAAGTATTCCATCCCACGAGGTCCGCGGCCACAAAGAAGTTTGAGCTGTAGGCCACGTTGGTTACCCACGCCATGACGCGAGGTGTGGTCCCCAAGCCGCCGTTCGTCTGTATCGGGGAGGTAGTCGCGACCATGCGCAACGCTGTGCCCCCATAGACATCCGGCACGAAGCTGAAGGTGGAGGGGAAGTTCGATGACGAGGACGTGGTCCAGCCAGTCAGCGTTCCGCTGTTGAAGTTATCGGATTGCGCCTGCGCGGTGGCGGCAATTGCCAACAGCGCGGTCAGCGTCAGGGAAGCGGTGTGGCGATGGAGCCTGATTTTTCGCGGGGCGGTGGTCGGTTTCATACTCTCTGGTTGATTTGATCTTTATTTATGTCCGCGTATTCTGCGTTTTGCAGGAGCTTATATCTCACGTAACATAGAGTGGAACGTTTGTCTTCTGAGAATGTCCACTGGACAAAATTGAACACCTCGAGAATCTCGATTGCGCGACGATGCAGTGGCGATGTGATTCATTGATAGCGCCGGGCGGCATTGCCATAACTGCCTCAACTAGAGCACGGTACGCGCAAAAGCAAATGCGATTTGTTTTCTTGCCGTCTTTTGGGGGGTGCGAGTTCGGAGTTCGCCAAGGGGCGGGCTCGAGGTTCCATGGGGGGGGGGCGCCATGAAAGGGGCGCGCCAAAGCCGCAACCGCAGGCGCGCGGCTGTCCCCAGCCGCAGCAGCAACGAATGGGGAAGGCCGTTCGAGTCTTCCCCCGGCTCGTATGCTGTCGGACCTGCTGCGGCTGGGGACAGCCGCGCTCCGATGCCGCACGAACTTTGCTCTCAGGCTGCGAGCAAGCAAGAAGAAGGCCGGTTCTTGCGAACCGGCCTTGAATCAAGTCTTATGGCTGCTGGGGCTTACGAGTTCCGGCGGCCTTTCTTAGCCGCAAGCAAGCCCAATCCGAGCAAAGCAAGTCCCAGGGATGTTGGTTCGGGAACAACCACCGTAGCCACCAGCGTTCCCGACCAATCTTCATAACGGTTCGACCCAGTCGTGTGAAACGTCACGGGCAACGTCAGCGTGGTCCCATCCCAAGAAACCAGGGAGGCCGAAGTATCCGGCCCGGTGACGCCAACCAGCGAAGAACTGCCGCCCTGGGGGCCATAGGCGCTGGTGGCTGCGCCCCAGAGCAGATTGCCGGCTGTCCAAGTCGCAATCAGTCCGGAGGACGCTGATCCATTTTGAACACTGCCGGCGGTTAAGTCCAGCGTGAGGCCGGTGTAAGTTCCGTTCACGGTGACAATGCCATAGGGTGGCACGAACGACGGACCAGAGGTCATACCGTAATTGCCCGCATAGGGGCCGCCAGGATACGGGCTGGTGCTGAACGGGCCGGCTGGATTCACAAGGCCTACAATAGAACTGCCGCCCGAGAAGCTAAGCACGCCTCCCACCTCGTTAGCCGTAATCGTGCCGCTGAAAGCATCCAGCAATGACCCCGCTGATTGCTGTGAGTAATTAAGCGTGAATGCGTTGCCGGCAAGCGTGATGCTGCTCCGGCTGCTGTTCACGGTGAGGGTGACCGGTGTAGCCGCCGGGGTGGAGACGGGCAGACAGAGAAGAGTGGCGACCGCCAAGCTGCCTGCGGTTAGTTTGATAGAGTTTGGTGTGATTTTCATTGCTTTGATTTTATGCCTGGTGTGGCCTCGTTTTTATTGACTTTCGTTTTCACTATTGGCGCTACCCACTGTGATCATTACAAAGAGTTTTGCACAATCCCCTTAACCTGTCAACACTTTTCTGTTGGAAATCATCCACTGGACAAAATCGAAAGACGCGGCAGATTTGAAGTAGTAGATTAATGCAAAGCGCATTAGTATTGGCCGATGTAATAACCGCTACCGCCCATGAAAAACTGTTCGCCGCAACACCTTCTGCCGGCCCTGTTAACCTCTCGTGATCCCCGCGTGCAGTCCTGCTTAAGCAACGGGAGACGAGTGGCGCAAAACCCGCGCGGGGCACGGAGCGGCGCCTTCACGCTGATCGAGTTGCTGGTCGTGATCGCGATCATCGCCATCCTGGCGGCGCTATTGCTGCCGGCTTTGGCGAGAGCCAAGGCCGCGGGGCAAGCGGCGGCCTGCATGAACAATTACAAACAGTTGCAGCTCTGCTGGCACATGTATGCCGACGATAACAACGACCGGATGGTGCCCAATCACGCCTCCGGCTCCGCCTATGCGCGCAAGGCGGTGTGGGCGGACGGCTATAGCTGGCTGCAAGGCAACGCCTATATGGACGTGAACACCACCAACATCCAAAGCGGTCCGTTGTTCTTTTACAACAAATCTGCGGGGATCTATAAGTGTCCCGCCGACAAATCGATTGTGCAGGACGGGCTGGACGGGACGTCAATTCCGCGCTCGCGCAGCGTGTCCATGAACGTGTATATGAATTGGGACGACACGGGCGGCAGCTATACCACTTATTGCTGGCACAAGGTCGCGGGAATTGGAAATCCGGGGCCTTCGGCGGCTTTTGTGTTCGTTGATGAACACGAGAACAGCATCTCGCAAAATTGTTTTTTCGTCAACCCCACCCCCCCCAGCCCGCTGCAAATCTTCGGTACGTCGCCGTGGACCTGGATCACCTTCCCGGCAGTGCGGCATAACAATGGTGCCATGCTCTCCTTTGCAGACGGACATGTCGAGAAATGGCGCTGGCGGGAGCCTAGCACCGCGGCAACGGGCGCCTCACCGCCGTGGCTTTTTGAACATCCAACCATGCCTAACGACCGCGACCTTGCGAGGTTCATGCGAGCCATCCCGGAAAAGGTGCCATTTTGACAAGAGCGTAGCGCAAGCGTCTCGCCTGGAGGCGCTGACCATCCTAACGGCGGGAAGCCGCCCAAACCCGCAGGTGAGACGTCGGCGCTACACTTTGTCACTGGCCCTGGCTCAAGGGGTGGGGTGCGAATAAACCGCCAGCACGTTTTCCGTCGGCACGTCCGACTGGAACAGATGGGCGGCCCCAAGAATATAGCCGCCGCCTCGGCCCAAAACCTCGCAGTAACTTCGCGCTTCCGCCTCAACTTGTTCCGGCGTGCCGAACGGCAGCAACTTCTGCATGTCAATCCCGTCGTGAAAACTCAGGCGGTCGCCGTATTTGGCCTTCAGGCGTTCGGGGGCCATATCGGGTGCAACCGGTTGGATGGGATCGAGCACGTCCACACCCAGCTCAATGAGATCAGGGATGAAGGCGTCGATGGCGCCGCAGCAGTGGAAGAGCACCCGCCCGCCCAGCTGGTGAATGTGGCGGGCCATCTCCCCAAGATACGGCGCAACGAACTGGCGGAACATCGCCAGCGATATGAGTGGTCCGTGCTGGCTGCCCAGGTCGCTGATTAGCAAGTAGAGATCAATCCGCCCGCCGGTCGCTTCGGCGGCCCGGGAGTAATCTTCCAGGTAGTAGTCGGTAAATTTGCGGCAAAGAAAATGGACCCGCTCAGGATGCGCCGCCATTTCAAGAAACATCCCCTCCCAGCCGCGCACCAGGGCCGGGCGCTGCCAGACATCGGCGAAGCCATAGACCAGGGCGAACCCTTCATGCTCACGCGCCTGTCGGCTCAGTTCCGAGTAATCCCGTTCGTCAGGCGTCGGCCACGGGAACGCTTCCAGGTCAGCGAGGCTCTCAGCGGCGGCGAGCGCGCCGGGAATATCTTCGCGCATCGGCCCTCACGGCGTTGGCTGATAGATATAGCGTTCGCCCCAGAAGTTTTGGAACACGCCTTCGCCGAGAGCCCGTTCGGCTGGGCCTGAAGCATCGAGATGGCGCAGGTCAATCCCGAGCTGCCGGAGCAGTCGCTCTTTATCCGCATAGCCCACGTGGGCCAGGAGCCGGTTCCACGCCGGCTCCTCCGCCCAGAAATCGCGAGGCACCCGGTCCGGCGGCTCGTGCCTCAGCGCCGTCAACACTCGCTCACGCGAAGTCATGCCTCAGGAATAGACGACAGTCCGGAGCGCCGGCATGTTGCCGGCTTAGCTGCGCTCGTTAGTGCGGCTTTGGATTTGGTCGCGGGTCTGCGCATGGGACTTCTCAAAAACTACGGCTCAGCCGCAAGAGGTTGGGAACTTTAGCACGGCGGCTTTCTAGCTGGAACGACAGCGCGTTGACAAGCCTGATCGTGGGAGCAACTCGACTACTGAGCACGCCTTTCGGTTCCCCGTGAATACTCAATGTCCGATTTGGCGCTACCGAGACGATACGGAAGTGACCGCCTGGGGAAAGCCAGATGCAAGCCATCTGCTAGCCAGATGCTTGGGAGGTGTCTTCGTGTTCTCTTCGTATTCTCTTCGTGTTCTCCTCTTGTGCTTCCACCGAGTCTTCAGCGGCCCTACGGCATTTCCACAGCGCCCGTCCCAAGGGTTGACAGCCCGGGTTGGGCTGCGATTCAAATGGAATCGCATTTTTCTATGAATCTCCTCCGTGCTGCTGCTCGCCGCAGATTTGTTTTCCCTTCGCGCGGGATCGAAGTAGGATTTGTCCATGCTCACTCACGCTGTCTTTTCTCCGACGGGACGACCGCGCTGGTTCTCACCGCGCAGCAGGGAGTCTTCGGCCGGAGATCGCGTGTCCGCACTGCGTCGGCTGGCAGTCAATCTGGGCGCCGGAGCCATCGCCTTTGTCGCCTGCGCGGCCACCGCTGCCGACACCGCTTACCCGATCGAGGTCCTGCCCCCGGAACATCAGCGGATAACCGATCCCCAAACCGGGGCGGAGTTGTTGTTCCTCACCAGCGGCCCTGCGACCAACTTAAACCTCTACTTCCATGAGTACTCCTGGCTGGCGGACGAGTCGGTCATCCTGTTCACCTCGACGCGCGCACAGGGCGGCTTGATGGGATACCTGACGGAGACCGGCGAGTTGATCCGCTTCACTACGCCGCTAGGCAAGCTGGGCGGCGCCACCGCCGCCGCCCGCGGCAATGCCCTGTTCGCCGTGCGCGGACGCGACATCCTGGAAATCAAGCTGGCCATCCAGCCTTCCAGTCTGCCGGCGGCGCGCCCCTCGCGCGTCACCGCGACCGAGCGCGTCCTGTGCAGTCTGCCAGATGGGGCTCCCTCCACCTCCCTCAACCCGAGCTGCGACGGCAAGTATGTGGCGCTCGGCGTCAGCGGCTTCGCGGACCCGACGCGTGGCCCGGCCATCTGCAAGATCAACGTCAAGAGCGGGAAGCTCAGCGATGTTTGCCGCCTGCCGCAGTCGCGCGGCTACGGCGGCCACGTGCAATGGAGCCGCACGAATCCCAACCTGATCAGCTTCGCCGGCGGTCGCGGCCCCACACGGGACATTGCGGGATCCGCACGCACCTCCACAGGGCCGGAGGATTATGCGGGCAGCGAAGAGCGGCTGTGGGTGGTGGACATCCGCGAAGGCGTTCCGCGCAACGTTTACCGGGCGGAGGAGGGCGAACTGGTGACCCACGAATCCTGGTGGGTCAACGACCAGATCCTTTTCTGCGGCGGCAAGACTCCCACCCCGGCGGTGCTGTCCCATGTGAAGGTGCTGGACATCTACTCGGGCATAGTCCGCATCGCCGGCGCGGGCGCCTGGTGGCCTGGGGCTTTGCCCTCGGAGGCCGCACGGCTGAACTGGTGGCACGCCGCCGGCAGCGCGAACGGACGCTGGGTCGCCGCCGACAACTGGCATGGCGACCTCATGCTCTTCGAGGGCAAAACCACACGGCCGCATTTGCTAACCGCCGGCCACCGCACTTATGGCCACAGCGAGCACCCGCATGTCGGGTGGGATCGCAAGGGGGAAAAAGTTGTCTTCGGCTCACACCTGCTGGGCGGCCTCAACGTCTGCGTCGCCACGATTCCGAAGGCCTGGCAGGACGTGGTTTCCGCGAGCAACGATGGCTTGCGAACAAAGCACAAATAGCGCGGCCCGCAAGCCAGTCACCCCGGGAAACTCGTTCATCCGAGGCACGGCAGACCCCAAGGCGTGTGATTCCGGCCTCGCGGGGGCCTGTGTGTGAGGCGGAGGCGGTCGCAGCAGTGCCGCGTTTGTGCTAGGTGGATGGCGGAACAGGCAGTCCAGCTTTCTGCCTCGCGGTGATGACATGCAGTCGCCAGGCAATGACGGCGAGCAGGCAAGTCATGACGATGCTCATGGAGAGGGCCACGAGATTGGTGTTGCGTATTCCCTCCTGGACGTTACCGCGGACAAGCCACCCGATAACCTGCTCCTGAAGAACCGAACCGATGCTGCCCAGGCCATTGACCAGCCCCGCAACCGCGACGGCGTTCTTCTCGCCCGCCACCTGCACCGAAGCCGCGCCGCACAGCAGCGTGTCCGGGCCATAGAGCATGAAGCCCACCAAACCGAACCAGATCGCGACCGCGGTCGGGCTTCCGCCGAACCGGATGACGGCCAGGTAACCTGCTATCACGCCGAGACCCATGCAGGCGCACACCGCGGCCCAATTGCCTTTGAACCAGCGGTCAAGCGCCCAGCCGGCCAGGAGCACTCCGCCCAGTCCCGCGAAGTCGAAGACCTGCGAGTAGTAACTGGCGCGGGCGACCCCGAGTCCCTGGATATTCAGGAAAGCGGGCAACCACGAGTCGAGGGCATACCTAAGGAACTTGATGCAAAAGTAACTCGCTCCCATAGCCAGGATAATCGGATTCGAGGCCAGTTGCGCGTATTGCTTGAGCGTCACGCGATCCGCCTGCGAAGCCTGCACGGCGCATGTCTCGGGCGCTGCCTCCTCGACGATCGGCTTGAGACCTACATCCTCAGGGCGGCTGCGTTGCCAGAAGAAGAGGAGCCACCACACCCCGAAGCTCAGCAGCGTGCATCCCCAAAATGACCAACGCCAGCCCCAGCTCCCGAGCAGGTAGCCGCCGACGGATTTGACGAGCATATTGC
>OBLU010000893.1_pt1 | contig 27627 bp, 14 predicted proteins | sample 1518681 | NCBI WGS metagenome assembly OBLU01 (sample SAMEA3539304, study PRJEB22396) | soil metagenome | biome: tundra; feature: field; material: soil | place: USA | collected 2010-05 | depth 0.15 m
TTTGTTCGCGCTGATTGACCTGCTGGTGAAGGCGAAAGAAAAAACGACAAGGGGGGGTAAACCGGTATGAATCTTAATCAAACAAAACGACCTTTTTTGCGGCGATTGGAACAACTTGCGTGCGGACAAGCAGCCGGCGATGGCGGCGGCCGAGGAGGAAAAGCAACTGTGGAACATCGGGTTGGTGTTCAAGGCTGTTGGAAAAACGTGCAGACGCCTGCATGCCTGACTTTGAACCACAAACTATTCTGATGCCAACGCAGAAAATAATGTTGACGGAATTGGCGAAAGCTGCTGGGAAACAGATAACGATGTTCTTGAGATAACGTATGAACCAAGCCAAGCAGAATTTTGTCCCACCATTCGTCCAAGTGGGTATTGCCACACCGGTCTGGCTCCGCGGCCTTGCCGGACACAAACGCCAGGAGGTGATTTCGGTTGAGCTGTTCAGATCGAAGACATTTCGCCAAAGGGGGACCACATGAGCGAACTGGACCCGTTCAACTGCCGAAGACTCCCGGCGCGCATCGCGATTGAGCAGGTTGCTCTGCTGCTGGGCTTTCAAGTCTATGAAATTTTGATTCTCGTCCGGCTGGGCAAAATCAAATGCGTCAATTATCAGTGCCGGAATTCTCGAAAATATTTTCACGGTCAGTATATTTTGAAGCTGGCCGAAGATGGTGATTTTGTGGAGAGGGCCAGCAAATTGGTTGCGAAGGCGGTCAGGGAAAACAACCGCAAGTCCGGTGAGCACATTGCTGACTCTTTGACTGCTTGAGTGCCAGAGCGTCGCAGTGATGCTCCGCCTGCTGGCGCGGCTGGATAATCCCCGGTTGCGAGCATTCCTTAAGCTTGCTGTGGGGTTAGCAATCCTGCGACCTCTCTTCAGGTTCGCTGGACGCCTGTCGGCATTTTCTGAAATCTCCTCGAAACAAAGAACCCGCCGCGCGCGACCGGCTCATTCGATAAATCCTGCCGGCGGCGTCGCGTTTTAGTTTGCACCTGATCGTTCCGTCCCGTAAAACTATCCGAACTTATGCCTCGGGTGTTCATCAATCTTGATCGCGATTTGCTGCCCAAAAAAAACGCGCGTTCATTTCCTGATTTGCCTCGCAGACAACGAACTGCTTTCCAGTTCAGAAGATCCGCCGCCTCAATTCTCAGGACGGCGGCAAGTGATCAAGAGAAGTCGGCCAACGAATTTTCCTATGGACGTATTTAACTTTCGCAACCGTATCATCGAAGACTACAGCGGCTACGTTTCGAGCTTCATCTCCATTTCCCAATCCCGCCTGCGTGAGTTCGTTGACCGCTGCTTCAAGTCCGGCTCTCTGTGGCCCGATCCGCTGATTCAACTGAACCCGACCTTCAAGCCGGGCAAGACCGTGGCAGAATTGGTAAAGGAAAATGTGCTAACGCCGGGCTGCACCCAGGTTTTCCGTCGAGATAAAACGGCGGTAGTCGGTAGTGGTGAAGACCTGCTATTCCACCAGCATCAGGAAGACGCGATCCGTAAGGCAAAGGAGGGACGCAATTACGTTCTGACGACCGGCACCGGTTCCGGCAAGAGCCTTTCTTACATCGTCCCCATTGTGGATCACGTTCTCCGTGCCGGCTCGGGGCGCGGCATTCAGGCCATTATTATCTACCCGATGAACGCGCTGGCCAACAGCCAGTTTGGGGAATTGGAAAAATTCCTAAAACTCGGATTCGCCGATGGGAAGGGTCCGGTCACCTTTGAGCGCTACACCGGGCAGGAAGACGAAGAAACGCGCACCCGAATCATCTCCACGCCGCCGGACATCCTGCTGACGAACTACGTCATGCTGGAATTGATTCTCACCCGGCCGCGCGAGAAAAAACTCATCGCCTCCGCGAAGGGTTTGAATTTTCTGGTGCTCGACGAACTTCACACCTATCGCGGTCGCCAGGGCGCCGACGTCGCGCTCCTGTTGCGCCGCGTGCGCGAATTGCTCAATGCGGACGCGATGCAATGTGTCGGCACGTCCGCGACGTTGGCCGGTCGCGGCTCTTGGGCGGAGCAGTGCGCGGATGTCGCCCGGCTGGCCACCCGCCTGTTCGGGGACACCGTTGAAGCCAGCGACATCATTGGTGAGACCCTGGAACGCGCCACCGCTCCCATTGACGAAAACAACGCTGCCGATGTCGCCGCGCTCAGCGCGGTGCTTGCACCGAATGCCCGACATCTCCCGGAAACGTTTGATCAACTCGCCGCGGATCCCGTCGCCCGCTGGGTCGAAGGCACGTTTGGCATCGTCCCGCAGGCGGGCCGCCTTGTTCGTTCGCCCTCCATCCCCTTGACGGGCAAGCATGGCGCCGCCGAGCGTCTTGCGAAGCTCACCGGCGCCTCCACCGAACGATGCAAGGAAGTTGTCGCCGAGACGCTGCTCGCCGGTGCCACCCGCATCCGGCATCCGCGCACGGGCTTCCCTGTCTTCGCGTTCCGGCTCCATCAATTCATCAGTCGTGGCGACACGCTTTACGCCACCGTTGAATCGCCCGAGCAACGCTACCTGACCATTCACGGCCAGATTTATTCGCCGGAGGACAGAAGCAAGGTTTTGCTCCCGCTCTGCTTCTGTCGCGAGTGTGGGCAGGAATATTATTCGGTGTATCTCGCCAAAGACCCGCAGACTGGCGTGCAGAAATTTCTCAGTCGCGAGGCCCACGAACGCACCGAGGTCGTCGGCCAGAAACAGGGCCTCCTCTATGTCAATCCGTCCAAACCTTGGCCGCGCGACACTGAAATGGAAGCACAGCTTGCATGGCTGCCCACGGACTGGGTCGAGGAACGCAACGGCAAACGTCAGGTCATCGCCTCCCGGCGCGAACGGATGCCACGACATTACGTCGTGAAACCGGATGGCTCCATCGGGGCGGATGGTCTGGATGCCGCCTTCATCCCGGTGCCCTTCATGTTCTGTTTGGGTTGCGGCGTGTCGCACACCGCGCGTCAGCGTTCGGATTTTTCCAAGCTCGGCACCCTCGGCTCCGAGGGCCGGAGCACCGCGACCACCATCTTGACCACCTCGGCCGTGGCCGGCCTGCAACGCGAGGAAACGATCAAACCCGAAGCACGAAAGCTGCTCAGCTTCACCGACAATCGCCAGGATGCCTCGTTGCAATCCGGCCACCTCAACGATTTCATCGAAGTCGGGCTGCTCCGGGGCGCGATCTACAAGGCGGCGGTGGCTGCGGGTGCCGCCGGCTTGCGCGACGACACGATCAGCCAGAAAGTCACCACCGCCCTCGGCCTGCGGTTCGAGGACTATTCGAAAGATCCGACGATCAAATATGGCCGGGAAAAGGTGGAAACCGCCCTGCGCGATGTCGTGGGTTATCGGGTCTATCGCGACCTGCGGCGCGGCTGGCGTGTGAACGCGCCGAACTTGGAGCAGTGCGGCCTTATCGAAATTGATTACGCCGAACTCGACGCCGTCTCCGGTGACACCGCCTTGTGGACCGCCCTGCATCCAGTGCTCGGCAATGCCAGCGCCGAGACGCGCAAGGTCGTTTGCCGCACCCTCCTCGATTTCATCCGGCGCGATCTTTGCACCGAGGTGGACTACCTCGACCGCGATACTCAGGACCGCATCAAGCGCAACAGTTTTAACGAACTTCGCGACCCGTGGTCCTTTGACCAGGTTGAGAAACTGGATCAGCGGAAACTGGCATTCCCTTGTTCCAAACAGGACGACACTCCCGAACCGGAGGCCTCTTATATTTCCGCGCTCGGTGGGTTTGGATTGTTTCTCCGCTCGGCGAACACGTTCCCCGGCCAGCCCAAGCCAGACGTGCCCACCACCAAAGACCTCATCTGCGCGCTGTTCGAGGGACTGCGGCAGGCGAACATCGTTCGTGAGTGTGTGCCAAAAGGCGAACGCGCTCCCGCTCCCGGTTATCGTATCAACTCCGGTGCCCTCATCTGGCGCGCGGGCGATGGCACCAAGGCATACCACGACCGCATCCGCATGCCCACCGCTTCGGCTGCCGGCAGCACGCCCAACAAATTCTTCGTCGAACTGTTCCGTTCGCGTATCCAGCAGATGCGCGGCGTCTCTTCGCGCGAACACACCGCGCAGGTGCCCAGCCAGCTTCGCGTGCAGCGCGAAACCGATTTTCGTTCAGCCAAGCTGCCCATCCTTTTCTGTTCGCCGACAATGGAGTTGGGCATCGACATCAAAGACCTCAACGCCGTCAATCTGCGCAACGTTCCGCCCACGCCGGCCAACTACGCCCAGCGCAGCGGTCGCGCCGGTCGCAGCGGCCAACCCGCGTTGGTGTTCACCTACTGCTCGTTCGGCAGCCCTCACGACCAGTATTTCTTCAAGCACCCCGAACTCATGGTTTCCGGCCAGGTGCAGACGCCACGGCTCGACGTCGCCAATGAAGATCTCATCCGTTCGCACATCCACGCCGTCTGGCTGCGCGAAGCCGATCTCGATCTCGGCAACACCCCCGGTGACCTTGTTGTCCTGGGCGGCGACCCACCCTCCTTGGAATTGCTCCCGGATGTGAAGCAAAAAGTCCGCAGCCAGACCGCCGCCCAACAGGCGCGCGTCCGCGCCCAGGACGTGCTCGACGCACTCAGCCCGTATTTGGCCACCGCACCGTGGTATTCAGAAGGTTGGCTCGATGAAGTGTTGCGCGGCATCCCGCAGGCCTTCGAGGCCGCGCTGGAACGCTGGCGTTTTCTTTATCGCACAGCGCGCAATCAGGCTGACGAGCAGCATCGCATCATTCTCGACCACTCGCGTCCGCAGGATCACGAAAACGCCAAGCGCTTGCGCCAGGAGGCGGAAGCGCAACTTAAGCTGCTCACCGACAAGCAAAGCGTCGTCCAGTCGGATTTCTACAGCTACCGTTATTTCGCGAGCGAAGGTTTTCTGCCCGGCTATAACTTCCCGCGCCTCCCGCTTTCCGCCTTCATTCCCGGACGGCGCACGGCGCAGGAGGCTGAGGAATTCATTTCGCGCCCGCGTTTCCTCGCGATCTCCGAGTTCGGCCCCGGCGCTCTCATCTATCACGAGGGCGCACGTTACCAGGTCACACGTGTGATGATGCCGATGCAGGAAGGTGTCACGGGCGACTTGCCAACCTCGAAACTCATTGTGTGCAGCGCCTGTGGATATCTGCATCCGGTGCTGAAGGAACCCGGCCCGTCGAATTGTGAGCGGTGCAAACAGGCGTTCGAGGCCAAGGACATTTGGTCAAATATGTTCCGCCAGCAAAACGTCGTCACCCGGCGACGCGAACGCATCAATTGTGATGAAGAGGAACGCCTGCGTCTCGGTTACGAAATCAAGACCGGCGTGCGCTTCGCCGAGCGCGATGGCCGCCCGCTTTTTCGCACCGCACGCCTGCTTATCGGCGGCAAACTCTTTGCGGAGCTGCAATACGGCGACGCCGCCGAGTTGTGGCGCGTGAATCTTGGTTGGTCGCGCCGTGAGAATAAGGAAGACCGCGGCTTCTGGCTGGATGTCGAGCAGCGGCGCTGGTCGAAGAAAGCGATTGACCCGGACGACGAGGACGAAAATAACGGCCGGCCGCCGGCTCGCGTGCAAAAAGTCATTCCCTTTGTCAAAGACCGCCGGAACAGTCTGGTCATCGCGCTGGCCGACGAGTGGGAAATGAACGTCATGGCTTCACTGGAAGCCTCGCTCAAACGCGCCATCCAGATCGAATACCAGCTCGAAGATTCCGAGTTGGCGACCGAGGCGCTCCCTACACGGCAGAAACGTCGCAACCTTCTCTTTTACGAGGCGGCCGAAGGCGGTGCGGGTGTGCTGCGCCAGTTGGTCGAAGATCCGAAAGCGTGGACCCGGATCGCGCGGCGGGCGCTGGAACTGTGTCACTTCAATCCCGACACCGGCGTTGATCTCGGTAAGGCCGAACACGCCCAGGAAAAATGTCAGGCCGCCTGCTACGACTGTTTGCTAAGCTACTTCAACCAGCCCGATCACGAATCCTTGGACCGGCACTGCGTCAAAGATCTGCTGCAACAAATCATGACTGGCACGATGGAGCCATCGCCGGTCGAAATTCCCCGCGCCGAACACCTCGCCCGGTTGAAAAAACTCTGCGACTCCGGTCTCGAAAAACAGTTTCTGAATTTCCTGGACGAGCACAGCCTCCGCTTGCCCGAACGCGCCCAGCACTATTACGAGCAGTTCGGCACCCGTCCCGATTTCAGTTACACCGGCGAGAACCCGGCGTTCATCTATGTGGACGGCCCGCCGCACGACTTCCCGGAGCGACAGTCTCGTGACACCGCCCAGAATGCCACGCTTAAGGCCGAAGGCATCACCGTCATTCGCTTCCATCACGCCGCGGATTGGGCGTCGGTCGTCGCGCAGTATCCAAGCGTCTTCGGAACGGCAGCAACTCAGTATCGCGAAGAAAGCGAGCTGGCAGTGTTCAAGATTAGATTTGAAAAGCCCGACCATTCGGTCTTCAGCGAGTCGGAAAAAAAAGCGTGCCGCATCGAATCACAGGTCGCACTCACGCAACTAATTCAATCAGTATCGGCGAAAGTTGAATCTGAATTGGAAGTCACCTTCGTTGATGATGGCGTTTCATCTTACTGGGTTGAATTCGCAATCAAGTTCATTCACCAGCATGGAGCTAAAATTGCGACTGCGGCAGGTATCGTCGCAGCCTTGCCAAACCTACTGCATATCCTCGGCCTAAGTCTGGGTGCTGTTGGAAACATCACAACCAAGATCGGCCAGGGTCTTGGTTCCAGTTCCGTTTGGCTGCGGTCAGTCGCATGGCGGCTGAACCCACAACCGCAGCCCGCCAATGCTCCAACCTTGCCTTGGCCAGGTTGTTTCGCCAATGCGGATGTCCTCGACCGGCGCACCAAGCTCTGCCGGGATTGCTGGGTGCGTTCGGACTGCGAGAAAACGATTGCAGCGGGAGGAACAAAATGAGTTTCGCTCCGGGAACCCTCGTCAAGGCGCGCGGGCGCGAATGGGTTGTCCTGCCGGAATCGGAAGATGATTTTCTGGTCGTCCGGCCGCTGGGCGGCACGCTTCAGGAAACCGCCGGCATCCATTCCGCGCTGGAGTCCGTCACTCCGGCCATCTTCGCTCCGCCGGCTCAAAACGATCTCGGTGATTTCGTCTCGTGCCGCTTGCTGCGCGATGCGGTGCGTTTCGGCTTCCGCTCCAGTGCCGGGCCGTTTCGTTCGTTCGGAAGGCTCGCCGTGCAGCCGCGTCCGTATCAGCTCGTGCCGCTGCTCATGGCGCTGAAGCTCGATCCCATCCGGCTACTCATCGCGGACGACGTGGGCATCGGCAAAACCATCGAGGCCTGTCTGGTTGCGCGAGAAATGCTCGATCGCGGTGAGATCACCCGCCTATGCGTCCTGTGTCCGCCTCACCTTGCCGAGCAATGGCAAAAGGAACTCGCGTCGAAATTCAACATTGCGGTCGAGCTGATCCTTTCCAGCACCGCCCGCCGTCTCGAAAAAAACCTGCGCTCCGACCAGTCCATCTTCGATGTTCATCCGTTTGTCGTCGTCTCAATGGACTTCATCAAGGCCGACCGCCGCCGACATGACTTTCTGCGCACCTGCCCGGATTTCGTCATCGTGGATGAAGCCCACACGTGCGCGTCGTCTGCCGAGGGCCGCGGTGCCGCACATCAGCGGCATGAACTCCTGGCGAAGCTCGCCGAAAAACCGGAGCGCCATCTCGTGCTCGTCACCGCCACGCCGCACAGCGGTAACGAGGGCGCGTTTCGTTCCTTGCTCACGCTGCTCACGCCCGATTTCAAGAACTTTCCGGATGATCTCAGTGGCCCGGACAAGGTGATCCACCGCCGCCGGCTTGCGGCGCATCTCGTTCAACGGCGCCGCGACGATCTTCGCCATTTTCTTCAGCGCGATACGCCGTTTCCTGAGCGCAAGGACACCGAAGCGCACTACGAACTCAGCCCCGCCTACAAGGCGCTCTTCGAGAAGGTGCTCGACTACGTCCGCGAGACTGTCACCGACGCAACCGGCGGTGCGCTGCATCAACGGGTCCGCTGGTGGTCTGCCCTCTCGCTGCTTCGCGCGATGGCCAGCAGCCCTGCCGCCGCCGCCGCCACGCTCACGGAACGCTCCAATGTGCTGGAAGCGGCTGACACCACTGCCGCCGATGAACTCGGGCGGAAGTCCGTCCTCGACGCCACCGAAGACCTCGGCGACGAATCTTCGGACGTGGTGCCGGGCGCTGACCCCGAAGCCGAGGGCGACAATCCCGTGCGTCGCCGCCTGCTCGCCTTCGCGCGCGAAGCGAAAAAACTTTGTGGCGACGAAGACAACAAACTCACCAAGCTCCTGCCGCGCCTTCAGTCGCTGCTCAACGAAGGTTTCAAGCCGATAATTTTCTGCCGCTTCATCCAGACTGCGGAATACGTCGCGGCGGAATTGCGCGCGCGGCTAAAAAAAGTTGAGGTCACATGCATCACCAGCCAACTCCCGCCCGAGGAGCGCGCCGCCCGGATCGAAACTTTGTGCAGCGACGATGCCGTCGCCCGCATCCTCGTCTGCACCGACTGCCTTAGCGAAGGCATCAACCTCCAGGAGAAGTTCGACGCCGTGGTCCATTACGACCTTTCGTGGAACCCGGCGCGGCACGAACAACGCGATGGCCGCGTGGATCGCTACGGCCAGACCAACGCGAAAAAAGAGGTTCGTATCCTTACCTATTACGGCACGGATAATCAGATTGATGGCATCGTTCTCGATGTCCTGCTGCGCAAACACCAGACCATCCGTAACGCGCTCGGCGTCTCTGTGCCGATGCCGGTGGACAGCGAACAGGTGGTCAAAGCCGTGTTCGAGGGTCTGCTGCTGCGTGGCCAGACTGGTAAGCAATCCGATGCTGTGCTGCCTGGATTCGACGAATACTTCCGCCCGCAAAAGCAGCAGCTCCACGAACAGTGGGAAGCCGTGGCCGATCGCGAGAAACGCACCCGCAAGACGATGTTCGCCCAGGAATCCATCAAGTTCGATGAAGTCGGTGCCGAGCTGGCCGCCGCCGAGCACGCCATCGGTTCACCGGCTGAAATTTCCAATTTCTTCCGATCCACCCTCACGCTTTCCGGCGCGGTCGTGAATGAAGAAGCCATCCTAAAGACCGATCTGGCGGGCCTAAAGCCCGCCGTCCGCGAAGCCCTCGCCGGTGCCACCCGTCTGGAAGTCGCGTTCGAGCCGGTCGCCGCCAAGCATGTGACGCTGTTGCACCGCACGCACCCGCTCGTTGAGGGTCTCGCCTCCTATGTTCTAAATTCCGCGCTCGACCCGTTGCTCGGCGGCCTCGCCCGGCGCGCGGGTGTCATCCGCTCGAAGACCGTGGCAACGCGCACGGTTCTGATGCTCTTGCGGCTCCGCTTCCACATCGTTACTGCCACGCGCGAAGGCGAACGCCATTTGCTCGCCGAGGATGCGTTGCTCACCGCTTTCACCGGCGACCCGGTGGCCCCGCAATGGCTCGCCGAAGCGGACGCGGAAAAACTCATCGCGGTGAAGCCGGACGCCAGCGTGCCGCCGGACATCGCCATTCACCAACTCGTTTCGGTTACGGATCATTTACCCGGCATGATTCCGGTGCTCGACGAATTTGCCAGCAAGCGTGGGCAAGAACTTCTCAAAGCCCACCGTCGCATCCGGAGCGCCGCCGGTGCCAAGGGCAGTTACCGCATTGACCACAGCCCGCCGGATGTGCTCGGCATCTACACATTTCTACCGGTGGTGAAGATCTAAGATATGGAACTTAATTTGCCAATTGAAGAATGCATAAAGGAACTAGGACGATACGTCCTGCCCATCTGCTTTCATTACGGCAAGACGAGGTCACCGTTCTTTATCGGTTCTGGCATTCCTATCGTTTTTAACGACGAACTTTATTTTGCTACCGCCGCTCACGTTGTAGATGGCGCGGGCGAGAAACAAATGTGGATTGCTGGTAACAGTGCGTTTATCCCCCTAAAAGGACCGCAAATCCGCTGGAAACACATCTCTGGCTCTCGGCCAGATTACGACCTAGTTGTCTATAAGCTCGAAGAAAATGATAGGAAATCAATCGAACCATTTTATGGATTCATCACTGAAGCAGATGTCTCGGTGGTTGACGATCCAGATCAATATACGCTGTTCGGATTTGTTGGATACCCGCACTCGAAGAATAAGAGCAAGCCTATTTCCCCCGAGGAACAGGTAAATTTCACATCGCTTTTCTACTTGATGAACAAGCTTGTGCCGTTGAATGAACTAAAGGTTAAAGATAAAGAACAAAACGTGCATTTTGCTCTCAAGGCTCCCAATAAAAAGGCTGTTAGTTTGGATATGCAATCAAAACAGCCCCTCATCAGCCCTATAGGCATAAGTGGGTGTCCGGTTTTTCGGATACAACTAGATCCTAACGCCGGTATTGTGAAGCATGCTCATCTAGTTGGACTCGGAATAGAACATGACAAATCTCAACAGGTGTTCATTGCTACACGATCTGAATGGGTTTTTTATTCTGTAGATCAATTGGCCAAGAAATTGAAGGCTGTTCAAGGAACCCCAGCCACATGAAACCCTCATCCTTCATTGCCATCACGTCCGAAGGGGGACTTCTGCCTGCCGATTTTCTCCACGAACTGCCCGATCCCAAAACCAGCATCGAAGGCGTCACGGCTGTTGCGTATCATTTGGCTGAGGGTGAGCGCCTCAACGAGCAGATCAATCGCAGTTGGAACCGGCTCAAAGGCTGCTGGGAGAATTTCAAAAAAGCCGTCGGCGAAAAACCAGCCGGCGAATCCACCACCACCGACACACGCGAGCGCTGGCTGCTGCCGCTGTTTCAGGAACTTGGTTTCGGCCGCGTCACCACCACCAAGCCCATTGAGGTGGATGGTCGCAACTACCCGGTTTCGCACGGTTGGAATCAGGTGCCCATTCATTTGGTCGGCTCTCATGCGGATCTTGACGTTCGGACGCCCGGTGCCGTCGGCGCGGCGAAGGCCAGTCCGCACTCACTTGTCCAATCAGCGCTCAATGCCAGCGATGCTCATCTCTGGGGCATCGCGTCCAACGGCCTCAACCTCCGCCTGCTCCGCGATAACGTCGCTCTGACTCGTCTGGCCTACGTCGAGTTCGATCTTCAAGCCATGTTCGATGGCGATCTCTATTCCGAGTTCTTTGTCCTCTGGCTCGTGTGCCATCAATCACGTTTCGAAGGCGAGAAGCCTGCGCAATACTGGCTCGAACGCTGGAAAAAATCTGCCGAGGATAAAACGCTGCGCGCCCTCGACGACCTCTATCCCGGCGTCAAAAAGGCTATCGCTGCTTTGGGAACGGGCCTCGTCTCGAATCCGGGCAATACCGCGCTCCGCGAGAAACTCCGCACCGGCAAGCTGACCACCCAGGAATTTTACCGCCAGGTTCTGCGCGTCATCTACCGGATGCTTTTCCAGTTGGTCGCCGAAGATCGGGCGCTCCTGCATGTGCCGGACGAAAGCGAAGCCGCGCTCAAAGCCCGTCGCCGCTATCTCGATTTCTATTCCATCGCGCGCCTGCGTGCGCTCACGCTTTATCGCTCGGGCACGCCGCATCCCGATCTTTGGCACGTCTTCCAATTCGTCACCGCCAAACTCGGTAGCGACACCGGCTGCCCGGAACTTGCGCTGCCGCCCTTGGGCAGCTTCCTCTGGTCGGCCGCGCAATCCACCCCCGACCTGCTCGATAGCCTGATCTCCAATCGCCACTTCCTCGAAGCCGTTCACGCGATCGCATTCGTTCAGGATGGCAATGTCCGCCGCGCGGTGGACTACAAGAATCTCGGCTCGGAGGAACTCGGCAGCGTCTATCAGGGTTTGCTGGAAATGCACCCGCGCATCAACGCCGACGCCGGCAGCTTCGAACTGGACACCGCTGCCGGCAACGAGCGCAAGACCAGCGGCAGCTATTACACACCCGATTCCCTCGTCCAATGCCTGCTCGACTCCGCGCTCGAACCCGTCATCGCCGAGCGGTTGGCCAAGGCAAAGACGCCGAAAGAAAAAGATGCCGCACTGTTGAGCCTCAAGGTCTGCGACATGGCCGCCGGCTCCGGCCACTTCATCATTCGCGCCGGCCACCGCATCGCGCGCCATCTCGCCCGCGTGCGCAGCGGCGAGGAAGAACCGAGTCCGCGCGTTTACCAGACCGCCTTGCGCGACGTCATCGGCCACTGCCTTTATGGCGTGGACATCAATCCCATGGCCGTCGAGCTGTGCAAAGTCACCCTCTGGCTCGAAGCCCTCGAACCCGGCAAACCGCTCTCCTTTCTCGACCACCACATCCGCTGCGGCAACAGCCTGCTCGGCGCCACGCCCGAACTCATCGCCGCCGGTCTGCCCGACGACGCCTTTGAAGCCATCGAAGGCGACGACAAAGCCGCCTGTGCCAGCCTCAAGAAACTGAACCGCGCGCAACGCGAGGGCCTGCGCCACATGTTCATTGCCGAGGACACCGCCATCCGCGAACGCCTGCATCAGGCGGCGGCCGCCATTGACGAAATCAGCGACAGTCGGCCGGAGGACATCCACCGCAAGGAAGCCGCCTTCCGTTCCGCGCAGAGCAACTACGATTTCGGCAAAGCCTGGGACTTGGCCAACCTCTGGTGCGCCGCCTTCGTCATCAAGAAACATTTTTCCGGTGGGATGATTGCCAGTGACCCTGCCGCCGTTCCCGCGAGCACTGAATCCGCCACCCTCAACGATCAACCGCTGGCGCTGCAAGGTGGCTTATTCGGAGGCACAGAAGAATTGCCCAAAGCGAAAGGCAAAAAAGCCAAAGCGTCGAGCCACGCGAGTTCGGAAATTCCCGTCGGCATTACCACGCAGATTCTTCGCGACTTTGTAGAAGGTGGAGTATTACCCGATGGTCTGCTGGCCAAAGCTAAACAACTGGCCGAGCAATACCAATTTTTCCACTTCCATCTTGCGTTTCCCGAAGTGTTGGCGCAGGACGGATTCGATGTCAGTCTGAGCAATCCGCCGTGGGAACGCGTTAAGATGCAGGAAAAGGAATGGTTCGCACAGCGCCGCCCGGACATTTCAAATTCGTTAAATGCGGCTTCTCGTAAAAAGTTGATAGAACGACTAAAAGCTGATGAACCGGATCTCTATCTGCAATTCATGGATGACTCGCGGAAGGCCGAGGGCGAAAGCCATCTCTTGCGTGACAGTGGACTTTACCCGCTGTGCGGTTGCGGCGACATCAACCTCTACGCAGTCTTTGTCGAGCGGATGCGTAATATTCTCAGCCCAACTGGTCGAGTTGGGTCTATTCTTCCAAGCGAGATTGGAACGGCTGACACCACCAAATTATTTTTCCAAGCGCTGGTCACAAATAATTCGCTTGTCAGCCTATTTAGCTTTGAGAACGAAGAGTTTCTATTTCCTGGCGTTCACCACGCAGTAAAGTTCTGCCTGTTGACCATTTCTGGGGACGCAGCTCCGGTTACAACTTCGGAATTTATTTTCTACGCCCGGCAGACGATTCACGTGACCGACCGCTCTCGGCGCTTCACGCTTTCTGCCGACGACATCAAGCTGATCAATCCAAACACGCTTACATGTCCTGTCTTCCGCACTGCGCGCGATGCAGAATTGGCAAAAGCAATTTATCGTAAGCTTCCAGTGCTAATAAGCGATGCTCCGCCAGAACAAAACCCTTGGAGACTAATAATCAGGCGTGTATTCGATATGAATAAGCCTGAAACGTTGGCGCTTTGCTCGGCGAATGGAGAGCTGGATACCACTGGTGAATTTGTTCCAATGCTGGAAGCAAAGCTCATTCATCAGTATGACAGCAGATTCGCATCGTATGTCGGCGACGAAGCGGAACCAATTCCCAACGAAAGAAAAACTGACGCGTCTGCAACTGTAACACCACGATACTGGCTTCGAGCATCAGATGCATCGGAACGACTTTCCGAGTTTTGGCGACGCGATTGGCTGCTAGCTTGGCGAGACATCACAAACACGACGAATGAGCATACTGTAATTGCCTGTATTCTTCCGAAAGGCGGCACAGATTTCACTTTGCGCGTTGGTTTTCCGGATGCTGGTGACACTTCAGTTCTTTTTATTGCGAATCTCAACGCGTTTACATTCGAGTATTGTGCGAGACAGTCACTTGGTGGCACCCACCTGTCAGATTATATTCTCAAGCAGCTTCCATTCATTCCACCCACAACCTATACGCAGACATGCGTCTGGAGCGGCGGCACTCAGGATCTTAAAGCATGGCTGTTGCCGCGCGTTTTGGAACTGACCTACACGGCGTGGAACTTGGAGGCGTTCGCGCAGGACTGCGGCTGGTCCGGCCCGCCGTTCCGTTGGGACGAGGAGCGCCGCTTTCTGCTCCGCTGCGAGTTGGACGCCGCCTTCTTCCACCTCTACCTCGGCCCGGAGACCGAGTGGCGGCAGCAACCCGCCGCCCTGACCCAGGCGTTCCCCACGCCCCGCGCCGCCGTGGCCTACATCCTGGACACCTTCCCCATCGTGAAGCGCAAAGACGAGGCCAAGTTCAACGGCGACTACCGCACCAAACGCGTCATCCTGGAAATCTACGACGCCCTTACCGTATCCATGCAAACCGGCCAAGCGTATCAGACGCGTTTGAATCCGCCACCGGCTGATCCGGGGTGTTGTCACCCGATGCGCGAACCTTTATAAACTCTTTCCATGGAAACGATCCCAACACCCAAAATCGAACAACCGGCAGTGAAGCCCATTGTCGTTTTGATCCACGGCATCCGCACTCACGCCTCGTGGGCGGAGATGGTTGCCGCCGTCGTGGAGCCGGCGTGCGGGGTGCGGGTGATTCCGCTGCGCTACGGCTATTTCGATGTGTTTCGTTTTCTCTGCCCGTTCTTTACCCGCAACGCGCCGATCCGGCGGATTGTCCGTGAACTGCGCGACATCCGGGCGGATAATCCAACGGCGGAAATATCGGTGATCGCCCACAGTTTTGGCACCTACGCCCTGGTCAAAGCGCTGGCGGAGCGGGAGGTCCGGCTGCATCGGGTGATCCTGTGCGGCTGCATCGTGCCCGAGGGTTTTCGGCGCGCGGACTACCGGGCACAACTCGGCTCGGATAATATCCTGAATGATTGCGGCACTCATGACATCTGGCCGGTGCTCGCCCGTTCGATCACGTGGGGTTACGGAGCATCCGGAACCTTTGGACTAGGGACGGCGGGTGTGCGCGATCGTTTCAACAAGTTTTCCCATGGCGACTATTTCAATCAGGAGTTTGTGGAGCGATATTGGGTGCCATTCCTTAGAACTGGGGAGATCCGACCGACGGATTGGGAGCGGAAGCGCAACACGCCGCCATGGTGGCAGTCGGCGTTGAACTGGCTGCCGCTCAAGTATCTCCTGCTGGTCCTGCTGATGCTCGGCGGCACGCTTTCTTGGAAGTGGGCGGATCAGCACCAGCGAGTCGAACTGGATTCGGGGCCGGAAATTAACATCGGCCATTACCTTGGAATGCCGACACTGGTCGCGCCGCTCAAGCTGCACAACGGAACCTTGCATACGGTCACGGTTCAGGCGATTAGAGCCACGCTCATCTCGCCCAATGGCCGGGAGATTCCGATGGCGATGGAGGCTATCTTGCTAAATGGTCAGGCAATGCCAGCGCTGGCGATGTTGACTGCGAAGCCCAAGGAATCCGTCGAATTCAATTACAGCTATTTCAACTACACGTCCGCTTACGTGTCGCTCCAACAAGAGGCCGTGACCAAGGCAATCCAGTCGGGGATACAAGCGCCCGCAGCGGACGAAACACTGCAGTATTTCACAACGGAATTTACGAACCGATTGGTTACTTTCGCCCGGGATCAGTTTATTTGGGTGCCGGGTGAATGGCACTTGCGGATACGGGCGCAACGGGAGAAAGAAACGCTCACAGTCGAGGGCAGGTTCCAACTCGTCGAGGCAGATGTGCAAAGCCTGTGGCGGATCACCGAACATTACCGGTCCGGCATAGGCGTTCTTCCAAACTGGCGACAGGTTTCCTTGGGTAACTACCAGCCCGCGATGGTGAAGCAGTTGGATATTCAACGCTGAGAATATGAAAAGCGCCGCATTCTATTCCTACCTCGGCCCGGAGACCCAGTGGCGGCAGCAACCCGCCGCCCTGACCCAGGCGTTCCCGACGCCCCGCGCCGCCGTGGCCTACATCCTGGACACCTTCCCCATCGTGAAGCGCAAGGACGAGGCCAAGTTCAAAGGCGACTACCGCACCAAACGCGTCATCCTGGAAATCTACGATGCCGTCGCCGCCTCGATGCAAACCGGCCAGCCCTATCAAACGCGCCTGGCCCCCCCCCCGGCAGATTCCAAGTGTTGCCATCCCTCGAAATAAACTATGAAAATAGCCCTGAATGACGGCTTTCAAGAAGGGAAGCATCTCCACAAGCGCGAAAGCTCAGAGATCGCGCTATTACTTGGGAATGGGATCAACCGATCTGCTGGCGCGAGCGGTGGCCTCAGTTGGGACCGGTTGATGGAAATGCTCATCACGAAAGTTAGTAGCACGGCTCTAGCCCCGGCAGACACTGAGAAACGCCTGAAGCGCCTCATTCAACCGGGAGCAAACGGTCAAACTCCTGCAAGTCTTCCGGAAGCGTTTGATATTATTGATGCGACCAGAACTCCGTCGGACACGAAATTCAGGCTCGCCGGCAAAATTAATCTCCAGCGGACAATCGTGCCACTGTTGAAGGACATGAAACCAGGTCTTCCTCACAAAGCGGTTGTGAACTGGGCAACGCATTTCCACGTTCCTTTGCTGACGACAAATTATGACCATTGTTTTCAGGACGCCCTAGATAAGCCATCTTGCAGAAGAAGAAAATTCGGAAGTCGTCCTCTCAGAAGTGATGTTTACCCTTGGGATCGATACTATGCGCCGATGGAAATAGCTGACCCAGCCCAGGACTTTGCCATCTGGCACATTCATGGTGACAGGGATTTAGAGCGAAGCATTCGTGTTGGACTCGACCAATATATGGGTATGGTAGAGCGACTTCGTAAATGGAAGTTGCCTGTTGCGAAGGAAGCTCTCAGCAGGTCAACTGATAGCCAAGCCACTCCAGCTTTTCATGCCGCCCCGTGGTTGCGTGCCTTTATGGGTAAGAAGCTTTGGATTCAAGGCCTTGGTTTGAGTGCCGCAGAAGTATCAATCCGGTGGTTGCTTATTCAGCGCTTTCGGTATTGGAAGCGTTTCAAATCCGAGGATCACTTCCCAAGTGGCTGGTATGTGCATGCACCTGCGCCAGAGAACAGACGGCTCGATACGGAGCGCAGGATCTTTTTTGAGAGCGTCGGTTTAAAGGTCATCACTATAACCAAAGCTGACGATGCCTACCTGAACCTTTTTGAAACATGACAACTTGCACATGAACCCATTACTTAAATACTCGAAAGAACTCCTACCCGAACGTCCCATGGGCAGCGGCCGTTTTTACGCGCGATTGAGCCAGAGCGAATTTATTACTCCACCCGAGCGTGACGGAACCATCGGGTCTTTGCTCTTCGAGGCATTCGATGGAGATTGGTTCGATAAAAATCCGGTGCCAGAATCACCGAAAGAACTCGCCGATTACTATGATCACGCCGCCTTGTTCGTGCTGCAATTGCACATTCACCCGCGCCATATACGGATGTTCTCTGCGCTCGAATACGCCGCGAAAATGGCTGAGGAGGACGATGAGCCAGAGGACTGGTTCGTTTTCGAGTCGTCTCCAACCAAAGGTCGGACGCTCGGAGAAAGCGAACTTCCGCTGACCGTCTATGCCAATCTCTACCAGCCTGGTATCGAAGCAGCGGCGAAGGATTTTCGACCGGCAGATTCAACCGTCACAACGCGGCTCCGCAAGATCGTCAGCACTGCGCACATTCCGGATGCAAACGAGCAGGAAATTGACAATGCCCTGGCAAATGTGGCCAAAAGTGCTATCGAATGGGCCGTGGTTTATGATGTCGGGCAAGGAAACTCCATCGGGCTATGCACAATGCAAGGCACGGTGGAAACCTACTTCGATCTCGGCGGTGGCGTTCTTGCGAATGCGAAAACATTTCCGTCTGCCCTCACAAGTTTTTGCTTCACAAGGAAACCGCCAATCGTTCTTTCGCATTGGGATTTCGATCACTGGTCTTCAGCAAATCGCGATACTCGTTCTTTGGCGATGACATGGATCGCGCCACGGCAGGCAGTTGGACCAACTCATTTGGCTTTGATGACGAGCATTATGTCCGCAGGAAAGTTGTTGCTAGTGCCGCGAGGTTTTCCGGCAAAATGGCATGGGCAACTGCACCTGGAACTCTGCACCGGCAGCGGTCGGAACCACAGCGGAATTGCTCTCACATTGGCCGAGAAACCAAACGGAGGTGGTGAACTTATGCTTTTCCCAGGAGATGCGAGGTATCCATGCCTGCGAAGCTTTCCACCAAAACAGAGCTACCTCTCTGTCGTTGCTCCACATCATGGTGCTGACATGCGAAACCACACCGTGCCAACCTGCCCATCCAAGCCACCATCGCGGCTCGTATATTCCTTCGGTCATGCAAACACCTTCAAACACCCACGCATGGTGACCCGCCAAGATCACGATCGAGCCGGGTGGCACGACCCGGTTATCACTGCCAGCGCGACTCACTACGAAGTCCGCGAAACGGCGCATCGTGTTCCCGGCCCGCTAGGTCATGTTTTTCTCGGATGGAAAACGCGCGGATCGGCACCAGTGCTTCCATGTGGGGGAGTTCAATGCCAACTACAAGCTCAGCAGTTATGAATGAAGCGACAGGCGGCAAAGACGGGAAGAGCGATACGAAACCAAAAGATGGAATTGGAATCTGTCTTTCGGGCGGCGGTTATCGGGCCATGCTTTTCCACGTCGGTGCGCTCTGGCGATTAAATGAAGTTGGTTTGCTTGCCCGTGCTGATCGGATTTCATCTGTCTCGGGTGGTTCAATAACCGCTGGATGGCTGGCGTTGCTATGGGCGAAACGGGGATGGGGGAGTTCCTCTATCCCGCAAGATGATTTTCGGTATCATTTTGCGGGCGGGCTTCGTTGGCTGGCGGCTCACCTGGTGGACATCCCATCTATAATTCGTAGTTTTGCTCCGTGTCATAACGTCGGCCAGGAAGTCGCCCAATGTTACGACCGTTATTTATATCAGGGGGCTACCTTGCAAGATTTGCCAGACAAACCCAGATTTGTGTTCAATTCGAGCAATCTTCAAACCGGAGTCCTTTGGAGATTCTCGAAACCTTACATGGGAGATTACAAAGTAGGGCGTATATTCACTCCTAATATCAGACTAGCAATTGCAGTCGCTGCCTCATCAGCATTTCCGCCGGTGCTCTCACCATTGGAACTGGAACTAAGCCCTGAACAATACACACTCGATGGAACCGAGACATTGCATCGCAGGCCGTTTACTACCCGACCGCTTCTCTGCGATGGCGGTGTGTATGACAACCTTGGAATGGAGCCGGTATTTAAAGAGTTTAAGACGGTGCTTGTGAGTGACGGCGGCGCATCATTTCAGGAACAGGAAGAACCCTCACGCTTTTGGCCTTTGCAACTTAAACGAGTGCTTGATTGCATGGATAACCAAGTGGGATCACTGCGAAAACGCGATTTGATGGAGAATTATCAATCTGGTCAGCGAGAGGGCGCTTATTGGGGTATCGGCACTCCGCTGATGCGTTATCCAATACCCAGCGGGCTAAGTTGTTCTTCAGAAACGACAATGAGACTTGCAAGGATTAAAACCCGGCTAGCCGGAATGAAAAGCACATTGCAGGAAGAACTGATTAACTGGGGTTATGCCGCTTGCTCAGCATCCTTGGCGAGCTATTTTCCACAGCAAGGCGTCCAGCCATCTTGGCCGTATCCGCAAACCCCGCTTGGATGAAATGAAATTCCGGCCTCAATTGACTCGCCGCGTGGCGATGGATGGAACGGGCCGCGACATGGTGGTCACCAAAACCGCCGCGCGCCCGCGCTGCGGCCATCCACCGAGGAGTTAAAATCATGACCAGAGACAAGAACGCGAAATTGATCATCCGGCTAGCGCCCGGTGTGGTGCGCCCACTATGGAGCGATGGCTATTTGAACGAATTCTGTGGCGGTCCTGAGACATTGTTACAATGGCTTGAGACCCAGTTGGGACTTCCCCAGTCCAAGGCTCACCAAGCCAGTCGCATCTCCGAGTTTGCGGCCGCGCTCGACGCTGTGAACCACGCGCTGTTCGCGGAAAGTCTCAAAGCGGATCGTTGGGCGACGGCTGCCGAACTGCTATCAAGGCGCGATGAATTATTATTGTCGGGTTGGGATAGAAAGGCGACTGACGCCTATCCCGCACTTGTGCGTGCGCTGGCCGAGGTTGAGTCGGGCAGAATATTTCAGTTTCCCGGCGAGGCTGAACGCCTGAAGCGGGTGCTTGAAACACTTAATGCAGGACAAGTCCTGCCGCCGCATTGCTGCCGGCTGAATGATCCTATAGAGGCTTGGCCTTTGGTCTGGCAAAGTGTTTTGGCCCGAATGAAGACTGAGCCCGAATCGGAACCGACGGCTCATGCCGCGACAGACTCGGCCTTACGCAAAGCGCAGACGGTTATACTAGGCGGTAGCCTGACCGGCATTGAGCCGGATTCGTCCTTTCGCCAAGTCCAGACCCGTAGCGAGGCTGCTGCCATTGAATTCATTGCCGCCACCTTGGCGAAGGCACCGGACAAGCTTTCGACGACGGTGATTTGTTGTGAAGATGACGATCTGGCTTTGCGGCTTGATGCGTGCCTGAACCGTATCGGCCTGCCCACCACCGGATCGTCGGCCTGGTCGCGAGCACATCCGGTTTTGCAGGTTTTGCCATTAAGTCTGGCTCTCTGTTGGGTGCCGGTGGATCCGCAGATAGTGCTGGGTTTCCTGACACTGCCCGTGCTCCCGATTCCAAGGAAGGCAGCCTTCAAGCTAGCCAACGCCTTGACTTGCGAACCCGGTCTGGGCAGCAGTGAGTGGGAACAGGCGCTGGCGGAACTCTGCACTAAGGAGTCTGATCCCAAAGAGGAACTGCGCGAGCGATTAGATGCATGGTTTCACTGCAATCGCACTTCCAAAGGAAGCGAAATGCCTTCGCGGCTCATCCGCGACCGCTGTGGTATGGTCGCCCAATGGGCAGCCGGCAGGGCGGCCTTGCTGGCGCAAGATGAGAAATCGTCCCCCGGATTGATCGAAGTATTGCATACCGCAGCGGGACAGGCGACCTTGCTGGGCGAATTGGCGGAATGCCAGGGGGCCGCACTGTCGGAACCGCAGTTAGAACGCTTGATGGAAGCGGCCTTGGCGAACGGAGCGGAAACAAGACCATTTATCGAAGCGGAAGGTGGCCCTATCCGGGTGAGGTCGCTCTCCGAGATTTGTGGGCCATGTGACCGGCTGATTTGGCTTGGCCCGGGAGCCGTGGATACGGCCGGCTGCCGCTGGTCAGCAGATCAACTACGCGACTTGCGAGCCGCATGTATTGCCATTGATGATGGGAGCAAGGTGCTCTCTTCTCTTCGTTCCGCCGAAATACGCGGCTACTGCCATGTCAGCTCATCTTTCCTTGCAGTTGTCCTACCGCAGGATTTGGAAAAACGCTGGCACCCTCTCTGGCTCGCAGTTCGTGGATTGCTCCCGAAACCCGAGGTTGAGCACCCCGCCGTCCTCGAAGATCTCGTCATGGCCGGCGATACGACTGCTCTCGCACCGTTTGGATTCGAGATTCACGACGTCGTCATTGAACCTCCGCAAAAAGCGCGTCCGCTCTGGAACATCCCGGGTAATTTGCTTTCAGATCGCGACACCGTCTCGGCCAGCGAGTTGCAGGACCGGCTTGCCTGTCCACTCAAATGGACACTCCATTACCCGGGGAAGATTCGACCGGGATCAATGGCTGAACTCCCAGATGATCACCAGCTCAAGGGAACTTTTTGCCATAGTATATTTGAGCGCATCTTTGGTGGCGGAGGTAGCTTGCCTACGATCGAGACGGCCGTGGCAAAGGCGCTCGCTGTATTTGACGAACGACTGCCCCTCCATGCCGCCCCGCTGGCCCAGCCCAACAAATATCTCGAACGACAACGACTCCGCAGCCAACTGGAAAACGCCACCCGTATTTTTGTCAGCACCTTAGCTAGTGGCGGATATCAAATTGTAGGAATTGAAGTGGAGTTGGCTGCCAATGCGTTTGGCAAGCCGCTGATTGGGTGGATCGACTGCGTCGCAAAGCGGGACGACGGTGATGAAGCCATCATAGATTTCAAGTATGGCGGCCGGTCCAAGTTTCACGCGCTGATCGCGGAAGGCCGGGCTGTGCAGCTCGCCACCTATGCTTATGGGCGTTCGACGGCGGCAGGCAAATTCCCTGCGGTGGCTTACCTGGTTCTTTCCGATGGCCTGATTTATACCCCGGCGAGCAGCGCAGTTCGCGGGGGCGCCCAACGCCCAATCAACAACGCGCCGGCGATTCAAACGGTTTGGCAGAAGTTTTCCGGCGCAATCGAATCGGCCGGGGACTGGCTGACGTCGGGAGCTCCCGTTCCTGCGCGTCTACTGCAAGACTCAACCGAGTGGCCGGCGGGCGCGACAATCGTGCTGGAGGCGGGCCTTAAACCTGACCAAATGCAGGAGGTCTGTAGGTATTGTGATTTCACACGTATTTGTGGCCTGAAGGAGACGACATGAGCAATATTCTTGAATTAGTTCGCGCGGGTGCCGGTTCCGGCAAAACGACTAATCTCTGTCGCATCGTGGACGAGGCGGTCAGTAATGGACAAGACTCGGCGCGAATCCTCGCCACCACGTTCACGAAGAAGGCGGCGGCAGAGATCAAGGGGCGCATGCAGGCGAAGCTGTTGGCGGGCACGACCGACCGGTTGGTGGCCGGCCGGAATGCCGAGCGGTTGGAACTGGCAGCCATCGGCACGGTGCATAGTGTGGCGCACCGGCTTTTGTCACGCTACGCGCTCGAACTGGGATTGTCGCCGCGCCTGGAAGTCGTAACGGAGTCTGCCAGCGAGCGGTCGTTGAACGATATTCTCGGGGCGCTGCCCAGCCCGGCGTGGCAACGGCTGACTGAACTCGCCGAACGTTTGGGCCTCGATGATTTGCCTCAGCGCATATTGGGCTTGCTGGCTGCGAAACGGGGTAATCGGATCGGTGACGCGGAATTTACGGCTCAGATGGCGGCCAGCGCGGCGCGGGTATGTGAATTGCTCGCTCCCGGCGGGGCCTCGGCGGAGGAGACGCCGATTGGCCGTTTGCATGAACTCGCAGAGGTGGCATTGGCAAACATGGACGCCCTGGTCAACGATACCCAGCAGAATACAGACAAAGCGCGTCAGAAGCTTCGACAGCTTAAATCAAAAAACCTGCCGCTGTGGGGCAGTTACCTTGAGGCCCTCAAGATTGCAGCGGGAAAGAAGTCTGGTGCCGATGCGATGCTGGATCCACTCAGAAACCATGCCGCTGGTGTAGCTCAAAACCCTCGACTCCACGCCGATGTTCGAGTGTTTACAACCCTGCTGGCAGAGGAAACGAATCGGCTGGATAGAGAATACAAGCGCTACAAATCCGAGCGCGGCCTGGTCGATTTCACCGACTTGGAAATCCTGCTCCTTGGACTGCTGGATGACAAAAACCTCGCAGCCCGACTGGGTGAAGATTTCGACCTGGTTCTCGTTGATGAATTTCAGGACACCAACCCACTGCAGCTAGCAATCTTCCAGCGTCTCAGGAGCATATCGCCGCGCAGTCGTTGGGTGGGCGATCCCAAACAGGCAATCTACGGCTTCCGCGAAACTGACCCGAAGCTGGTAAACGATCTCTGGAACAACACGGTTGATGCCACACGGGACGAACTGCCCAGAAACTATCGCAGCCAGCGGGGGCTGGTCCAGTTTGTCGGCGCTGTCTTCGCGCCCGTATTGGGCGACGACGCCAGGCAGGAACCCCAGCAACCGGGCGTCCCCAGGGGATTGGAGCGGTGGGTATTTGACACGAAGAACCAAACGGATGACGCGACCGCACTCGCCTGCGGAATCGCTAGGCTGAAAGCGGAAGGGATACGCTTGGGTGACATTGTTGTCTTGGAGCGAACCAACCGCCTGCTCAAGCCGATTGCCGCGGCGCTAGGAAACCTGGGGATTCCGTGTTTGCTGGAGAGCCCGGGCCTGCTGGCCACGCGCGAGGGGGTAGTTGTCCTGGCGGGCTTGCGTTTGGTGGCGGATCGAAGCGATTCCCTCGCGGCGGCAACGCTCCTTCACATCTTGGGCGATCCGCAGAAGGACACGCCTGATTGGATTGTGGAGCGTCTTCAGGCTCTGGCCATCGCAAAGGCAAGCGATGACGTAAAGCTTTGCCAGCCTTGGGATGACAACCCACGTCTTGCGCGTATTGGAAAGATCGATCGTTCGCTCCTGTCACCAGCGCAGATCGTGCCACAAGTCTTCGAAGCACTTGGGCTTCAAGCATTGGTTGCCAAATGGCGTGATCCTGCCCGACGTTGCTCGAATCTGGACTCTCTGCTGCGTCACAGCCGCGAATATGAGAAGTCCGCTTTTGAAAGTGGTCAGGCGGCAACGCTAAACGGGTTGATACTTCATCTCGAGCATCTCGGAGCGAAAGGACTTGATCTCTGCTATCCACCATTGGGACACGACGCGGTGACGTTGATGACCTACCACTCGGCGAAAGGATTGGAGTGGCCGGTGGTTGTGCTCAGCGGATTGGATTCTTCTCGATCGCCTGACATGTGGTTCCCGGTTGTCACCGGGGGCGGGCAAACGGATGCGGACCCATTGGCAGGACGAACATTGCGATGCTGGACCTGGCCGTTCGGAAAAACAGAGGGCGAATTTCCTAAAATGCGCTCCGGAACCGGACTAGAAGACCGGGCAATGGCAGCGGTGGAAGGCCAAGAGCGCGCCGAGCAGGCGACGAATGAGAATCTCCGTTTGCTTTACGTGGGATGCACCCGCGCCAAGAGCAAACTGGTGTTTGCTCATCGTGAGGGAAAATATGGGTGGCTGGCGCAACTACCCGTCGTGGATACGATCCTCAATTGTAACTTGGGCGATGGTGAACATAAGTTGGACGGGCTAGATACGTCGTTTGTTTTCCGAGTCCTAAATAGCAACATGGTCGAGGGCTGCCGGATGGCGGCAACAACACAGCAACGTTGGCTGTCATTGATTGCAATCCAAAACCCATCTGAATTCACGTCGCGTTTTCATTCACCCAGCCAGGCACCTAAAGAGACAAACGCAGTCGCTGCGCATTCAGAAGAACTTCCGGGCCCATCATTCTTCCCGGCCGGAGCACACGAGAGCCAATACGCCTCAATTGGTGATGCCGTGCATGCCTACCTTGCCACTATTCCCTCGATGATCTCGATGACCGCCACAGAAAAGGAGAGCATTGCAGCACGTTGCCTCGCTGCCTTTTCAGTGACTGGAATTCTCTCGCCGACGGATGTCGTTTCCGCTGGCGATCGTTTCTTGATGTGGGTCGCCGATCGCTATCCCGGGGCACAATGGTTTACAGAAGTTGCGGCAAGCGGTCCTCGATCAGCCGGTGGCCGCTGGTATGGCGCGATCGATCTTCTGCTTCGATTGGCTAACGGAAGCGTTGTAATCATCGATCACAAGAGCGCTCCCATACGCCGTCAGCACTGTGCGGCGAAGGCACAACAGTTCACGGGACAGATGGCTGCCTACCGCGAAGTGCTTGATACGCTCGGGGAGAAAGTTGAGGTCGCGTGGATTCATTTTCCGATGGCGGGCGTCATGGTGGGATTTGATCAAACTTGTGCAACCACCAATCAGAAAGTGTGAAGACATGATCAAACACTTGAAATTGAGCTGGATTGGTCGCTGCATCGAACTCTGCCGCGCGGCGCGAAATGAATACACCTGAAAAATGAAATTCCTGCCGCAATGGACTCGCCGCGTGGCGATGGATGGCTCGGGCAGCGACCCGCTCGGCCTGTCCCGCGTTATCTTCGCCCAGCACATGCGAATTGCGCTCGCCCGCTTTGACGGCACCGCCCAGCGTCTTCGCTTCCTCATTGGCGACGGCGGCATCGAGGCGACCATCAGTGCGCGCAGTGATCTTGGTGAACGCGGCCTCCCTTGGATGCCCGACCGTCTGGACCCCCTTGCCGGTTTGCTTTGCGATTGCGGCGTTCTCGCCGTTAAAGATGGAACCTATAGTCCTGGTCCCGCCGCCAATTCGTAATCCTTTGTATTGCGCAATTATCTGCAAAATAATAATAGAGGATTTCAAAGCGCCTATTTTGGCGAGTGCTCGTAATCCTCCAATGCCGGAAGCCTCATCAGCGCGTGTTTGGCATAGGCGCGATGCACCGCTTTGCTGTTATGCCCCAGCGCCTCCTGCGCAAACCGTTCTGGATAGCCCGCCACTTTTGCGCGCTCTGCCCACGCGTATCGGTAGCTGTGTAACGAGATGCCTGCGATGCCCAAACCCTGACATCGTTGTTTGAATTCCGTCGCCCGGTCACCAGCACGAACCCGCGACAAATATGGGAACAACACGCCTGCACTCGGCAAATCTTTCAATATTTCCAGTGCCAACGGTCCGAGATGAACGACCACCGGCGTGCCGGTTTTCTTTCTGAAAAAACTGATCGTCGTATTTGCCCAGTCCACATCTTCGGCTCGCAACACCGCGATGTCGCCCTGACTGGCACCCAGATGCCAGCACAGTTTGTAAAAATCTCTGCGCTCACGGTTGGCCTCCCGTTCGATGATGGCCGCATGTTCCGCGAGCGTGATGGCCCGCTTCTCTTTGAACTGAACCGCAGGCCATTGTTTTTTGGGGATGACCGGCCACGGCAGCCAGTTCATGTCCATGCAGAAATTATGCAGCTTGCGCAGATGCACATTGGTCGAGACGGTGCCCTTTTCCAGCACCCGCAACAACTGTTCAGCCTGGGTTTCCAGCAAGGCCAGATCACGGATGGAATCGAAGGCTCTGTCTTTGACGGCGGTTTGCCAGCGCTGCAGGGTTAAACCTTTTTTGAGCTTTACGATTTCCTCCATGACGTGCCGCCAACTGCGCCGGGCCACCAGTGGATCAACGGCCATCAAATAGGCGCGGGCGATTTGCAGGTTGATGGCCGGCTGCTGATGCGACTCGTTTTTGGCGTTGAAAATCCGGTGCGCCGCCACTTTGTCGCGGGTGCGCAAGCTCGCTTGTTTGCCGGAGACCCGGTCCTCAACAAAAAACAGACCGTTGCTGCGCTGAAACAAACGGTAACGAAGTTTCACATTGATCCTCATGGTTGATGAGGATACCGGACGCAGAAGTTGCGGCCCTAAATAATAGTAGCCGGTCCCGCCAATAATAGTTCCAGCAGAGTGCCATAATAGTTCGTTTACTGGAGCTTTCACTGGAGGTGAGCCTGCCGGCGTTTCGCAAATCCTTGCCGCACACACGGTTCGGATTGGAGGCGAGGGTCGGAATCGAACCGACGGATGAGGCTTTTGCAGAGCCCTGCCT
>OBLU010000896.1_pt1 | contig 27617 bp, 25 predicted proteins | sample 1518681 | NCBI WGS metagenome assembly OBLU01 (sample SAMEA3539304, study PRJEB22396) | soil metagenome | biome: tundra; feature: field; material: soil | place: USA | collected 2010-05 | depth 0.15 m
GAACTCTCGCGGGTGGTCGTCCAGGGCGCAATTCTGCGCGATGAATCGCGCGGCGCGCACTACAAGCCCGACTTCCCCGACCGCAACGACGAACAATTCCTGAAGACCACGAAGGCCGGCTTCACCGGCGATCCGTCCGGCCCTCATTTTGAATTCGAAGATGTCGACACGCAGTTCATCAAGCCGCGCCCGCGCCGCTATGACGCGGCCAAATAGCCCCTGAGGGAAACATGGCACCCAAGACCGTGCAATTCGAAATCAAGCGCCAGGCCAGCCCTGATGCGCCCGCTGTGTGGGAGAAGTTCGAACTCGAGTGGCGTCCCGGCATGAACGTCATCTCCGCCATGATGGAGATCGCCGCCAACCCCATCACCGCCGATGGCCGCCCCACCACGCCCATCACTTACGACTCCAATTGCCTTGAAGAAATCTGCGGCTCCTGCGCCATGAGAATCAATGGCAAAGCCCGCATGGCGTGTTCCGCGCTCGTCGAACACTTCGAGCAGCCGATTCGCGTCGAGCCGCTCTCAAAGTTCCCCCTCGTCCGCGATCTGCAGGTCGACCGCTCCGTGCTCTTTGAAAATCTCAAAGCCGTCAAGGCGTGGGTGCCTCTCGACGGCACCTACGACCTCGGCGCCGGCCCGCGCGTTTTCCCCCAGGAACAGGAAGCCAATTACCCACTCTCCAACTGCATCAGTTGCTGCTGCTGCATGGAGGTCTGCCCGCAGTTCAATGACTTGACGGGCTTCGTCGGCGCCGCCACTATCGCCCAGGTCAAGCTCTTCAACAACCACCCCACCGGCAAGGTTCTCAAGGAGGAGCGCCTCCGCGCCCTCGCCGGCGATGGCGGCATCCAGGAGTGCGGCTACGCCCAAAACTGCGTCGAAGTCTGCCCCAAAGAGATTCCGCTCACCAACGCGATCTCCGACGTAAGCCGCGACGTCCTCCTCCAGGAAGCCAAAGACTTCCTCCGCGGATAATTCGGTTCCGATCAATGAATGGGTGCCCCAGGTCCCGATTTTGGGACCTGGGAAAGCGGGAATGTGTCGTGGCGCGGCTGCAGCCACGCGTCTCAGATCAAATGGATTGTCATCCTGAGGGAGACATGTCGCGCATTTTGCGACATATGGAGTCGAAGGACCTGCATTGGGGGATGCCGGACAATTTACGAATGGCAATTCGGCATACGATCTCATGAGTTCAGCCGCCGGGTGCCCCATCCTTGCGACTTCTTTCTGTCGCAAGGGTGGGATCCACGAACCTCAACCAATCACGCCCTACATCCCCGGATAGAACCCCGCAATCCATCCCTGCAGCAGCGCCGGGAAGCAACCCAGCACCACAACTGCAGCGGCCACCACGAGCAGCACTCCCAACGTTGCCGGATGCGCCGTAATGGGCGTCTCATCGACGGCTTCCATCACGTACACCCGCTTCAGCACCTGCAAATAGTAGTAGAGCGACACCGCGCTCATCGCCACCGCCAGAATCACAAGCCCCAGCCCGGCACCTGTGGGGTAGACCGCTAACACCGCCGCAAACAAATTGAACTTGGCCCAGAAACCTACCAGCGGCGGAATCCCCGCCAGCGACAGGAACAACACCAGCAGCACCGCCGCCAGCATCGGATTGCGTTTATGCAATCCAAGGAACGCCTCCATCCGGTCGCTCCCCATTGCCCGCTCCACTATCCCTACCGCGCCGAACGCGCCCACCGTCGTCAGCCCGTAGGTGAGGATGTAATACAGAATCGCCTCCGCGCTCCGCGGCGAATACGACAAGAACGCCAGACCCAGCAGAATGTATCCGGCATGCGCAATCGCCGAGTAGGCCAGCAACCTGCGAACGCTCGACTGCGCCAGTGCCGCCAGGTTCCCCAGCACCATCGATGACGCCGCCAGAATCATCAGGATCAGCATCCAGACCCAGCGAAACCCCAGGTAAACCGGCGGCGCAGGCGTGAGGCGAACCTGTACCTCAACTTGAGCGATAACATGCCCGCCGTCGAATACGTGCCACGCCGCCGTGCCAATCGAAATCAGCAGCGCAAAGCTTGCCACCTTCGACACCGAGGCGATGAACGCCGCTCCCGGCGCGGGTGCGCCTTCATAGGTGTCCGGCGCCCATAGATGAAACGGCGCCGCCGCCACCTTGAAACCCAGCCCCGCCGCAATCATCACCGCGGCGACATAGACGAGCGGGGCCGCATGGAACGCGTTCGACCCGTACATCGCTACCATGATCCGGTGAAGATTCGTCGATCCCGCAATCCCATATAGATAGCTGAACCCGAACAACAGAAACGCCGCCGACATGCCACCGAACAGGTAATACTTGATCGCCGCTTCAGCGCTCTTGCCCGATCGCTTCGCAAACGCCGTGAGGATATAGAGCCCCAGGCTCAGCAGTTCAAGCCCAATGAAAATCACCAGCAAATCCTGCGCTGCGGCGATCACGAGGCCGCCCGTCGCCGCCATCAGCACCACGGCCACAAACTCGCCCACATGCCGCGTGAAATCGGAATCGATCAGGAGTAACAGCGTGAGCGCCGTCAGCACCAGGATCCCAACCTGTGCCACGACCGTCGATCCGCCCACCGCAAGCAGTAGGTCGTCGCCCCCCGGATAGCCGAGCCCGCCTTGTATTTGGATCGGAATGGCCAGGATCGCCGCACCGCATCCAACTACGCCGAGCATCGCCGCAACCGCCGCTCGCACGTGCAATGCAGACTTGCGCAGCAGGCCCAGATCCACCAGCAACACCACAAGCGCCGCAACTTCAAGGGCCGTCTCCGGCAATGTCAGGCGGAAGAGCTCTGCGTAGTTCATTGCACCCCTCCCGCAAGCAGTGCCTTCACGGCCGGCTCAATCGCATCCAGCAAAACCCGCGGGTAAAGCCCCACCGCCAGGCTCGCGCCCGCCAGCAGCACCACACCCGTAATCTCCGGCCATGTGATCGCCGCCAAGTGGTGCACATGCTCCTGCTCCATCACGTGCGCGCTCGGCAGCACATCGCTGAAGAAGGCTTTCTGCAGCGCGCGCCATGTATACGCAACGCCCACCACGATCCCGACGCCGGCCGCCATCGTCCACCACGGCTTCGCGATCCATGCGCCCACCAGCACTTGCAACTCGGCCACAAACCCTGAGAAGCCTGGCAGCCCCATCGACGCCATGCCCGCAATCACAAAGGCCCACGCCGCAAACGGCATCCGTTTTGACAAATGCATCGTCTCGAGTTCAGCCAACTGCCGCGTATGCGTTCGCTCATACACAATGCGCCCTACAATCGCGAAGAGCAGTCCCGCGATGATGCCGTGAGAAAACATCTGCAGCACCGCGCCCGTCATGCCGATCTGGTTCAGCGTCATCAGACCCAGTAGCACAAACCCCATGTGGCTCACGCTCGAGTAGCCGATGACAAATTTGAAATCCGTCTGAACCAGCGCCACCAGTGCCCCATACACAATTCCGATCACCGCCAACAGCGCAAACACATCGCGCCACGAGCCAAGGCCGATGAACGAAAATCCCCACGGGTCCATGCCATGCGGAAACAGCGACATCGCCACCCGCAAACATCCGTACGCGCCCAACTTCATCACCACACCGGCGAGTAGCATTGAAGCGGCCGTCGGCGCCGCCACGTGGCCTGTTGGCGCCCATGTGTGAAATGGCCACATGCCCGCTAGAATCGCAAATCCCGTGAACACCAGCGGGAAGCACCACATCTGAAAGCTTACCGGCAGTCCCGCACGTGCGAGGTCCACGAGCCCCGTCGAGTGGCTGCCCGACGTCGCATAAGCGGCCAGCAGTCCGATCAGCACCATCGCCGAGCCCACAAAGGAATAAAGAGCCAGCTTCATCGCCCCGTATTCGCGCCGCGTCGAGCCCCAGATCGAAATCAGGAAGTACTTCGGTACGATTGCAATCTCGTAGAACACAAACAGCAAAAACAAATCAAAGCTGAGAAAGACGCCGTAGACGCCGCCAATCAGTGCCAGGTAAAACGCGAAGAACTCATTGGTGCGCCCTTCGATGTTCCAGCTGAACAGCACGCCCGCAACCGCCGCCAGTCCCGTCAGCAGCACCAGCACCAGGCTGATGCCGTCCGCCGCCAGCACAAAGCGAATCCCCATCGACGGCACCCATGGCAGGTCGACAATCGTCTTCAAGGCAAAGTGATTCGGCGCACCCGCTGCGAAGCCCAGCACCGCCAGCACCAGGCCGGCGACTGACACCGCGAGCGCCAGCCAGCGCGACAGCGCGGCGTTGCCCTTGGGCAGCAGAGCCTGCACCAGCGCACCGGCAAACGAGAGATAGATCGTCCAGGCCAACATTACTTAAAATCTCCAGTGCGCCAGCAGGTACTCGACCGTTGGGTTCACGCTGCCCACGATCAGTTGAGGCATCAATCCGATCAGCAGCATCAGCCCGATCACCGGGGCCATCGCCAACCGCTCGCCGCCATGCAAGTCAGGGAAGCTGGCCCACTTTTCCGGCACCGGCCCCGTGAACACCTTCTGGATCACCGTCAGAATCACTGCCGCCGTCACCAGCAAACCAAGAATTGAAACCGTCGCCGCCACCCACGCCAGCGGAAAGACCCCGCGGAAGATCAGAAACTCGCCTACAAATCCATTCAGCCCCGGCAGTCCCAGTGACGAGAACAGCACAATCCCCATCAGCCCCGCCATCACTGGCGCCGGCTTGCGCAATCCGCCAAAGTCGTCGATGCCGCGATGCCCGCCGGTCCGCTCCTGGATCATCGCCACAACCCAGAACAGCGCCCCCGCCGTAATGCCGTGGTTGAACATTTGCAGAATCACGCCATTCAGCGCCGCAGCCTGGCTGGCCTGCACCGCCGCGTCCGCCGCGGGAACCGCCAAAGCAAAAATGCCCAGCATGCAATAGCCCAGGTGATTCACAGAGGAGTAGGCAAACACGCGCTTCAAATCCTTCTGCGCCGCAGCGGCCCACGCGCCCATCACCACCGTCGCCACCGCAAGCACCAGCAGCGGCGTGCGCATCTGCGCAATCTGGTGCCCGAAGATTGGCAACGCGATGCGCAGCAATCCATATACACCCATCTTTGACATCGCGCCGGTCAGCAGCATCGTTACCGGCGAAGGCGCCTCAGCGTAAGCCGCGGGCAGCCAGGTGTGAAACGGAATCAACGGCACCTTGACAGCGAATCCCGCCAGCACTCCGATCGCCAGCCATCGCATCACCGGGCCACCCAGCACGGTCGCGCCCAAATGCGCCGTAACCGCCGGCTCCAGCACCCCCGACGAGGCCATCTGCGCCAGTTGTCCAAAATCCATGTTGCCGGTCGACAGAAACACTGCCAGGAATGCCACTAAGAGCGCCACTGATCCAGCCATGGTGTAGACGAAGAACTGCGTTGCCGCCGGCCCGCGCTTCGGCCCACCCCACAACTTGATCAGGAAGAACGCCGGAATCAGGCTCAGCTCCCAGAACAAGAACCAGTGAAAGAAATTCAGCGCCGTAAACGACCCGAACAGCCCCGACTCCAATATCAGCACCAGCGCAAAAAAAAGTCCTGGCTGATGATGCGCCCGGTGCGCGGCATCCACCGACATCAGCGTCACAATGGCCGACAGCACCAGCATCAGGGCGCCCAGCCCGTCGACGCCCAGGTGATACTCAATGCCCAGTGATGGCGCCCACGCAGCGCGTTCCACCAGGCCGATGCTTCCATCGGTGGGGAGCTTCGTCCACACAACCAGGGCCAACGCCAGCCCCGCCAACGCTGTCACAATCGCCACGCTGCGCGCATGCCGGCCTGAAAAGAGTGCAATCGCCGCTCCCACCAGGGGTAGCACAGTCAACAGCGTCAATACAGGAATTCCGTTCATCCTCGGCTGCTCCAGATCAGTATCGCGGCCAGCACCACCACTGCCAGCGCCAGCAGTCGCAGATACGTCTGCACCCGCCCGGTTTGTACCCGCGCCAACAGCCCGCCACCCGAGGCCAGTTCTTCGCAGCTCTTGTCAAAGCCGCCGTCCACCCAGTACACATCGAGCAGCCGGTTCAACTGCGCCCATCCGCGGAAGGCCCATGCCACGCCGCTCACCAGCCCGCCCCATATGCGGCGGTCCATCCAGTCCGCAACCTTGGCCCACCACTCGTAAAACGCGATCACCGTCGCACCATAAAACTCATCTACATAAAACTTGTCGCGCAGCACCACCCATACCGGCGGAAGCGCTTTCTCAAGAGCATCCGGCTCTTCAGGCGCGGGCGACTTGTCTCCATAAATCAACCAGCCCAACCCCAGCCCCGCAAATACCACCAGCGACGAAATCCCCATCAGCGTGATCAGGCCCGGCTCGCCAAAGGCCGCCAGGTTGAAGCTCACAGGCTCGTTCCCCAGGAATCCCTTGAACCACGACCACGCCGGTGTCCCGATCGCGCCCAGAGCTATCGCAAAAAACGCCAGCGCCACCAGCGGCGTTGTCATTACGCGCGGGCTTTCATGCGGATGCCCGTGGCCCCGCCACGTCCCGAAAAATACATAGCTCACCTGCCGCGTCATATAGAACGCCGTCAGCAGTGCGCCAAAAACAAGAAGATAAAACGGTCCTGCGCCAATCCTGATTGTGCTCGCAAGCTTCGCCGCTTCAAGAATTCCGTCCTTGCTCCAGAACCCCGAGAACAGCAGCGGAAACCCGCACAGCGCCAGCATGCCGATCGCATACGTCAGAAACGTCACCGGCATGAACTTCCGCAGCCCGCCCATCCGCCGCACATCCTGCTCTTCATGCGTGCCGTGAATCACCGAGCCCGCGCCCATGAACAGCAGCGACTTGAAAAATGCATGCGTAATCAGGTGGAACATGCCCACCGCCACGCCGCCCATCCCCAGGCCTGCCATCATGTAGCCGAGCTGCGATACCGTTGAATACGCAAGAATGCGTTTGATGTCGTTCTGCGCGATCGCAATCAGCGCCGCAAACACCGCTGTCAGCGAACCGACCCAGGTCACAACCATCAGCGCCGGCGTCGTTCCGCCCGCGGGCATCCCGGTCTGCATCAGCGGATACACGCGCGCAATCAGGTACACGCCCGCCGCCACCATCGTCGCCGCGTGAATGAGCGCCGACACCGGCGTCGGACCTTCCATCGCATCCGGCAGCCACACATGGAGCGGAAGCTGTCCGCTCTTGCCCGCCGCTCCGGCAAAGATCAGCAGCCCGATTGCGCTCGCCGCCGTCAGTCCCCACGCAGCCGGCACAGCCAACAGCCCATGCAGGGCCAGCGGCTCCATCGACCCAGCGCCGCCGTCATAGAAGAGCAGCGTGCCCGTTTGCGCAAACAGCCAGACGATTCCGAGTAGGAAAAACACATCGCCGATGCGCGTCGTCAGGAAGGCTTTCTTCGCCGCCGCCGCAGCCGAAGGCTTTTGATACCAGAACCCGATCAATAAATAAGAAGTAAGTCCGACCAATTCCCAATTCATGAAGAGCAGCAGCAGGCTGTTTGAAATCACCACGCCCAGCATCGCCCCCGCAAACAGCGCGAGGAAGCAGAAGAAGCGCGTGAAGTTCTCGTCGTGCTCCATGTAGCCGACGGAATAGATGAAGATCAGGAGCCCGACAAAGCTGACCATAACCAGCATCACCGCCGCCAGCGGATCGAGCACCCAGCCTAAGTCCACTTGCGCCGCGCCCACCTGAATCCAGGTAAAGTTCACCGTCTCGCGCACAGCCACGCCATGCGCCCATCCGGCCAGCACATGGCCAAACGCCATCAGCGACAGCAGCAGCGAAATACTCAGCGATCCGATCGCGAGGCCCGCCGCCGGCTTCCGCCGCGGCTGCTTCATCAGCGCAATCACGCCCGACGCAACGATCGGCACTGCCGGAATCAGCCACAGCATCTGCACTATGGTCGAAACAGGCCCTTCCAAATTTTGGGGATTGAAAGCGGCCGTCACCCCTTCTTGCATCAGCATCCGCTCACCCCTTCATCCTGTTCATCTCATCGAGATCGGTGGTCTTCGCGTGGCGATGAATTTGAATCACCAACCCCAGTCCCACCGCCGCCTCAGCCGCCGCCACGGCAATCGAGAAAATTGCGAACATCATTCCGGTCAGCGCCTCGGGATGCGGCCCATAGCGCCAGAACGCAATCAGATTCAGATTTGCTGCGTTCAGCATCAGCTCGATGCCGATCAAAACAAGAATCGCGTTACGCCGCGTCAGCGCTCCGGCCAGCCCGATGGCAAACAGCAATGCGGCCACCAGCAAATATCCCGCCAGCGGATTCACTTGACCCCTTCTTTCTCATGCATCGCCACAATCACCGCGCCTATCAATGCCGCCGTCAGCAGCAGCGCCACAATCTCCAGCGGCAGCACGTAGCGGCCCATCAGCGCATTGCCAATCTGCATCACTGTCACTTGCGGCTCGGCATTTTCATGTGGAAGCCCGGGCATGCTCTCGAGCACCGCCCAGCCCATCACTGCAAACACCGCCGCGGCCACAACCAACCCCGCCAGCCATGTACGGCTGAAAACTCCGCCGTCCTTTGGATCCTCTGGCCCATGCGTCAACAGAATCGCAAACACCACAAGGATCGCCACTGCCCCGATGTACACCAGGATCTGCGCGAATCCCGCGAACTGCGCATCCAACTGCAGAAACAACAGCGCCAGCCCTGCAAACGCAATGGTCAACGCGAGCGCACAGTGCACCAGGTTTTTCAGCAGCACCGCCGCCAGCCCCCCGGCCACCGTCAACGCCGCCAGCACATAAAACACAAAACTCATCGGCCGGCTTTCCCTTCCTCGGCACAAAACTGGGTGACCCAGGTCTCTGTTTTGAGACCTGGGAAAGCATTGCTGCTCACCCGACCCTTACTCCGCGTAGCGGTAACTCCTCGGGCCAAACCGCTCCCGTCGCATCCCCACGCGGCCCATCACAGCAAACACCGCCACCACAATCACCGAGCACACCACCCAGCGCAGCCAACCCTCGCCCATGAACCGCCACAGGGCCGCCACCATCAGGTTGACCAGCGTCATCGGCAACACAAACTTCCAAGCAAAGTTCATCAACTGGTCCTGTCTCAGCCGCGGCAACGTTCCCCGCACCCAGATGAATGCACAGATCCAGATCTCCACCTTCGCGAAATACCAGAACCACGACGGCAGAAAGTTCAAAAACGAAAACGGCGCCGCCCATCCGCCCAGAAACAACGTCGTGCCCAGCCCCGCGATGGCAAACATCTCCACGTATTCGCCCAGGAAGAACAGCGCGAATTTAAAGCCCGAGTACTCCGTGAAATAGCCCGCCACCAGTTCCGACTCGCCTTCAGGCAAATCGAATGGCGAACGATTCGTCTCCGCCGTCGACGCAATCACAAAGATCGCAAACCCCGCGAAACCCCACGGCGTAAATACAAACCAGTGGGGAAATATGCCCGTGTAGTGATCCTGGGCCTCGACAATACTCACCAGCGAAAGCGACCCGGTCATCATCACCACCACCAGGCTCGACAGCAGCAACGGCACCTCGTAGCTGATCATCTGCGCCACAGCGCGCATCGCGCCCAGCAGCGAATATTTGTTGCGGCTCGACCAACCCGCCATGAAGATCGAGAGCTCCGTCGACGCGCCCATCGCGAAGAAGAACAGTAGGCTGGCGTCCAGGTTCACCAGCACCATGTTGCGGCCCATGGGCACTACGGCGAACATCATGAAAACCGCCACCACCAGCACCACCGGCGCCAGAAAGTGCACCACCTTATCCGCCTTCAGCGGAACAATGTCTTCCTTGGTCAGCGATTTAATGCCGTCAGCGATGGGCTGAAAAATCCCAAACGGCCCCACGCGATTCGGGCCATAGCGATTCTGCATCCGTCCCAGGCCCTTGCGTTCCATCAGCACCGCCAGCGCAAACAGCGTGGGATACACGGCGATGATGGCTACCACGCACAGCAGAACGCTCGCTATCCCCTGCCACCCCGCAGGCAAGAATCCAACCAGCCAGTCTTTGAGGAGAACGAAAATCTGGTCGAGCTTGTCGAGCATCACTTACTCTCCCCTCCGCTCGGCTTGGGTGCAGCCTCTGGCGGCCTGGGTGCGGACACGGGCGTAGGTGCGGATGCGGGCTCCGCCGCGGGTGCAGCTGCTTCTGCCGGCTTGGCAGCCGCGGCGGCAGCCTTGGCGGCAGCAGCATCGGCCGCGCCCTTGGCCTTCGCTTCGGCCTTGGCCTTTTCCTCGGCTAGGCGCGCGTCCACCTCCTCCGCTTCGGTGGGATGAATCGTGTGGTAGTACTCGTTCGACCGAGCCAGTTGTTTCTTATCGTGCAGCAGTCCGCGGAACCGGTCGTCCGTGCTCAACTCAAAATCGACATCCATCTTGATGGCCTCGAACGGGCACACCTCGACGCAAATCTGGCAGCTCATGCATACCGACACATCGATGTCGAATCGCGCTGGATAAATCTGGGGCTTGCCGACAAAATCCGGCTTCTTGTCCTTGCTTTTCTCGATATAGATACACTTCGGCGGGCACTCTTTCTCGCAGATCTGGCACGCCACGCAGCGCAGCCCCGCCTCCCAATCGCCCCCGTCATACACCAGGAACGGAAAGACGCGCGAAGCCTCGATCGCAGGAGCCCTCTCCTCGGGATACTGCACCGTCGTCAGCCGTTCCTTCGAGACATAGCTACCGGCAAAATTCTTTGCCGTCTCCGCCAGTCCCTTCAGTATTCCCTCACCCAGCAATGTATGTCCTCCGGACAGGTGCCAGTGTTCAGTGTTCAGTGTTTGATCCCCGGTCAGCTTTTCCCGATCTTAGCCAACATTCCATAAATCATCTTGCCTACTTGGTGGGAAAGTGCCACCGCTTCATCAATCATCTTGGCTTCTCCCATGCCGAGTGCGCGTGCAACTTCAAGTTGAGTCTGCAATTCGAAATTCGACCCTCGGGCAATCCCTAGAAATTGGCGAAACTCGCCCGGACTTAACCTTCCTTGTCCTTCCGCGATGTTACTGGACACGGAAACCGCAGCGCGTCAAATTTGGCTCGTCAATCCGTACAGTTCTTCACGCGGAAAATTGCGTCAAACCGTAGATTCTGACCGCCAGATCGAGCGATTTCTGCCAAACTACCAAATCGCGAAATGACCGGACCGCTAACTTGCTCTCCATCTTCTGTCCCACTTACCAGTCCGGCCAATGACAACTGATCACTGACCACTGTTTCATCGATCCACTTCTCCCAGCACAATATCGACACTTCCAAAAATCAGCACCACGTCCGCTACGTTCTGTCCCAGGCACATATCCTCGAGCACCGTCAGGTTGATCAAACTTGGCGGCCGCACCCGGTACCGATACGGATTGGGACTTCCATCGCTGATCAGATAAAAGCCCAGTTCGCCCTTCGGCGCTTCAATCCGCCCATACGCCTCTCCCGGCTTGGGCCGGAAGCCGCGAATCTTCGCCTTCGCATCCATCACCGGGCCGCCCGGAATCTCCTTCAGCGCCTGTTCCAGAATCCCGATCGACTCGCGAATCTCCAGCATCCGAATCATGTAGCGGTCATAAATGTCCCAATGATCGCCCAGCGGCACGCGGAACTTGAAGCGGTCATAAATCCCGTAGTGGTCCACCTTGCGAATGTCGTAGTTCACGCCCGACGCCCGCAGCATCGGCCCGGTCACACCCGCATTGATTGCCAGTTCCGGCCGCAGCACGCCCACTCCCTGTGTGCGCGCCATCAGAATTTCGTTAGTACGCAGGAAGTTTTCGAACTCATCCACAAATGCGGGCAGCGCTGCCACAACCTTGCGCGTTGCAGCCAGCCAGGCTTGCGTCGCGTCCACACGGCAGCCGCCAAAGCGCATGTAATTGCACATCATCCGCGAACCCGTCAGCGCCTCAAACAGGTCCAGAATCTTTTCCCGCTCGCGGAATGCGTACATCAACGGCGTGCCGCTTGCGCCCATCTCCTGCAGAAGAAACCCGATCGACGAGGCGTGATTCTGCACCCGCGTCAGCTCCGCCAAAATTACCCGCAGATACTCGGCGCGCTCCGGAACCGCCTGCCCCGCCAGCTTCTCCACGGCGAGCGCATACGCCCAGTTGTTGGTCAGCGAACAGATGTAGTCCAGCCGGTCGGTATACGGCATCGACGAGAGATAGCTCTGCCGTTCTCCCAGCTGTTCATGGTTGCGGTGCAGATAGCCGAAGACCGGCTTCAGCCGGATCACCCGTTCGCCGTCCAGAGCCAGGTCCATGCGGAAGACGCCATGCGTCGACGGGTGGTGCGGCCCCATAGCCAGCTCCAAAAGCTCGCCCTCGCCCTCCGGCTCAATCACCGGCGGCCGATTCCAGCCCTCCACCTTGGTTTCCGATATGCTCATTCGGCCCTTGATTCCTGATCCCTGACCCCTGATCCCTGTTCCCTGTCCTTATGCGCCTTCGCCCGCGCCAGCACCTCGTCGTGCGCCGTCGGCTCATAGTCAAAGTCGTCGGGCTCCACGTAATCCCGCCGCATCGGGTGGTCCATGAATCCGTCCCACATCAGAATCCGCCGCAGGTCCGGGTGCCCTTTGAACACCACTCCGTACAGGTCGAAAACCTCGCGCTCCTGAAACTCCGCCGACCGCCAGATGGGCGTGAACGAGGGCAGCTCCACCTTGTCGCTGCGGTTCCCGGTCCGCATGCGCAGCACTACCGGGCCGTGCTTCTTGGCCACCGAAAACAGGTGATAAACCACTTCGAGGTATCCCGGCTCCACGCGTTTCCGTGTCTCCTCCACCGTTTCCTCGACCATCTGCTCCACGCCCTCCACAGTTTTTTGGACTTGACGTGTCACTTTAACTTTTTCGGCTATCTCCTTGTCCAGATAGTCCACTCCGGTCAGGTTGGATAGAAAATCAAGCGCCAGATCCGGATCATCGCGAAGGAACTGTGCCACCTCGTTCGCGCTCTCCGGCCTGAGCCGCAGCGAGTGCTGCGCCGCCGGTCCGGGGTTCGACACAATCTCCACCCCTGCCCCCGGCACCGCCGCCTCAATCGCCGCCTTGATCTCCTCAACCGTCTTCATTCCCTACCCACTAGTCCTTGACCACTGTCCACTGACCACTGTTTACGGTCACCGGATCACCACCGGCACCGTCCACACATTCTTGTTCGCCGGCGGTTCCAGATCATGCTCTCCCTGCACCGGCACGGGAAACTCGCCGGGCGCGTTTTCATCCAAATGCCGCGGCCGTCCCTCACCCGTCAACGGCTGGGCGTCAATCTTTTTCTGCAAGGTGATGAAGGCCTGCAGCAGCGCCTCGGGCCGCGGCGGGCAACCCGGAATGTGCACATCCACGGGAATATAGCGGTCAATCCCCTTCAGCACGTTGTAGCCCTGTTTGAACGGACCGCCCGAAATGGCGCATGCCCCCATCGCGATCACATACCGCGGCTCGGCCATCTGGTTATAGAGTCGCACTACTTGCGGCGCCATCTTCTTGGTCACCGTGCCGGAGATAATCATCATGTCCGCCTGCCGGGGCGACGGCCGAAACACCTCTGCCCCAAACCGGGCCAGGTCATAGCGCGCCATCGTGGTCGCAATCATCTCGATCGCGCAGCATGCCAACCCGAACTGCATGGGCCACACCGAGCTCCGCCGGCCCCAGTTATAGAGCTCCTGGAGAGTCGTAACGAAGACGCCCTGCTTCCCCAGTTCGATCTTCAATCCGTCATCCACAGCCATAGCTCGCTCCGCTCCAATTTAGCCTTTAGCTTTTAGCCTCTAGCTAGTTCCTCACCGATTCGGTCCCCGCGCCAGCTGGCAGCTAAAAGCTCGTTGCTGGAAGCTGGCCGCCTTCGGCGGCCTCACGCCCACGTCAGCACGCCCTTGGCCCAGGCCCACGCCAGCCCCTCAATCAGCAGCAGCACAAACACCAGCATCGCCAGGCAGGCGGCCACGCCCAGCCCTGTAAACGCCACCGCAAAGGGCAGCAGAAATACCGCCTCCACGTCGAAAATCAGAAAAATGATGGCGTAGAGATAATAGGCTGACCGGAACTGGATCCACGCATCGCCCTTCGATTCCAGCCCGCATTCGTAAATGGCATTCTTGATCGCGTTCGGCTTGGCTGGCGAATATGCCTTGCCCCACAGCCACGCCAGAGCCAGTGGAGTTAACCCAAAGCCCAGGGCGAACACAAATAAAACGGCGAGAGAAAAATAAGGATTTGAAGCCATCTGTTCAGTGAAACCCACAAAACCAAAGTACCAGTTTCTGCCTCGCTTTGGCTAAGTGGATGTGAGCCCGAACACACGGGTCAACCTTGTTTTCTCCCCATTTATCCCACCTTATGAACTGCTGGCTGCAATTCCAGCGCCCGCCCCCCGAAACCGACGCCAAGCCCCTTGCCGGCCTGCTGACGCGCCGGCCATCCGTCGTTCCCTCCATCTTTCGATGGAAGACATTCCATCCCCGGCCCCTGCTATCGTTTTAGTATTGAGCGGCCCCTCCCCTTTTCAGTGCCGCGGTGTTGTAGCCTTTCAATCTGGAGATCACCCGGTCGTGTTCACGTCCCCGATACGCCGCTGGCTATTCACCCTCGTGCTCGTGGCGTCGACGCTTACTGCCACCTGGATTGTCCGCGCCGCCACTGACCCCCCGCCGTCGTCAACGTCTCCCGCGCCGCCCTCGGCATCATCTTCGTCGAACGCAACGGCTGCCCCAAGCCTCACCGCCCCCCCCGACCAGCCGATCGCCGACTACGCGACTCATATTCCCATCACCGGCCCGCTGTCCCCATTCCACGAGTCGGTTGCCTCCCGCTACAACTACGCCTTCGGCAACGACACCCCGTTCCTTCCCTCCAACGCCACCTCCTCCAACGGCCAGTTCCTCAACCCGCGCAGCTTCTATAGCGCCAAATACTGCGGCCACTGCCACCAGGAAGCGTACCGCCAATGGCGCCAGTCGGTTCATTCAAATAGCTTCCGCCAACCCTGGTATCTCAAAAACGTCAACATGCTCATCGACGAAAAGGGCGTGCAATTCTCGCGTCACTGCGAAGGCTGCCACAACCCCGTCGCGCTGCTCTCCGGCGATCTCTCGCAGGGCATGCCCAAAAAACGCCCCTTTGAGCAGGAAGGCATAACCTGCTCTACCTGCCACTCCATCCTCTCCACTGACACCACAGGCACCGGTAGCTACGTCATGGGTACACCCGCGGTCCTCGTCGATGAAAATGGTGCGCCCGTCACCGGCCCTGTCTCTGACGCCGACATCCTCGCGCATCTTGATCGCCACTCCAAAGCCGTCATGCGCCCGCTTTACAAGACCGCCGAATTCTGCGCCGCCTGCCACAAAGCCGCCATCCCGCGCACCCTCGACGATTACAAATGGCTCCGCGCCTTCACTGTCTACGATGAGTGGCAGGGCGCCAGCTTCACCAAGCAGTCCCCCCTCCCGTTCTACCGCAAAGACGCCGTCTCCACCTGCCAGACATGCCACATGCCGCGCGAACCACTTGCGCCCGGTGCGCAGGATCCCGGCGCCAAAAACGATCAGCTAGCCAGTCATCGCTGGCTTGGCGGCAACAGTCTCAACGCCGCCTACTACAAGTTCGATGAACAGGCGACCAAACTGGTCGACTTCCTCAAGAACGGCGCCGACGGCAAAGGCGTTCTCAACGTCGACATCTTTGCCCTCGAAGGCGACGTCGCCCCCGAAAGAGAAGCCGCATCATCAAACGGCAATGTCCCCAGCGCCTCGCAGATCGCTCCGCTCGGCCTAACCAGCTTCTCCCTCTCCACCGGCGCAACTCTCATCGCCGACGTCGTCATTCAGAACAAGGGCATCGCCCATTCCTTTATCCCCGAGCAGCGCGACTTCTACGAGGCCTGGGTCGACTTCACCGTGAAGGACGGTTCCGGCAAAGTCCTCACCGAAAGCGGATTCCTCAAGCCCGACGGCCAACTCGACCCCTCCGCGCACTCCTTCACCAATCGCCTCATCAACACAAAAGGCGAACTCAACGATATTCACCAGATTTGGCACAACCGCGTTCTCGCCTACAACAACGCACTCCAGTCCGGTCGTTCTCAGCTTGTCCGCTATCGCTTCCGTCTGCCCAAAGAAATCACCGGTCAGTTCAGCATCACGGCCACCGTCCGCTACCGCCGCTTCGATCAGCACTTCATCGACTACGCCATGGACGCGAAGCAATACCCCGAACCCATCATCGACATCGCGAGCGACACCCGCACCCTGCACATCGGCGCGAACACTCCAGATCCTTCATCCCCGCAGGATGAAACAAAGCGTTCGCTGGGCGCGCAGCCCTGGATGAGGTGGAACAACTACGGCATCGCCCTGCTCGACGCCCTGCAATACGAAGACGCAGTCAAAGCCTTCGAGCACGTCGCTGCCCTTCGCCCCGACTACGCCGATGCCTACACCAACATGGCCATCGTTGAGATTTCGTGGGAGCGCTACAACGACGCGAAGCCGCATCTCGAAAAAGCGCTGAGCCTGCTCCCCGGCGATCCGCGCGCTCTTTACTACCGTGCGCTCGTTGAGCGAAACGCAGGCCAGGTCAAAGAGGCCATCGCCGACTTTGAAGCCATGCTTGAGAAGTATCCCCGCTCCAAAGATGGCCTTCGTGAACTCGGCTTTAGCTACTTCCAGGCTCACAACTATGCAGCCGCGCGCACAGAATACGAAAAGCTTCAGGCCATCGATCCCGACGACCTCGCCGCCCACTACTCTCTGGCCATCATTTATCGCCGTTTAGGTGAGAAAGAGAAATCCGCAATTGAGTCCGCCAAGTTTGCTGACCAGAAAGACGATCCGCCGGCCAGCGTCTATGCTCTTGAGTTCCTCGGCAAGCATCCTGAAGTCGCTGCTGAAAGCGTCGTCTGGCACACCCACGATCTCACCGGCGACCCCATCAAGCGCCCCACCAAGATCGAGTACCACTACATCCCCGGCGCCGGATTCTAAGGCAGCCTCCCAGCTGGCTCTTCAGCGGTTGTGGGCAAACTCAGGTTCTTGTCTGCCGGAAGGAGCGTGGGGCTTTTAGCCCCACGAAGAACGACTCTGAATCAAGTGGGCTTTAGCCCCCGGCGCTTTGCTCGTGGCACCGAATGAGAGTTTTGCGAAGCCTGCTGCCCAAGAAAAAAATGCCGCACCGCCGCTCAACGCAAAAAACCAAGGCCCGCCGGGGTTGCGGCGAGCCTTGATTGTCCAACTTTGCTTGGTTCTCTCTCAAATATCCGGTCGGACCGGAAGCCAAACTCTAGTTCACGTTCAGCACCGTGCTTCCCGAAACACTGTTGTAACTGGCGCTGATGCTGCTCTGCCCATGGCTTGCGCTGCTCGCCATGCCGCTCTGGTTGACCACAGCCACACCCGGAGCAGACGAACTCCACTCCGAGATGGTCGTGATGTCCTGCGTTGAACCATCACTGAAGGTGCCGATGGCCGCAAACTGCTGCAATGCGCCGAGAATCACGGTAGGCGATGCCGGAGTTACAGCAATGCTCTGAATCGTGGCATTCGATACCGTCAGCGTCGTGGTTGCGGCGGCAAGGTTCCCATAGGATCCGGAGATCGTGACCGACCCGGCTGCACGTCCCGTCGCAGTTCCCGAGCGGTTGATGACGGCATCCTTGTAATTCGAGGTCCCCCACTGCGCCGACTTGGTCAGGTCCACCGTCGTGACGCCATCACTGAAAGTCCCGATCAGGCTGAATGCCTGCACGGTACCCACAGCGATGGTTGGGTTTGACGGCGTGAGACTCAGCGATGCCACGGTCATGGATGTGATGGTAAGCGATGTCTGGCCCGTAATCCCGTTCAGTTTCGCGTAAACCGTCACTGCATTCTTGGTGGATTTCTTGGTCCGCACCACTCCGCTGCCAGAGACCATTGCATAGCGTGCGGAAGTGGTATGCCACGATACGCCGGAAAGCTGCGCCGTGGAACCGTCACTGAATGTGCCGATCGCCGTCAGCTGGATCTTGGCATGCGGCGGTACAACCGGGTTGGCAGGAGTGATGTTGATCGAGACCAGCGTGGCCGTGGTTACGGTCAGAGTCGCCGATCCGCTCACACCCTCGTAGTTCGCTGTGATGGTGCTCGTTCCCGTGGTTAGCGCATTCGCCAGCCCGGAGTTGTCGATCAAGGCAACCGATGCTGCAGATGAACTCCAGGTTGCCAATGCCGTCAGGTCCTGCGTGCTGCTGTCGCTGAACACGCCGGTCGCGGTGAATTGCACATTGCCGTTGATGCCCACCACAGGCAGCGCCGGAGTCACAACGATCGAGGTCACCGTTGCGGGCGTTACCGTGAGCAGAGCCGTTGCGGAGTCCGAACCGTACGTGACCGTGATTGTGGTCTGGCCGGCGCCGATTCCTGTCGCCAGTCCGCTTGCATTCACGCCCGCCGCGGCGGGTGTCGACGAGCTCCATGTCAACCCTGCTGAAAGCGGCTGAATCGTGCCGTCGGTGTAGATTGCATTCACCGCATACTGCTGCGTGGTGCCTTTGGCGATGGAAGCTGTTGCAGGCGTCAGCACGATCGAATTGATCACCGCGGACGTTACGTACACCGTCGTCGTGGTGGCCAATCCGCCGGCGACCGCGGTAATTGTCACCGGGTTGCCATTGCTGTTCGCTACGCCCGTCACAATACCTGTGATGGGATCCACCGATGCAGTACTCGGATCGGAGGACGACCATGTCGCATTCGTAATGTCCTGCGTGGAGTTGTCGCTGTAGCTGCCCGTCAACGCTAGTTGATACTCTCCGCCGATTGGAATCGACTGACCATCCGGCGAAATATCAATTGACAATAGGACTGCAGCAGTGACGGTAAGCGACGCCGATCCGGTAACCGAGCCGGAAGTGGCGACGATGTGAGCAGAGCCTGCCGCGACGCCTGTCGCGAGCCCTGTTGCATTGATTGTGGCCAGGTTAGTTGAGCTCGAACTCCAGGTCACGCTGTCTGTCATATCGGTCGAGCTGCCGTCGGAGAAGACTCCATTGGCGGTAAACGATTGAGACTGGCCGATGGCTACCGATGCGGAAGAGGGCGTCACCGTAATGGAATTCAGCACGATCGCGCTCACTGTGCCGGAAGCTGTGCCGCTGATCGATCCCAGCGTGGCGGTGATAGTCGACGAGCCGGGAGATACGCCGGCCGCCAAACCGCTCGCGCTGACGCTCACAAAGTTGATGGGGTTTGAAGTCCATGCCACCTGGGCAGTCACGTCCTGCGTGGTGCCGTCGCTGTATACGCCCTGGGCTGAAAGCTGCTTCGTTTGCCCTGAGGCAACCGAGAAGGTCGAGGGATCACGCTAATCGAGGTGAGAGTCGGCGAGCCGCCGCCTCCGGTGCCCCCACCGCCTGTACCGCCACCACCACCACCTGTACCACCACCACCACCTGTACCACCACCACCACCTGTACCGCCGCCGCTTGCCGCGGCCACAACGAATGACATCGTGCCCTGGACCGTTCCCAGGCTGGCCGTCATCACCACAGGTCCCGCCTTAACGGCAGTCAACAGACCCGCAGGGCTGATCGTCGCAACCGTGCTGTCGGAACTCTGCCAGGTCACCTGCGAGGTCAACGGCTGGCTGCTGCTGTCAGAGTAGATACCGTCGGCGGTCAACTGCTCGGTCGTCCCCGCGTCCGGCGTTGTCGAAGGGCCGGTCACCGCGATGGAGGTCAGTGTCGCTGAACCGACCGTGACCGCCATGGTTCCCGAGATGCCTTTCATGGTTGCCGTGATGGTCACCGCTCCCGCCTTCACGGCGGTCACGAGGCCATTGGGGTCCACTGTCACAAGCGACGCATCGGAGGCATTCCAGGTTACCTGGGAGCTAAGCGTTGCGTGCGTCCCGTCGCTGTAGGCTCCAATCGCCGACAACTGCAGCGTAGAACCAGCCGCGACAGAACTCGCCGGGTCGGTCACGCTAATGGAAGAGAGGGTTGGGGTTGAATTGTTCGAAGAAGACGACTGCGAACTGCCGCCACCACACCCCGTCAAAGTGAGGCAAAATACCAATGCCGAACCAACAAAACCTGCAAGATTTTTCATATGCACGCGCTTTCCTCAAAAGTCTCGAGAAGCCTTTTTGAAATTCCGGGACCCGAAGATAGCGAAAAAGGGGAGCTTGCGGCGCATCCAGATACAGGAAAGCAACCTTGCGATCGCGAGCAGCTACTTCTAGAGACTCCATCCAATTTGAGCTACAGCGGAGTTTGGCTCAATCCCACGATGGAGGGTGCCTGTACCATTTTGGTGTAAGTGCTTCTTTGGGAAGCAGTTTGGGAACCGTAGCAGTTACGAAAGTACGAAGCACTATTGGACACGGTATGTCCATTGGCCTGCGCTCCAGGGCGATTCAACAGGGATACTTGTGGGAGCACGAAAACGGTCGCATCCACACGCGGTTCGCGACGGTGAATTCGCTGCGGCTCGGCTTTTAAGCTGTGAAGTTTATCCGCGCACACAGAAAAGGCGCAGCCTCAGCCGCGCCGCTCTCTATCGAAAATAGCGATCTCTCTCAACTGAAGCCGCGCCGTAGAAACGGACGACTCCGATCGGGCATTACGCAATCAGTGGCCATTCCCCTCGTTGCCATTGCCGTTGCCATTCCCGCTGCCGTTGCCGTTTTGGTTTCCGTCGCCATTGCCGTTCCCGTTGCCGTTTCCATTCCCGGTGCCATTGCCCGGGCCATGGGAGTGACCGCTACCGCCGCCACTTCCACCGCCGCCACTTCCACCACCGCTACTTCCGCCACCGCCGCCACTTCCGCCGTAACCACCTTCGCCGCCGTCGCCTCCACCGCCATCACCTTGGCCACCGCCGCCATTTCCGGCCTGACCACCGCCGGAGTTGCCACCGTTGCCAGCACCCTGTCCGCCGCCGCCGCCATTTCCGTTGCCGCTTCCGGCGTTACCACCGTTGCCAGCGTTACCACCGTCGCCGGCCTGACCACCATTCCCAGCCTGATTACCGCCCCCCGACCCGGCATCTCCACCGCCCCCACCGCCGCCTTGCCCACTGGTGCTGCTGCCGGCGCTGCCACCGCCGCCGCCCGATGAGCCTTGGGGATCGGATTGGGCCAGGGCAATCGAGAGTCGTTGCGAGGCGTGCGCGAACGCCTTGTTCATGCTGCTGGCCGCCACTGCCATGCCTGACGTGACACCCAGGGCGATCAACGCAAAAAGCAGGATAAACTCGACAAGATCGCCGCCCGCGTCAGACGCGAGGATCTCCCTGAGGCGGGATACCTGTCTGAGAATTGGCGGCTTCATGTGAGTCTTCTCCGCGTTCAGCCTCATTCAATTCCGGATCAGATCGCGGAAGAACGGGTCGAGCCCTATGGTTTTTTGGAAGAGCAACCCCGCACGCCCCGCATGCCAGGTTGAGAAAAAGCGATGAGACGAGAATCGGCTCACCCGGTAAGAACCGCAATATGCCTTTGGTGTCGCTTCTGATAAACTTTTGCGTCCTAAATGAAGTCGACAGTAATCAAAACGAAGATTACCTTGACAGGCTTTCCATCCTAATCTTCAGGCGGTCACGAGCGATACATGAACTTAGACGCGGACCGTGCGCTTTCGCCCCCGGGCACAGTCACTGCACTATCCTGAATTCTCTGCGTCTTCGACGGTCGAAACGACCCTGCCCGGCCTGACGATCCCATACTTCAAGTCCAGGAACTCCTGCAGGTCTTCCGGCAGCACGGCCGCGAGTTCCTGCCATGTCAGCACCTTCAGCCGCACCCGCATCTCCGCCGGCTTCACCGCCGCCATCACCTGGAACCACGCTTCGCGCAGGTCTGGCCGCCGCGCGTCATGGATGACGCAAAAGTTGCATCCTTGCGCCCACGCCGCCAGCACATTGCGGATCAGTTGATAACTCGCATAGCCCGCCTCGACCTTTTCGGCGGCGAGCAGACGTCCAACCGGCAGCGGCGGTCCAGACGCATGGGCGCTGCCCGTCTCTGTCAGGTCGATAAGGCTCTCCCCCTCCTGCGAATAGTCCTCGGGAAACTCTACCGCTTCTCTGCGCCGCCCCACGGGCAGCGTCGCGCACGGCAATAGCCCAGGGTCAAACACCTCGTCGAAATCGCGATAGCTCTCCGCCACCGCCGTCTTGCACGTCTGAAAGTCCGATTCGGTCAGTTTCGCTTCCACCAAGAGCCCGCCCAGCCGCATATCGACTTCTGTGCGGTCAAATCGCCCGTTCCGAAGCGGCACCCGCGCTCTCCACCCGAATACAGGCGCGTCGCCCATCACGCCTAGCATCGCCTGCACGGCCGCGGACTCCACCACACCCGGCGTGCAGAACACATTCATCAGCAGCGCATCCGAGCTCATCGACGAGTCCAGTTCCCGCCAGCGCCGCCCCGGCTCCAGCACTGACCGAGGCAGAGAACGAGCCCCCTGCGTATGCACCTTGTCGAAGCGCCTCATCCATAGAGGCCGAGCCGCAATAGCCGCATACGCGCGGTCGAAGAAATTCCCATGCCGCACGCTACCCGATGGAATTCCAACCAGCACGTTTCTTTTCGTAGGGTGTTCCGGGGTCCCCACAGACAGGTCTTCGTCTGTGGGGTGCTCAGGCGGGGTCCCCACAGACAGGTCTTCGTCTGTGGGGTGCTCAGGCGCATAGACGATCACCGGCGGATTGCCGTAGCTCTCCACATGCGCCCGCCCTCTCGCATAGCGCCGGTTGCGCAGCCCTAATTCAATCCGAAGCTGGCTGGCATAGGGATAGTCCGCACTCGCCATTTCAGCCCAGATTACTCTGCCGCCCCCTCCACTGGAAGGTTGAGCCCCACCTCGCCCGGCAATGCGAAAATAAAATCCGTGAAGATCCTTCTCCGACGCACACTCGGCGCCGCCGCGGCAGTCCTCCTGGCATTGATCGCAGTTCTCCCCATGCAGATGTTCGCAAACTCAAGCACCCCGACCGATGAGATGGCAGGCGCAGTTCTCTATCGCGACAAGGGATGCGCCCACTGCCATGGCGCCTCCCTCGAAGGCACCAAAAAAGCTCCCCCGCTGGTGGATATTCACAAGGACAAGGTTTGGACTCCGGCCAAGATGACCGAGCAGATTCTTAACGGCGGACAGAAGATGCCGCCTTTCGCCGATTCGCTCACCGACCAGGAGGTGACACAGATCGTCGCCTATCTGCGCGCCAAACATCCACCCGTTCCGCCGCCACCCTCATCAGCCACTCAATAGAGCCGTTCCACAAAGATGCCATAATGCACGATGCCGGAATGGCCCCGTGCACTGTGAAAACCGCTCTAGACCTTGGATAGCGGCCACGGATACCGCGACTGTGGCGCATAGGCCAGCGGCCATTCCACGCCGGTCAACTGCTCCGAGGCTTTCCATAACCGTGCAGCCACGTTCAGGTCCAGCGCCTTTTTACTCGCCAGCGCCACTCCCAGCGGCCCCATCAGTTCCAGCGCGCCCATGGGGCCGTAGTACTCTCCCGGCCGCGCCTTCTGCGCCGTCGCCGCGTACAGGATCGGCAGAGACCCGGCCGCGGCTGAGTGGCTGAGCCAGCCGCCAAAAACCCGGTGAAATCTGTAGATCGCGCTCTTGGTGCCGGCCCCGTTGGCGAACATCCCGGTGCGCGCATAGCCCGGATGCGCAGCCATGCTCAACAAGCCCCAGGAGCCGGTGTCGCTCCTCCGTTGCAATTCCAGCGCAAAGATCAGCGTGGCCAGTTTCGACTGGCTATAGGCCTTCAGGGGTGTGTAGCTGTGCTCAAGCTGCAGATCGTCCAGATGGATTGTTCCCATGCGATGCGTAAGTCCACTCACCTGCACCACGCGTGGGTCCATGCCCCGTCGCAATAACGGCATCAGTCGCGCCGTCAGCACAAAGTGGCTCAGGTAGTTGGTTCCGAATTGCATCTCGAAGCCGTCCACCGTTACGCGGCGCCAGGGCAGCGCCATCACTGCCGCGTTGTTAATCAGGATGTCCACCGGGCGATCCATGTTCGTGAGCCGGCCGGCGAAGTCTTCCACCGAGGCAAGGCTCGCCAGGTCGAGCTTCTCAAAGCGCGCCAGTGAACCTGGTGCCAGGGGTCGAATGGCTCCCAGCGCATCGTGCGCGTTCGTTTCGTTCCGGCAGGCGAGGATCACGTCCGCGCCGGCTCGTGCAAGGGCCTTGGCGGTCTCAAATCCGACCCCGCTGGATGCGCCTGTGACAACGGCGAGCTTGCCTCCCAGCGAGGGTATGTCTGCGGCGGTCCAGGTGTGTAGGGAAGTTGGGGAATGCGTTCTGCGGTTTATTGCACTTTCTCCTTACTGTCTTCTGTATATCTAATGTATGAATGTTTTCGCATTCATTTAGAAACCAGAAAAATTTAGCCCGTAAGCCCTTTCAAAATCAGAATGAAGCCCATTTCCCGGCATTCGGCCTCCTGCTCAGGATGCGCCAGAATGAATTCGATCGTGGCCTCCGCCTGTGCCCTCAGCTGCAAAACCAGAAACTCCAGCGGCGCGTCGTGCAACCCGCCACCTGTCACCGCATCCCGGGTTGCCCCCAGTGTCTCCAGGACCATCGCTCCCGGCCGTTCATTTTCCTTCAGCAGCTTGCCCGATGCCCGTATCTGCCTGATCACGGTCAGCCGCTCGGGCTGGCTGATCCCCAGGTTCACAAATTTGTCCCAGATAAAACGGAGCCGGGCTTGCGCATTGGCCTGAGCCGGCAAATCAATCAGCAGGCGGTCAAACTCCCGCCGCATCTCCGCGTACAGCTCGTTGATCAGCTCAGCCTTGGTCGTGAAGTAGGTGAACAGCGAACCCTCCGCCACTCCAGCCGCTTCCGAAATCGCCGAAGTTGGGGTGTTCCCCACCCCGCGTTCCGCAAACACGCGCAGAGCCGCTTCGAGAATTGCCTTCCGCTTTCCATCACTTCGGGGCCGAGCCACCCGGCAAGCTCCAGTCCGAGTTCCTGATAATTGAGCGCGTACTCAGTCATTAATAAGATACCCCAGCCCTCCCCTCTGCACAAGCAAAATCTGATCTCATCTCGGGCCAAATTTGCCTCCTCGAACACGTCTTCCCCCAGCCGAAACTGAATTCCTTCAAAGCCTCTGAATGAAGGTTTGATTGCGGCCCAGGCGCTTTGCCTCGTAGAGCGCATTGTCCGTTATATCGACGAGCACGTCCGCCGCCACGCCCGCCTTCGCATCCACCACTCCAATGCCAATGCTCACCGTCAGCCGTCCTTCAAGAGGTGAAGCGCAATTCTCGAGGTTCAATGCACGCACCGCCGCATGGATTCGGTCCGCGACGGTAGCGGCTCCATTGGCGCCCGTATCCGGCAAAAGAAGCAGAAACTCATCTCCACCGTAGCGAGCCAGCAGATCATATGGACGACCGGCCTGATGGTCGAGTAGCTGGGCGACCGTGATGATGCACTCGTCGCCATAGGGATGACCATGCAGGTCATTCACGCCTTTGAAAAAATCAATATCGATGATCAAAAGAGCAATTGAATGCTTCTTGCGCACCCCGGTTCGCCATGTCTCATCGAGAGCAACATCAAACCGGCGCCGGTTGGGGATCGAGGTCAACGGATCCAGTTGCGACAACTCCTTGAGGGCCTCGTTGGCGCTCTTCAGATCGTGCTCGCGTTCCAGCAGTTGCGTCTGCCCGCTGAGGTAATTCAGCTGCAGCACTCCGCTTTGCAACCCCTGAATGACCAGAAGCACGAAGATCGCCGAGAGCCCAAAAACAAGGTGCTGACTTGTCACTGACGCAGCCAGGGCGAAGATCCCCGTTGTAATTAGCATCGGGCAAAGGGTCCCCACAAGCAGCCGGCTCCCTCGAAAGGCCTTGCGCGAGCGCGCTTGGGGCTCGTCGATGGGCATGGTCAGGGTCCGCCACCCCGTCACGATGAAGGGAATACTCCATAGCAGATCGGCCATGCTTCCGGCACGCAGATGCCAGTGCAATGTGGCGTAATCCATTCCGAGTTCAACGGGCAGATAGATCCAAAGAAAAATGCAGATCGTGCGCAAGCTTCGTCGCTCTTCCAACGTCTCCCACACAAAGAGCCGCATTGCGGCCATCAGGGCCAGCAGCACGCAAACCACCGCGTAGATCCGCCCCATCACGGTAGCCGCACCTTCGGCGGATCGAGACATGCCGTAGAGGCAGTAATAGGTGAGAACGAATGCCAGGCCAATCTGCAGCCATTTCAAATAGAAGATGGTTTGAATGGACTCGGTTTCGCGCGTTGTGGAGAAGGCCATCAGCAACGGGAATGCGGCGATCACGTAGATAAAGTCGGATCGGTCGACGCCGAGATTGCTGGCCGATGACGACGCCCCGATGAAGGTCTCAACGGCGTGGGCCAATGCCCAAAGGAAGATCCCCGTGGCCGCCCACAGCCAGGTTGCGCGCTCCCGTGGGGCAAGCTGCCGGGCACGCCAAAGTGCGCACAACGTGGCCAGTGCAGCGACGCCTGCCGTGCACAGTCTGGAAGCAGTGACGGGATGCGCTCGCAGGACTACCAGTAGAACTGCGTGCAGTCCCAGCACTGCCCATAACGCAAAGGCCAGCGCCTTTCGAAATGAAAGTCCTGCCTGCGGATGCAGCCTGACCGTTGCGTCTGTCATCAACAATCTGGGCCCCAGCCCCAGAAGCCGCAAACAACGCAACTCCGGAGACACTCCAGCATCGCACAGTTCGCTCGGATGAGCCGCACTCTCGGCGCACAATCGTCGTACGCGCTCGTTTCGCGCCGCATGCCAGCGATTGAACCGTTTCTCAGCGGAAGGCGTGGCTCGCTTGCTAACGCCGCTCTACGGTGACGCTGGCTTCGGGCCTGCCCGGCATGAAATTAAATCGCAATCTCCACACGCTGGGTTGGGGACGCCCACCGCGGATTGGCGGAGTGAACTTCCACTCCCGCGCAGCGCGCATTGCGGTTCGCGCAAAATAATTTCCCGGTCCCTGCGACACATAAGCGGCATTTGAAACCTTGCCGTTTTGATCCACAAAGACTTGAACAACGGCCTCCCGCGGCCCCCGCATGCTCTGCCGCGCGCCCTCCGGCACCGTCGGCAACACTCGGTTCGCAACGCCGCCCTCCGCACTCGCCCGAGTCGCCGCATGGGACTCCGGTGCTTTGGGTTCTGGCGCTGCCTGGCCGGTCTCCGGCGCACTCCGAGCCTCGCTCCGCGAAGACCCTGTCGACGGCTGCTGCGGCGCGGACCGGCCGGTCGCCGGCGCACTTTCACTCTTGGTCGAACCCTGGGTTCGCGTCTCGGTTGCCGCCCCCTGCGACTGAGCCTCAGGCAAAGCTCCCAGTTGCTTCCCTGAAGCATCCTGGCCTGTCGCGGGCGCATTCTCGCTCCCGCCCGGCGCAGCCCCTTGCGATTCCGACGGTGTTGGAGCTTCGCCCGTTGGCAGCTTGCTTGCGGTGCCGCTCGGCGAATTCGCGGGCGATTGCGGCTGAGGCGCGGACTGACTTGCCGCGGGCGCATTCTGAGGCCAGAGCGGCCACGGAATCTTCCCGGTTCTTACCAGGAAAACTGCGGCCACCGCCAGCAGGACCAGGACGCCAATT
>OBLU010000897.1_pt1 | contig 27590 bp, 26 predicted proteins | sample 1518681 | NCBI WGS metagenome assembly OBLU01 (sample SAMEA3539304, study PRJEB22396) | soil metagenome | biome: tundra; feature: field; material: soil | place: USA | collected 2010-05 | depth 0.15 m
AATGAAGATATGGCTCGTGGTTGGGAAAGTAAATCCGTGGAGGAGCAGATGGCAAGTAGCCAGCAAGCGCAGGTGCATTCCGATGCCCGCTTTGGGAAAGAAGAAGTCCGGCGGGTAGCAGAAACCCAGCGTACTCATCGGGAACGCCAAAAACAGGCCCTGAACCTGCAAAAAGAGAATATTCTTTCGCAGCGAACATCGAACCCCGCACGAAGAGCCGCTCTGGAGGCCGCTTTGAACCAGATTGAGGCTCAAATCGCCGAACTAGGATGAATTCAACCCCGCATAACGCGGGTTTTTTTGTATCCGCTGCGACCTAAACGGCGGTAAGTTTCTAGCTTTCGCGATGAAATAGCAAGGAATTCGCCTGTTGAACCGGCGTCATCACGACGCGGGCGATGTTGACGTGCGCCGGTCGACCGGCAGCCCAGACGATGACCTCTGCCACATCTTCAGGGGTTAGCGGCTTGACTCCCTTGTAGACCTTGGCAGCGCGCTCCGTGTCCCCGTGAAAACGCACCAGGCTGAAGTCGGTTTCGACCATGCCGGGATCGACACTGGTGACACGCACAGGGGTTCCGAGCACGTCCTGACGCAGGCCATCGTTGATGGAGCGCTCGGCCGCCTTGGTGGCGCAATAGACAGCGCCGTTGGGATAGGTGAGTTCTCCTGCGGTCGAGCCGAGATTGATTACGTGTCCGCGACCACGCACCACCATGCCGGGAACCACCGCGCGCGTGACGTAGAGCAGGCCCTTGACGTTGGTGTCAATCATCTCTTCCCAGTCCTCGATCTTGCCCATGTAAAGCTTGTCAAGACCTCGGCTCAAGCCGGCGTTGTTGACGAGGATATCGATTTCCGCCCATGCCTCGGGGAGTGAGTCGATCGCATTTTGTACGGCGCGGTAGTCACGTACGTCGAGGTCGATGGAGTGAACGCCAGCGGCGCCCCGCTGGTTGGCGGCAGAGGCTACTTCGGCAAGTTTGCCGGCGCGGCGGGCAGCGAGCAGGAGTCGCGCCCCCTCGTCCGCGAAGGCAAGGGCTGTGGCGGCGCCGATGCCCGCACTGGCCCCGGTGATGAAGACGGTTTTACCCTTCAAGCTCATGGTTCTATCCTAACCAACCGCAGCTGGGCGCCCAAGTGAGCACGAAGCAGCGTTCACTTCGCAGTACCTCGTTGCTGGGCCATGCGGTATTGACCGACCGCCCAATCCTCACCGCCCAGGCCAGAAGCGATGATCTCGTCAAAGATTTTGGCGAGATCGTCTGCCAGACTTAGGTGAACGTTTTTGCTGGCCGCGGCCTCGCGCAAGAGTCTCAGGTCTTTCGCTCCCAACTCGATGGTGGCACCTTTGAGCTCCGGCGGGTGCAGCATAACTTTTCCGTAGGCGGCATAGAAGGGCGACTGGAACAACGCATTGTTGATGGTCTCGAGAAAGACTTCGGGTTCGATGCCTTGCCCTTCAGCGTAGACAAACGCTTCGCCCAGCGAATGAATCATCGCACTGATGAGAAAGTTTCCACCCAGCTTCAAAGCGTGCGCCATGCGAGGTTCCTTGCCCACGACGGAGATGCCGCGCGACAGGGGCTCGAGCAGCGGACGAGCTTTGGCGACCGCTTGATCGGCGCCCGCGACCACGATCCACAACTTGCCTTCCTCAGCCACGTTGGGACGGCCAAACACCGGTGCAGCCACGAAGAGTTGGCCGCGGCGTTCGTGTTCCTTGGTGAGTTTCTCCGACAAAGCCGTGCTGATAGTGTTGAGCGAAATATGAAGCGCACCGGGAGCGAGCGTTTCGAGGACACCGCTTGATCCGAACAGAACTTCTTCGGTAGCGGCGTCGTCGAAGAGCATGGTCATGACCGCTTCTTGATTACGAGCAGCATCAGCGGGAGTTGCGGCGACGTGCGCCCCCGCTGCGGTCAGAGCCTCGGAGCGCGCGGGGTTGCGATTCCATACTGTGACTTGATGCCCGGCAGACAACAAATGTCTGGCCATGGGATGACCCATTTTCCCCAATCCAAGAAAGCCGATCTTCATGGTATGACTCCTGAAAGAATTTCGAATGACAAGTTAAGCGAACAGGGAATGCTCAAACTGGCGATGGATGCGAGTTCGTTCTTCATTCTTGGTAAAGTGGTCCGGCTTTCGGGATATTCCGGCTGCACTGATTAAACTGAATGTTCGATGCTGCGACTTGTGAAAGCGACGCGCTATGTCCTGCCTCTGCGCGAGGGGGGATCACTACCTGCCATTGTGGAGGCGGACGACCTCGGTCTATACGTCGTTAAATTTCGCGGGGCCGGACAGGGGATCCTCGCGCTGATCGCGGAGTTAATTGCGGGTGAGATAGGCCGGGCGCTGGGTTTACGCGTGCCGGAAATTGTGTTCGTCGAAATCGACCCAATCCTGGGCCGCAACGAGCCGGACTACGAGATCCGCCAGCTCCTCAAGGTCAGCCCCGGGCTCAATCTGGCGCTCGATTATCTCCCTGGTTCAACCATGTTCGACCCAGCCGCTCGCGATAAGGCTCCGGCAGACGAGGCGTCTATGCTGGTGTGGTTTGACGCCTTCACCCAAAATGTCGATCGGACTCCGCGCAACGCCAACCTGCTGGTATGGCATGGCAAGCTCTATCCAATTGATCACGGGGCCGCCCTGTTCTTTCATCACGACTGGAAGAACATGGAGAGCAAGATTCAGTCGGCGTTCCCGCAGATCGATCAACACATTTTGTTGCCGTGGGCCACCGAAATCGATCGGGCCGCACAATTGGCATATAACAAGCTGACGAGAGACGTGCTGGAGAAAATCATCAGGATGGTCCCAGTCTCCTGGCTTGAGGCTATCCCCGACGGATTGAGCCCAGATGAACGCCGCGCCGGCTATATCGATTTCTTTCAGCGGCGTCTTGCCGCCGCATCGATCTTCGAACAGGAGGCGATCAATGCCCACGCCCGCCGCGTTTGATTATGCCTTGCTGCGCGTTGTGCCGCGCGTGGAGCGGCAGGAATTCATCAACGCGGGTGTCGTGGTCTTATGCCTCGAAAAGCGCTATCTCGATGCGCGCATTCATCTGGATTTGGAGCGGCTGAAAGCACTGTGGCCAGATATCGACGCCGACTTGGTTCGCGAGCATCTCGAAGCCGTGCCTCGCATCTGCGCGGGCGATCCGGGAGGCGGCCCGATTGCGCAGCTTTCACAACGCGAACGCTTTCATTGGCTCATTGCGCCACGCAGCACCATCATCCAGCCATCGCCCGTGCATACCGGATTGTGCGATAGCACAGATGGCATGCTCGACCGGCTGGTAAAGCAGTTCTTGTAAATCAGGATGTGGAAGCAGCCATTTTGCCAAGCCTGTCAGTTTACTGCGGCGTCACGAGCTGATGGGCAATAGAGAACAGGGCCAGTTCGAGGCGCGTGGAGACGCCGGTCTTATCGAAGATATTCGATAGATGACGCTTGACGGTCTCCTCGCTTAAGCCAAATTGCTTGGCAATGTCGCGGTTACTGCAACCCTCGACGATCGATCCGACCACTTCTAGTTCGCGAGGAGTAAGGCCGTAGGTTTTCCGCTGCGGCACAACGGCTTGTTGCGTCAGGTCGCGCAGTGCGGAGACCAGGTTGACCACACGCTTGCCGCCGATCCAATAGTCGCCGTTGGAGACGGTTTTTATGGCAGTCTGAAGATGGCCGGCCAAGGCGTCTTTAAGCACGATGCCGCGCGCGCCAATCTGCAATGCCTCAATGATTTGTTGCGTGGTGATGGTCGAGGTAAGCAACAAAATCTTGACCGTGGGCGTGCCATTCATGATGGCGCGCATAGCCTCGAGTCCGGGGAGGCGAGGCATCTGAACGTCGAGCAAAAGGATATCGGGTTCCAGGTCCAGAGTCTGGGTGATAGCCTCATCGCCGTCGGCGGCTTCGCCTACTACCTCAAAGCCGGGAGTTTCCGTGAGCATGTTACGAACGCCGATACGAACCACGGGATGGTCATCAGCCAGGATAATGCGGATTGGTCTTTCCACAGATTGGTCATCCTCCGAATGCGACACGGTATCTCTCGTGGTTTCAGGTCGCCCCATGTGCGCTTTAAACCTCACACCGTCCGACACTTAAGTTCAATACTACCTACGACGGAAATTCAGCCTTCAGCATACTCTCCAGGTTTCGCGCGGCGGAATGCAATTGATCGAGGATTACTTTGCCGTTATCTAGATGATTACTCTCGACCTCGAGCCGAGCGCCCAGGTGTGCTGCCTGGAGAGCCCCAGCCATTCCGCAACCGCCCTTGATGGAGTGCCCTATACGCCGAATCTCCTCAACGTCTTCCTTGCCCAAAGCTGTGCGAAGCGCGATGATCCTTCGATCAAGATCGGACACGATCGCCGAGTAAATCTCACGCACAGCCGCTTCATTCATCATGCCACGTAATTGTGCGAGAATCTCGGGCTTGACCACTGGCCGTTCAACGTCCTCCTCAACGGCAGGCACCGGGGACGATTTCTCGAGAAGCGCTTGCAGGGAGTCGGGATTGAAGGGCTTCATCAGGAAACCGTCCACAACCTCGACCAGTTCGGAAGGGGGTTCACCGGCACTAATGGCGAAAATGCTGGCTGGGCTATGGGCGCGCAGTTCCTTGACCAGAGGGGGGCCGCTCAGCCCCGGCATTTGTGTGTCCATCAGGATGAGTTCGGGGGTGCATGACTCTTTTCCCAGGATGTTCACGGCGTCAGTGCCGTCTGTGGCTGTGTGGACCGTATAGCCGGTCATGGTGAGGACTGTTGCCATGACCTCGCGACTCACCATGTCATCGTCAATGATGAGAATCGTGGGCAGATCGTGTTTTGCTCCAATGCCGAGCATGGGCCACCCTTTCGTTCGGGGTTCACGCTGACTCTCGATCACTACTTGATTCGATTGCATTTTAATTACCAATTACCAGAACCTGAAAGCTGCTATCGACCGGATTTAATCGTAATGTGCCGATGCCGTTAACGGGCGGATGATCCAATTTTGCACCATACAGTGCAGTTACAAGGTATACCTCGCCGGTGGAGGAATTGACTGCCAAGGTTCGCGCCTGCTGCCGAGTGGCCAGGTTTTGAACGACTGAGTAAGTGTCAGTGACATCCTGATGAATAACAGTGATGCTGCCATAACCGCCTCCGTTGGCAGTAAAAACAAGTCCTCGGGTGGCATCGTAGGCAATGGCTTCAGCACCGGGGCCTATGGTCAATGAGGTGATGGACTCTCCGGTCGCAGCGTTTAAAACCGTCATCTTCATGTTGCTGCAAGGGACAAACAGTCTCTGATGGTGGCCATCAACGGCCACACTGCGCGGGTTGCGGCATTCCTGCGGAAGCCGCAAGAGCTGCGGTTGAAACTCCGGGGGGCTTTCGGATTGCCGGGCGGCGTCACTCGTTTGCCATGCGCGTGCCTGGACGGCAATAGCCTGTACGTCAAGTCGCGCAACCTGGTTGTGGTCTGGGATGGCGACATACACGTAACCGTCTCCGTCGGCTTCGGCTAAGCCCAGCGTGCCTCGAAGAGACAAGTTCTCGAGGGGCTTGCGGGTCCCAGCATCGATGACCGTGATGGTTGAATTCGTCTCAGGAGGCGGGACGTCCTCGCGTCGGGGTCGACGTCGGTCCGGCGGAGGATTCCGTGGGCTGGTCGAGGCCGCAGGATTGGCTTCATTCTCGAGATGCCCTCCGGCACAAATGGCCAGGAGCAACCCGCTTTGTGGTTCGAGGACAAGGCCGCGGGGGCGCGGGCCAGTCTGAATGCTTGCGACCAGCTTGAACGTGCGGCGGTCGAAGACCCGCACTTTATCCGCCGGGCCGTCGGTCGCGTAACCAAACTCACCTGCATCGTCGAGCACTACGTCATGAGCCTCGATGAATCCGCCTATCGTCCCAGCCAAGTTGCCGGTGGCGACATCAACAACCTGCACGGTCGGCCCGTGGGCGATAAAGAGCTGTCCTGCCGACGGATCCATGGTCAGCGCATCCCAGTTGCCCACTCCGCCGATGACCCATGTCTTGGTGATGGAGAAGGGGCGACCGCCGAGGGCGTCTGCGGCAGGAATAGGGGCCTGTTGAGCGACCAGGGCGGCGGAGACGAACAGCGAGAGAGCCAGGTATCGAGTCACCATGAGACCGCTCCTTGCTGAATTGGACGTCTTATAACCCTCTGACGGTCGCCGCCGCATGAACTTCGAACGACCAACCATAAACCGCCGGAGCCAGTTTCAGTTCAAATCGACGTCGGGAGCTCCGATAAAGACGAAAGCCGCTCTCGGATCGAAACCCGTCCAGTAAATTTGCTTTCGGCTCGTGCGCTACTCGTTTGCCGCCACTTCGTGAAGCCAACCAGGCGCTTTCAGCAATTCGCGGGGACGGGAACCATCGGCGGGTCCAACCAGTCCATCGCGTTCCATGAGATCGATCAGGTGCGCGGCGCGGCCGTAGCCGATACGCAGGCGGCGCTGCAACAGTGAGGTTGAAGCCTTCCCGAACTCGAAGACCAGGCGTACCGCGTCGTCGAACATGGGATCGTTTTCTTCGGGATCGCTGTTCGAGCCTTCGACGCCTGGCCGTTCATCCCTCGGAGACTCGAGGAAGCCTTCAACGTATTCGGCCTGACCCTGATCTTTCCAGAATGCAACCACGGCGGCGGTTTCTTTCTCGCTCACATAAGGCGCGTGGAGTCGCATGAGCCGGCTGGTGCCCGGCGGCAGGAAAAGCATGTCGCCACGACCCAGGAGAGCCTCGGCTCCGTTGGTATCGAGAATCGTACGCGAATCTACTTTGGTCGCCAGCCGGAAGCTGATGCGGGTGGGCACATTGGCCTTGATAAGCCCGGTGATGACGTCCACACTGGGCCGCTGCGTGGCGAGCACAAGATGAATGCCGACAGCGCGCGCCATCTGTGCCAGGCGCGTGATCGACTCTTCAACGTTGGCCCGGTCGAGCATCATCAGGTCGGCCAACTCGTCGATGATGATGACGATGTAGGGAAGAGGCTCCTCTTCCTGGCCGTCATCGAAGAGCGACGGCATGGTGCCCTCGAACAGCTTGTTGTACTGGTCTATATTGCGCACGCTGCGGCTGGCCAACAGCTTGAGACGGCGTTCCATTTCGCGGACCGCATTGCGCAAGGCGTTGGCAGCCAATTTTGGTTCGGTAATGATGGGCGTAAAAAGATGCGGCACGCCTTCATACATACCTAGTTCCACGCGCTTGGGATCGACCAGGATCAGCCGGACCTGCGAGGGCGTGGTCCGGAACAGCAAGCTCATGATCATGGCGTTGATGGCTACCGATTTACCGGAGCCTGTAGAACCGGCGATGAGGACGTGGGGCATGGAGGCGAGGTCGGCGGTCACGATCCGGCCGTTAATGTCCTTGCCCATGGCCAGCGTCAGTCGCGCTTTGGACTTCGCGAAGGTTTCCGACTCCAGGACATCGCGCAGGTGGATCGTCTCACGCTCGTGGTTTGGCACCTGGATGCCGACCGTGCTCTTGCCGGCCATGCGTTCAATAAGGATGCTCTCGGCGCGCATGGCGAGGCAGAGGTCATCGGCCAGTCCCGTCACGCGGCTGTACTTGACGCCTGCTTCAGGCTTGAACTCATACGTGGTGACCATGGGGCCAGGGTTGATCTGCACCACTTGGCCGCGCACGTCGAATTCGCCGCATTTTTCAACCAGGACCTTGGCTTCTTCGCGCAACACATCTTCGCGGACGGTTTGGGGACCGCCACCGGCATTGAGCAGGGTGCTCGGGGGTAACTTAAACCCGCTCACATGCTTGGGGGGAACAGTCGTGGTGCGTACGTCGGCATCCGCCCGCTCGTGAATGGCGATCTCGCCGGTCGGCTCAGGACGGGGGGCAGGGGCGGCGGGCGGCTCGGGCCGCGTAGCAACCGGTCGCACTTCTGATCGTGGGGCTGGAGCTGCGTCGGGACGGGGCTCAATGGGCGTGGGCCGAGCAGACTGCGAAGGGGCTGGGGCCACCGGAATGGATTGCGCCGGAAACGGAACTGGCTTGGTCGGCGCGACAGGCGCCTCGGCATTGCGATCCCAGATACTGCTTCGACGCGCGGCCGTGATGGGGACCGGCTCTTCGGCTGGGACAGCGACGCGTTGAAAGGCGGGAATTTCGTCGACTGGATCGGGTTCCGGTTGATTCTTACGACGGCCAAACCATGCAGCCAGGCGGCTTGGAGGCCGCACAGATTGCTCCGTTTCGGCCTGCGGCATGGCACCCGAGTAAATGCGCTGCTGTGGCCCGGGGTTCGCCTGTTCGGCGCGCATTTCATTCTGTTCCGCGCGGAGTTCGGCACGTTCCTCGCGCCAGTTACGCCACCGGTCATACCAGGCCTGCACGTGGATGAAGCGATCCCCGAGGGATTCCTTGAGAGCCGACAGGCTCACTGCCGACGCGAAATAGATTCCTGCACCGGCAAGAACCGAAGACACTACCCACGCGCCCGGAATGTTCAGGTAGGCGACCAGCGAGCCGGCGACGAGACGGCCGAGCACGCCTTCCAACGGGAGGGCATGGAGCCAGCGCCAATGCCAGGGAAGCAACGCGAACAATGCCGGGACGAACAGAATCGCCATGATGGTTCCAACAGTCCGCAGGGCGACCGACCCACCGGGACGAGAACGCATCCAGCCCCAGGCGATCCCACCCATCCAAAGAGGAAGGAAGAAGGCGGTTAAGCCTATTGATTGCAATAGAAGGTCGCTTAAGAACGCGCCGAAAGGGCCAATCCAATTGCCGATGGCGGTGACACCAGGGTCCGTCGATGTGTTGAGCGACGGGTCGGAAGGATGGTAGGTCGCCAGGGCCAGAATGAGGAGCAGGGAGAGCAGAGCCAGCACCACTCCCAGAAACATGTTCAGGGGGCGGTTTCGGGTGGGCGAAAGGGCAATCTGAATGGGCTTGATCATGAGGGCGCCTCCGTCTCCCGGGCCGCCGCAAACCTGTTGCGATCGATCAGGGGCGGACGGAGAATCCCAGAGCAGCCTTTATTATCCCCGGCTGGAAGGCGAATTTCAGGCAAAACAGAGGAAGGGGAATCTCGCTATCCACCCCCATAAGGCACTGAGCCGGCGGAGGCATACCATAAATCCCTCAACTGACAGTACCTGGAGTTTCCCGTGTCCTGGTTTCGAGACTTGGAGGAGTGGGCGGCTATGTTTGGATTTTCGGGGCGTAAAAGGCCTGCTAACTACCGATGAGTTTCGATCCCCATAGCAGCAGGAACCCGCCCGCCAGGATGCGGTAGATGGCGAAGACGGTGAACCCGTGACGGCGTACCCACAGGAGAAACCATTCAACCACGCCGAACGCCACGATGAAGGACACCACAAAACCGATGGCCAGAACCATCCAGCGATCGCTCGTCATGGTGACATGCGCCGCGGCGGTGCCGGCAGCAAGGGCGGACTTGCTGGGATGGATTTCCTTCAGCAGGTCATAACCGGTGGCAGCGAGCATGGTGGGAATCGAGAGCAGAAAGCTGAACTCGAGGGCCGTGGGCCGGTCCATGCCCACCATCTGGCCTGCGGCAATGGTGGACATTGAACGCGACGTGCCAGGAAAGATAGCCGAGAGCGACTGGCAGAGTCCGATCCAGATGGCCTGTGGCAGGCTGATTTCTTCTACGTGAATGGTATTGGGCTCAAAGCGGGAAGCCCACGCATCGATCGCCCACATCACAATTCCGCCAATGAGCAAAGCCAACGCGATGACGGTCAGGCTACCGAGGTTTTTGTCGCTCCACTTCTTGAGAAGTAGCGCGGGAACCGATGTGCATATGAAAGCGAGAAAAGTCAGGGAAAGAGGATGCGTGAAGATATTGCGATCGTGCCGTTCTCCCTGCGGAAAAGTACGAAAGAACTCCAAAATGCGTCCCAGATAAAGGAGCAGGAGTGCCAGGATCGCGCCCGCCTGAATAACGATGGTGTACATCTTCCAATAAGCATCATCGAGCGGAATCTTCATCAGCGCTTCGGTAATGCGCAGGTGCGCCGTTGAACTGACCGGCAAGAATTCGGTCAAGCCTTCTACAACGCCCAAAATTACGGACTGAATATAAACGTTCAAAAAGCCTCCGCACAGAAGTGGATCGGTCTGATGCCGAATGCGCCCGCGCTGGAGCTGTGCGAGGGCTCTATCGATGATATAGCCATTCGGCGGTCAAACTTTCGGATGCCGGTATATGCGGAACCAGCTTGTTCCCCTAATCGCGGTCAATGCCGTAAACGGGAATGCCCTCATCGATCTTGTAAACCAACGCCGCAGCCCGAGCGGCATAGTCTGTCTGAGGGAATTTGTCTTTCAATCGCGCTGCTAAGTCACGTGCATGACTTTTGGCGCCGTCGGCTTTTTTGTCGCTGCCGTCGGCACCGTACATATCGACGAGCACTGCCTGACGATACACGGCTTGATAGAGCGCTTGTGCCGTACGTGGGCCGTCGGAGAATTCTGAAGCAAACTTTTCGTAATACTCCGATTCCTTCTCAGGACACTTCGGCTGACCCTGCCAATCGCCGCAGAGCTTGTTGTCGATCAGCTCAAAAGCGGCCATGTCTGCTTGGTGCGTGTGAGGATAGGTCTTGAGGATTTTCTTCATCTCCTCTTCGTCCATCTGGTCGCGCATGTAAGCTTCTTTTTCTTTAGCTGACGGTCGAGAAGAAGCGTCTGCCTTTTGCAATTGCCAGAGAATGTCGGCGGCACGCCAGGCGGCTTCAGGAGCGAGTGTCGAGTTGGGAAACATCTCCGCCAGGCGGCGATAGAGCAGACGGGCGCTCTGGGCTGCATGAGCAGGACCACGTGGATCGTTGGCCAGCGCTTCCTGATTGGCCGCTTCACCCATCAGCACCAGGTCGCCGTTAGGCGTTGTTTCGATCACAACTCCCTTGGCCTGCATCCAGCCGGAGACCGGCGGTGGGGTCTCGTCGCGCCCGAAGATGGGAGCATCTTTGTCGCTGACTTCCTGGATGTCGGTGTTAGCGTAGACGCGGATCCACGGACCGCTCTTTTCTGCGACCACCATTTCACGGCCGATCTGTACCTTGTCGACTTTCTGTGAACCGGTATCGGGCGCGACGTAAAGCCAGGTCACGCGGAGCGCTGAAGCGCGTGGGCCGGCTACCGGCTTTTGCAACTGATCTTTCTTCTGCTTCTCCGCAGTCAACGACAAATGAACACACAGAAGCGCCACTATGCAGAAAAGGACTTTGATTCCGGAGAGTCGGGGGTTCTTCACTGAGAGCACCATATGTGAAACGACGCTATGCGTGGCCTTCGGTAAGCACTTCGGCGAGAAACGCAGGATCGACGTTGCCGCCACTGACCACCGCGACAGCCTTGCGATAAGGCGGCAGTTCGGCTGCATGGAAGATGAGCGCAGCAGCAGCGACGGCACCGCTGGGTTCAGGGACGAGTCGCGCGGTGGCTACGATGGCCCGCATGGCCGCGCATATCTCAGGTTCGGTGACGGTGATGATGCCATCGACGTATGCCTGAATGTGTGCGAAGTTGCGAACACCAACACTCTGCGTGCGCAATCCGTCGGCAATGGTGCGGCTGGTCAGTTCCGCGGCCCAGGTAACAATCTTGCCGGTGCGATAGCTCTCCGCAGTATCGGCAGCCAACTCGGGTTCTACCCCGAAGACCTTGGCGCCGGGGCGAAGCAGCTTGACCGCCGTGGCGGTGCCGCTTAGCAAGCCTCCACCTGAGACAGGGGCGAGTACCAGATCGACATCGTGCAGAGATTCGACGATTTCAAGTCCGCAGGTGGCCTGACCGGCGATGATCTGTTCATCGTCGTATGGAGGAACAACGACGTAGCCGTGTTCGCGCACCAGTTTCTCGGCCATTGCGAGGCGTTCGCTCGAAGCTACACCCACATCGACGACCTCCGCACCGAGCGCGATGGTGGCCGCGCGCTTGATGGCTGGAGCATTCGACGGCATGACGATGACGGCCTTGGCGCCCACTTCGCGAGCCGCGTAAGCCACGCCTTGTGCGTGATTGCCGCTCGAATAGGTGATGACGCCGCGTTTAATTTCGTCCGGCGTGAGTTGGAGAATTTTGTTAGCCGCACCGCGCAGCTTGAAGCTACCGATTGGCTGCAGGCTTTCGGCTTTGAGCCAGACTTCACCAGCGACGCCGGGAAACGGCGATTTAACCAGCGGCGTCTTCACGGTAACGGCAGCGATGCGCTTGGCCGCTTCCCGAATCGTTTCGATGGAAACCAGGGCTTCAGTCATTGTGGTCATGGCAGATATTTCTCCGGGACGGGTCCTGCGGTTGTGTCGGGTTCCCATAAGACGCTCAAGACACGCCAGCGCGTGCCGTCAAAGACAGCCTGCACGCTATTGATACCGACGACGGTGGCTTTGCCGTCGGGTGTGGGACGGATTTCGTAGGTGCTCCACAGGTGAGCGAAGTGGCCATAGGTCTCTGACTTCACTTTGATCTGCCGCTCGTACATGACAGTGCTGCCCCGTTTGGCCACAGCGTTAATCCAGTCATCCACGGTCAGGATGCGGGGAGCAAAGGAACCATCCGGAGACTTCGCGACGGGCGTGAGACGCGCCTCCGGTAGCAGAATCTGGCGCAGACAGGTTCGGTCTTTATCGCCGGGACCACTCACCGCATCATCGAGAGCTTTGGTCAGCTCCTCGAGTGTCGAGGAAGGAAGGCATGCGGCAGCGGCGGTGGGTTTCTTGTCATCCGACTGCGCACGCAGGGAAGGAGCCAGAACGATGGCGGCGAGAACGAAAACAGCAGCAATGCGGCTCATAGGGGGATTCTACAGAATCCCTCAGGCGCGTCAGGATTCGGATTGAACCCTGAAGGCCGTCACCCAGCGCGCGGGTTCATATCCGGTCTGCTCGGCAACCGGACGCAGAACCACCTTCATCGGCTGCTGAGGAAATTCTGCTGGGAGGTAACTGAATGCCGATGCGGCGATGGGAACGGCAAAGGCTTTATCCCTCTCGGCGCCCTCAGCCGTGTAGGTAGCGATGCGGAGTTCGTTGTCGGAATGAAGCTCATTGAAGTAATTTGGCTGATCGTAAGACGAGACCCCGAGCAGCCAGGGGCCGAAGTAGATTGCTTTACGATTCGGAACTGATTGAACGCGGTCGGCGCTTTCGACGCGAAGTTTCATCTTGTATTGGACTTCAATTTGGTCTCCCGTCGTGATTTCCGCGATGCGCAGGCCGTTAATAGATTTGCGGTTTCGGGTCAGCGTAACCGATTCCGCCCACGCAGGACGTCGCAGGGCGAGAGCTGTCCCGGCCGCAACTTGCATTACGGTGATGCGCACACGGCCGTCGGTGCCGAGCGACGATCGTGCTTCCAGGGTTCCTTCTGCTCCCGTAAAGCGGCCGTCGAGCGGCAGGTCGTATGCCAGTTCCATCGCCGAGCGCCTGAACACGGAGTTGTTCAAATCTGCGAAGGCGCGCAGGCCGTGGAGAGTGCAACACCACCATGCCCGCACCAGCACGGAGCCGGGAGTGCCGCCCTCATCGAGCACGGCGTGGCCGTAATCGCCGCTGGCGAACTGGTTCATTGCAAATTCGTTGAAGATCATCGACTCGGCGGTCTCGAGGTAGACTGACGAGCCGGTCGCTTTATAGAGGGCGAGGTTGAGGCGCAGCCAATCGCACTCTGCACACCCTTCAGTTCGCCTCTTTTTAGGGGACCACGCCTCGGGAACTCCGCCGGTGATGAGAATGTCTCCAGACTGGGTGATGTCTTTCCAGGCCGCGACGGCGCAATCGAGATGCGCACGGTCTCCGGTGGCCTCATAGAGCGCAAGGGTCCCGCGCACACTGCACAAATATCCGTGAACGTGATCGCCGGGGCGACGCTGCATACGCGCTGCGATGTTTGCACACAGATCGCGGTAGCGCATGTCCCTGGAAACTGCATAAAGGGCGGCCAAGCCTTCGGTTTGTTGCGTCCAGCAGATATAAGAAGTCGCGAAGTGCCCGGCGCCGAAAGCGTCCGCCATCTTTTGTGAGTTGAAAGCAGGGCCGATGCGCACGAGGAAGTCGCCAAGCTTGCGCGCGGAGTCGAGGACGGCTGGATCGGGACGTAGCGCGTAGTACTCCATCAACCCGACGAGGAGGCGCCCATTGCCCCACAGCAAAGCGAGGTCGTCGTCCCCCGGACGATCGCGATTGAAGCTTTTGCCGAAGTAGCCCTCGGCATGTTGCAGAGGCAGAGCTGCCTTCACAAATTCATCGAGAGTGGGGAAACCTTCATTGAAGGAGGAGGCGGAGGCTGCCAGCGCACCGATCCAGCGTCCGGAAAGGTCGCCGCTGAAGTTGGTGAAGCGGCGCCCGGGAGTGCCCCGCAAATCTTCGAGCAAGAATTCGGATGTGTAGGCGGGGCCCGTACCTTGCAGGACACGATGCAGCGTATGGTGATAACGGTCGAGGTTGGGCGTCCCTGAAGAAGAGACTGCGGCCGTTGTGTGCGCCGCGTTCTGTGAAGGATTTTCGACGACTTGATCTGGCTCTGCGTGCAGCACCGCATTGCGTGCGGCCAGCGGGATGAGAACGGAACTAGCCAGGAATCTTCTACGGTTCATGTATGCCTCTTGCCGCTCGACAATCCTAGAGCAGCTTCGGCATACATGTCGATTCTTCCGAACCCAGTAGTTTTCTCAGATTTCCATGATAACGGGCATGATCAGCGGGCGACGGCCGGTGGTTTTCTGGATGAGGCGCTTCAGATCGACGCGCACCTTTTCCTTGACCATGCCGTAGTCGGTCTTCTGTTCGCCACTCAGGCCGTCCAGCGTCTTGAGCACAACTTCGCGCGCTTGGTCGGTGATGTCTGCGCCACCGAAGCCGCGCATCACCACTTCAGGTGCCTGCTCGATTTTGCCGGTGCGTTTATTGAGCGCCAGTACAGCCAGCACGATGCCGTCTTCGCTCAAGATACGGCGATCACGAATGACGAGATCTTCAACCACGTCGATGGACGAGCCGGAGTCGATGAGTACGCGCCCCGCGGTGACCTTTTCAGTCTTGCGCGCGTCGTCCTTATCCAACTCGAGAACATCGCCATCTTCAATCACCATGGCGTGTTCGACTGCCCCAGTTTCCATGGCCAGACCGGCGTGACGCCTCAGGTAACGGTAGTCGCCATGAACCGGGACAAAGAACTTGGGACGAACGAGATTAATGAGCAGGCGCATTTCTTCCTGGCTGCCATGTCCGCTTACGTGAATTAGACCGTTGGAGCCGTCGTCGTAGATCACATGCGCATCGCGACGATAGAGATGATCGATGACGCGGAAGATGCTTTTTTCATTACCGGGAATAATGCGCGAACTGAGAACCACGGTATCGCCGGCATCGATGTGAGCGTGGCGATGATTGTCGACGGCGGCGCGGCTGAGCGCGCTCATGGGCTCGCCTTGCGTGCCGCTGATCAGTACTAAAAGTTGGTCAACGGGGTAGTCCCGCATCTGGCCAGGGTTGATCACCAGGCCGTTGGGCATGTCGATGTAGCCCAGGTCCTGCGCAATCTCAGTGCTCTCGACCATGGAGCGGCCAATGATGGCCACTTTGCGTTTGTGTTCGAGAGCCAGTTCCATGGCGATGCGAATGCGGTAGATCGACGAGGAGAAGCAACTAAAAAATAGCTTCTTTTTGGCGCGCGAGAAAATTTCATCGAGTCGCGGGCGTACGGCGCGTTCGCTGGGGGTATACCCCGGCCGTTCCACGTTGGTCGAATCCTGCAGAAGGCAAAGAACGCCCCGCTTGCCGTATTCGGCAAAGGTCTGCAAGTCAAAAATTTCGTCGTCGAGCGGAGACAGGTCGATTTTGAAATCGCCTGTATGAATGACGACTCCGACAGGAGTGTCGATTGCTAACGCCACGCAATCGACCAATGAATGGGTAACGCGAATCGGCTCGATGGTGAATGGGCCGATGGTGAACTTTTCCTTGGGAACGATTTCGATGAGGGTAGTTTCATCCAGCAGGTGATGCTCTTCGAGCTTGCCTTCAACGTACGCCAGGGTGAATTCGGTGGCGTAGACGGGAGCCTTGATCTCACTGAGGATCCAGGGCAGTCCGCCGATGTGGTCTTCATGGCCGTGGGTCAGAATGATGGCGCGAACGTGCTGCCTGTTTTCAATGAGATAGGTGATGTCAGGCACCACGATATCCACACCAAGCAGTTCCGACTCGGGGAACATAAGCCCCGCGTCGATCACGATAATTTCGTCTTCCCAGCGCAGCACCATGCAGTTCATTCCGAACTCGCCAAGGCCGCCAAGGGGTATGATTTTCAGTTTTTTAGTCTGCATCTGTCAGGTTTGATCCTAACACTCTGGGGAAAAGAGGCCCCACTCCGGGGCCTGTGCGCAGGAGATTCGGGACGAGTCAATTAAGAGTTGCTGATCAGTTCCTTTAAGCGTCCACGGGCCGACGGGATCGCTATTCAACCGATCTATAGGGTCGCGCCGCGTCACACCGTCGGCTATCTGCAAGTGTCCGCTCCGGAGTTCAAAGAGGGCGACCTCGTCGTGTTGGACGGCCGGCACTCAGGCTCGATGCTTCCCCTCGCGAATGCGTCGAATTTCTTCCATCCTCTGCGCAAGGAGCTTTTCGCGACCCTCCTGCGTGGGCTGATAGTAGATGCGGCCTTTAAGGGAAGTCGGCAGGCAATCCATATCGGCCACACGGCCTTCTTCATCATGGGCGTAGCGATAGCCCTTGCCGTACTCAAGTTCCTTCATCAGCCGGGTGGGCGCATTGCGCAGATGCAACGGGACCGGTTCTTGGCGAGTATGCTCAATCTCGCCCTGTACCGCGCCGTAGGCCGTATAAACGGAATTTGATTTGGGCGCCAGGGAGAGGTAGACCACGGCTTCTGCGAGGGCCAGGTCCCCCTCGGGCGAACCAAGAAATTCCATTGCCTGCTTGGCGCTCAGGCAGAGATTGAGCGCTTCGGGCGCGGCCAGTCCGATGTCTTCGACTGCCATGCGGACCACACGGCGTGCCAGGTAGAGGGGATCTTCTCCCGCTGCGAACATGCGAGCCAGCCAGTAGAGTGCCGCGTCGGGATCGCTGTTTCGCACGCTCTTGTGGAGCGCTGAGATCAGGTTGTAGTGCTCTTCGCCCGATTTGTCATACATCAGTACGCGCTGCTGCACAGCTTCAGTGGCAAGAGCGCGATCAATATGTTTCGAGCCTTCGTTGGCAAGTTGCGCGGCAACTTCCAGCGTGTTGTAGGCGCTGCGGCAATCTCCGCTTGAGTAGCTGGCGATGAGTTGCAATGCATCCTCGTCGGCGGCCAGGCCCATCGCGCCGAGGCCCCGCTCTTTGTCGGCAATTGCCCTGTGGAGCAGCGATGCGATGCGCTCTTCATTCAGCGGCTGAAGAACGTATACGCGGCACCGAGACAGGAGCGCCGAGATGATTTCGAAGGAAGGATTCTCTGTGGTGGCGCCGATCAGGCGGATTGTGCCTCGCTCCACATACGGTAGAAACGCATCTTGCTGCGCTTTGTTGAAGCGGTGAATCTCATCCACAAAAAGGATCGTCCGCGACCCCATGCCGGCCGCCTGCGCCGCGTCGGCCATCACCTGCTTGATCTCTTTGATCCCGCTCATGACGGCAGAGAATTCAATGAAGGTGGCCTGCGTTGTTTCGGCGATGATCTTGGCCAGCGTAGTTTTTCCCACACCCGGCGGACCCCACAGGATCATCGAACCCGAATCGTCACGCTCAATCTGGACGCGCAGCGGTTTTCCGGGGCCAAGCAGATGTTCCTGACCGCTATATTCGTCGAGGCTGCGAGGGCGCATGCGTTCGGCGAGGGGAGCCGGGCGCGCCGGCCCGCGAGGACCCTCGGGTTCGCCGTCGAACAGGCTCATGGCTGACCTCGGCGCTGCCTCGATGCCTCGTAGAGCAGCACTCCGGCGGCGACTGCAGCATTGAGACTCTCAACCGGGCCGGGGCAGGGAATCGTGATGGCTCCGTCGGTCAGCGCCGCAATCTCCTCCGGAACGCCGTTACCCTCGTTGCCGATCACCAATGCGACGGGCTCGACCAGATCCGCGGCATCGGCAGGCGATGCTCCACGTAACGCGGTTGTGTAGGTTTTGATCGAGGCCTCGCGAAGCCGCAAGAAGCACTCGTCCACACTTGTTGCCAGCATTGGCAGACGAAACAAGCTGCCTGCGGAGGCGCGCAGGGCCTTCTGGTTCCAGGCAGTCACGGTGCCCGGCAGGGATAAAACGCCGTCGGCGCCAAAGGCTTCAGCAGACCGCAGGATGGTTCCCAGATTCCCCGGATCCTGGACGCCGGCGAGCACCACAACCAGCGCCGCAGTTTTCTTGGTAGGGCGGAGGACATGCGCCCAGGTCCAATCCGGTGGTTCCACGAGGGCAGCTACCGGTTGAGGCGTTTCAGTGTCGAGAATCGAGTTCAACAGCTCGCGGGAGACCAGCAAAACTTCTGTTTCGGAGGGTAGCGCCAATCCCTTCAGGGAATCCTGAAACTCTTGCGCGACGAAGACAATGGGTACGTGCAGGTCGGCGCGCAGAGCCTCCTCCAGCAGGTTCGGCCCTTCGATTCCCGCCAATCCGCTTTCATCGCGCCCGGGGCGGCTCAGCGCCCGGCGCAGTTCCTTAAGGCGAGCATTCTGCTTACTCTGTACAATGCGAACAGGCATCTAGACGAACCGCTATCCACTCAGGCGATTCTATTCTGTTTGCCCGGCGGCAGGCAGCAGAACACTGCGCCCGGCTTGCACCCGCGCCGGTGCTGTGTTAGCTTCCGTCTTTACGACATCTTGATTGCGGGAACCGAGGTAGACCTTCTTGTCTGCGGAGATTTTGCGCGTCCATCCCGATGAACCTCAGCCAGAACGGATTGACTATATCGTCTCCTGTCTGCGCAAGGGCAATGTCATCGCGATGCCGACCGATACTTTTTATGGATTGGCAGTTGACCCCGTCAACCTGCATGCGGTTGAGCAGATTTACCAGATCAAGACTCGCCAAAAGCACAAGCCGCTTTCGCTACTGATCTCGTCGCTCTCCATGGCCTACCAGCTGGCTCGCGATACCGATCCTGCCTTGGATAAACTGGCTGACAAATTCTGGCCTGGCCCGCTGACCATCATTGTGCGCGCCGGCACCAAGCTGCCCCTGCGCTCGACGGCGAATACCGGTAACGTAGCCTTGCGCGTGCCGGACGCCGCCATACCCCGAGCGGTGGTCGAACGCTTTGGTCTGCCGATCACGGCCACCGCCGCTAACTTGCAGGGTGCGTCGGAATGTACCCACGCGGCCTGCGTCCGCGACCAGATTGGCGACCGGATTCCGCTGATTATCGACGGCGGTCCCACAGGACGCGCCCTGCCCACGACGATCGTGGACCTGACACTGGGGCCGGGTCGATGGCAGATCCTTCGCGAGGGAGCGATTCCCGCGCATGAAATTGTCATGGTTCTTGATCGCTAGGGCCCTCTATGCAAAGCACGTCCACGCCCAACGCCGCGGGAAAGAAGCGCCGCACGGGTCGGCTCCGCGTGGTGCTTTGCTCATTTCTGGCGCTGGTATTGGCGTGTGGTGCCTGGTGCTGGTGGGTTTACGTCCAAATCGAGCGCTACGCGGTTTTGGATCAGGCCGCTCCTTCTGACGCCATCTGCATCCTGGGCGCGGCGGAGTATGACGGCCGCCCGTCCCCGGTCTTTCGAGCCCGTCTCGACCACGCCCACACCCTCTACCAGCAAGGCATAGCTCCGTTGATGATCACCATGGGCGGCGATGGCGGTGATGAGTTTTCAGAAGGCGGCGTGGGCCGCCAATACCTGATCGGCGTGGGCGTTCCTGAGTCCGCCATCATCGCTGAAACCCAAAGTCGAACCACCTTGGAATCGGCGCGCCGGGTGGCCGTGATCGCGCGTACCAATGGCCTCCGCCGGCTGGTGATTGTCAGCGATGGGACCCACCTGTTCCGCATTCACGAGATCTGCGCCGCCAACGGCCTCAACGTACTTACCTCGCCTCGGCCCCGCGTTGCCACCGAGGCCGATGCCCAAGAAACCTCGCGCATGGCTCATGAGATTGTCAGCTACACGCTGTGGCGGCTGCATCTCGACTAGGACCAAGCCGGTGTCTGATAGGCGACGCTACCGTTACAATCGATGCCGACAGGTGAGGTCCTTCGTGAAAAGTCTTTTCCTGATGGGATTGGTCAGTTTGCTGGCCTGCGTTCCGTGCAGTGCAGAAACGCAGCCGTGCACGACTGCAGGTGAGAACGATGCATTCCTAGGCATTCAGACGATTCGCTTGTGGCCGGGCGATGCGCCTCAGGCTCACGGCAAGGCGTGTGAAGACACTCCTACGCTCACGATGTTTGAGCCTCAGAAGGGCCAGGACAATGGTGCTGCGGTGGTGGTGTTGCCGGGAGGCGCCTATGTTGGCCTGGCTGCCAATCTCGAAGGCCGCCAGGTCGCGGACTGGTTCACGTCTCGTGGCTTTCGTGCCTTTGTGGTGCAATACCGGCTCAGCTCCAACGGCTACATCCTGCCGATCCCGCTGCTCGATGCGCGGCGCGCGGTTCAGACTGTCCGTGCACGCGCTCGCGATTATTTTATCGACCCGGATCGCATTGTGCTCATCGGATTTTCCGCCGGTGGCCACCTCGCCGCTCTAGCTTCAACGCAATCGGTGCCCGGAAGACCGGATGCCGAGGATCCGATCGAACGTGTTTCAAGCCGACCCAATTACCTGGTGCTGGGGTACCCGTGGATAGGGGCTATTTCGTCGGACACTTCGCACCTGAGCTACTGCAAGCTGTTCAACGTGATGGATCGCTGCGAAGCTCTCCGGACGGCATACTCGCCTGATCTTTTTGTCACTAAGGACACGCCTCCGACGTTCTGGTATCACACCTTTGACGACCAGACGGTTCCGGTAGAGCAGGGGCTCCGTTTCTATGAGGCGCTTGTGAAGGCCGGCGTTCCCGCAGAGGGTCATATTTTTGCCAAGGGCCCGCATGGCACCGGCTTGGGTAAGAGCGACCCCGCACTCGACCAGTGGCCGAACCTGCTGGAGAACTGGCTTCGGGCGCAAGGGCTTTTCACGGTGAGCAAGCCGGCAGTCACGCCCAAGCCGTAGTTGGGCTTGTGCTTGACGATCCATTCTGCAAATAAAACGTAACTGAGCGGACGAGTAGAGGAACTTCTTCGCTCTGATTGCGTTAAGAAGGTCATGAGATACCACTCGCTGCTGGTGTGCGTGCTCGCCGTCTGCGGCACGACTTGTGTGGCTCAGCAACCGGCGCCAGCCTCTGAGCCAGCGTTGAGCGCTGACGAAATCATGAAGCGCGTGGCTGCCAACCAGGATCGGGCCGAGGCCGAGCGTAGCCACTATGTCTACGTGCAGCATGCGCGCGTGGTGTCTCGCAAGGGCAAAACCACCCGATGCGAAGAGGTTACGGATTCGCGCGTAGTTCCGTCGGAGAGCGGGTCGAAGGCGGAGCTTCTGAAGCTCGATGGACGGATGCTTCAGAAAGGCAAGTACGTCACCTACACCGCGATGCCAGCCAGGAAAGACCCAGTGGACGACGATCACGATTCAGTGGGGGTTCAAATCAGCGATGGAACCGCCGATCGCGACCTGGTCGAGAACATGCGCGGCAACTTGATCAATGACAAATCGAAAGATGGACTTGAGGCGCGGCTGTTTCCGCTGACCTCAAAGGATCAGCTGGATTATGCGTTTCACTTGGTGGGCCGCGAACGCATGAATGGCCGCGATGTATTTCATATAGATTTTCGGCCGAAGGCCAAGGACGATTTCGGCTGGAAGGGCGACGCTTACATCGATACGGCTTCGTTTCAGCCAGTGCTTGTCAGCACGGGTATGGCACGGAAAATTCCCTTCGCAGTGCGCACCTTCTTAGGAACGAATCTTCCAGGGCTTGGTTTTTCAGTGGTGTATGCCCCCCAGCCGGACGGGGTGTGGTTCCCCACCAGTTTCGGGACAGAATTTAAACTGCGGGTGCTGTTCTTTTTTAGCCGCGATATCTTGATCGATGCGCACAATGTCGACTTCGAGAAGACACACGTGAGTGCGAGGATTCTTGAGTCGGAAGCTGCAGCGCCAAACCACTAGGTTTTTTGCATTCGCTCTGCGGTAGCAACTGCAGCTTCAGTCTTCATCTTCGGAATAACGATTGAAAATGCGGTGCCCGTGGTGCCAGAACTTCTGCTGCTGCGCACCCGGATTTTCCAGCCGTTCTTCTTCAGAATCTCGGTGGTGACCCAAAGTCCCAGACCCGTTCCAGTCTCGCCCTTGGTAGTGACGAACGGCTCGAAGATCGTCGGAAGCACGTCGGGCGGTATACCAATGCCGGTGTCGGCGATTGTGATGCGTATCTGTCCGCTGTGGTCGCCGAGGTGTTCATTGTCAGAAATCCGAATCCGCAGTCGTCCGCCCCGGCGCATCGCATCGATCGCGTTGCCAATCAGGGTTGGCCAGCACCTGGCGCAACTCGCCTGGACTGGAAAGAATGACAGCCGAGTTTGTTCGGGCTTCACGCTCGACAGCGATTCCGGCACTGTGGAGCCGTGAGCTAAAAAACAGTAATACCGAATTCAATACCGATGGAACCTCGGTGGCTATCGGCTGAGTCGGTTCTCGATAAAAGCGCAGAGTCTGCTTGGTGATTTCCGCAACCCGGCCCAGTTCCTGTTCGGCAGCCTCAAGGTACCGCTTCATCTCGGCGGGAGATAGCTCGCCGCGCATAAGAAACAAAATGTTCGTGACAGCTTCGAGTGGGTTATTGATTTCATGCGCGATGCTGGCAGCCAGGCGTCCGGTGACAGCCAGCTTCTCCGCACGGAGCAACGCTTGTTGAGCCAGTGCATACTGCTGAATCTGATCGCGGATTTGATATTGCCGCTTTCGTCCTCGAAGCGCGATTTCCAACGTGCTCATCAGGGTCTCGGGACGTATAGGTCGCTCCAGCAGAAAGATGTTTCCGAGCGGTCGACGAAGCGAGCGCAGGCGCTCGCTTTCCACGGTTACACGACCGCTCACCGTGAGCAGGATGAGAGGAAAGTCCGACCACGAGGGCTGATTGCGCAGCACTTCAATCAGCGGGGCGATCGCATCTCCGACGAATGCCTCTTCAGAGACGATCGCGGCACCGGCACCTTCCCCAATTAATCGGCACGCCTCAGGAATGCCGCTCGCGATGCGACAGGGCATGCCGAGCCGTTCAAGGAGGGCCTCGATCAGGTGCCCATCCTTGCCGGTCGGAGTAACGATGATAGTGCGATTGTCGTGGTCTGAAATGGCCGGTTCAGGAAGCAGCGGCATCCTTCACCTTCAAATCTTCTCCAACGAAGTTGGGCACCCCTGTAAGTACACCTTCAAAGTCGTTTAGGGGTTCGCCGACCGAAATTCCATCGCGGCCAAAGACCAGTTCGCGGATTGCTCTTTCGTGAGGTCCGCTTCTCTTTTTGATGACAGACAGCGCTTGGCGAATTTCGCCTCCGTATTCGAAATAGCGGAAGAGGAGGACCGAATCCGCCAGGTAACTGACATCAACAGGCGATTGCATATTGCCGATGAAGCCGTGCTGCGCAAGGGTGAGAATTGTGGCTACACCCTGCTGGCTCAGGCAGGAGAGCAACTCATGCAACTGCATGGCGAGGAATTGCTCGTGCGGCATGGCATTCAAAAACCCGTTCATACTATCGATCACGAGCATGCGCAGGTTCTCGTCCTCGACCAGCTGACGAATGCGCGAGACGAATTCGCCAGGGGATAATTCCGCGGGGTCAATTTGTTTGACCTCGAGTGTACAGTTGGCAAGATACGGATCGACATCCATTCCCATGCCTTTAGCGCGTTCAAAAAGCGTGGCGATGGCTTCATCGAAGGTGTAAATGATGGCCTTCTCTCCTCGCATCGCACAGCTGACGGCGTAGCGAAGGGCGACGGTCGATTTGCCGCAACCGGCAGGACCGATGAACAGAGTGCTCGTGCCAGAGTCGATACCGCCGCCAAACAGGTCGTCGAGTTCCGGCAGACCGCTGGGTACCCGCTTGCGTTCGAAGCCGTGCTTGTGCTCCGCTGCGATAAGCCTTGGATACACAGACAGACCACCCCCTTGAATCGTGTAATCGTGGAAGCCCTCGCGAAACGACGATCCCCGGAGTTTGCGAATCTCGAGACGACGGCGTTTGATGCCGAAATCGCGTTCGAGGCTTTGCATCATGACCACTCCATGCGCGATGCTCTGCAACTGCAAATCGTGACTGCCTTCCGTGGTGCGGTCCGAGTAGGAGTACGGTGCAATTGCGACCCGCGAAGTGGCGTTTCAACGCTAGAATCTGACGACGGTATTTCAGTGGGTCGCGCGCCAGCATCCGCAACTCCGACAGAGAATCGAATACGACTCGCTTCGGCCTGGTCGCGTCCACCTGCTCAAGGATGGCGGTGATCGTGTCAGCAAGTTCCACTTCAGACGGGTGAAACACGGTGTACTGCGCCTCAGGACTTAGATCGTCTTCGAGGGGCGTCATCTCGTAGATGCGTAGCGAATCGGCAGACCATCCGTGGGAACGTGCAACCTGTTCGAGCTCGCGTTTCGATTCCGACAACGTGACATAGATCACGCTCTCACCTAAGCGCACTCCTTCAAGAAGAAACTGCAGCGCCAGCGTTGTTTTTGCCGGTCCCCGGATCGCCCTCCACGAGATAAAGGTGGCCTTGCGGCAATCCGCCACCCAGAATGTCATCGAGTCCCGCGATTCCAGTGGGAATGCGTTCGGATTTGCTGTTCAAGGGCGACTCTGAATTTGTTTTTTGAGAAATGAGTTCTTTCGCATTGTTCTTACCGGACTGACTTCCGTTGTCATCCATTCCGTCCTCCTGACCTCACTCGGAAGGCGCGCGGATGGCGCGCGAAATTCGTCGCACAAACTTGGATTCCGCTCAATTTATCGAGGTTGCATTACGGCAGGCTTGGCAGACCACTTCGAGGCGTAGTTTTCCCTACTAATTGCGATACAATTTCGCGAGCGGGTCGGCCCTATTCGGCGCGGATAAACTTATGATTTTCCACGGTGATGCGCTTGTCGCATTCGAGACAATCGAAGCTGCTTGCATCCGTCACGCTATCGACAAAAGCGCCGCACCATGGGCATTTTCCTTTGACTGTACCGAGACCGATCATGGGACCCAGCAGGGGTGCGAAGACGGCCAGGATAATCATGGGCACACCGACAAAGGCGCCGAGCCCCGTGAGACAGAGCAGCCCTCCGACAATGAACAGCATCGGCACCGCGATGATGCCGAAGTAGAGCCCGCTGAAGGCGCCGAATACAGGCGCTTTCTCGACTTCAGGTAGAATCACTTTTACCGGAATTTCAGATGCAATTGCGGCGCCGCATTTTGGACAGAAATTCCACGGCGACGCAAGCTCGGCTTTACATTTCAGACACACCTTGCTCATAGTTCTACCGCCTTGATGAGGGCCAGGATTATAGATCTTGAGTGGCACAAACAAAACGCATTTATTTTTTAACTTCGATCGCACTTAATGTGCCTTGCTGAGCGCGAAACCAGCCAATAGAGAGAACGTTTTTTGAGGGAAATCAGAGCAGAGGACTTACGGCACGCACATGGAACACGTTGAATCTTCTTTTGGGGATTGCACGTCCCACTAACATTCGTTGAGTTTTCTTCTGCAATCGCCCTGTAGGAACCGTTGATTACTGCAGTCCGATTCGAGTTCCTGTTCTATTTCGTCTCAATCCTGATTTGGAGGACTCTTTGCTAATGAAAGCAACGCATCGGTTCTTTGTGTGCGCGTTGATTGTTGCAAGCTCCCTTTGGTTCAACCATGCCGCCGGCGCGGCTCAGGAGGCGCGGCCTCCCGCTCAGACGCCGAATGCCGCGGCACCATCCGATCAGCACAAAGAAGCGGAGAAGGACGGCGACAACAAGCCGGTGCCTCCCGAAAAGCCGTCAGTGACGCATCACGAGATGACGTTGGGCGGCAAGACGCTTAAATACACGGCAACCGCCGGAACGCTCATTATTCGCGACCAGGACGACAAGCCATACGGGAGCATCTTTTACGTCGCTTACACGCTGGATGGTGCAGAAGCTAAAGCGCGCCCGGTGAGCTTTCTCTACAACGGCGGCCCTGGCTCGGCCACCCTATGGCTTCACATGGGATCGTTTTCGCCGGTGCGCATTGAGACGGACAACCCCAAGGCTACGGCAGGGCCGCCGTTCAAACTGGTTCCTAACGACTACTCGCTGCTGGACAAGACCGACCTGGTCTTCATCGATGCGCCTCTAACCGGCTATTCGCGCGAGGTGGGTAAAGCGACTGCGAAAGATTTTGCGGGTGTGGATCAGGACCTGCATGCTTTTGATCGTTTCATCATCCGCTACCTCAGTGTGAATCAGCGCTGGAACTCGCCCAAATTTCTGATCGGCGAATCCTATGGGACGACGCGATCAGCAGCCCTGGCTGACATGCTGGGAAACGACGGCGTGCAACTGAATGGCGTGGTGTTGATTTCTTCAATTTTGAATTACAACATTCGCGCCGGCGGTTACGACATTCTCTACGTGGGAAACCTTCCCAGTTACGCAGCGGCGGCGTGGTATTTCAACAAGATTCCGAACAGGCCTGCTGACCTGGCCGCATGGGTGCAGAGCGCCCGCGAGTTCGCCTCAGGGCCTTATGCGCACGCCTTGTTTGCCGGGCACAACCTGTCGGCGGCAGAACTGGATTCGGTTGCCAAAGAAGTGAGCCACTTTACCGGGCTCGGGGTGGATTATGTGAAAGAAGCGAACTTGCGTATCTCGCCGACCCGTTTCCGCAAGGAAGTGCTGCGCGAGGATCGCAAGACGCTAGGTCGTTATGACATGCGATTTGAGGGCGTGGACATCGATGCTGCGGGAGAAAACCCGAGTTACGATGCATCGGATACGGGTATCAGCGGAGCTTTCATCGCCGCGCTGAATGACTATCTTGAGACCGAACTGAAGTATCAGAGCAATGACGCCTATCGGCCCAGCGCCGGTAACATCGGCCAGTGGGACTGGAAGCATCGGCCGACCAGCGGCAATCCGGGTATGGGACCGGGAGGCGAACAGTCTCAACCCTACGTTGCGGCCGATCTGGCCAGCGCTATTCGCAAGAATCCACACTTGAAGGTCTTCTCGGCCAATGGATACTTCGACTTGGCGACGCCGTTTTTCGCAACCGAATATGACCTCTCGCACATGGATCTGCCCGAGGACCTGCGAGGCAACGTGAAGTTCGGCTACTACCCTTCAGGACACATGATCTACCTTAACGTTGAAGCTCTGCACAAGCTCAAAGATGATCTGGCGAGTTTCATTACTGACGCTCAGAAGTAGATCTTCTTTAGTCAAACTCTAAGTCCGGTCATCCTTCCCTGTAAAAGCGAAAGTGCAGGGAGGGATGACCTAGTGTAGTGTCTCATTAATAGAATCATTTATATGCCGAGGCTTCTCTTATG
>OBLU010000898.1_pt1 | contig 27581 bp, 29 predicted proteins | sample 1518681 | NCBI WGS metagenome assembly OBLU01 (sample SAMEA3539304, study PRJEB22396) | soil metagenome | biome: tundra; feature: field; material: soil | place: USA | collected 2010-05 | depth 0.15 m
TAAAACATACATATACAGGAATGATCAATGAAATATTTAATTCTGATTATTATAGCATTTGGAGTTTTATCAGTTGTAACTTCGGCTCAAGATAAAACTCCGGAAATAAACAAGAGAGAGGTTAAACAGAATAAGAGAATAAAAGAGGGAGTAAAGACAGGACAATTGACAAAAGGTGAGGCGAAATATCTTCATCAAGAACAAAAGCAAATCCGCAATTCCAAGAGATCTGCAAAGCAAGATGGTAAAGTTACTAAGGGGGAAAGAGGAATGATCAAGGCTGAACAGAATAAAGCCAACAAAGACATTTACAAACTGAAGCATAATAAAAAAGTAGTAAAGCAATAATTTATTATCAATATTTTTAAACCGCTCCGGATGCAGACTAAATATACCGGAGCGTTTAATTACTGAATTTCGTACCAAGCACATATATTACCGGAACCGGGTTAATCATTTTCTTCTCAATTCTAATGTTTTAAAATCCCGCCTCTTTCAATAATTCTACAAAGTGATTGGCTGATTTAAGAATTTGCGTTTATTTGTCATAATTAACGGTTGCTGATAAGGAATACAACTTGAAAAGTACCAAAGCTTTTATTTCATAAGTATGAACTTCTTTGCGGCACTATAATTTCCTGATTCCAGCCTGTACAAATATATTCCGCTTGCTAGGTTAGTGCCGTTAAACTTAACTGAATAACTTCCTGCAGGTTTATATTCATTTACAATTGTTGCCACCTTACTTCCGACAGTATTGTAAACAGTAAGCTTTACATTTCCTGCTTTAGGCAGAGAATAGTTTATTGTGGTTGCAGGATTGAACGGATTCGGATAGTTTTGTCCGAGACTAAACATCGCAGGTAAAGTTGATAAAGTTTGTGACACAGAGGAAGTATTCCTCCGGTAGTGCAGAATCAGCCCTGATGCACCGACAGCCCAGCCATTCACTTGTGAAGTAACAGGAGACATACTAACAGCATTAAGAGTTATGAGTCCCCAGTGACCCGGGCTCGTAAAGGTCCACTTCTGCCCAAGATTATTGGAATATGCTATACCTGTTCCCGTTGTTGCCCAGAATTCGCTGCCTAAACCGGAAATGCAAGAGACACTATTCGTCCCAGTACTGGCTGCAGAATCCCAGGAAAAACCTCCAGTGGTAGAACTATTTGTACCTCCGGAAGCAAAACCAGTCAATCCAATTGTAGGAGAATTAAAGTGAAGTCCCAAGGGATATGATCCGGAAGTCGGAAAGGAATTCCATGTAGCACCAAGATCGGTCGATCGATAGACAGCGCCGGAAGATGACCCGAACCATAGAGTATTGCCGAGAAGCTGGAAAGAAAGCAATCCGGATTCAGTTCCTACCTGTGCAGGTTCTGTGGCCAAATGATTCCATGTAGTTCCCGCATCAGTAGTTTTTAAGATAGTCCATTTCTCATTTACCGGGCTTCCCATAGCATAGCCTTGCAGAGTCGATTGCATCTGAATGCCACCAATGAGCCCATTGGTTTGACTAAAGACCTGCGACCAGGAACCGCCTCCATTAGTCGTTTTGAATATCCTTGTGGAAGAAGGACCTGACTGCCCTATCGTAGTAGTTGATGCGAAAGCTGTATTGGCGTCCAAGGCTTCAATAGCATACACGATATCAGAACCGATAATTCCCCCACCCACAGAAGTCCATGCAGATCCGCCGTTGGTAGAGCGGAAAATTCCGCCATTTGTGCCTCCTACCCAGACGACATTGTTGTCAACTGCTTTCACAGACCAGAGTGTATCAGAAGTGCCACTTTGTTGAACGACCCAATCGGAGTCGAATGCGGTAGAATATTTCCATATTCCATATCCTCCACCTAAAAGAATATCACCATTGATTCCAAAGCAAACCGCCGTACTGGCGATTGATAAGGGCCAATCTGTATTCCACCACATTGCACCGTTGTTGGTTGAAACATATACATTTCCGTTTGAAGCAAAGATATTACTAGTAGTTCCACTTGGCACGGGACTAGCGACAAGAGCGTCAATGTATGGAGTACCGGTTGTTGGAAGTCCGTTCATAGCAGCAGTCCAGCTAGAGCCATTATCAGTAGAATGATAGAGCCCACTGTATCCAACTCCGACAAATAAATTAATATCTGTGTTCCCGTCCGAGGGGGGTGTAGCAACAACTGCAGTGATTGTTCCTGAAGGTAATCCACTGGAAATTCGAGTCCAGCTTGTACCATCGGAAGTTGAAATAAATAATCCTCCGTCTGTCCCAACATAGAAATAAGTTGAACTTCCTACAGTAATCGAAGTAAAACACCTAACATTGGAATCAGCGGCAGTCTGAAATCCTGCATTGCACACAGTCCATGTTCCGCCATCATTGACTGAGCGATACACGCCGTTTAAACCCGTTTGAGCGACACCTGCAAGTATGGTGCTGCCTGCTGAGCCGAGAGCTACAAAATTCATATCATGTTCACCCAATTTACCGAGAGGGTAAACCCATGTCCAGCTTGCACCATCATTACTTGAACGCCATATACCACCCTCTTCCATTCCCGCAAATAAGTTAGTCGCACCACTATTATCAGAAGAACGCACAACGGCAAGAGCATAAACGTAGCTTGTATAGAACCAATAACCTAAACCATCGGTATCTGCTGTCCAGGTTGCACCTCCATCTGTTGAGCCATAGATAGCACTTCCCCATGTGGAGACAAACAGATTCCCCTCTTTGCTAACAATGCTAGTTACCCCTGTGCTGTTAAATCCGGTTTTTATCCATTGGGCATTTAAGGATGAATAAAATAGTACAATACTAACAGCTACGAGGCAATATAATTTCTTCATGCCGATTCCTTATTTTAGAAGAATCATCTTTTAGGTGATAATAAAATATATATTTTTTTAATAATAATACACCAGTACTATGGGCTCTTATTTTCAAACTGATATGTAATGTAAATATCATCCTTTTGTCCGAAAGATTCGGCTAGTCCAAGACCAATCCCAAGACCGGTTAATCCTCCGGTGCATGTACCCAATAGTATCATTACTGGACCTAAGTCATCGGAGTGCTCGCCTGAATTCGAAACTTCTTTTGAATTCCTTGAAACGACAAATCCCAAAGTTGTTCCCAGAGCCATACCACCGATCGTTCCGATTGCCACACGGGCAAAAAAAGTATCATCTTTATCCACTTTCTGAATTCTTGTAATATCTTTTGTAGGAAAGACAAATAAAGCGGTAATTATCTTATTAAACCTTATTATAGAATCCTTATTTGATATATAAATTTCATTTGCTTTAAATACCTGATTATCTTTCAATTCAATAGTACCCTCTTTGGTGGATCCGGAGTCATACTGAATCTTTTTCATGCTTGAATATGAGACTACTTTTGGTTTGAACGTAAAATTCTGTAAGGTAGTTGAATCACGAGTGATTTTAATATTTTCCCCGACATAAATACTGTCCAGGGTTGTTACCAGAACAGGTCTCTCCTTTTCTAATTCATTTAATTTTTTAAGAGAGGCATTATCTGAAAGCACAAAACTACTTCTTGGATTACATCCGGTTAGCATAAGAAAACTTGAGATAAAGAGAAACAGAAAAAGAAAGCAAATATTTGGAGCCTGTCTTGGGGAAATAAACCGAGTCGATTGTTTTATAATCATAATCGTAATCATAATATAAAATATTAGTTAGTAACTTAGTTATTAATAATTGAAGTATCAACTTATATTCAACGAATGTTATGTATATTAAATTAAGTCTTCCCAGCATTGTATCATGTAAGGGATAAATTTTATTTAACCATACTAATAGGAGTCGTATATGCTTAAAGAATTCAAGGCTTTTGCAATGAGAGGAAATGTTCTTGATATGGCAGTGGGAATTATTATTGGTGCTGCTTTCGGAACAATCGTTTCCTCGTTGGTAAACGATATTATTATGCCCCCGATAGGGATAGTGCTTGGTAATATTGATTTTAAGAACTTATTCCTCGTAATAAAACAAGGGACTGCCGCAACACCTTATATTTCTATAGAAGATGCGCAAAAAGCCGGCGCAGTAACTCTTAACTACGGCAGATTCATAAATACAGTAATTACATTTATAATAGTTGCATTTTCAGTCTTTATCCTGGTTAAGGGGATGAATAGTGCAAAGAAAAAAAATGTGGAAGCTTCTGCTGTTTTTGACCTAAAGACTTGCCCTTATTGTGCAACATCAATGCCGATTAAGGCAATTAAATGTCCTCATTGTACTTCAGATTTAAAATAGAATATATTTCATACTGCAATCGTTTGAGCTATCCGGAAATTCCGGATAATTAGTGGTTTCCTTCTTATTAAAAGGTACATTCATTATCGATATTTATTTTTTCAGACATAACAGGGAATCCTAGTCAGGCAATGGTGTGTACAGAAGAAAAGCTAAAGGGTAATTTAGGTCCGGTGGCAGCTATGAATCCTTTTTTTTCAGCTTTACTAATTGTTATATCAAAATCTGATTTAGTTATATGTCCAAACTTAGGCTCTACAATTAATAGTTTCCCTTTTTCATTCAGAATATTTTTCAAAGATTCAGAAAGTCTATCTTTATCAGAGACTTCATGAACCATATAGAATGCCAAAATGAAATCAACTTTATCCTCCTATTCGCCGAGCATGGTATGCTTTTCTAAAGATAAAGGGGAAGGTGTTGAGTACTAGTTCCTTATTCATCCCTTCACTCTATTTCAATATGAACAAATTCCAAGTATGTTCTAATTAAGATAATAGTATTAAATAACAAAGTATTGGAGTTATTTTATTTTGAACATAATGAAAAACACTATTGTTTGAAAAAATACTCCTTACTACACATACAAAGGAATTATGAAAAACAGGAAAAGATATACGACAAGTGTAATAGGCAGATTGACATTATTCATAGGAACTATGCTGATGGCTGCATTTATGGTACCTGTCGTAGCCATACCACAATCATCGCCGGTGCCAGTGAATCTTAGAACAGCTGGTAATTTCGTGATTTTATCAAAAACGGGGATCTCAACAACGGGAACAACTAAAATAACAGGAGATATAGGAGTTAGTCCAATCGCCGCAGCAGCTATAACGGGATTTGGGTTAATCATGGATGCATCCAACACATTTTCAACATCATCATTAATCACCGGAAAGGTATATGCAGCGGACTATACCGCTCCAACTCCGACTAAGATGACAACAGCAGTGAGCGATATGCAAACCGCATATACCGATGCAGTCGGAAGAGTAAGACCTAATTATACAGAACTTTATTCGGGAAATCTTACCGGACGCACTCTCACCCGTGATCTTTATAAATGGAGTACAGGAGTTCAGGTAAATACAGGCGCAGTAACTATATCAGGTTCAGCAACCGATGTATTTATTTTCCAGATTGCACAGAATCTGACAATGACCAGCAGTGCAAAGGTAACACTAAAAGGCGGAGCATTGGCATCCAATATTTTTTGGCAGGTTGCAGGTCAGGTTACCATTGGAACAACTGTTGATATGAAGGGAATCATATTATGTAAAACACTAATTGCCATGAATACCGGCGCAACGCTGAACGGGAGAGCCCTGGCGCAGACCGCTGTTACATTAATAGCCAATACCATTACTGCAACAAACCCAACTCTCTCAACTGTTCTAAAATCATTTACTTCAACTGTTAAAGGTTCTTCAGTTATTTTAAAATGGACTACTTCCAGTGAAGTAAATAACCACGGTTTTGATATCGAACGTTCTGTTAATCAAACAGTCTGGGCCAGATTAGGATTCGTTGCCGGCAGCGGTACCACTAACTCATTAAGTAATTATACTTTTACAGATAGATCTATCACTACGTCAGGTACATATTATTACAGACTGAAACAGATTAATAATGATGGGACCTATACATACTATAATAAAGCAGCAGGTGACATTGTTAAAGTGTTTAGAAATAGTGCCTTAAATCTATTAGATAATAATACAGAAGGAGAATCAGGTTCCGCTACAGAATTCTCGTTAAACCAAAATTATCCGAACCCATTTAACCCATCTACTATTATTGCCTATAGCATACCGCAGTCAGCCAATGTAACAATGCTTGTCTATAATTCAATCGGCCAGACTGTCAGGGTTCTTGAGAATGGATTTAAGAATGCAGGTAATTATACAGTATCATTCAACGCATCTGAACTTCCAAGCGGAGTTTATTTTTATCGCATCGAAGCAGGTCAGTTTTCTCAGATAAGAAAAATGATGTTATTGAAATAGTAGGATCAAAGCAAGCTTTGACCTTAAAACAGGAAAAGATTAGTCAAAAAATGCCCATCCGTTAGGATGGGCATTTTTATTTTTGAACTACTCGAGATTACTTAAACCTGTTCTGCAATAAAATTTTAGTCTATTTATAGTAATAGGTGGTAAATCCGGGAATTGGCGAAAAATAAATAAAATATATTTTTTTTGTCATAATGGTACACCTATGTAAAATAAATAAAGTTAATATGTTAAGGCTTCTTTATTTTACTAATTCCATTGTATGGGTTATCAATCCCTTTCTCCCTATTTTTCCATGACCAGGAATAACCAAGGCAGCCACCAAAAAGAATATTCCTTTTAGGAAGGTGGACCACAATATTGTCCTGAGTATGACTGGAACCAGGATAATAAACCTCCCAGGTTTTATTATCAAATGAAAGTGTTAATCCATTTTTAAGGGAAAATAAACTATCGGGGGGAGTAAGTTTTACATTTTTCCAATAAGTATAATACTTTTGCATAGAAGAATCTTTTAACATATCAAGCATCCCATTATCAAGTCCTCTTTCCTTTAACAATTTAACGCTGAGATCAGAACCATAAATAGCTGCGCCGATCTTTTTAAGATAACCATTACTACCAAACCGATCATTATGGAAATGAGTATTTATAGCAATTATTTTTATTTTTTTGGAATCTTTACCAACTAACCATTTAACCACTTGTTCAGTAGCTTCATCAGTATACGGGGTATCGAGAAATAAGTATTCACCTTCCTTAATTTTCATTACCAGACTATTTAAAGGCCAAGGGAAACTATGGGTGACTAAATAAATATCAGTATCGATTTCCTTGATAGTTCAATCTTTTTCCAGTTGAGAATTTATTTCTATATTATTCCCTTCATAAACAGAGTCAATAGTTATCACCCGAACATACTTGTCTTTAATCATAGCATTTAATTTTTTGAAGGCTGTATCATTTGTCAGAGAGATGCTACTTCCACAACATTCCGGGAGGAGGAGATAACAGAGAAATAAGAGAGGGAGAATAAGGATTCTGCTGTTGGTAATTATTCCGGACGGGAGAGGCTAAGGCGATTGTTTTATAATCATAATCAGGATCTATATTTATGTTTCTTAAAATTAATAATTAGAATAAAATTCAACGATTAAATATAAGGAATATGATTTGGAATGCGAAGGAGTCAGCTTTTCTTTTTGAAGAGTATCCAGCCGATTCCGACACCAATAAAGAGTGATATTATTGAGATAACCCAGATTCCACTTTGTCCACCCCATCCGATTCCATTCATCATTCCCCCGTTTATTAAACGAGTGCCAGAAAGTATGAAAATCACGAAGACTATTATGAGTCCTACGACGAGAGCTGCATAGGTTGTTTTGTTCACGACATTATTCTCCATTTGAAAAATTATATATGATTGAATACGAATTAAACTACGGAGAGATGTAAATAAGTATAATCGCCCAGAAGGTTGAAAAAGGAACTACATCCTGAACAAGAAAATTTCTATTAACTCAACTCATTCAAAAGAGTTAATCCTTTATTCATCCTTTTGGGTGATTGTTATAAATAATAGTTATACATAATATTAATCAAAGTTAAATAAAACCAAACTCTATTCAACAAAAGGAGCTTAAGACTATGAAATATGCATTTTCATTAATTATTTGTATGGCGTTTTTTCTCTGTTTTACCTCATGTAGTAAAAAGGAATCCAAGGGAGATAATAAGGAATCCGTAGGACTGTTCCCAGTTGTTTTAGGGGGCAAAACCGGCTTTGTTAACAGAGATGGAAAACTGGTTATCAATCCACAATTTGATGATGCGAGGAATTTCTATGATGGTTTAGCTTTAATAAGTAATGGCGGCAAAGCAGGCTATATTGATAAAGAAGGGAAAAACATTATCAATCCTCAATTTGACGTTGCAGGAGATTTTTCTAATGGTTTAGCTGCCGTAAGCACAGGCGGAAAGTGGGGTTATATAGACAAAGAAGGAAAATACATTATTAATCCTCAGTTTGACAATGCCAGGAATTTCTCTAATGGTTTCGCTATGGTAAGCAGCGGCGGCAAGGTGGGCTATATAGACAAAGAAGGAAAAAACATTATCAATCCTCAGTTTGATGATGCCAGGGATTTTTATAATGGTTTAGCTGCAGTAAGAACAGGCGGAAAGTGGGGTTTTATTAACCAAGAAGGTAAATATATTATCAATCCTGAATTCGACAATGTCAGGAATTTCTCTGATGGATTTGCTGTAGTAAATACCGGTGGAAAGGCAGGCTATATAGACAAAGAAGGAAAAAGCATGATCAGTCCTCAGTTTGATGTTGCAGGAGATTTTTCTGATGGTTTAGCTGTGGTAACGACAAGCAACAAGATGGGATATATTGACAAAAAAGGGAATTACATTATCAATCCTCAGTTTGACGTTGGCAGTGATTTTTCCGATGGTTTAGCTGCAGTAAGTACAGGCGGAAAGTGGGGCTATATTGACAAAACAGGAAAATATATTATTAATCCTCAGTTTGACAATGTGAGGAATTTCTCACATGGTTTTGCTGTAGTAAGCAGCGTTGGCAAGGTGGGTTATATAGACAAGGAAGGGAAATACGTTATAAATCCCCAGTTTGATAATATGGATAATTTCTTTGATGGTTTAGCAAAAGTAACCGTCAGTAATAAGACGGGTTATATAGACAAAGACGGTAAATATATTTGGAATCTAAGCAACTAACGGTTGAAGATAAGGGATACAATTGGAAATATACCAAAGCTATAGAGACCTATAAGCATTGAGGATACGGTGGATAGTTTGTGAACTGCGCGAACACATTTATAAAATAGAATCATAAAGGCGGAGAGATAGATTACAAAGGTTATCCAGAGGAGGGTTCTCCATATTGAAGGAGAGTTCATAGCGATTTCATGCTAATTAGCGTTAATAATATTTACATCAATGTATAACCGATTAAAGGTATTAGAATATATATAAAGCCATATCTGAAATATCGTTATTAAACCATAACCGCAGGCAACTTTTCTGGTTCAGCAAGTAATTCATTTTTTAATAATCTTCTGCTTTCTACCGATCATAAAATATAAAATGGCACCTAGTATAGGGATCAATACTACAACAATTATCCATATAAGCTTATAGTTCTTCTTAAAATTATTTTTTAGTATATCAACGAAAGCCGACACCCAAAATAGAATGAAAAAAGCAATAATAAGTATAGATCTTATTCTGAATATTGGAGGCATAATTAAAGGGTCAGAATCTTATTCCAATAAATTTTATTAACGGGAATGCCATGAAACAAATTTTCTTTACGAGTTTTAAGAACACGCTCACCCGGATAAAGAATTTCTACCGATTCAGATTCGTGGATTGAACTATGGCAATCATCTATTATTTGATTGATAATACTTGAAATCGGCAATGGTCGTCCTGATTCAAGAATTTCGGCAGCATTAGTTGTCAGCACTCCATTTTTATTGTAACCGCCGGGCACCGGGAGCGGCAATCCTTTCGATTTTGCAATTTCCATTTTACCATAAGAGAATTGCGATAACGCCATGTCGATAACAATTGCTTCGTTTCAGTAAAAATTCTTGCACAAATATTTGCTTTCTCCGGTGTGAAGTCATATTTGAGTAGTATGCGATGAAATTCTTTCATCATTTGCTCAAATGTAATTCTTATTATTTCAATAGAATTTTGTTTTTCGTTTTCCATCTGAATTTAATTTATGAGTTGTGCCTATTGAATGAAATTAAACGATTAAAGATAAGGAATACTATTGGAATGTAACAAAGCTGCAGAGACCTATGAGTATTGAGGATACGGGAGAAAGTTTGTGAACCGCGCGGACACATTTATAAAATAGTATCATAAAGGCGGAGTTAGATTACAAAGGTAGTCCAGAGCAGGGATCTCCATATTGTAGGAGAGCTCATAGCGATTTCATGCTGAAGGGGTGTATGGGGTGAATACTGATGGAGCTCCTCCACCAAATAGGATTTGATTGTCTTTCTATCTGGATCTTTATAAGTTTAAATAATGGCGCGAAATAGTGTTTGGTTATTATAAAGAAAGGAGTATTTAATGAATTATTCTAAAATATTATTTGGTATACTTGCGTTTATTACTATGTCAGGTATGAGCTACACCCAAACCGGATGGTCATTTCAAACTAATCCCATCCCCCCAAGCACAACTAATGATCTCGGTAAAGTTCAATTCGTTAGCTCCACTGAAGGTTGGATTTCTGCACCGAACGGGGATTTACTTCACACTACTGATGCCGGTGCAACCTGGAATAGAGTGACTCCATTTCCCAATGATACAGTTACTTCATCGGCGGACCCGGCAAATTCAATGTCGTGGGTAAATAAATCTCATGGCTGGAAAATAAACTGGTTTGGAACATCATTTACAAATGCACATGGTGCTGTTATTCATCAAACTACTGACGGAGGGGTCAGTTGGACAAAAAAAATCCTTTCTTCTACAGCCGGTGATATAGGTGTCCAAGTTCAGTTTGTTGATGAACTAAACGGGAGAGCACTTATTTATAATTTTTCAACAGGTAACCCACAATTTCTGCAAACCACTGATGGTGGTAATAATTGGAGTCCCTTTAGTGGAGCAGGTATATTTTATTTTGTTGATCCAAACAATGGCTGGTCGTATGCAGGTTCCGGTCCGCAAGGCGTAAATACACCATACATGATTTACCATACTACAAATGGCGGGACAAATTGGGTTAGACAATTCTCCGATTCTATTACGGGCAGTTATCATGCCATTCAATTCACTGATCTAAACAACGGCTGGATTGTTGGCGACAGTAGTAAAATCCTTAAAACAACTAATGGCGGAGTCAATTGGGTGCGGGTAACTAATTCAGGGATTGATCCTAATTCGGAAAGTAAATGTGTCTTCTTCCTTAATGCGAATACCGGTTGGATTGGTACCAATGATGGTATTATTGATTTAAATCCAAATCGTGTAATTCTCTACACTACTAACGGTGGTGCAAGTTGGACAAAACAATATCCTCTGATCTCAAATGGTATATTTAGCATTTTCTTCTGGGATGAAAACAATGGCTGGTTTACTGCAGGTAATTGTGTGCAAAATTGCGACGATACTTATCCTGATTCATTAAAGATTTGGCAGGGAGTAATCGGTCATACCAGTAATGGCGGTGTTACCGGAGTTGAAGAGAACAAATATACATCGTTACAATTTTCATTATCTAATAATTATCCGAATCCATTCAACCCGAGTACTGTAATTTCATATTCCATACCGTCTGGCACTAATGTTGAATTAATTATTTATAATATATTAGGGCAGGTTGTTAAAGTTCTGGAGAACGGATATAAGAATGCCGGGAATTATTCAATTACCTTTTCTGCAGATGAACTTCCGAGCGGGATTTATTTTTACAAAATAGAAGCAGGACAATTCTCTCAGGTAAAAAAGATGATTTTTATTAAATAAAAGTTTTATCTTTGATAAGTGACTTTTCGTATCTGTTTATAAAATAATTATAAGCAGTTATGTACTTTAACAATAAATAATGGCTGTCATGACAAACTATTTCAAAACAATTCTGATTATCATTTTCTTATTATCTTGTTCAATCAGCTTATTTCCTCAAATTCCCGGTGCCTATGCTGATGGCATTCACAAGGATACTAAGGCAATTCAAGCGGCATTCGATAGTATAGCAAATCTGGGCGGCGGAATGGTTCACTTTACAGAAGGCGTATACCTTACCGGACCATTTGTCCTCAAAGGGGATAACTTGATTGTTCAGATTGATAGCGGCGCTACAATTTTGGCTTCCCCCAATATGAAAGATTATTACCCCGTTGGCGCTGATACATCCCTTCCGCTTACTAATACTCTAAACTTTATTTCAGCCAGCGGTTTCAGGAACATGACTATTCAGGGGAAAGGAACAATCGACGGACAGGGCTCTGTCTGGTGGCCAACTATCGATAATCCTCCGCGCCCCCGAATGCTAGAACTCGAGAAAGGAGTTCATCTGGAAGTAAAAGAAGTCACTCTAACAAATTCTCCCAAATTTCATCTGTGTCCAGAGCATTGTTATGATGTCTATATCCACGATATCCGAATTATAGCTCCTTCTAATTCGCCCAATACAGACGGGATTGATCCGGGTATTTCCCACAAAGTTTTGATTACAAATTGCTATATCGACAACGGCGACGATAATATCGCATTCAGCCCGAGCAGTTCTGATGCAGGGTGGACAGCCGCAAGCACCAACATCACGATCAAAAACAACACATTCATGCACGGTCATGGAGTCTCCATCGGCAGTTATACTCAGGGTGGTGTCGATAGCATGTTGGTCGATAGCTGCACTTTCACTAACACCGATAACGGCATCAGGATAAAATCTCAGCGCGGCAGGGGAGGTAACATTCACGGCATTACATATAGCAATTTAACTATGACTAACGTCCGCTACCCTATCTATTTTACAGCTTTCTACTCCGGCATTCCAGCTCAGAATGTAGATACTTTATTCCCTATTACCAGTACAACACCCTACTACCATGATATAAAGGTTATTAATCTCACTTCAACAAATACTGCCTCAAACTCTGTCGCTGGTATAATCGTCGGAGTTCCGGAAGAACCTCTAAATAATATCATATTGCAGAATGTAAAACTTTCTGCCTATAAAGGGATTCAATTGCGCAATGCATCAATCTCAGTCTCTGATACAATGCTTATAAATGTAACTTCAGGGCCCCGCATCATTTATGAACTTAGAAGTCAATTGGTCACAGGCATCAGTAATAACCCTGCAACTGTTTTGGCAGGATATTCCCTGCTGCAGAATTATCCCAACCCCTTTAATCCAAGCACCACAATAAAATTTTCATTGTCCAAAACAATGCATGTAACATTAAGCATTTACAACTCAATGGGACAGGAAGTTTCTAAACTAATTTCAAAAGATATGAACTCAGGAGTTTATACAACTGAATGGAATGCTTCGGGTTTTGCGAGCGGAATTTATTTCTACAGAATACAAACAGGGAGTTTTGTTGAGACTAAAAAGATGATTCTCTTGAAATAAAATTAGTAGTGGTGTAAACTAATGCTATAAAGCCGTCGGTTAATTCTAACGGCTTTTTTATTTGATAATATTAAGGAATGCCATATTTAATTGATAAAGAATTATAGTATAACAGAATATGAAATATAATGAAACTCTATTTATTCCAGGGTGAGTACATGATAACAAATAAATTTCTAATATGAGAAATAATCTGTCTACGAAAATATTTTTTACACTTCTGTGTTTAACAACTCTTGCTAATGCCCAGCAAAATATTTCTACTAGACATGAATTATATCCATTTGGTAATTTTGGAAATAATATACTTAACAGCTTTAAAGGGAATAACCTTTATTTTCATTTGGCTGGTGTGGCGTCAACAGCAATTCTGGTTACAAGTGATGCTGACTATTATATAAATAAATATTTTAATGAACATGAAGATTACGGAAATGCGACTATTCCTATTATCCGAATTGCAACATACTTCCCTTTTGTGATAGCAGGATCTCTTTTTGCATACGGGAAATTACATAAAGATGATGAAGCAGTAGGTGCCTCCTATGCAGTACTTCAATCCAGCATAATTGCATTTGGTTACAATACACTATTAAAAGCAATTACAGGTCGTCCTAATCCTGATTGGAGACATACAGAAGATATGGATGACCTAAGTAAAACTTTTAGATTTGGCTTTCTGAGAGGTGGTGTTTTTTGGGGCTGGCCTTCAGGACATACATCTTCAACAATGGCAGTAGTATCTGCATTAACAAGTTTTTATCCACATAAAACCTGGTTGAAAGTTGTTGGTTACAGTTATGTCGCTTATATGATACTTGGAGTCTCCTCTGTTAACAGAGGAGGAATGCATTGGTTTTCGGATGCAGTAGCAGCTTCATTAATGTCTTACGCAATCGGATCGACAGTCGGGAAATATTATAGAAGTAAATTTGGGCCAGACAATACGAATATCAATTCTTTTAACCTCGCCATCAGTCTTTGATAAATATTTTAAGAGTTCATATTTAATTGGTAAAGAATTGCAGAACACACGAAAACAAAATGCAGGATTAACGGTTGAAGATAAGGAATACTATTTGGAATGTACCAAAGCTATAGAGACTGAAGAGCACGAAGGGGGATAGTTTGTGAACTGCGCGGACACATTTATAAAATAGAATCATAAAGGTGGAGAGATAGATTACAAAGATTGTCCAGAGCAGGGTTCTCCATACTGCAGGAGAGTTCATAGCAATTTCATGCTGATTAGGGCTACTGAATATTTAGTATCTGGAATTAAAACAATAATAATTACATATTCGGATTACGCAAAAGATTGATTGACAATTCACCTGATGCTGCCTGACCAGTATAATAAATCCTATATTCGTTATTCAATTTTCTATAGTAGGGATATGCAATTTGAGTATAGTTTTTTACTGTGCCTGTGTTATAAAAGAACGGAGCTGATTGTTTTATAAAACTAACACCATCAGTTGATACAGCCATACCGAATGTATTCTCAGCGCCTGCATTTGAATAAACCATCTTATATTGATTATTTTCAACAACGACAGTCGGATAATAAATACTCCCCCCTTCCCATGGAAGTGTAGCAGATAAGATCGGGTTTCCCGAATACATAGTCCAGTTTATTCCATTAAAGGAGGTAGCCAGACCGATTTTATTATTGGCAGATGAACGATCAGTATTATAAAAGAAATAGGCCAGAAAAGTGCTATCTTTTTCAACGATGTCAGTTAATCCAACCACATAATATTGCGAATTAGCAGTAATAACAGGAGAGCTATTTTTTACCCAATTGATGCCATCCGTAGATAAAGCTAAACCTACATTAACCATATCAGTAAAACCGCGAACTCCCCAATAATATAATCTATATTGATTATTTACCTTCATTACAGTTGCCGGTAGGATACTATAATCATCCCAGCTTCCGGATGCACCCGGAGTTAATACAGGACTGTTTCCAATAGTATTCCAATTAATACCATTTTGAGATTCAGCATACCATATATTGGCTACCCCGTTGTTGTAAATGGCTTCATACCACATTTTGTAGATGCCATTATCATATAATACCTTTCCACTAGATACATGGCCAGGTAATGATGGATTATTATTCCTTGTAAGAATCGGGTTGCCCCCGAAGTCACTCCATTGAGCGGAATTGGTTGTACCCCATGTTACGAAGATATATATTGACCCTTTTCCTGATGATACGGGGTTTAGAGTTAAGTTTAGCTGAACGACAATATTTTCCTGAACAGTTACATCAGACTCTCCCGTATATAATATTGTTCCAATACTATCTTTGGCGTCAACCTTAAGATGCCATGTTCCAACCTGTATAGCTGGAATAGTAACATCACCAGTAGAATCAGACAGAAGGTTTAGATTTTTTGTAATAGTAGTAAAGTTTGCCCTTGTAAGTGTGGCTGTAATTACAAATACGCCCGTAGGAACTGTAGTATGGTCAATTTTGAATGTTATGCCCCCGATAGATTTGGATGGAGGATTTGTAATAGTATTATTTTTTGAACATCCAACAAGGAGAAGAAAAAGAGAAAGACAATAAGTCGCCAATGTTATTTTCATAATTAATTCCTTAAATATTCAGGCAAATATTCTATCCAAAAAGATTATGGAAATTATAAGGATAATAAACAGGGGGATTTGTCTTGAGGAAAGATACCGAGTCGATTGTTTTATAATCATAATCCCGATCTATATTTAAATTATTACTCTTATAACTTAGTTAATAAAAATTGAAGTTTCAACTAATATTCAACAATTAAATATAAGGAATACTATTTGGAATGTACCAAAGCTAAAGAGACTGATGAACACGAAGGAGGATAGTTTGTGAACTGCGGAGATTAGTATTCTGTAGTTTCAACTAAATAAATGATTCTGGTTTACCGTATTTGCACTTTGGGGGTAACATATTGTGATAATTACTACATTAAAATTCTTTTAAATCCATAGATTTTTATTCATCAATTTTATTTTATAGGAAACATTATGGAACCGATTAAAGAAGTAGTGTTTGAAAGAACATATGACGCCTCACCCAAAATGGTCTGGCAAGTTTGGACTAATCCGGAAATGATAAAGCAATGGTGGGGACCCAACAATGTAATAATTCCTGAATGCGAAGTTGACCCACGAGTTGGCGGTAAAATATACATTGTTATGGAAGCGGGAGAAGCAATGGGACCATATAAAGGTACAAAGTGGCCAATGCTGGGAGAATTTACTGTTGTTGAACCAAATTCAAAGCTTTCTTATACGGCGAAGGCCTGGACCGAAGGACAAAATGAAAAAACCACTATAGACCAAACCACAGAATTAACATTAACTGAAGAGAAGGGCAAAACTCAATTAAAAATCAGAGCAGTCATAAACAAAATCGGACCCGGAGCCGGAATGGCTGTCCAAGGCATGGAAGCCGGTTTTACTCAGCAACTAGATAAGCTGAATGATTTTTTAATCGCTAAAAAATGAATAGAATGAATCCTAAGGTTGATGCATTTTTAAGTAAAGCCAAGAAATGGCCGGAAGAATTTGAGAAATTGAGAATGATCATTCTTGACTGTCAGCTGACCGAAGAATTGAAGTGGGGTTTTCCTTGTTACACATTTGAGAATAGAAATATAGTTTTAATACATGGCTTTAAAGAATACTGTGCGCTTCTGTTTTTCAAAGGCGCCTTGTTAAAAGATGCCAAGGGAATTCTAATCATACAAAGTGAGAATGTACAGGCGTCGCGCCAGATTCGGTTTACCAATGTTCGGGAAATAGTTAAGATGGAAGCTATCCTGAAAGCCTATATATATGAAGCCATTGAAGTAGAAAAAGCCGGTTTGAAAGTGAAATATAAAAAGATTACAGAATTCATAATTCCTGAAGAATTTCAAAATAAATTAGATAAAAGGCCTGCCTTGAAAACTGCTTTTGATGCATTGACACCGGGACGTCAAAGAGCATACATTCTTTATTTTTCTGCACCCAAACAATCCAAGACCCGGGATTCAAGAGTTGAAAAATGTATGCAGCAAATCCTCAATCGAAAGGGATTAAATGATTAGATTTTGGTAAATAGAATCATAAAGGCGGAGAGATAGATTGCAAAGGTTGTCCAGAGCAGGGTTCTCCATATTACAGGAGAGTTTATAGCGATTTCATGCTGAGTGGTGTATGGTAATTCAAATGTACTATGGGGTTTCTACTTCAACAAAATCATCTTCCTGGTTGCTACAAAATTTCCCGCCTGTATTCTGAAGAAGTATATTCCGCTGGCTAGTTTTCCAGCATCAAATACAACAGAATAGCTGCCGGCCGGCTTTTCCTCATTAACCAATGTTGCAACCTCTTTTCCTAAAATATCATAAACTTTAAGAGTCATTCGTCCGCTGAATTGAAGTGAATATTTTATAGTTGTTGTCGGATTAAATGGATTGGGATAATTCTGTGCAAGACTGTAACTGTTTGGAGTATTCAACTGAGTATGTTCATTAACACCTGTATACTGATTTACAAGAATCAGCGAGTCATCATTGGAACCTTTATTCCCTGTATCTATTAGAATTTTTAAATTAGATAAATTAAGATTACCCCAATCAGGCACCAGAGTGTGCGTAGTATTTGCCTTAAGTGGTACTGAAAAATATTGAAATACTTTTTGTCCGCGCACCGATCTGTCATCTAATTCAAGATCATAGGTTTTTTCTTTCCCATAGTTCTTCATTATAAAATTACTTTGGTTAACCTGCTGCAGATACAAAGAATCATTTTGCGTTAACAGTGTATTATTTACAAACATAATCCTCTCGAGTGTATCTGTTTCTGCAATCACCTCAAGATTAATAAGTTTATTTAATGCATCAGGCGACGCTACTGAAAAACCATTGTCTATTTTGAATCTATCGGTCTGAGTTGCATTTGCGCTATCTCTTTCATAATCATAAATAACACCATTCTTAAAAGCTGTCACATAAACTTTTCCAGTGGAGTCATGTGCGTTGTTTAAAACCATGGAGTAAGAATCATCCGGGATATAAAATCCAATTGGATTTGAGGGATACCCGGATTTATTGAATATTGGAATTCCATTTCCTATTTCATTGATAACTATACTGTCCGTTACTCCTATCCTGCTCCCGTTTGATGAAGTATAAATTACATCTGCATTGGGCGAATTATATAATTCAATATGACTGGTGCCGGTACTTTTGGGAATTGTACCGGTATTGATTTTATTGAAAATTGGTATGTTGAAATAGTTCGATACAGGTATTTCAAGGTAAAAGTGAGAGTTTCCCTTCCAAGTGCTTCCCAGACCAGTATAATCAGTCCACTTATTAGCTGTCGAATCGATCCATATAAAATCGGTTGTATCCCCCGGATGGTTACTGTTATATAAATATAACCAATATTCTCCGGGAAGAACTTCTTCTAATTTAACAGGTGCCATTGTGTGGGCACCGCCCTTTGTACCATTATTATTATATATTGTAATAGTTTTAATATTAGGATCGTCGCTCAAAAACATATCTTTTAGTTCCTGGAGTGTTGTTCTCGGATCCTTCGAATTACTAATTATATCATTATCCAGTGATTGTTTTCCATATTGTAATAAATAATCTCCGTTAATAGTAGAACGGATTGCATCATTCATTAATAAATCATACAGATTTGTGAAAGCCGGAATTCCGGGATAAGCAGCTAAAAACTGGTTTTGGAAACTGAATGCCATAAAACTTGACGCGGCAAATCCAAAGCATGCCCCCTTAAATGCTGTATAACTTTTTACTGTCCATTTCAACTCTGCTTTTCCTTTATAAACTCCCCCTGTACCCACATAACATTGACCTGGTGTAAATACCTTAACCCACAAAGGCCAGTCAGGAAAATTTGAAGGAGGTGTCCAATGAAAAAAACGTGGATATGGATTATTCGTATTGGGGTCTATTCCAGTTTGATAGTTAAACTGTGTCCACCATGAATTAGGCCACATACTGCTTGTATTATTAATGAAACGCCATCCATGTTTACCCTGCTCAAACTTTTCATAATTACCATTATTGTCTATCCTTGTTAAAACCCATCCTTTAATTCTGAATAATCCGGATGTTCTAAATTTAGTGGTATCATTTATGTCCACTATTTTGATAATGCATTTAGTACATAAAATATCCGGAACATTCCAGAGATAATCATTCTCACTCGCTGAAACATTATTAGCGATTGTCTTGTAGGTGCGTCCGCTGTCGGCACTGAAATCAATGCGAAGTGATGTTATTCCTGCTGCTACCCAGGTGATATAATATGGTTGAGCGGCTAATACGATATCGCCGGTTGAAGGACTCGATACAATAAATGAATCGGGCACACTTGTGCGGCTCCAGGAAACATAATAGGTTTGAATTATACCGTTGTTTGGAGCAAGAGTATCGCTAGGTTCAATATCAACTGAAAAACCGCTTGTTGTTATGAACGAATAAGATATTGTGGTATTATATGAACCATCAACTTGAATATTTCTGTCCACTCTCCTAATTCTTAAAGCCTGTAAAACAGCTCCACCCGGTAAAGTGATAGAACCATAAGCATCAACTTTTGCAGTATCAGTATTGTTTAAAGAATCGGTACTGAATAAAACGCTGTTTTTATATGTTATAGTTTCAAAATCGACATTGCTGTCCCAATGACTATTAAATGTGAATGGATATAACATTTGCTGTTGGGGCGGAAAATAAATTTCATTTATAACATATTTGTCTCCACCGGTTATCTCTTCAATTACAGCTCCGTTAGATAAATATCCATTTTTTTGAATAGTTGCATACTGATATTCATCGGCTGTAACAGTCGATGTTGCTGTGTTATATAATAAAACTACATTTGAAGTCGGATAATCTGAAATAAATGGTGTAGAAGAAGGCATTACACTAGTAGCCGTAGTAGGATTAAATGCATTGAGCCCGGAGAAATTCCAATTGTTGCCCCCTCCAGGAGAGCCAATATTAACAGAAGTAGTTGTTGAATCTAAATAATTGGTTATTACATTGCCTGCTGCATAAAGAGCTGAGACATTCCCTGAAGTAAATGTTATTTGAGCTAGTGTAACTGTATTAAACAAAATCAGAGAAAACAATAACATCAGAAATACAATTTGGGTTTTCATACGTTATTTCAATAAAGTCATCTTCTTAGTTTCAACAAAATTTCCTGCTTGAAGTTTATATAAATATATACCGCTGGATAGTTTTCCTGCATCAAAAACAACAGAATAAATACCTGCTGGTTTTTCCTCATTAACCAATGTTGCAACTTCATTTCCTAAGAGGTCATAAACTTTAAGTGTTACGTGTCCACTAAGTTTAAGCTGATAACTAATAGTTGTGCCTGGATTAAAAGGATTAGGATAATTCTGAGATAAATTGAAGGCTTCCGGAACTTCACCAGAATTAGGTGCAATACCTGTCACCTTATATACAAAAACCCATACAGCTCCAGCTAAGTTATTATCATTGGGACCTCCAATGAGAGCAGTTCCTTCCGAAGAAATAGCAACCGAACGACCTTGAGCTGAGGCACCCACTGAACCGCTGCCAAGAATCTCCTGCCCTTGCTGAGTCCAAACTCCTCCACTGCGGGTGAATGCTGATATTCCTCCTCCATCGCTATTATTATAATGGGCACCAATGATTGCGATATTGCCGTCCGAAGAAATGGCAACTGACTGCCCCTGGTAAGAACTGCCCACTGACCCGGTTGCTACAAGACTTGAGCCTTGCTGAGTCCAAACGCCACTGCTTCTGGTGAATATCCAGGCAGCACCCAGGTTGGAAACACCATCACCGGGACCGCCCTCGATAATGGTATTACCGTCTGAAGAAATGGAAACTGAGCTACCCTGTGATCCAAATTTTCCAACCACTCCTGTGCCGACAAGCTTTAAGCCTTGCTGTGTCCAAATCCCATTGGTGCGAGTAAATACCCAGACTGCCCCGATACTGTTATTATCGTAATTACCACCTACAACAGCAGTATTACCGTCTGAAGAAATGGCAACCGAACTCCCTTCATAGGCAGATCCAATAAAACCTGTGCCAACAAGCTTAGTGTCTTGCTGTGTCCAGACAGTGTCGCTGCGGGTGAAAATCCAAGCTGCACCTTTGCCTCCATTATCCTGATAACCACCAACAATAGCGGTATTCCCGTCTGAAGAAATAGCAACTGATTGTCCTTGAAAAGCGCTTCCAACCGCACCTGTACCGACAATCTTAGAGCCTTGCTGTGACCAAACACCATTGTTTCGGGTGAATACCCAAGCAGCACCTGTATTGATATTATCAACGGGTCCGCCCACAACAGCAGTGCTGCCATCTGAAGAAATAGCAACCGAAATTCCCTGGTTACATATCCCGGCTGCACCTGAGCCAACCAGTTTTTGATCTTTCTGATTCCAAACACCACTGCTTCGAGTGAATACCCATACTGCTCCAACATTGTTATTATCGAAATAACCGCCCTCGATAGCAGTATTGCCGTCTGATGAAATTGCAACTGATTGACCCTGGTAAACCGGACTTCCCACTGCACCTATACCAACAAGTTTTGGACCCTGCTGTGTAATTTGCGCAAAAAGAAAATTCGGAATTATAATTCCGGATAAAAATATTAATAATATTATTCTCACTTTGATTTTCCTTTGAAATAATTTAATTGGAATTATATTTTCCCGCAACTTTAATAAAATCATCATTGATTACAATAATATAATAGAAGTTTTTCATTTGGTTAATTTCAATAATAGAAAACCAATTTAGGGGAAGATGGATGGTTTTAACTTTATCATTAGTGCGCATTGGTACACCTTAAAAGATAGGTGTTTATAAATACAATAATTACATATTTAATAGTTGTTTTTTCAGTCTTTATTCTTAAGTGAACCAATTTATAACGTAATATAAACCCAGCCGGCTTCGATTTTTGTGGGATAAGTACGGATGGATTCAGTGTGAATATGTTTCATCAGCATGCCGACGTTTTGCAAGTATTCACCCAACATTGGTGAGGGGATCTCATTGCCAAAATCTGCCGGAACCGGACCGGAAAGGGCTTCACCATTGGTGACGTCGAACTGAACACAGTGCATTGGGCAGGTGAGGTACGTGCCATCGAGCGTACCCATTTCAAGCGGTGCATTCATATGACCGCAGCGCCTCTTGATGGCGTAATACTTTCCACTACAATTGCAGATGACGATCTCGTTTCCGTCAAGTTCGACAACTTTCATTCCACTAGGAGCTACTTCATCGGCTTTAACCGCCTTAATAAACTTTTCACTCATGATTCATATCCTTCGGTGATAATTGGGGAAGACTATCAGGATCGAGGACATCTTTATGGATGAAAAGCCCGCACCAACAGCGTTTAATTTCGTCGAAATGCTTCCGGTGGAAAGGAATGCAGGGACAGACGACCTGCATATCGCGAGCGCGATTGTGGCGCAACGGCTGACAAGGACAGAAAGGGATTCCATGTTTACTTTCAAGTATCACTTCCTGCTCGAGTAGAAAATTCATTAACTCCACATCAGAAGTGAATTTGAAGCCCAACGGTTCTACAACCTTCTCAAAGAAATAATGCAAAGCTTTCTTTCTTGATTCAGGATTCATTCAGGCTTCCTTATATTCCCAGGGCTTTCGAATAGCGTTCCGGTAGATAGCCAACGATGGTTTCGTCATCGATTTTGACAACCGGAAAACCGGTTGCGCCCACCACATCAAGCTCATTCACAATCCTGCTCTGTATTGCCTCATCAGCAAGGTCGTAGTCGATAAATGTGAATGGGATTTTGTGTTCGGTGAAATAATTTTTCGTCTTTCGACACCAGGGACAGGTTGAGAGAGTATACATACTAACTTTTTTCATGACCATCTTTATGTTTATTTGATTATTAGTTTTTCTATTGTCATTTTATTTGAGGTTAACGAACACTCTTCCGTCTTCGGATTTTGTGGAATAACTCGAAATACCAAGTTCGGGCGCATCGAGAAATTTGCCCGTTCGAACATCGAACCGCCAGTCATGACATGGACAAGTGATCGTGTAAGCATCCAACTTTCCTGTGAACAGCGGGCATGCCATGTGTGCGCACTTGCCTGAAACCGCATAGACTACGCCACTGACGCGAGCCAAAACGACATTCACCCCCAAAGGATAGGCTGGCACCATGTGGCCTTCAAGCAACGCGGCATCGTCCAATACGTATATCCAATCCATCGAACTCCTTGCAGTTATTTATCTCTTCCTTACAAAATAACTTTATCTTATTCTGTTGTTTTACCATCAAACTCTTCATCGTTGTTTTCCGCGTCTTGTTTTGTAACCCTTACAACGCCGTCTTTATGGTTAGGTTGAGCATAAATGGTATACATTTTTAATTCTTTAGAGCTTCCGGCATTTATTACATTATGCTTTGCACCTGCCGGTACAATAATAACATCCCCATCTTTCACTAGATATTCATTTCCGTCTATAATACATTTCCCAGACCCGCCTTCAAAACGGAAAAATTGATCTGAATTTTTATGAATCTCTGCTCCTATTTCCTCTCCGGGTTTAAGGCTCATCAGTACAAGTTGCAGATGCTTAGCGGTATACAATACTTTTCGGAAATTATTGTTTTCCAAAGTACTCTTTTCAATGTTGTTTTTATATCCTTTCATTTTTATAATTCCTTTTTTAAGATTAATAATCAAGTGCTATACTAAGCCTTGTTCTTGATGAATGCCAGAAGGTCTGCATTCAGCTTGTCTTTGTGTGTGTCAGCCAATCCGTGAGAGCCGCCCGGATAAATTTTCAGTTTAGCGTTCTTTACCAACTTTGACGAGAGCATAGCGGAAGCACCTATTGGCACAATCTGATCGTCATCGCCGTGAATAATTAACGTCGGTATATCAAACTTCATTAGATCCTCAGAGAAATCCGTCTCGGAGAAAGCTTTGATACAATCAAGTTCATTCTTGAGTCCGCCTTGCATGCCCCTAAACCAGAACGCATCACGCACTCCCTGTGAGATCTTTTGTCCTTCCCGGTTGACTCCATAAAAAGTAGTTGTAAGATCCATAAAGAATTGTGAGCGGTCGGAAGCAACACCGGCTCGTATTTTATCAAAAGCTTCAATCGGTAGTCCAATCGGATTAGCCTTCGTCTTTAACATCAATGGTGGTACAGCACTCAACAAAACAGCCTTAGCAATACGGGATGTTCCGTGTCGGCCGATATAACGGGCAACCTCGCCGCCACCGGCCGAATGTCCGATCAAGGTTACTTCTTTCAGATCAAGCAATTTTAAAAGCTCTGCAAGGTCATCGGCATAAGTATCCATATTGTTTCCATTCCCCGGCTGGTCGGATCGGCCATGGCCCCGGCGGTCATGAGCAATGCAGTGAAAACCATGAGAAACAAGGAAGACCATCTGGGATTCCCATGCATCCGCATTGAGAGGCCAGCCATGACTGAAAACAACTGGTTTGCCGGAACCCCAATCCTTATAGTAAATTTGCGTTTTATCCTTAGTTGTTATTTTACTCACTAAAAACCTCCATTTAATAATACTGTCTTCATGTTTATGACTAAATAATTCATTATCATATTTTAAAATTCAATAATATTGTACATTGTTTCAATCACCCAAAGGGATGAAAAAAGAACTAATTCTCTCCACCCATATTTCGGAGTATGAGGGAAATTTTATTACAACAATATTACCCGCTGAGTCCGTCAAATATATAGGAGATTAATGAACCTCTGAATTATTTCCAACGGTAATACTTTAATTTTGAAAATAAGGTGTCTTCGCCGGGTCCAAATACTAAAATCGAAGTTGCATTATCAAGGCAATTGATTACTTCATCGTAATAATTGATGCATATATTTTCTGTCAACTATATCCTCGATTAAATGTAATAAATGTTGTTGTTGGGGATTTAGGAATAGAGGAAAAGAACTCAATAACCTTTTTGAATTTATAAAATATAATCGAAGTATTATAAATATTTATTCAAATAACGGTATATTTTGGACAACAAAAGATCGAACAGCTTCTTTTAATAATAATATCAGAGATTTTAAGGGAACTATTGTAGGAGAGTTCATAGCGATTTCATGCTGAGGGGTGTATAGTAATTCAAATGTACTTTAGGGTTTGATAAAGGATCGGAATCTCAGGATAACTTCTCATCCACTACAATCGTCTCGGCTATACGGTCATGGACGGTCCGGCGGTTGGGATTAATAAAAAACTTTATGAATCCAAATCCCCCTTCCAGAAAAGAAGCGCCATATCCAAGCGACCGTTCAATCGACTGAAAGAATGTCATCTTCGAATGCGTTAATGAAACTACTCTTATCTTAAGAAGTTTTTTCCCTAATGTCTTTCCGTTTCCAAAGTATGTGGCTAATCCAAAATATAGCACAAGCCCAACAAGGCTGTACCAGTTTTCAAAATTAAATTCAAACTTTAAGTTTGCGTTATTTTTAAATCCCCCGGTAAAATATGTGTATCCCATAATTAGAGCCACAGCCAGTGGCACGGCAATAATTAAATCAATGTAAAATGCTATTGCACGTCTGAAAAACGGAGCTAATTTAACTCCATCAAGTTCCATTAGCCTGGCTGTTTCATGCGGATTAAAATTCTTCATAGAACTCCTAAATAAATTAAATAACCGAATCGGTTAAGTAAAAATGTAAATAATTCTTCTCACTGGCAAAATTCCCCACATAGCAACACTAATGCAGAGAGAAAGGATGGAAGGAGTGAATGAATCTGCATAACAGAGGCGGATAATAACCAGGCCATTATCAGACCTGGTGCTACCAGAAAACGATTTACCGAATAATATGTTTCTTTAGGTTGGTGTTCATAATATATACATCAATGTATAACTGAATAAAGGTATTTAGGATCGTTTGAGAACTGAGAAGATTAGTATTCTATATTCTCAACCAAACTAATGATTTGGGTCTGTGGATTAAACATAATAGTACCTTCAACATTTTTCCACAACTTATGTAGTGCAATTAAAGCAGCTTCTGCATCATTTATGGTATCAAACTCTAAATCGATTATTACATATCTTGAGTCATCTGTTAATTGGAATATACGGTGGCGACGTACACCAGATTGTTTTCGATTAATGGGATCACTATCGAATGTCTTCTTCCACATTTCATAATTTTCAACTTTATGTTCAATTCGAAGAATTATCATTTTAACCTCCAATAAAATCAAGTAAAATAAAAAAGCATTTTAACTTCAGCACTAATATCCATATCATGAGGGCGATATTATAAAAACTTTACCCATACATTATTCAAATACGATTTATATTCGACACCAAATTTATTATCTAAATACCGATATTCTTCCCTGATAAATATCTGCAGGAGAATAAAATTGACAATGAAAGTAGTCATAACAAGCCAGGAATTCAGTAGTAAAGAGAGTCCCGGGAACACAAAGATAAGATATGCATCATACATGGGATTTTTTAAAACTTTATACAATCCATCTTGCATCAAAAGACCCGAGTAAAAGGATTTCCTTAGTTTCCCTTGTACTGCTATAACCATACTTACGCCAATCATTACCATGATTACTCCAATTACTACCAACGTAGAATAATTGTCCAGCGAGATTTTGAATAGCGGATAGTTAAGCTTATCAACATAAATAGCAATGAACATATATATAATTGTCGGTATAGCTATTTTAGGAGCAGCGCCTGTTATTTTCATACATTCTCAAATAAATTTAATAAGTTTAACATCATACCAGATAAAACATTAAAGTGTTAATTTCAGCACATCATATGGTTCGAAGATATTCGCGGTTGAAGATGGGTTATAGATTCAATTGTTAATATATAATCAACCTAGTAACAATGCAATACAGTTATTTAAACTCATTTGAAAAAGTAAAGAAATCTGAAATTATCCTGTCTAATATTTTGGATTATTGACTAGCATTAGAAATAGATAGCGAAATAAATCTTTAATTCCTCTACAGTAATTAGGTAACAAATCAGGCAAGCAACGAAAAATAAATTTTATTTATTTTT
>OBLU010000899.1_pt1 | contig 27576 bp, 41 predicted proteins | sample 1518681 | NCBI WGS metagenome assembly OBLU01 (sample SAMEA3539304, study PRJEB22396) | soil metagenome | biome: tundra; feature: field; material: soil | place: USA | collected 2010-05 | depth 0.15 m
GCGCGATGCGGCACTCCCAACCGGATGCACTTACACTGTTGGTCAGCGGCTACCCTGACGTGCAGAGCGCCATGGCCGCGATCCTTTTGGAAGCGGACGAGATTATTGTGAAACCGTTCGAGGTCGGGAAACTAGCCGATCTCGTCCGCGAGAAGATGCTCGCCCGCAAACCCACTACCCGGATTGAAAAGCAAAGAGTGGCCGCGATACTGCAGCGTTCTGTGACCAGTGTCGTTAAAGACTGGTTGGCGCGGGTAAAAGAGAGCAGTGAACTCAACCACCTTCTGCTGAGCGACGGTGAGCGCAATGGACATCTTCCGAAACTGGTTCAAGACCTGGTTGTTCGCCTGGAAAAGCCCAGTGCTACCTCGAAGGACAGCGATGCCGCTTCTTCCGCCGCCGCCATAGCCCATGGCAAGCTGCGATACCTTCAAGGCTACACTCCCGCGATGCTGGTGCACGAATCACGAATACTCCAGGTGACCCTCTTCGGAGCGTTGCAGAGAAATCTGAGCTTTCTCGATTTTAGCTTGCTTTTACCCGATGTCATGACCATTGCGGACGAGGTGGATGCGCAGTTGACACAGACGATGGATAGTTACATGAACGTTATGCGAAAGGCAGGGGCAGCGTAGCGGGCATGAAGAACAAAGTACCATTTACCGATCCCTCGCCCGATCTAGAGCACCCTCACGAACCGAGGAAGTCTGAACTTCTAATCGCCAGACCCAAGGCTACGTTCCAGTGGCCGCCAGATTGTCTGTGGCAGTTCATAGATCGCGGATGGGACGGCGAGACATAATCGTCGATGCAATAGAAACCACGGAAACGGCAGCCAAGAAGACGAGTGTGAGTACTTTTGAACAGTTTCTCAAGGTCACAATATTGGCAGTGAGGATTGTGTCGGAAGCATTCGGACCCCTGCAGCGCCAACGCCCGATCGCGAAACTCTGGCCCGTTGTCCAGAACGATCGCCTCCGGCAGACCTCTGCGAAGCACGAGAACAGCCCGCCAAACGACGGCGCGAGGTTGAATTTCACGACTATCTCGGGTCGGACAATATTTGTCGCAGTGTGGCCGAAGCTCTGGATAGGGCCAAGATCATGCGCTTGGAGGTTTCATAGAGCGCTCTTCAGGGACCACCTGACAGCCGTCGGGTAAAAAGTGTTTTGCTATTGCGGGACGTAGGACGTAGCCTATCCCCTAAGCTTTCAGAGTCTTAGAGTTGACCCACGCGTAGATAGCTACGACCAAAGAACAGAGTATAACTGCGACCAGTTTCAGGTGGAGGGACGACACGATTGAATAGCACTCAATCGCTGGTTGGTGGCCTTCCTTTGGCTGCGGATACGTCACGGTACTGCGCCACTGACGCCGAACACGCGGAAGTTGTCTTCGAAAATTGGGGGGTCGCAATGATCCGCTGTACTGGGACGGCGAGAGCGACTCGATGCGGTAGCTCGTCAGAGCCATCGCCCCGCATGATAACCAGCACGTCGGTAACCAAAGCGTGATGCTGATCACATTGACGCCGGGAGACAACCTGTACACTCTCTATTATGTACCGCATCGGTAGAGACAATAAGGGGACGACCTTGTCTGTCTTGCCTGCACTCACACGGAGCGCGTACAAGACTTTAACAGAAATATTGGAAACCCACGAACGCTGGCGGCTCAGGCAATGCTGAATCACGTCCATACTGAGCACAGCCGTAAAACTCATGTGCGTGCAATGCCGATGGTAGTGGAGCGGCAGAACCCGCTCCGATAGCCTCGCCGCACTTAGTAGAAGAGGAGAGAAGTCTCTAAAGGAGAATCTGTAGCCATTCTTTAGATAAGGACCAAATCGCATGCGAAACGTGTTTGTAGAGAAGTGTCCAGCAGCCGATGAAGGTCGTCCTAGTGGCTGCTGCCGTGCTGTTCGTTATGGTTCGATGGGCATGAACAAAAACCAGTCCATTACCTGCGGCGTGTCGGCGGCTCTGTGATGGAGAACTGGGTTAGCCCTTCGTTGGGGGGGCGCTTTGCTGCGGTGGGACGTAGCCTACCCTAGGCTTTCAGAGTCTTAGAGTTGACCCACGCGTAGATAGCAACGACTAAAGAACAGAATTATAACTGTGACCAGTCTCAGGTTATATCGTCGCGCCTTTTCCACCGAAGGCCAAAACCCGATTTCCTCGAGTTCGTCTGGCTGCTTGCGGCACAACTACCCTTGCATTGCGAAGTCTTGCCAGTTTGCATGAGGGCGCGGCCTAGTGACGCTTTCGTAACGAGCCGTGCAAGTTGCATCTGGTTTCAGGGCATCTCTACAGACTTACAGACAAAGCGCTGAAGCGTGCGCGGGTTATCGCGTTCAAAGCACAGAGGTATTTCAGCCATCGGTTGTCGGCATTCACGATTGCGTCGAAATGGTGAGAACTCACTGCTGCAGAGTTTGAATTGGTCACCGGCCCGTTCGACAATCCGATGGGCTGCAGGGGTGATTTCACAACAAGTGCGAGAAATTCTAAGGAGCTCCATGGAAACCTCTCAGGTCAAGAAAACAACGGTCCGCATCGCAGTGATCGACAGCGATCCGCTGCGGTTTGTGGGATTCCGCGCGCTGTTAAGCTCAGAATCCGATTTCGAGCTACAGTCCGTGTCTCTGACTGAAATCGGCACACATCAGGAAGTAGACGTCGTTCTGCTGGGCAGTCATCCCGGCGGGAACGTCCTTGAAGTGCTCACCACTCTGAAAACACTTCGTCCCGGTCTGGCCGTCATCGTGACGGGATGTAACCTAAATGATGCTGCAATCCTGAATGCGGTCTCGGCAGGGGCGAAGGGCTGCGTCGATGAGACCGCATCGGTCGGCGAACTCGTGCGGGCGATTCGAACCGTCTTGACGGGATCGGTTTGGGCTCCAAGGCGAGTTCTCTCGATGTTAGTGGATCAGGCATACCGATCCTCGGAGCATGGTGTTTTTGGAAACCGACGACCGTTCACAAGCCGCGAAAAGGAAGTGCTCGCGATGCTGGTGGCGGGCTGCTCGAACAAGGAAATCGCCGCTCCTCTCGGGATCGAAGAGCGCACGGTAAAAGCTCACGTAGCCAAACTGTTGCGAAAGGTCGGAGTTTCGAATCGCGTCATGCTCTCGGTACATGCAATCACGCATTCTTTGATCGCATCCAAAGCCAATCAACAAAAACACCCCTTCCGACCGCAAGAAACAGAGAAATGAACGTAATAGGTATCCCCAGAGATTCAAAGCGAGATCGATTCGTCAAGCTCGGGCTCCCCGGAGTTCCGGCCAGATCAGGCACTAGCGAAGATCGATCCAGCGTGTTCTGAGGAATCTTGGCGATTGGTCTCGGGAAGTCGATCCTTTCCGCCCGCCACGGCTGTCCACGTAGATTGCTAGTTCCAGCCGAGTCCAGACTCCAAGCTTGTCAAATATACTGCTCAAATGGTTCTTAATCATTTGCTCGCTGGTGCCGACGATCTTACCGATTTCGCGATTGCTCAGGCCCTCCCAGACCAGAATAGAAATCTGACTTTCCTTTGGGTTGAGACCGGCGCAAGGTGTCATGACTGCACTGTCGGCTTCGTGAACATAGCGAACCAACTTCACACGTTTCCGTCCATCGAGAATTCCGGCGCGTAAAAACAGGGTGCGAAGGTGTTGTTTTACAGTGCGGAAACTGATATTTAGCTCGCGTCCAATTTCCTTATTGCTACATCCCTGCGCCAACAAGTTCAAGACTTGTTGATCGCGGGGCGTGGGTTTGACTTGATCGAGATTGGTCATGCTCGTTTCCTTCTGCTGGACTGCTGGACTTAATAATCGAACGCGGGCGTGGCGTCCGCGAAGCAATCGTAAGCGGAACGGATTGGGCAGCAGGTTGTTGCCTGCAATCGCCCAGTTGCAGTTGTATTGATTCGACCGTCGAAGGCAAGACATATGGGTCATAGCTACGCTATTCGACTTGTCTTTCGCCAGGTCACCTCAGTCCGGTTTTGCTTGGTTCTGTTTCCTGTTCCCGCTCATCGAACCGGACAGGCAGATTTCCCGCATCCGGCTCTCGGAAATGACACACGCCTCCTGGGGTAATTAAGGAAGCGTGTGACGCCGTCTGTAACTTCTGAACACAACTCGGGGTGGCTAGACCTCATCGTCAATCCGTCAACCCCCATGTCCTTTGTTGCTTGTTGCGTCCGCCTTTAACTAAGGCCCCTTCCCTCCGCCGGAGTTACGCGGCTCCTGCATTGCCGGTTTCGGGGCCTGCTCAGCGTTCACTTACGTTACGGCCTGCACGCTCGCCAGGTCGCCTTCGCGACTCTTTCCATCGAAGGCTTCAGCCTCTTTGTCACCTCCGCCGCTGCTTCGACTGCTACCGGGTGGAGCGAACCAGTTCCCGGGCGGGAATCGCACCCGCTGAAGTCCACCGCCTTTTCACGGCGCACTATAACAACAACTACTCGCCGCGTCCTTGGCTAGCGACCGTACGTTCTATGAATGCTTTCGGCCTACGCGACATCAAGTTCCTGGAATCCCGCGCTTTGCGCCGATTCCGCCAATCGGCACTGGTATTCTTTTAGTTCCTTGGCCATCTCTTGTGCTATCTCATGGATCGCGCCCACATGTTTGGCGGACTGTGAGCCTTCCTTAAGATGTTCGCTCAGCAGGTCGCAGTGTCCGACAATGACAGCCAGTTTATTAACCAGATCACGTACCAACGACCGCGTAAGCTCATGACCTACCTCACTTGACTTCTCCATACCAATAACACCACTTTCTCCCCTCTGAGTCGAAGAATGTATCTGCGTGTCATCTGCTGCGAGCAGTCGGCAGTCGCGATCCGATTCACAGGCAAGCCAGTAACAACCTCTCGGTTGTTCTCCAAACCTTCATAAGTCAACAACGGACAGAGGAGCACCTGTGCTGACCTTGCTCCTTCCTAAATGGCATCGATAATGCCTCATGCTGCGGTGCTTCCGCCCTTACTTCGTTTTCGGATTATCGTTGCCGCAACCGGCGCGTACTTCATTTTTGTCAACAGACCGCACCTCGTGACTGTCGACGTCCACATTCACATCTTCGTGGCTCACCACTGTAGAGCCATGCGGAACCACGACCGCCCCATCCTCCGGCACGGTCATCCCCACGTTTGCTAGCCCCGTTAGACTCGTCGCCAGCGCGTGCAGTTCCTTTATGGTCTCCCTCGTCTTCCCCAGCGCCTTGGTGTAGTCCTTCATTTCCAAGTAACTGCTTATCAGCTGCAGATGGCTCGTCATTCTGTGAATCGAATCCTTCACAGCTTTCAGCATGTCAGTTCCTCCTTCCCGTCTCACGGAGTATCGGATGAAACAGACTGAAGCCACAGCAGGTCCGTCGTCTTGATTGGTCGGCCACAAAGTAAAACAGCTTCATGTATCGTTATCCCCTTTGTGATCAACGAACGGCCACAGACAATCTGGCGGCCACTGGAACGCAACCTTCGGTCTTGTGACGGGAGGCTCAGGTGGATTGGGTTCCTCAGCGATTTGTTCTGGATCAGGCAATGAAGCGGCAAAGTGTAGTCTGTTCACCATGGGGCCCACAAGAGCGTGGCGCAGCGTTCCATTAGTCTGCGCCACCAAGAGGAACATGCGGACGATGGAAGAAGGTATGAACTACTGTCGCATCGGTTCCTCTAGCCACTCGCTCATGCTGTCTTCTCCATCCGCGGCCGTGCCATACCGCAGATAGGTTTTCGAGCACGGCTTTCTCTCTACTGATCCGTGCTGGAGCTATTGCAGCTGCCCACTCACGCTGCTCTGGCGACCGCAATGCGATGTGCTGTCGACGCATTTACCGCAAAAGTCTCAAACGTCGGAGGAGACTCCAGGATTGGCTTCAAAACTTCGGTGATCGTGTCATAGTGCTGGCGGTAAAATTCCTCGGCATCTTCTCGCGAGGTCCAGAAGGCTGATGCACACCATCCTGCGGGGTTTGTCTTATCGGAAAGCGTAAGAAAGTCGACAAAGCCCGGCTGCTTTTGCAGAATCGGTAGTACGTCGTTGTTCAACTTGCTGCCGACTTGTTCACTTCGGCCAACTTTCGATTGGCATTCGACAACGCGAGCAAACATACAGGTGCCTCCTTCTCCCTAAAAATAGACTTTCCGAGACATGGCGTAACGCTGCGTACTGCTTCGTCGAAACGCCTCTTGCAACGTCTGGTGATCTGCATCCCAGAGAAATTCCAGCAGACCACCAGACCCTCGAAGCGCTCCCAAGGGGGAGGGCAAGCGTGTGCGACCGTGCTTCTTGAACGCGATGGGGGGCTTGGATCCACTGACCCGTCTGCGACGATTTCGCGTTAAAGAATGTCAGCCGTCCACCGTTGCTGCACTTCGCGTTTGTTGCTGTCAGGCATTGCATGTACCGGTCCATCTCCGAGTACTAGCTAAATCATAGAAAACAAGACCTTGGGATCTCGGTAGCAAAGTGTCAACACTGTCAAGGACAGACGTTCGACACATCGGCTCTCAGCCAAGTTGAGATCCCACTAAAGCTTCGGTGCTTTTAAGACAGTTCGTCACCTCAAGGCAAAAGGTGATTCTTAGAGCCCAAGCGGATCAGAAGGCCGGGGACAATTGGCAGCTAGTGAACACCGTCCGTCGTTCTCATCAAGTGCATAGCCGGGCCGCATTCCCCTCGCATGGAAGTTGCCGTCAAGAACGTCTACATTCCTATTCACAGAAAAGGAAATCAGCTCTAAGAACGACATGCTCCATTCTGTCATGCCGACTTTATGAAGTGGGCGAATCGGGCGGCGGCTAGGGGCCGGCTGAAGAGGTTGCCTTGTCCTTCCGCGCAATGCTGGGCCTGAAGGTAGGACCTCTGTTCTCGCGTTTCGACGCCCTCGGCAACCACGAGATGTTTGAGGCTCTTTGCCATGTTAATTATGGCGCCGACGATCGTAGAGTCATCGGGATCGGCAGTGATCTGGTGGACAAAGGACTGGTCAATTTTCAAGACATCAATGGGGAAACTGGCGAAGATAGCTCAGGCTGGAATAGCCGGTGCCGAAGTCATCCACTGCAAGGTGCACTCCCATCATTTTGATCTCTTGAAGTACGGAGACCATGGATTCGGTTGGGCGAGCCAGGGTCTGTTCCGATTTTGTAACAAGCGAGACCCGCCTGCGCCACGGGTTTTGGAGACAGTTCTCAATCTGCGACTCACTGGCTTTGCTGACGAATTTCCCGAATTGCGTGACCTGATCAAGATCGGCGCAACCATTCTGGAAAAGCCTTTTCTTCCTTCGGAACTTATACGCAGAGTGGAAGATATGCTCAATCCCGGGAAGGCAGCCACAGGTACCGAAGGATAGATCGGCGGAACGAAAGGCTCAAGTATTGCGCAGTGGGGAGAGGTGAGCAATTCCAAACAGCGGCGACAGTTCTTAGGAAATCGCACAGGCGGGGAATTGGGCCGCCCCAACATTGACATTCACCGCTGAGTTCCGGGCGCTCCGCGCGCCCCGGGAGGTCAAGCTCGAAGAGCAGAGCGAGATCCGCAGGGCGACTGGATGCGCCGGATTGTGTACTTCGTTTCAGGTGCACCGCACTGCCTTTCATTGCTTCGGGCGAAATGCGCGTTTAATGGGCGTGCCACATCTGGGCATCACGCCGTGACATGGGTATCTGGCGGCCATGTGCAGCCGTGGCGTGCTCGTTCATTGCCCTAGCCGCTTGGGTGCGGCAGTTGCCGTTGAGGCTATTGAACTCCCGTGTGGTGACGGAGTGTTTACAGAGTGGGCACTTGAACGTGCTAAAGCCGTTCATCATTTTGATGGGCGTAATATCTCACAGCTTCAATAGTAGTCCCTTATCCCAATGTGTCTCCGAACTAAAGTTACCCTTGCCACCCATCACGTGTGAAATGGCAATTTGTAGCCAAACCAAAGAGTGTACCCGCCCTCGGATAAGCCGACTCTAGCTACTTTCCGTCGCAAAAATCCGCTTTCTGAACATAGGCCGGGTACACGCAACGGATAGCATCCATCGTAGAGTTCTCGGAAGATGCCATCATTGGGAAGACGACCGAAGGGGTAATCACCAGTTGGAACCGAGCAGGGGAAAAGATGTATGGATACACGAAGACCGAAGTGCTACTGGGGCGAAACCTCTCCTTTCTGGTGATCCCGGAACGGCGAGAGGAAACCCTCCCCCGAAAGCTGCTCACAACCACCTTACGTTCTGAGCCCCTGATCTCCACGAATGCACCAAAGACGCCAGTCAAGCCACTTCCCGAATCGTAAAAGAACCTACCCAGGACTAGCTATTTTCGTGTTCGCCTTCTGGTCAGCGAGGGCACCGGGAATTTCCCGCTTGTCGCTTGGCGGTCAAGACTCTGCTGCCCAGAGTAGATATTCGCCCTGCATCGGCTCCAAAACGAAAGCGCCCCAGACTCTTTCGAGTCACGGGACGCCCTGTCGAACAGTGCTCCCCCCGAAGTCTGCTCACAACACCTTATGTCCCGATGTGCACCGGGGGAATGGCTCTGATGGGTGAGGCACTGCTGAACTATACAGAATGCAGCGATAACGATGTTGACTACGTCCTTGGCAACCCCACTATCGCGGACTCACCAATTGCTCGGATCGCCATAGCATCGGGGCTTGCAGTAAACGGTATGAAGGGCACACTAGCCACTTCACAGACCGCCAACCTTCCAGTCTGTGTGGATGTCGCTCATTTCCTGCGCCGTGATGCCGTATGCATGCACGACGGTCCACGGGCGCGGATCGTCTTTGCAGCGAAGAACCATGCCCGATTTCGGCTTCAAGGCAGCGTCGAGCCACGTCAGCGTGTGCGTGGTGTCAGTTCTTAGTTCGACTTGGATGACATGCTCCAATATGCTTTGGTCTCGGATCAGGCGCTCATTCGGTCCGTGCAAAGAGGTAGGCCACATCTCGCGCAACAGCGTCTCCGTACATTTGTGTAACAGTGTGCTGCACAGCCATCAAATTGCTGCGCGACGACTCCGTGGCATGGCTGGTAGGGTCTTTGGCGAAGTCCGCTTGATATGTTCTAAGCAGGTACCTACCTTGTTTTTCTAGACGTTTGGTTGTTCCCGAGTGGAGTTCTTCTGCAAGGTGCATACCTTCATTGTACGGAGACTTTTGGGTAGAAGTTCGCACGAAGGTCACTTTGAGAGCAAGCTGCTTGTTCGCCAAAGATCCATGCAAGGTGCTGATGGTCCGTAATGATCCGTACCCGAATCTTATTGCTATTGCCGACGCGGTGGCCTAGCCTTATGAAGTACCTTCCGCATATCTCCGTCGTACTTCCGAGCACCCCAGTCCTTTCCGACGGCCTCTTTGCGCAACCGATAGAAATTAGGATTGATTCATGGAACCTGCTACAGACAGGCCGATTCGGGAGCAATGCCCACGATGCGACAATCGACGAACAGGAGAGCGTTTATGAGCGTAATTAGTATTTCCTCTGCTCTCCTGATTGTACTGTTCGTGATCCTGCTGCTCCATTGGATGTGTAAGCTGAAACCAGCGGTCGCTGGGTCTGGACAAAGGATGTGCCCGAATTGCGGACTAATCACATCTAGATCAAAGACATGCTGCTTGGAGTGCGGCGTGGCCAGCGTCTCAAAGCGGTGAGCGTGACGGTGGAGAAATAGGTCGCTGCTTAGTTCACGTTTCCGTAATCGTTTCTCGCGAAGGATTAGGAATAGTGACACACATGAACATCACCAAGTTTGTCGTGAAAGTGAACCGTGGTGGTACCCGCGCTCCAGAATACGTGGAGCGGATTGATTTGACTCCCATCCAAATGACAACCAATCGTAAGCTAGCATTGCTCATGGGTAGATTCACGGCCGAGGACGCCGTCAAATCCATCCAAAACTCCCGGCGAATCCCGGAGTTAGTGCCCGTACAGGTTGGTGTCTAGTATTCGTGCTGAGGATGGTTAGAGCAAGCAGCGTTGGCCGTAACAAGGCAGTCGTCCGCCTGGACCTGCTGACCGTCTTTGCCGACGCCGAGCAGGGACGTTCATCGCAGTTGGAGCTCGCGGGCATCACTGTTTACCGAAGGCGAGCATCTCCTCCACGCCGATTCGGCGTTGTACCACGCAGGCATACCGCACCTGCTGCTCCCATTTCAGAAGGACAAGTTTGCCAGCAACACTTTCATGGTGCCATCCGTGCGCGAAGCGAAGAACTGTTTATGCAGAGCGGGATTTCGAGAGACTCCCCGCTCTCTCGCGGTGCTCATTGATCGTCAGACCGGGCGTTCCATCCGACTCATGGAACACAGAACCTTAATCCAAGGAGACTCCAGCCGATGAAACGAGCCGCACTTTATTGCCGTGTTTCGACTGTGGATCAGCACCCGGAAACCCAACTCCATAATCTGCGGCAGTTCGCCGCGCAGCGCGGGCTCCAGATTGTGCAAGGAGTACGTGGATCAAGGATTCTGCGGGGCGAGAGCGCGAAGACCGGAACTCGACCGGATGATGGAGGACGCCCGCCGTCATAAGTTCGACGAGCTGATGGTTTGGGCGTGCGACAGGCTTGCACGGAGCACCAAACACCTGCTCTAGACTTTTGACGAGCTAAATGGATTTGGGATTCAGTTCCTCTCGAAGCGCGAGGCGATAGACACTGAGGGACCTCTTGGTCGGGCGATCATTGTCATCGTGGCGGCGATGGCGGAACTGGAGCGGTGCATCATCATCGAGCGTGTCCGGGCGGGCATGCGCCGGGCAAAGTTGGGGGGCAGGCAAATTGGGCGTGCGCGGCTGGATATCGATAGGGAGCAGGTTATCGAGGATCGACGCAGTGGAATGTCGCTGACTCAAGTCGCCAAGCGTCACAACATTTCCCGAGCCTCAGTGTGCCGATTGATGAAGAAGTCCAACGGGAATTCCCATGCCGCAGATTTGGCCTCCGATGGAAACCTCACGGAAATTCGGCTGTAAGGGTAGAACCAAATATGAGGGACGATATGGTCGGCAAGATATTCGTGATAATTTCCACCAACGGGGATCTCCTGACGAACCCCATGCGCAGCCATCACCCCTACAACCGCTTGGCATCGTTACAAGACAAGGGTAAGTGTTTAAACGTATTACCGAATTCGGCATCATTCAACTCATTGTAAGGCGAACGTTATTGGACGAAATATCGAGATTTCAGTCGTGACGAGTGCCAAGAGTAAACTTTAGTTCGGAGTCATACTGGGATAAGCGACTACACTGAAGCTATGAGACATTACACGATCAAAATGATGAACGGCTTTAGCGCATTCAAGTGTGTACTTTGCAGACACTCCGTCACGACACGGGAGTTTAGCCGCCAGAACGGCAGTTGCCGCAGACAAGCGGCTAGGGCAATGAACGAGCACGCCACTTCTGCACATGGCCACCCCGTCCCCATGTCACCGCGTAATCCGCCGATGTGGCACGCGCAGTAAACGCGCATTTCTCCCGAAGCAGTGAAAGGTAGTGCGGAATGACCACTGAAACGTATTACACAGTTCGGCGCACCCAGTCGCCATGTGGGTCTCGTTCGGCGGTTGTCTTCGACCTTACTTACCGCCGCGTATGGCGTCCGGAACTCGGCGATGAAGGTCAGTGGTGCGACGTTTTGGTTGGACAGAAGGAAATTGGGGCAGGCCAATTCCCCGCCTTGGCGACGACATAGGACTGTCACCATAGTTCGGAATAGCTTACCTCTTAAAGAGAAATGAATTCAGAGGAGTCTAATGACCTTATAGCGAAGCGAGAAATCACTTTGAGAAGGCTAGAAACTATACCGCTGATCATGAAATCATCGACATGTTGGAAGGACTCAAGCACTTAGCACACGCTATTGAGAAGGGCTTTAGAACGTGGGGATAAGACATTCGTAATATCCGTGACGACCAGAACCGCAAACAAATACCAAGCTCTTTCAGTTAAAGCCTACATCCTTTTCTCCTCAAGCGTATTGCGCGTCCCCGAGCGATGGTCTGCCATGCGGCAGTCCTGCGGGAATCACTCCGCTTCAAGCGTGCACTGCTCCATGGTGGGAACTTGGAATAGGAAGGTGTCCAGTCACATCGGCGGCGGTCACGATGTCGGCGATGCATCCGTTGAAGAGTACTGCACGGCGCGTAACCTCTACGTCGATCAAGCTGCCGTCCTTCTTCTTGTGTTTCCGGAGTTCCTTTGTCGAGTTGAGTACTCTTTTCTGCAATATTTCCTTTAATAAGGAAGCAATGTCCTCGCTCGGACGAATGTCCAGAATGGTCATGGACAGAAACTCCTTTCGCGAGTAACCGTAATGACTCACTGCCGCATCGTTGACCGCGGAAAAGGCGAGAGTACTGATGTCGAAGACCCACATGGGAGTCGCATACGATCGAAGTCAAAGCGCTTCAAGACTTCTGAAGTCGCGGCGGCTGTGATTGTTTTCCCAGAAAGCGCATCATCGTTCAACGGGCGTGGGGAGTCGCACAAGTGTGATTCGAACTGTCTCGCAATCACGTCGTAATGTGCCCCAGCTGGAAATTCGACGCTGAGATGGCAATCGATACACACCACAAAGCGACCTGCGGCGGACATTAGGATACCGATGGGGTGGGAATAAAGAGGAAACACTGCTGGCTGACATTGCATATTTCAACTATTTCAACTCTCTTATGTGCAAGACCAGCATACGCTTCTTCTCTCAGTAAGTTGTCAATCAGAGCTAGGAAGCAAGAACGGCCGAACCCGTGGGGTCCAGCCTGAAGCATTCATCAACACAGAAAGAAGTGGCCCGGTCGTGAGGGTCGAACATCGGTATTCCCGCTAACCCATGATCCTGTTCACCGCTCCCACTTCAGACGGGATATCTGTTGCCAATTTCGATAACTGTTCAATTGTGTACCTATTACAAGATGGCCTTGAGTCACACTGTAGCTGTTCATGATGGGGGTGGCGCCGCTATGACCCAGGCCAAAACATCAGCTTCGCACCGGGTCTTCCTTGTGGATGACGACGACGCCCTTCGCACGATGATGAGTCTGACGCTTGAACACAAGGGCTTCGAAGTGGTCTCTGCCGCGAACGTGACAGAGGCTCTGAAACTGCTTTGTTAATTGGCTCTGGATGCGACCAGAGAATGCGTGATCGCATATGCAGAGAGTATGATGCGATTCGAAACTCCAACCTTTAGCAAAAGTTTGCCGACGTGTGCTTTCACCGTGCGCTCTTCGATTCCGAGAGGAGCAGCGATTTCTTTGTTAGAGTAGCCCGCCACCAGCATCCCGAGTACTTCCTTTTCGCGGCTTGTGAACGGTCGTCGGTTCCCAAAAACACCATGCTCCGAGGATCGGTATGCCTCATCCACTAACATCGAGAGAACTCGCCTTGGAGCCCAAACCGATCCCGTCAAGACGGTTCGAATCGCCCGCACGAGTTCGCCGACCGATGCGGTCTCATCGACGCAGCCCTTCGCCCCTGCCGAGACCGCATTCAGGATTGCAGCATTATTTAGGTTACATCCCGTCACGATGACATCCAGATCGGGACGGAGAGCCTTCACGGTAGTCAGGGCATCAATGACACTCTTACCTGGATGACTGCCGAGGAGAACAACGTCTACTTCGTGATTTGTGCCGATTTCAGCCAGCCCGACCGACTGGAGTTCGAAATCCGATTCTGCACTCAACAACGCCCGAAACCCGACAAATCGAACCGGATCGCTGTCGATCACCGCGATGCGTACCGTTGCTTTCCTTACCTGAGTGGTTTTCATGGACTTATTAATTCGCATTAACTTGGGCCCGTAAGTCGATCTTATACATACATGTATTATAACGGGGTGGTTGCTTTATTTGACGTACAGAGTAGGTGACTAGGTACCCAAAGTTCCGTTCGCAGCGTTGCATCAGAAAGAAAGGCAGTCAAAACATGGAGAAGCTTTCCGAGCGATTGTGTTATGGTCTGCCGGATTCTACCGATATATTTAATTTAACCGTGGTCGGCATTTGCTGGCCGGAGTAGAAGCTGTCCTCACAGCTTTTTCCAGTCGGTCAGCGCCATCAACTCGTCGAGGATTTCCTGCAACCGCTGAAGCCGACATGCGTGATCCCCTGCTGCGCTGTGTGGCTTCCTGCCGGGTTGCAAGTACAGTCGATTCGCTTCACTGATTTGCGCTATTTCGTCCCGTAACTTCGCGATGCGTTCTTTGACGGGATTCTGCATGAGGATAGGCTAACAGAGCCTTCCGAGCGGGAAATTCAAAACATGGTTCGCGCTCGCGCCACACCAGAAAACGACCCGCTATGCCACTCTTTTCGCCCCGTCGCCTCCGGTAGCAACTGCGATGGCGATGGCGAGAGGAAAGATCTGCATAGCGAGAAACAGCGCCGCGAACGCGTCTGAGCGTAAGCGGAAACGGTCATCGTAGCTAAGACAGACTGCGAACTTGGGCAGCCAAGTCATATATCGAACCGCTCAGTTTGCGGTGTCCTGACCACCTCAGATTCCCCGCCTCGCTCGGCTGGAGAGTCCGTGAATACCTCACCACGCCAAAGATCCGAATTGCCTTTCAACCCGCGCGGTTGTTGTGCAGTCGTTCAGCCAAACGTCCGACGGCAAGGAGGATCCCATGCAGAAGAGCTTGGGGCCGGGGTGGACAGCCCGGAATATAAACATCTACCGGAAGTACCTTGTCGACGCTGCCCAAAGACGCGTAGTTCTCGGCGAAGATGCCGCCACTGATGCCGCAAGCTCCTACCGCAACGACTACCTTAGGTTCCGCCATCGCCCGATGCGTCTTCAACAGCGCAAGTTCCATGTTCCGCGTGACGGGACCGGTGACCAGAAGCATGTCGGCATGACGAGGAGAGGCAACGAATTGGATTCCGAAGCGTTCGATGTCGTGGACCGGATTGTTCAGAGCGACAATCTCCAGTTCGCATCCGTTGCATGACCCCGCATCCACTTCACGGATGGCGAGAGACCGTCCCAGAATTTTCTGGATTGTTTCGCGCGCTTTCTTCCCAAGGCTCTCGACGTCCGTTTCGGCACTCACCAACTTGCGATCAACTTTACGCAACCCGCGGTGCGTGCGGTCGGCATTCAGTGTGTATTCCGCGGTAAGAACCAGGTTGCGGCGGTCCGACGTGGCTAGTTCAAATTCCTGAGTGATGCGCACCGCCTGCTCGGACGATGCTTCGGCGCACAAGCCGCAGAAGACACAGAGACCATAATCGACGGTGACTTTCCGGGAATCACCTTTGTCGGATAGGGAAATGGCCCCAGTTGGACACACCTCGGCAGCAGGTCGCGCGTCCCTCCATTTGTCGAAATCGAAGCTCGGACGTCCGCGAAAGCGATCGGAGATCTTAGCGGGCTCGGCCGGATAGTTTGCGGTGACTGTTCCCGTGCTGACCGTCTTTTGAAGAATCTTTAACATCGTTTACCGGTCCGTCCCCGAGTAGGAAAGGTTGAAGCTTTTGTTGATCACCGGAAAATCCGCAATGATGTTTCCCTGGACCGCTTCCACCACCGCCGGCCAGTTGTTGAGCGAGGGGTCCTTGATCTTGCAGCGTTCGAGATGATTGTCAGGCCCGGTGCGAATCCAATGGATGATTTCCCCGCGCCATCCTTCAACGGCGCTCAGCGCACAGCGGTCTGACGGGATGGCTGGCACGGGCACACGGAACTCCCGCTGAAGACCATCCGTCATAGCCTTCCGAACGATGCCAATGGATTCGTTCACTTCATCGATGCGGACCTGCATCCGGTGCCAAACGTCTCCGGCCTGGTAAACCGGGACACGGAATGAGTAGCGAGGATATGCGGCATAGGGGTGATCGCGCCGCACGTCCAGATCAACGCCTGAGGCGCGCCCTCCCACGCCCACGATGCCCAGATCCCGTGCCTTCTCGGGCCGAAGAATTCCTGTTTGCTCCAGACGATCACGGGTGGATTCTGACGAATCAACCAGACTGATCAGATCCTGAAACTCGCGTGCAAACGAGTCCAGTGTATCCCGCAACGTGTTCAGTTGCGCCTGGTCCCAGCCCCTACGCACGCCGCCGACGCAGACAAAGCCTCGCAGCAGGCGGCTGCCAGTCATTTGCTCGTTCAGAGTGACCAACGTCTCCTTCAGCCGGCTGGCATGGGCATTCGCTATGACGAAGCCAACATCGGTCGCAATGGCCCCGATGTCGGCGACATGATTGCAAATACGTTCCAGTTCCAGCAGGACGGTCCGCATCACCAGACCGCGCAGTGGCACTTCAATGGTGGCGGCGCGTTCGATGGCCTGACAAAAAGCTGTGCCGTGCGAGAAACTTGAATCGCCAGAAATGCTTTCCGCCAGGAAAACGGCTTTATGTATGGGTAGCTGCTCAAAGAGTTTTTCGGTGCCTTTATGGGTGTAGAACATTCGCAGCTGCAGATAGAGTATGGGTTCACCCGCCACCGCGAAATTGAAGTGCCCCGGCTCGATGATCCCCGCATGGACCGGACCTACGGGGACTTGCAGCACACCTTCACCGAAAGCCGGCCGGTAGATGTGACGTTCTCCCTCGAAGGGCGGCAACACGGTTTGGTGAGGAAAGTCCTTGCGCAAGGGATAAACGTCGGGCCAATTGTCATGCAAGGCGACCCGGCGGGGATTCGGGTGTCCAACGGCCTTCAGACCAAACCAATCCTGAATTTCGCGCTCTTGCCAGTTCACCGCGGGTAGTTCGGCGGAGAGCGAGGGAAACTCAAGAGTGTCGGACCGCACAGGCGCCTGCACGATCAGGTATTGAGCGCTGCCCTTTTGTTCGAAGACATAGTAGTTGAAGAAAACGCCTTCCACCGAGCGGCGGTCTTCAGCGAACACCGTAACCAGTCGGGCCCCGAATTCGCCTCGCAGATGTGCTGTGATGGGGCGAATGTCGTGGTCGCTGATAAGAACATAGACTTCATCTTCCCGGTCCGCACGCACGGACTGAACCTGTGGGCCAAGCTTCTGCCGAAGGGCTTCGAATACTGCGGAGGTTGATTGCGTCATCATCCGCCCACCACGATGCCTACCGCACCCTGAATTAGCCTAAACAACGGAGCCGGTATCCAGAAGCCCATCACGACAATCACCACAGCTAAACCCGCGACCGAGTATTTTTTCCAGCCGCACATGTCTGCCGCCGGAAGGCCCGGGTCCTCGCCGAGAACCAGGCCGGTGATGTGCACGAGGAAGCCGGAAAAAATCAGCACGAGAAAGGAGACGAAAAAAATCGCCAGCACAAAATGGTCTCGCGCAAACCCTGCCCGCAGAACGGTGAACTCACTCTGGAAAAAGCTGAAGGGAGGCGAACCGGTGACCGCAAGCGTCACCATAAGAAATGCGGCTCCGGTCAAGGGCATCGAATGGATCAACCCGCCTTTCGCCTTCCGAAACAGGTCGGTGTTGAGATGTTGCTGGACATTTCCGGCACAAAAGAAGAGCAGGGGCTTGGTCACCGAATGAAACGTCATGTGCAGAAGCATGCCCAGGATACCCAAAGGCCCTCCGAAGCCGAGTGCCAGCACCATGATCCCGCTGTGGTCAATGCTCGAATAGGCCAGCAGTCGCCGGAAGTTCTTCTGCACGAGGATGAAGGGGACGGCCACTCCCATGGAGAGCAGCCCGAACAGAATCAGGAGCCGCGAGCCAAACTGCGGCCCGAGGCATTTCGAACTAAGGATGTAGAACCGGACCAGAGCGTAGAGGGCGCAGTTGAGCACGCCGGTGGCAAGCATCGCTGCCCCCGGGATCGGCGCTTCACTGTAGGCATCCGGCTTCCAGGTATGCATGGGAGCGATGCCGGCCTTGGTTCCGTATCCGAGAAGAATAAGGATGAAGGCCAGCCGCATGGTCGGCTTGTCAAACTGGGCGGCGTTTCCGGCGAGGACGGACCAGTTCAGACCCGCAAGCGTGTCCGTACCGAGGGCCCCATAGGCGGAATAGTAGGTCAGAATCGTACCGAACAACGCCATGGAAAGACCAACGCCCCCGATGATGGCATACTTCCATGCCGCCTCAAGAGAGGTTTCGCGTCCGTAAAACATAACCAGAAACACCGACGCCAGGGTAGTTCCCTCAACCGCCACCCAGAGTATTCCCAAGTTGTTGGCGAGCCCGACCAGCGTCATCGCGAAAACCAGGAAAGGCATGAGAGCGTAGTACTCACGCAGCTTGTCGACGGCAAACCGGCCACCCAACTCCTCGGCCTCGTGCAAAACTCCGCTTCCCTCCTCGTGACGAAAATAGCCGACCGCATATATGGAACAGACCAGGGACACAAAAGCTGACAAGAGCACGACTAGCGCACTAAGAGCGTCGGCGTAAAAGAACCCATCCCACAGTGAAACCGGGCCGCTGCGAAGCACCTGAGCAACCAACACGGCGGCAAGGCCGAGCAGAATGGCGAAGGCCGCAAGATTGACCACCTCCATCATGTGCCTTCTTCGGAGGAAGAAGGCCAAGGGACCGGCGGCCAAAGGAACAATAAGGAGTCCGAGCAAAATCATAAGTTTGCTTACTCTCTCAACTTCCGCAGCTTGCTGACGTCCATGGAGTCGAACGTCTCGCCGATACGGAAGACGAGAATGCCGAGGACCAGTACCGCGACTAGAACATCAAAAAAGATGCCAATCTCAACCACCAATGGCATTCCATAGGTCAATGAAATCGCGGCCAGGAAGAGGCCGTTTTCAAGCGAAAGCAGTCCCAGGACCTGCGTCAATGCCTTGCGGCGGTTTACCATCACAAAGAAGCCGATCAGGAAAAGTGCGATGGCAACGGCGAGCGTGTTATGTCCAAGCGCCGCCCGGGCAGAAGTCTCTTCCGGATGGTAGAAGGACTCCGCGACCACGTAGCCCAGCAGCGTCAGACCGCCTGAGATGAGGATCGACAGCGGGACGTTGATCAGCGGCTCGATCTCCCGCCGGATCCCGATTCTCTCCACCAGGCGCTCCAGCAACCGGGGAAGCAGTCCCGCTTTCAAGAAGACCGTGAGCAGAGCGGCAATATAGATGTGGCTGGCCTGGTTGAAGTAGGCGATGACGGCCGCAATCGCTCCCAAGAGAAACGACTGCACCGCGAAAATGCGAATGCTCGAAACGATCCCGCGCTGTCCGACCGCGGCGATCTGCAGCACCAGGACCAGCGCCGCCATCAGGGTAATGATTCTGTTGCCAAGCTCCGGGTTGGGGACAAAGGGCATAGGCAGCCTCAGAACAGAAATGTCGAAATGAGCGCGAGCGCTCCTAGAATGAAAGCAACCATGAGCAATTCCGGTACGCGAAACAGACGCAACTTCGCGTTGCTGGTTTCCACCAGGACAACAAGGCACGCGAGCACAAGCAACTTCGCGAGATAGAAAGCTAGCCCAACGCCGATGGTTTGGAGCGTCCAGTCAGAACTCAAACCGAACGGGAAGAACGTATTGACCAGCAGCGTCATGAGCACCAACTGCTTGATGGAAGCGCCCCATTCGATCAAAGCGAGATACGGTCCCGAATACTCGAGGATCATCGCTTCGTGGATCATGGTCAATTCGAGGTGGGTCGCCGGGTTGTCAACTGGTATTCGTCCGGTCTCGGCAATCAGCACAATGAAGAGCGCTGCAAATGCCAGCATCTGCGACGGCGCCAGGAACCTCCAGCTCTGGCCTACAGCGACTTTCGCCATTTCGCTCAGATTCGTGGAGTTTGCGCCCAATGCCACGGTGAAAATCGCGAGCATCATGGCCGGTTCCGCGATTGCGGAAATCGTCATTTCGCGACTGCTGCCCAGACCACCGAACGAGCTTCCGGTGTCGAGCCCGCCAAGGGCAAGGAAGAAGCGACCAAGTGCCAAAAGATAGACCACTGCGAGCACGCCACCGAACAGGCTGAAAGGGGCATGGGTCGTAGTCATAGGAATCATGAGTCCGACCAGCGTGGCCGTCCCGAAGACCATGTAGGGGGCCGCCGAGAAAATCCACGACGCCGTTTCTGGAATGACCATCCCCTTGCGCAGTAACTTGAAAATGTCCCGGTAGGATTGCAGGATGCCCGGCCCGCGGCGGGTCTGAAGTCTCGCTTTCAACGTCTTAATCATGCCGCTGAGCAAGGGAGCAACCAGCAATAGCAACACTAATTGCAGCGCCGAGTTGATAAGGACTTCGGTCACTTGCGCACCCCGAACAGCAGAAGCAAGACGAGGGTTACAAAGATGTAGGCCAGGTAGGCATGAATGCTTCCCGCCTGAATAGTTCGCATTCTGCTGGAGACCCGGAAGATGAACTCTTGCAGAGGAGCATAAAGCCGCTTCTCGAACGTAGGCTCGATTTCACTCTCGAAACGGATCTCTTTCGGAAAATACGGCGAGACATCGAAGACGGCTTGAATCTCGCGGCGCGGCTTGTACAGGACGGAGAAAATCATCCGCAGCGCTTTTGAGAATGCGGTGGCTGTGTATTCATTTTCTTCCGAAAGTCCAGGCAAGCCGCAGTCCCACACCGGTCCGCGCTTGCGCCCGAACCTCCTCACCCCGATCGCTACCAGGAGAGCCGCCGGGAGCATCAGAACCACGAGTCCAACAGCGATGACCAAGGGCGATACCGTGCCGCTGGTACGCATGCCTGCGGAGAGTACCAGCCCATGACCAGTCACCAGATGGGCGGCGACTCGCTGTCCGAGCAACTGCTCAGTCATCGCGTCAAATACCGGGAGAAACCAGGTCACACCTAAGCCCAGGGCGGCGCAAGCCAATGTCAGCCAGCCCATGCCAATCAGCATCGTGCGGGGCGCCTCGTGCACATTCCTGGATTTGGCGCCACGCGGCAACGCTAGGAAGGTGATGCCGAAAGCTTTCACGAAACAAGCTGCGGCCAGTGCTCCAGTCAACGCCAGCATCGAGCCAGCTAGCGGAAATAGAATTCGCCTCAAGCCAGTGATCGCGCCGAATCCGGCCAGGAGCGTCTGGTAGGTCAGCCACTCACTGGCGAATCCGTTCAGCGGCGGAAGGCCGGAAATGGCGATCGCGCCAATCAGAAAACAGAACGCGGTCACCGGCATGGGACGAATGAGGCCGCCCATTTCCTCCATGTTGCGCGTCCCCGTGGAATGCAGCACTGACCCAGCCCCCAGAAACAGCAGACTCTTGAAGATGGCATGATTCAAAGTATGGAACATCGCTGCGACCAGTGCCACCGCGGCAAGCATCGGATGTCCCGCAACGCGGAAAATCAAAGCCGCGCCCAGGCCCATAAGAATGATCCCGATATTTTCGATGCTGTGGTAGGCCAGAAGCCGTTTGAGGTCATGCTCCATCAAGGCATACAAGACGCCCAGAACGGCCGAGACGACTCCGACGATGAGAACCAGCAAGCCAGCCCAGGACGGCACTCCTCCCAACATATCCAGGAAAATGCGGGCCATGCCGTAGATCCCGGTCTTGATCACGATCCCGGAAAGCAGGGCCGAGACATTGCTCGGCGCAACCGGATGGGCCGCCGGCAGCCAGATATGGAAGGGAATGACGCCGGCTTTGATGGCGAATCCCAGGAAAAACAAAATAAACGCAGCGGTCTGCTGTCCGCTGTTCAGTTGGGCCGCGAGGGGACGGAAGCTGGCGAATTCGGCGCTGCCGCTGGCGCTGATCAAAAGAGCAAATCCAAGCAGCAGGCACCCGGCGTCGATGTGCGCCATGATGACGTAGAGCAGACCCGCTCGTCTGGTTTCCCGGTCTTCGTGGTAAAAGGTTACCAGCCCGTAAGCGGCGAGCGCCATCACTTCCCAAGCAATCAGAAACAGGAAGGCATTCGCAGCGGTAAAGGTAATAGTCAAGCTGAGGAGTAAGAGGTGAAATAGAAAGCCAAAGAGGCTGATGTTCCTCTTGCCCTCGAATTCTTTCAGGTAGCCGAAGGAATAAATGGCGACTGCGGCCACGGGAATCGCGAGGGCCAGATTGAAGAAGCCCGCCAGAGCATCGTAGGAGAAGCTGTAAGCAAAAAGCGGAATTCCCGAAGGAACCGACCACGCAACCGGCGTGCCTCGAAGAATGCCGAGAACGGAGGTTAATCCTCCCAGCACTGCACCGGTTAGAGCAAAATTGCAACAGATGCGTCGGGCCAGCGCCGGTTTTTGCCAGCACGCGAGCGAACCGAAAGCACCGGCCGCATACGCCGCAACGCTAAGCGCGAAGCCCGTACTCACCGAAAGCATATTCATCGGGCCTGTTCACCACAGCTGGATGAAAGGACTCTTAAGTAGCTCAGCTCCACCGATTTTGTGTGGGCCATATTTCCCCTCACTAATCTGCAATGCTATCCGGTTTCTATTCCCCGTGCTAGGTGTGGGGACTCGCTGATGCCGTGCCCCCCCCGCGATTCATCGGTACTTCTTCGGCCCCAGGTGGCCCAGTTGGTATTTGCTTCGCCACCTCAGGGTACACGATCTTAGCCCGATCGAGAGCGTCCGCCACGCTGTGGCAGATGTTCTCCTCGCCCACATGCTCGTGAAATTCAGCGTCATGCATTCGCATCTCTGGCTGTTGTCGCGCTCCACATAGAATGAGTTGCCGTCCGGATTCGTGCACGCGGTCGGCAAACTTCTCCAGCGCCTGCAAGCCAGTGGAATCGATGGCTGTCATATTGCGGAGTCTAAGAATAATGAGCGGCGGCAGTTCTGGTCGCGGTTTTGCGATGTGCCGGAGATCGCTGTTGACACGGCGGCGATCGTGCGCGATTGGCAGACGATGGAGCTGCATCTCTGAAACTTACGTCCTTCCACTACGCCTTTCCGGCTGCTTCATCACCACAGCGCGTCGGCCCTTCCCCGCCTCAAACACAATCCCACACTTCGGGCAGTTCATCTCCTCGGTACTGACCCTCTGGATCTCTGCTGGTGGGATCGAATAGCCGCAGGATGGACAGGCGGCATTCTGAGCGGCCATGACAGCGGCAGGGGTCAATTTCACGGTCCCCGGGGAGTAGCACTCAATGGCACAAAGAGCTGGTTACTACACGTTACTAACTTCTATTACGTTCTTGCGATTGCAGAGGTACACGTACCAACGTAATCTCGGCTCATGACGGATCGCAGCAAATCGGTGGCAAGCGCAAAAAGAGGAGCAGCAACCATGAAATCGATCATAGGTTCGGCTTTGGCTCTATTCATCCTAGCTGGGACCTCGATGGCGAAGGAGTTGCCAGACGCTCCCAGCGCCGGGATGACGGCCGAAGCGTACATTGTGGAAGCCTCGTCGACAGGATCGACGCCGAAGATTCTTGAGCAGAAAAAGCCCATTGATGCCACGTTCCTAAGTCTCGCCGTCATTTCGACCGGCAGCACCTTTGCTGACTCCTACACCACGCTATTCGCCCGGCAGAACTGGCTGGCCAACAAACAGGGCGTCTGCAACATGGAAGTCCAGTCCGCCTACCTGTACGGCACCCATCCAACGGTTGCCAGAGCCTACGCAGTTGCGTCCGCCAAGAGCGCCGGTTCTATCCTGGCTGCGTACTACCTGCGCAAGCACCACAACAAGTTCTGGAGCGCACCCCTGGTCGTGAACTCAATCCTCAGCTTGCAGGGCGTAACCCAGAACATGATGTCCTGCAACTAGGGGCCGAGTTCTCGTACCAACCAGACTCGGCCTGGGTGACCATCGTCCTGCCGGGTATGCGGAGTCGGATCGAGGAGTAGGGCGTTGCTCGGCGGCGGAAGAGTCCGCCGAAATAAAAAGTCCCGCCATCCCATCCCCCTAACGGAGAACATCGGGACCATCGATCTTGCGCGTCCAGCTTCCCACTCTCCATTCGTGCGGTCAACCACACCAACGGGCCTAGCAGTTTAACGAACGTGCCAGTTGAATCGGGCAAGTCGGTACGGTGTGCGCACAGTCACAGGATGTGCCACTGGTGTGAGCGTATGATGGTGTTGTCCCTGGAGAGTTGGAATATGCAATGTCAGCCAGTACTTCTCCGCCGCCTCATCGTATCGCTATCCTGATGTCCCCAGCGGGTCGTTTCCTACAGTGCAGAGATTGCCAATTAAGCTTCACCTTCCCAGACGGGGCACACTTCCACGCCATCGCGGAACAGTTTGAATCTCATTTGTGCGGTTCCCCAATGCGCATTCCGGCCTGGCACAATGATCGCCGCTTCGTCATCCTCCGATACGAGGCTAAGGTTCCGGTGTTGGCGTCATGCGCGAAGTGCGAGCGCAAGTTCTTCACGCCACCCACGCTCGCGCGCGACGTTGTGGGCGCGGAGGAATACCTGGGACAGAAGTTTGATTTCCATCAATGTCGAAGAGAAATAAGTGGTGAGTGACGACAGATTCACCGTCGAGGAAAGCGCGGCTTTGCTCCACGCGATCTTCCCGAACTACCCCGATATACACGGGATGAAGTCCGCGCCGGAGACCGGCGCGTTCTTACTAACCTTGCGAGCGGGAGAGCCGATAAGCGCCGAACGGAGTAGCTGCACCAGCCTGGCCTCCATCCGGGCGACGTGATTAACGCTGTGGATGGCAAGCCAGTGAAGACGCCGATGGAGCTGGCGGCGGAGTTAGCGAACCGGCCAGCGGGTGATAAGGTGCGGCTGGGCTAGCAGATTGCATGGCAGGTAGAGAATGCGATCCGGACTGAGCCTATGACTGACTGGTGGTGCTACCGATGCGGTGTTGCACGAGACGTGGCCATGTGCCCGGTGTGCGGATTGAAGGCACCAGCCGAATACGATAACGCGCCGCAGGACAATTACGCCGACGCCAGAGAGAGTACCGTGGGCGAGCTTGAGCGCGTCCACGCCACGCTCAAAAGCACCGACTCAACGCTGCGTGAGATTCACTCGACGCTCAAGGATAAGGGCTCAAGCGGTGATGCTTGGGGAGTGTTATGGGTCTTTGTTCTTATCTTCCTGATCGGCAGTTGGCCTGGTTCCAAGCTGGATCGATTTACTGACCGCGTTTGGTATTCGTCCGTCTACGACACAGACTGGAAGAACGTCAACATCGAGAGAAGGCCGAGCGACTGCGACTTGCTCCACGCTCCCATCGGAACAAAGAGATGCTCCTATAAGAAGGCCACAGTGATCTTCGGCGAGAAGGAGCGGCAGATCCTGATCGGACTTGGCACGACGCCGGAAGAGAAGGCGCAATCTGCCAAGGAACCGAACTCAGTCGCTGTCACTTGGGATAGGAGAGAAGAACCTTAGGCCGCTTTCTTCACCTTCGCCCACCGTGCCAATGTTCCGATCGGAATTCGTAACACATACGAGATGGTAAACACGATGGTCTATATGATCTGGCAGTCTTTCAAGGAAGGGGGAGAAAGTGATCTCATCAACATGGGTTCAAAGGTAGAACCTCACCAGCCAGCCTGTATGGTTGGCGCACGATCTGCATGACTAAGCGTCCGAAGATTCTCCTCGTCGAAGACGACCCGTTCCTACGGGAAGTGACGCAGACGCTGCTCGGAAAGTACTTTGAGGTCGTCTCAGCAGCGAGCGTTACAGACGCTACAAGTCAGATCGCCGCTCAACACTTCGATGTTCTCCTGACCGATCTGCACCTACCTGGCGCGGAAGATGGTCTCGCGCTCATGAATGTCATGCGCCAAGCTCAACCCAAGGCCATAACTCTCGTGGTCAGCGGCTCTGAGATGAACCCTGAACTTGCCGGTGCGCTGCAGGCGGATGCAGTCATACAGAAACCCTACGAGGTCGAGGAACTCGCTGATCGCATCCGTCAATACTTACAGGCGAGCTGAACGGTGCGGACGTTGCGTACCTGGCCGCTTCACCGAGTTCTCCGCCTGGTGAGTTCCTTACGCCGCTCTCTTCACCTTCGCCCACCTTGCTCTCTGAGCCGCCGCTATCTTCTTCCGCGCTGCCGCTGACATCGTGCGCTTCGGTTTGGCCGCGTGCCCCTGTGCCTTGTGCTTCGCCCACCGCGCCTTCTGCGCCAGGCTGATCCTGCGGCGACCGGCTGCGGACATGGTGTGGGATGTGCCGTTAGAACTGCTGCCGCCCAGCGCCGCCAGTGCCTGGTCTATTCGCTGGAGCTGCTTCTGCGTGTGTTCACGTTCCTTCTTCAACTGCCCTACTACTGCTGACATGTTCTTCATTGGGACCCCTGCGGAATGATAGCAGGGGCCGATCCCGCAGGATGTACTATTGGCAGGGAGACCTCGACACCGATTGGCATAAGACAACAATGAATCTGACTCTCGACGAACGCACAAAGATTTTCGACAAGGTCTGCCGACTGGTAGCTACCAAGCACTTCGATCCCGGAATGAACGGCGTGGATTGGAATTCTTTGGCTCGGGATCGCCGGGATCAGATCCTTGCGTGTAGCGACCCGGAGGTCTTCGAGAAAGAGGGCCACAAATTAGTGGCGGAACTCAAGACTAGCCACACTGGCTTTCGCCATGCCGGGATGCGGAATATTCCCGCTCGCCACGCGATCAACGCAACTCTGCAGCGCATCGACGTAAACGGAAGTGAGCGATGGATGTTTCAAGACGTGCATCGAGGCGGCCCAGCCTTCGCGGCTGGCATACGGCCTGGCGATCTCTTACTCGAATGCGGAGGGCGAGAGGTCCGGCCCCCGAACGACTTGACGTTCTCAGTCGGCGAATCCGCGAGTCTTCTTATTGAACAAATCAACGGCGACGTGCAGAAGATCAACGTTCAATTGCCAATGCCGAAGTCCCAGAAGTACCCCGGTTACAGCGCCGGAGGCGGTCAGCACCGAAAGGCTCAGCGATGAAATTGGATTGCTGCGAGTCGCGATGTTTCCAGGCGCTATAGGAATCGACGTAGCGAAGGACATCGACCGCGGCATCGCCGCACTCGATGGATGCAGTCGGCTCATTGTCGATCTACGCGGGAATACTGGAGGCGGAATCGGCGGCCTACGCTTGATGAGCTATTTGACACCCGGAAAACTTGAGGTTGGCTACAGTCTCACGCGAAAACGTCGCGAGCGTGGTTATCGTCGTGAGGAACTGACCCGATTCGGGCGGATTCCGTCCCACAAGGCGACTCTCATATGGTAGCAGGCGGCCGAGTCTGGTTAGCCATAGAAGATGGTCAGCGTACCAAACGAAGTCCGCCGACACCGTGTGATATCAATCAGTTACATGTCGGCGCTGCCCTGTCACTGCAGCGGTCCCACAGGTTGTGCGAATCAGAACGGCCGAACGCGCTCGTAGGAAATCTGAGGACTGCTTCTAAGGAGTTGACGTTTCTGTGGACAGGCGAACGCCACTGCATTTCGGCAGTGGCGTTCATGGTTGCGGGGGGCGGATTTGAACCGCCGACCTTTGGGTTATGCGATCTGACTCACCTTTCGATGAGAGTCGGACTGTACCTTCATCCACGAGGGATGCTCGCCATCGAGTCTCTACGCCTTCCCCCACCATTCCGGGGGCTTGGTTCGGTATTGCCCGTGAGAACGCCGACTACTTCTTGGAAGATAGAGCGTCGCGAAGTGTGATGAGGGAGCCATCGGCAACTTGCAGAAGCCGAGAGAGTATTATGCGGACAGCTAATCAAGTAGATGAAAACGGAGTAAAGGAATG
>OBLU010000900.1_pt1 | contig 27556 bp, 19 predicted proteins | sample 1518681 | NCBI WGS metagenome assembly OBLU01 (sample SAMEA3539304, study PRJEB22396) | soil metagenome | biome: tundra; feature: field; material: soil | place: USA | collected 2010-05 | depth 0.15 m
CACAAACTTGCCGGGATGACCGGTACCGCTGAAACAGAAGCTGCGGAATTCTGGAGTATCTATAAGCTGGATGTAGTTTCAATACCTACCAATGTTCTGGTTATCCGCGATGATTCACAGGATCTTGTATTCAAGACCAAACGCGAAAAATTCAAAAGTGTAATTGAAGAGATCGAAAAAATGCGGTCGCAGGGAAGGCCTATCCTTGTGGGAACCACATCTGTAGAGGTAAGTGAATTGCTGAGCAGGATGCTGAAACAAAAAGGCCTGCAACACAATGTGCTTAATGCCAAGCAACACGCACGCGAAGCCCAGGTAGTGGCAGAGGCAGGGTTAGCCGGCGCCATAACCATTGCTACCAATATGGCTGGTCGTGGAACCGATATTAAGCTTGGACACGGCGTAAAAGAAGCAGGAGGCCTTGCTATTTTGGGAACCGAAAGGCATGAAAGCCGCCGCGTGGACAGGCAGTTACGGGGACGTGCAGGCAGGCAGGGCGACCCGGGCACGTCACAATTTTTCGTATCCCTGGAGGATGACCTGATGCGCATGTTCGGCAGTGAAAGGATTGCCTCCCTGATGGACCGGATGGGTTATAAGGAAGGCGAAGTGATCCAGCATAGCATGATTTCCAAGAGTATCGAAAGGGCGCAAAAGAAAGTGGAAGAAAATAATTTTGGAATAAGAAAACGCCTCCTTGAATATGATGATGTGATGAACAAGCAGCGCACAGTAATTTATGGCAGGCGCAACCATGCTTTGTTCGGGGAACGGCTTGCGCTTGATCTCGATAATGCCTTCTATTCTGTTGCCGAAGGACTGATCATTTCATTCAAGGAAATAAATAACCATGAGGAATTCAAACTGGAGGTAATCATGAATCTTTCTATTGATACTTCCATCACAGCAGAAGAACTGGATAAGGAAGATGTGCAGGAACTTTCCAACCGTTTATATGAAGAAGCCAAGGAGCATTATAACCAGAAGAATCTTGCAATGAACCAGCAGACCTTGCCGGTACTGAAAAATATTCGCAGGGAGCAGGGCTCGCATATTGAAAATGTAGCCGTGCCTTTCACAGATGGTAAAAAGGCCATGCAGGCTGTCGCTAATCTTGATAAAACTATTGAAACAGAAGGCGCAGAACTTACCAATGCCCTTGAGCGTAATATCACCCTGGCATTAATAGATGATTCATGGAAAGAACATCTGCGTGCTATGGATGATCTCCGCCATAGCGTACAATCCACTGCAGGGTATGAACAAAAAGATCCGCTGGTAATTTATAAGATAGAAGCATTCAGTGCATTTAAGCAACTAAATGACCAGGTTAACAAGGATATTGTGAGTTTCCTATCGCATTGCTCTATACCTGTGGAACAAAACCAGGCAGGAAGAATCCAGGAAGAAAGAAGGAGAAAAACCGATATGAGTAAGATGCGCCAGCGCAAAGAAGAATTTGCTGGGGCCGGCGCCGGAGGTCCTGAATATCTCTCGCAGGAAAATGATTATATAGACCCGTCTGAAAATGTAAAAAAAGAGCCCATTAAAGTGGCCCCCAAAATTGGCAGAAATGATCCCTGCCCCTGCGGTAGCGGCAAAAAATATAAACAATGCCATGGCAGGGGAGAAGGTTAATCAGAATATGTCAACATAGAGGGGTTTCCAGAAAAATTTTATTCAATTTAAAATTCTATAGACGGAAAACCTGCTGAGACAAATGTCCCCGCGGGGTTTTCACAAAGGACACTTCAAAATATTTGAGACCTACCGTGAAACCCGATGATGATGGGAATTTCTATAAACAGGAAGTAAGACTTCAATTTTTTTCAATTCAGAGTTCTTCAAACGGAAAACATCTCTGAGACCAAGGAACCTCAACCTAACCCTCTCCCAAATGGGTCTCCAACGGAGTCCATCGTCACCCGTGGATAAAGGAGAGGGAGAAGTGCTAAACCTGAATGGCTGAAATATTCATTGAAAATAAAAAAATTTGAAGGACCTGCTAATGGAAGTTTAAAGAATTTGACTGCAAGTTTATCCGGCTATGCCACTTCAGCCTACAATGTATGAATTCTTAGTGCTTATTATTTCTAAATATTCATTTTATTCCATGGAATTATTGTAATTCCGGAACTTCTTTTCTGCATTTTTTCTCCGGCATAAATTACCGCTCCTTCTTTATTCCCTGTCAGTTGATTCCAAAAATTAATACCTTTAAAATAGGCCGGAGTAATTGTTTGCCCCGCTTTTATCTCTACAGGAAACAGGCTGTTACCCTCATCAATTATAATATCAACTTCATTTCCTTTATTATCCCTCCAAAAATACAAATTGCGTGGCTTCCCGGCATTGTATCGCTTTTTTATCAATTCGCTGATAATGAGGTTCTCAAACAGGCTTCCTCTAAGCGGATGGAGATTTAATTGCTGTTCATTCTGAATGCCCATTAAACTGCATACCAAACCAGTATCATAAAAATACAATTTCGGCATTCTGACTACCCTTTTATTAAAATTTTGATGGTGAGGCTGTAACAAATGAACAATAAAACTACTTTCCAATATCCCTATCCAGGCCGCAATAGTTTTGCTGTCCACTCCCGCCTCTATACCAAGGCTGTTCCTGTTCAGTAATTGACCCGTTCGGCCTGCGCAAAGTTTTATGAAACGCTCAAATACAGCCAGGTCAGTAATGTTCTTTATCAACCTGACATCCCGTTCCACATATGTGCTCACATAATTGGGAAACCATTTTTCTGCAGGTATCTGCTGCGTATATACTGGAGGGTAACTCCCATTATACATTAGTTCATTAATACCTGCTGGCAACAAATCAGCGCTTTTCAATTCTTTAATTGAAAATGGCAACAGGTATAAATAAGCAATCCTTCCTGCAAGGCTTTGCACAATATTATGCTGCAACAAAAAATTGTTAGAGCCTGTAAGGATGAATTTGCCCGGTTCAGCAGATTCATCCAGCAATTGTTGTAAATAGGAAAATAATTCAGGGACTCGCGGGGCTTCATCAATGATGGCCCCTTTTGGATACTGGGCTAAAAAACCACGGGGATCTTCCAGTGCAAAAACCCGTTGATCAGGGTTTTCCAAAGAAACATAATCTTTTCCGGGAAAGACGGCTTTTGTTAAGGTAGTTTTTCCCGATTGCCTAGGCCCTACTAAAGCTACCGCTTTAAACTGGGTGCTTAATACCTTTAATTCTTTGGCTGACTCCCGTTTTACCATGAAGTAAAGGTACAATTTCGGAATCTGATTCCGAAATTGTACCAAAATAATAGTTGACTTACTCATTAAAAGGATGAAATCTTTTCTCAGGCAACGTCTATAGCAGGGGCTACAGCGCACCCTAAATGTTTTATATAATTTTGCATAAGACATTTGTTAAGGTGGAGCTAATTGCAAACAATCCAGATTATACTGGTCTTTTTAGAGATAAGAGGCCGGAAAAAAGGGGGCTTCAATTTTTAGCATACTAGTAATTGGTAGAAATTCAAGCATTCCTCAATGTTTTTCAGACACGACTTCACAAAAAGTCTGTCACCTCTTTTTGAATATTGATAAAGTGTGTGAAGGAGCATTAATAAACGAAATAACCGATTGGTGTTGTGATTTAGGCAATAATCGTCATTTAATAGTGAATCGGGACACAAGCAGTTTCAATCTGAATAGGCATTATTACTGGTTTAAGAAAGGTTGAGGTATTGGTCCTATTGAAGATAACTTCCATTTAGGCTTCTTTATGAAAGACAGGAATTGACAATACCTTATAATAGGGATATCCTAAAAGAACATGGTGGTGAAATAAAAGTGGAAAGTAAAGAAGGGGATAGGAGTGAATTTATTGTACGGTTGCCTTTTTATTCATAGATGGTAAAATTGCAGACTAGGCATACCTTCATTTTTGTTAGTCGCGGACTTAGGTATTTATTCTCAAAATAAGAAAACAATCTCTCGAAAGGCTATCCAAATAATTCCTTCATGAGTTGGTCTTTTGATTTAGAAAGATGTTCCGCAATATCCGAAATGATGCCTGACAATGTTCCGATTTTTAAGGGATCATGGTCAGGAACTGTGATGTGGTGCTGCCCTTTTTGTTCAGTGGTTAATCTAATATGGCTACCTGTTTGGCGTGTAACCACATAGCCGTATGGTTTTAGGTATTTGATTAAGTCATGGCCACTAATATCTCTTGGGATCCTCATACAGCAATCACTTCTTCCTTTACAATATGTAACCGGATAATCCTTTTCTTTTCATCTCCAAAATGACAATGAACTGCGTCAATAACTGCCTCTTTTAATAGTGGCAGGCTATCAGCTTGTGTATAGATCGAAACACCGAGGCCTTTAGCTGTGTATCCTCCATCAAGACTCTCTTCCACAATGAAAATAACTTCTTCCATAATGAATTTTTATAAAAGCAAATTTAGCTTTAATAACTGAACTTTAACACAGCAAATGAAAATCCTGTTTCCTTTTTGTTATGTATGTATTCATTTAGTCTGCACAAACAGTTTATTTTACATTCCCTATAAAAACTATTTTATAGATACACCTACTTTACCCCATATTTGGATCTAAACTTATTAGCCAGTTCAGTCTGCACATTATCCAAATTAATTTTTCTCCCTTGTATAAATGCCAGATCAACAATGCTGTGTTCCATATCAAGAATATCGCCCTCACTAACAATAATATTGGCATCTTTTCCTTCTTCCAGGGAGCCGGTGCGATCATCAATTCCTAATATTTTAGCAGCATTTAATGTAATGGAGCTTAAGGCCTCTTCCTTCGATAATCCATATGCAGCCGCTGTCCCGGCATTGAAAGCCAGGTTTCTTCCCCTTGTTGTCTCGTCATTATCTGAAATAGCGAATAAAACACCTGCCTTTTGCAAAACGTAAGGGGTTTTATAAGGCTGGTTTACATCATCATCTGCAGTAACCGGCAATGAATGTGTTTGGCCAAGTATTACCGCAATATTATATTGCTTGAGTAATGGTGCAATCTGCCAGCTATCCGCACCTCCAACGATTACTACCAGAAAGCCAAAATCTTTTACAAAATCTATTGCCAGCAACATTTCCTTTACTGAATTGCAATGCACGAATAATTTTTGTTTTTGATTAAATAAATCTTTGGTGGCTTCAAAATTCAGGTTCGTTTTTACATGTTCCGGTTCTGCCAGGTATGCTTTGGCTTCTTTAAAAAATGTTTTTACTTCTTCTATCTGTTCCAGCGCCCGCTTTACTGGATCTTCCGGTGAGTTTTCGGCCATGAATGAAAACCGCCTGCGCCTTGCAACAAGGGAAGGCATATTAAAATGCATTTGGCCGTCCATTTTATAAACAGCATCTTCCCAATTCCAGGAATCCAATTGCACCACACTGGATGTTCCTGAAATTAATTTTTGGGACCCTTCTTCATTTTGAGGAACAACATTTGCCAGTAATATACCGTTAGTGCGCAAAATATTTATTACATAGGAATCAGAATTGTAGGCAACAATAGATCGTATAGAAGGAGTTATTGATCCAAGTTCATCATAGTCGTCTGTTCCCGTTACCCCTGAGGCAACATCCTTAATCCCTAAATTCGTAATTGAACTGATGAGGCCGGGATACACCTGTTTGCCGCCTGCATCATATACAGTAGCACCGGCCGGAACAGGAATATCCTTCCCTATTTTTTCAATTTTTTCATGATTGATTTTTATAGTTCCATCATTAATTACGGTGCCATTACCCACATGAATATTCGCATGCGTAATAAAAATGATTCCTTCATTTGCCGTTGCAGGATAAATTATCGGTTGAGAAAAGGAGGTACCTGATAAAACTATAAGAATCGCTGTAAGGTTAAGTATTTTTTTCATTTTTATCTTTTGAAAATTATATGCTGAATTTATTAATTAGAACTATCATTTTGATCTTCATCTTCCTCGCTATCCTGGCTGACCTGCTCCATTGGGCTGGCGTGAGTTACAGGGCCCCCTGATTTTTTCTCTTCTATCATCTTTTGAATAAGCCTGTTTCGCTCCGATTGCATTTGTTTTCTCATAACGCTGTCCCGCTCAATGTCATAATAAATGATCCCGTCGACAATTGTTTTTTGCGGAATGGCATAAATACTCAAGGGGTTCGTATTCCATAATACAAGGTCTGCATCTTTGCCTACTTTAATGCTGCCGACTCTTTCCTGGACATGCAACATAGTTGCAGGGTTAATGGTAACCATTTTTAAGGCATCTTCCTCGCTCATGCCGCTGTATTTTATGCTTTTTGCTGCTTCCTGGTTAAGCCGGCGAGCCATTTCAGGATCATCTGAATTGATGGCTACATTCAAACCAACTTTTTGCATAATACCTGCATTTTGCGCAATGGCATCAATTACTTCTGTCTTATAATTCCACCAATCGCTGAAAGTGGAAGCATTGGCTCCATGGAGTTTCATTTCGTCCGCCACTTTGTAGCCTTCCAGCACGTGGGTAAATGTATTGAAGCGGAATCCAAATTTTTCTGCTTCTTTCATGGCAGCTAAAATTTCACTGGCTTTATAGGAATGGCAGGTTATAAATCTTTTTTTATTCATGATCTCTACCAAAGCATCCAGTTCAAGATCCCTCCTTACAGGCAGCAACTTACTGTTCTTCGGACGGCTTTCATAAAGCTTCATGGCTCTTTCATAATCAATGGCACGGGTAAAGGCATCATCAATTACTTCATCCACTCCCATCCTGGTATTGGGAAACCGGTTATTATTTATTGAACGGGAATTTTTTACATTTTCACCCAGGGCAAATTTTATGAAAGGAGCCGCACCCCCAAATTTCAAAGCCGTATCATTTACGCCCCAGCGCAGCTTGATTAATTGTGTTTGCCCGCCGATAGTATTAGCGCTTCCATGAAGAATATGAGACGTGGTAACGCCTCCGCTTAGTTGCCGGTAAATATTAATGTCATCGGGGTTTAAATTATCAGCGATGCGGACCTCCGATGTTACAGACTGGCCACCTTCATTAATGGAAACAGCAGCAATGTGTGAGTGTTCGTCAACAATACCCGGCGTAAGATGCTTCCCGGTCCCATCAATAATAATGGAGGCAGAAGCTCCCAGATTTTTACCGATGGCAGCTATCTTGCCGTCCTTTACCAGCACATCAGTGTTTTGTAATTCTCCTTCTTTTTCACTGGTCCAAACGGTGGCATTTCTTATTAAAATATCCTGGCGGACCGGCATCGTTTCCCATCCGTAACCGCCAAATGGGTAAGTAATTTTTCCCTCTATGGGAGTCTTTTTCTTATTTGCTGTATCTTCTTTTGAAATATTTTCTTTTAACAGGGTTGCCGTCCAGTAAAGCATATTTCCGGAAGTATCCACTCCATTGCCGGTCCAGCTTTCTTTATTGATAACCCCGCTAAGCCGGATTAACGGGCCACTGATTTGGGTTGTTAGCGGAACTTTTCTTCCCCTGGCATATTTGTTGTGTCCTTCCCCTGCTAACTGGTTTTTATCACTTATAGAGTCCGTCTTCTGCATATTATTATCAGGTGCAGATCTTTCCTGGCGGTTTTTCTTAGGCGAAATTACCGGCGAAAAATTGATATTAACCAATTTGCCATTGATTGAAAATTTAGACGACAAGGTGTCTTTACCAATAATTGCTACTGAATTTGCAGACTTTACAGAGAGTGTATAATTATTTACAATACCATCCTGTGAAGTAATTACCAGGTTATAGGTGGCCGGAATATTATTCCATTCCACGTCATTTACGTCATATTTTTCGCCCTGTATCCAGTTTTCAAGTATCATGGTCTTATCATCAAAAACCGGCCCGCTGGTAATTATAAAATTGGCAAGTTTCCCTGTTTCCAAACTACCCAGTTCATCATAAACATGTAAGACAACAGCGGGGTTTTTTGTGAGGGCATCCAGGGCGGTTTTTTCGCTCAGGCCGGCATCTATGGCTTTGCGAAGGTTTGTAAAAAATGATTTGGCATCTTTTAAACCTGACTCCGTGAAGCAAAAAGGAATATTTGCTTTTTCAAATGCAGCAGGGTTTGTTGGGGCCAGTTCCCAGTTTTCCATATCTGACAGGGAAACATAACGGGCATCATTAGGATCTTCTACATCCATTGCCTTCGGAAAATCCAGCGGCAGGATAAAAGTGGAATTGATGGAAGCCATTTCTTTTATACGCTGGTATTCATTTCCGCCTGCTTTTAAAATGTACTTCACTCCGAATTCATTTCCAATCCTGCTGGCCCGAAGACAGTTCCATTTATCATCGGCTTCGAAAACCTGGGGCAAATCCTGGTTATTATTCCATGATTCAAGGCTCATATTTTTTCCTTCTTCAGCAGGGGTACTTTTGTACCATGCTGCATCGTAGTAGGTTTGCCTCAATAGAGCTATTACACCCATTAAGGACGACGGATAGCTCTGCGTGGAAGATCCTTTGCTAAAAGAATATTGAGCCGAGGCTTTTTCTTTCAGCATCACCAGGTTATCTGGCTGGGTAGCCAGGGTTACCAACGTTCCGGTACCACGAGCAATGCCATCCTGCTGATGGGTGAGCACCGAGCCAAAACCTGCATCCCGCAGCGGCTTAGCATCTTTATCATTTACGTCAAAAAGTGCCGAGGCATTCACTTCAGGCTTAATGGCCTGGTTCCAGCCAAATGCTCCTTTTGTATTGGAAGTGAATTGATAGCCGGTAAAAGGATTCCTGCGGGCGGCATTCTTTTCCGGCGGCGGCATTCCATAACCACTATACAAATCAATAAAGGAAGGATAAATATATTTTCCCCTGCAATCTATTATTACCACATCCTTCGGGATGTCGATATTAGTGCCAACTGCGATAATTTTTTTGTTCCGGATAATCAACGTAGCGTTGGAATCGGTGCCGGATGAGTTTCTTACAATGGTGGCATTAATGAAGGCATAGGCATCCTCTGTAGGACTAGCGATTCCATTTACCGGAAAAGTTACCTGGGCTTGAGACCTGTTTATCGTCAGGAGACCTGCCAGTATTAATAAATAAGCATGTATAGGGTGAGTACTTTTTCTCATTGAGTTAATTTAAGGCTTGAAGATATAAATAAGTTAAATTACTACCTTCAGTTTTTTTAAAAGCCGGGTTTATGAATATAGCTCCTTATATTGATCATACTTTGCTTAAACCTACTGCAACCTGGAGTGACATAGAAAAAATCGGTAAAGAAGCCATGGAATATGGTTTTGCAGCTATCTGCGTGCCTCCGCTCTATGTGAAAAAGGCCAAAGCGATGCTCGGGGATTCCACCATAAAAACGGCTACCGTAATTGGATTTCCCTTTGGCTATAATGCTGTTGAAGCCAAAGTGGCCGAAATTGTTTTGGCAGTCGTGGACGGGGCCGATGAACTGGATATGGTAATAAATATTTCAGCGGTAAAAAACAACGACTGGAATTTTATTGCCGGGGAGATCAATACGATTGTTCCAATTATTAAGAGCAAAAGTAAAATTCTAAAAGTGATTATTGAAAGTGGAATATTAACCGATGACGAGATCATAAAATGTTGCCATATATATGGCCTTGCAGGAGTTGATTACGTGAAGACCTCCACAGGTTATGCTGAGCAAGGGGCCAGCATTCATGCAGTAAAACTGATCAGGTCACTCCTTCCTGAGGGGATAAAAATCAAGGCAAGCGGAGGCGTCAAAACATATAAATTTGCAAAAGAATTGATAGACGCCGGGGCTGACAGGCTGGGATGCAGCAGCAGCCTTCAAATCGTGGCGGAAAGTTTGCAGGAAACCTAAAAGCTTTGATTTTGACCGTTAGGGTTTTGTTACAAAACTGGAAATAATATATATTTTATAATATTGGTATTGATTTTGCCGGATGCAATTTTAAAAATTATGAGACTTTTTTTTCTTTTCCTTTTCTTATGCTTCGGTTCATTGTCCTTTGCACAATCCCAGGAAACTTCGGATGTCAATAAGGTAACTGTCCATGAGGACTACCGGATGGAAATACTGGGAAGAAAAGAATCAGATTTAAACACGGCTATTTTGAAGAACCTGGCCAGAATAGGGAGAGGCTACCGCCTGATGGTTTTAAACAGCTATGACAGGGCATATGCGATGAAAATACGAGGGCAGCTTTTGCAACAATTTCCGGAACAAAAAACCTATATGTGGTTTGCCAATCCCTATATAAAGATCAAGTTTGGTAATTTTAAGACTAAAGATGAAGCGGAATCTTACCAGAAACAAATCAGCCAGATGATGAATGGAGCTACTATATATTTACTTCCGGAAAATATAGAAGTAAAACAGGATAAAGACTTCAATCCGGATGATGTGAATAATTAGCACGAATCAAAATATATAAATTTTTACCGGAGTTTCATTACTGAAACTCTTTATTTTTGAATGGCTAAAGCAAACACTATTATTAATTACAAGAGAATGGTGAAAGAAAAAATAAAGGAACTGGCCTCAAAGTACTCAAATGAATTTATCGCCATTCGTCACCACCTTCATGCAACACCGGAACTTAGTTTTGAGGAATTTGAAACCTCGGCATTTATCCGGGAGAAATTGAAGGAGTGGAAAATAAATTACCGGGTTTTAGCCAAAACCGGTGTGGTCGGTATTATTAAAGGCAGCAAAAAGGGAGGTAAGGTAATAGCACTTCGTGCGGACATGGATGCTTTACCCATCAGGGAACTCAATAAGGTTTCCTATCGATCCAAAAATGATGGAATCATGCATGCCTGTGGTCATGATGTACATACTACCTGCCTTTTGGGCGCAGTAAAAATTTTGAACGAATTAAAGGAAAATTGGGCCGGGACCATCAAATTCATTTTTCAGCCGGGGGAAGAAAAAAACCCGGGAGGAGCCAGCCTTCTGATTAAAGAAGGCGTGCTTAAAAATCCAGATCCGGTATCTATTTTCGCCTTACATGTTCATCCTTCCCTGCCTGTCGGAAAGGTAAGTTTCCGTAGCGGAATGGTAATGGCAAGTGCTGATGAAATTTATATAACTATCAGGGGGAAAGGCGGACATGCCGCGTCTCCGCATCTTACTGCTGATACCATACTAGTTGCCTCTCATCTTGTGGTAAATCTCCAGCAGGTGGTAAGCCGAATGAATGATCCTTTTAATCCCTGCGTAATATCTATCACTTCCATTCAGGGCGGCAATACAACTAACGTCATACCTTCCGAGGTGAAACTAAAAGGAACCTTCAGGGCTATGAACGAAGAATGGAGATTTAAAGCCCACGATATAATCAGGAAGATTTGCACCCATACTGCTCAGGCAGGTGGAGCAGAAATTGAGGTAGTCATTGATACAGGCTATCCTTTCGTAGTAAATAATAATGAATTAACAATGATGGCTAAACGAAAAGCAGCTGAATATGTAGGGCAGGAAAATGTTCAGGAGACTGAAATGCGCATGGGGGCAGAGGATTTCGCATTTTATTCCCATAAGATACCTGCCTGCTTTTTCCGGTTAGGAACAGGCAATAGGAAAAAAAATATTATATCCGCGGTACACTCACCTACCTTTAATATAGATGAAAAGGCCATTGAAACGGGAATGGGCATCATGGCATGGCTTGCCCTATCGGCATCCGAAAAATAAATTCAATACAATAACTACCTTTATGTTCCGCTATTTCTGAAAGCGGATTTAATAAGGTTGCTTTTATAAGAAATAATATGCAAAGACAACTTCGTAAACAAGAAGCGCTTGATTACCATTCGAAAGGAAGACCGGGAAAAATAGAGGTAATACCTACAAAAGCTACAAAAACACAACGGGATCTTTCCATGGCCTATTCCCCGGGAGTAGCCATCCCTTGCATGGAAATTCATGAAAATCCTGAGGAAGTTTACCAATATACTGCCAAAGGAAATTTAGTGGGCGTTATCAGTAATGGTACAGCAGTATTGGGATTGGGTGACATAGGCCCCGAGGCAGGTAAACCTGTGATGGAAGGAAAAGGAGTATTATTCAAAATATTTGCTGATATAGACGTTTTCGATATTGAGATCAATGAAAAGGATCCTGAAAAATTTGTGGAAATTGTCGCAGCCCTTGAACCAACTTTTGGGGGCATCAACCTTGAAGATATAAAAGCCCCGGAATGTTTCTACATAGAAAAAAAGCTGAAAGAAAGATTGAAGATCCCGGTGATGCATGATGATCAGCATGGCACTGCTATTATCAGTTCTGCGGGTTTATTGAATGCACTGGAAATTCAAAAGAAAAAAATAGACCGCGTAAAGTTTGTGGTGAGTGGCGCAGGAGCTGCGGCTATGGCGTGCATACAACTTTATGAAGCATTGGGCGCCAACGCGGCCAATTTTATTCTTTTTGACACAAAAGGAGTTATTCATGCGGACAGGCCCGGCTTGGATGAAATTAAAAAGCGTTTTGCCCAGACAAAGAAATCGAGCCTCACCCTTTCGGAGGCTATGAAGAATGCTGACGTGTTTATTGGCCTGAGTGTTGGAGATGTTGTAACCCCCGAAATGGTTAAAAGCATGGCTAAGAACCCGATCGTATTTGCCCTGGCCAATCCTGATCCGGAAATATCTTACGACAAGGCTACGGCAGCACGTAAAGATATAATCATGGCCACCGGAAGAAGCGACTATCCTAACCAGGTGAATAATGTCCTGGGATTTCCATACATTTTCAGAGGCGCTCTCGATGTGAGGGCAACCCAGATTAACGAGGCTATGAAATTGGCGGCTGTCAAGGCTTTGGCAGAACTTGCCCGCTCTGCCGTACCCGACATTGTAATTCTCGCTTATAATGAAAAGAATATCATTTTTGGCCCCAATTATATTATACCCAAGCCTCTGGATAACAGGCTTCTCTCAACAGTGGCGCCAGCCGTTGCCAGGGCCGCCATGGAAAGTGGTGTAGCCAGGAAACCCATCACAGACTGGAAGGCTTATACTGACAATTTAAATGAAAGGCTGGGTATCGATAACCAACTTCTAAGGATTATTGGCAGTAAAGCAAGGAAGAATCCAAAAAGAGTTGTATTTGCAGAAGCTGAAAATCAAAAAATATTAAAGACTGCCCAGTTGGTGCAGGACGACGGATTTGCAGAGCCGATCCTTTTGGGTGATCCAAAAATTATTGCCAGGATTGCTGCAGAGAATAATATTGATCTTGAAGGAATTCCGGTAATTGACCCAAAAAGTGATGAGGCAGATGAAAAAAGGGCTCAATATGGAAATTTATTTTTTGCAAAACGCCAGCGCAAAGGATTCAATTTTTATGAATCAAAAAAGATTATGCGTGATCGCCTTTATTATGGCTGTATGATGGTTGAAACGGGGGAAGCGGATGCCATGATATCCGGGCTTTCAAAAAATTATCCTGACACCATACGGCCGGCGCTGCAAATCATCGGGCTTGAAGAAGGGACCAAGAAAGTTGCAGGGATGTACATCATTATGACAAAAAAAGGGCCGCTCTTTCTTGCGGACACGACAGTAAATTTCAACCCCACTCCGGAAGAACTTGCCGATATTACCATCCTTGTAGCCAGAGAAGTTAAAAATTTTGGAATTACGCCGTGCATAGCCATGGTAAGTTATTCCAATTTTGGAAGCAGCAATTCTCCGGAAGCTAAAATAATGGCTGACGCCAGGGAAATTGTCAAAAAGAAAGATCCTGCTTTGATAGTGGACGGTGAAGTGCAGGCAAACGTAGCTTTTAATAAGGAGATTATCCGGGATAATTATCCCTTTAGTGAATTGGTTGACAGGGATGTGAATGTGCTGATTTTCCCGAATCTCGCGGCAGGAAATGTTGCCTATAACCTTTTGCAGGAAATTGGCGGCTTTGATGCCATCGGTCCCATCTTACTGGGATTGAGTAAACCGGTTCATATTCTTCAGCTTGGTAGCCAGGTGCGTAGCATATTCAATATGGTATTAATTGCAGTGGTAGACGCCCAAATGAAATGCTCCAATAAGAAAATGAGCAAGGATGTGCCTTTGCGAAAAAGCAGATAAATTTTTGCAGACAGGAACGTTGATTACATAACCAAATATTTGAGAAAGCATGAAATTTTTTTCCCTGGTTGGCGGTTATATTTTATTGATAAAAGGAATGTTTACCAAACCGGAAAATCTTAAGATGTACTGGAAAGAACTCATGCATCAATCCGTAGAAATAGGATTAGGGTCGTTGGGTATAGTAGCGATCATCTCTGTATTTATGGGAGCTGTAAGCGCTGTTCAGACGGCCTATCAGCTTACCAGCCCGATCCTACCAAAAGAAACCATTGCCCAAATAGTAAGAGATACCGTGATATTAGAATTTGCACCAACACTGGTATGTATTGTACTAGCAGGGGTTATCGGAAGTAAAATCGCCGGAGAGCTCGGTAATATGCGGGTAAGTGAACAGATTGATGCTATTGAAATTATGGGGATCAATACGAAATCCTATCTCGTATTGCCAAAAATTCTGGCGGCAATGATTACAATTCCGCTGCTGGTCATACTGGCAATGGTACTGGGAATTTATGGCGGAAGATTGGCCGGAGGAATGAGCGGCATCATTTACTATGATACTTATGACAGAGGCCTTTTAGAAGGCTTTAATTCAAAAAATGTATGGTTTGCACTTGTAAAGGCCTACACTTTTGCTTTCATAATAAGTAGCATTTCATCTTTTTATGGATATAATGTGAAAGGAGGCGCACTTGAAATAGGCAGAGCCAGCACTTCTGCAGTAATTACCAGTTGCATTCTTATTTTATTTGCAGATTATATTCTTGCATTCTTTTTATTATAAAAATTTGGCCGTAAATGAGTTTAAATGATAGAAATAAAAAATGTAAGTAAAAGTTTTGGAGATAAAGAAATACTTAAAGATATCAGTGCCGTAATGGAAACTGGTAAGACCAATCTTATTATTGGAACCAGCGGTAGTGGTAAAACGGTTTTACAAAAATGTATGGTGGGCCTGTTCGAAGTTGATAAGGGTGAAATAATTTTCGATGGGAAGAGCTTAACCGCTATGCAGGAAGAAGAGCGCAAAGAAATGAGGCAACAGATAGGGATGCTGTTCCAGGGCGCTGCACTTTTTGACTCCATGACAGTGGAGCAAAACGTAATGTTCCCGCTCGATATGTTTACCAAATGGGGTACTAAAAAAAAATTGGATAGGGTAAATGACGTGCTCGACAGGGTGAATCTTAAGGACACAAATAAAGAATTCCCTTCAGAAATAAGTGGCGGCATGAAGAAAAGAGTGGGCATTGCACGGGCAATAGTATTAAAACCGAGGTATTTATTTTGTGATGAACCAAATTCAGGTCTCGATCCGCAAACTTCTATGTTGATTGATATCCTGATACATGATATCACTAAGGAATATAATATCACTACGGTAATTAATACCCATGACATGAACAGCGTGATGGAAATCGGGGAAAATATTTTGTATTTATACGAAGGAAAAAAAGAATGGGAAGGAACCAGGAAAGATATTATTTACAGCAAGCACGAAAAACTCAATGAATTCATTTTTGCATCTGAATTTTTGAGGGATGCAAAAGATATGAGAATACTCGAAGAAAAAGGTATTGTTGAGAACGACAGAAATATGGATCAGATTATTCGTGAAGGTGGTGACAGCCTCCTGAAAGATGGAGGTGAAAAGAAGTGATTGCGTTTACCAGGATAAGCAGGAAATATTGAATTACTGGCAATTAATTTATGACCTGGAATTTTCCGGATTCTATTATATTCCCCTGGCCGTCACGTAACTGAAATATATATACGCCCCTGAAAAATCCTGTAATTGGAACGGTCATTTTTTGATCCAAAACCCTGAATTCCATTACCTTTTTCCCAATAAAATTATAGATAAGAAGGGTGAAAGATTTATCATAATCCTTCTGGAATTCAAAATTGATAATACTAACTGCCGGATTTGGATAAAACTTAACGGCTTTTAAAGATTCATCAGTGATAAAACTTGATTTAACCTGGGCAGTGCTGCTAAGTTGAAAACCGGCAATAAGAATAAATATGTAAAAAATTCTTTTCAATATAGAAAAATTACGAAAATTAAAGTTACGATTTTTATGGGATGTTCAAAATCATAATATCATGAATTTGAAAATCTATTCCATTTAACGAAATTGGCATGTTTTAAACGTAATTTTTCCTGTTTAATTGTACTTTCTACGTGAATAAAATGAAAATAATCTAAAATTACTCATTGGTCTACAGATAGTTAAGGTTATTTCGTACTGCTTCAATCCCAAAAAAGCGTTCTTGCACAAAAAATATTCAACGCATATACAAAAGAATGCCTGCCATCTTTTCCGAATTCAGATATAATTCTATGCACATTAATATTCGAATATTGAAGATAGTGCCGATCCTCAAATCCAAATTTGAAGAAAATATCCTGACCAATAAATTGGGCAACTACTTACTAAAATTGGGTACTACAAAGGTTTGAACCTTCCCATAAAGCTGCAAAATGCCCAATATGGGAATTTTTTCAATACCCCCGTCTCTTTCATAATTCAACTTTTAATCCTTGTGGTTGTTTATATTTTTTCCGCCGACAAAAGTTTCATCCACTTCCAAAATTTTAGTTAGCATTTCAGGGGCAGTTTCTAAAAACATTTGCCTAATCCTGTGGTTTAAGAACCATGCAGTTTTTTGAGTAATGTTTAATTGAGTACCAAGCTGCACGCTGCTAATTCCTTTCTTGCTTGTGATTAACAGGAAAATTGCAGCATACCATGTACGCAATGGAATTTTTGAAGATTGAAAAATTGTTCCTGTGGTAGCAGAAAATTTCTTTGCACATTTGTTATCCTTACAACGATATTCAGGAATGTCTTTTTTACTAGGCTTGGTACACCGGCTTTTTGTTATATAAATATCCGTTGAGCCGCAGAAAGGGCAACCGGGCTTTCCTTCATCCCATATCAGGGAAGCTAGAAACTCAAAGCAGGTTTTTTCCTCTTTGAAATGATCGGTTAGTTCTGTTAGACTTTTAAATATTGTTACAATTCTTATTAATTTGATAATTCAAAGTCAGTTATTTGCCCATTATCTACCTAATATTTTTGTAGCTATTTCCTAATTTTGGTATTATTAGTAAATAATTGTAATTTTAAATATCTCCTAAAATGTGTAAAATTAGGAAATATTAGTAAAATGAGAAAAATAGAGCCGCCCCCAACATTTAGAGATGTTAACATAAGAGAAAATGGAGAGAGGCTATTTCAATTAGCCCTCAAAAGTGATTTTAATGAATTAATTAATACAGTAAATGAGAAATATTACTACTGGGACAAAGTGAAGTATCTACAACTTCCTAAAGATATTAAACCTGAAGAGGTATGGTTAATAGCGAAATTAAGAAGGGTAAACAGTCCATTTAAAATAAGTTTTGGCAATCATTCATTTTTCTGGTTTTTGAACAGTCATATTCAGGAGTTACTACACCTTTTTGACTTAAATATAGGGGGAAGCCTTGAATCACGAAGTGTTATCCCAAGAGAAGATAGAGATAGGTACTTAATAAGTTCTATTATGGAAGAAGCGATTGCATCCAGTCAAATTGAAGGGGCAGTTACAACAAGAAAACAGGCCAAAGAAATGTTACGAAAAAATAAAATCCCAAAGACAAAGGATGAGCGAATGATTTATAATAATTATATGACTATACAACAAATTTTAGATGTAAAGGACCAACATATAACAGTAGATAAAATATTACAAATTCATAAGTTAGTCACAGCAGACACTTTATCAAGCAGAGAAGAGGAAGGTAATTTCAGGAACAGTAATGATGTTAATGTAGTGGATGTTGTTGACGGAGAAATTGTCTATTCGCCTCCTGATTTTAATGAAATTGACCTTTTAATAGATGAACTATGTATATTTTTCAACGGGGAATCGGATAAGACATTTATACATCCAATTATTAAAGGGTGTATTATTCATTTCATGATAGGCTATATTCACCCTTTTGTAGATGGAAATGGCAGAACCGCTCGTGCGCTATTTTATTGGTACTTATTAAAAAGGGGATATTGGCTTACAGAATATTTGTCTATATCAAAACTGATATTACGCTCCAAAGCTCAATATGCCAGGGCATTTCAATACACAGAAATTGACGACCACGACCTTACCTATTTTATTAAATATAAGCTAAGAACAATGAATTTAGCCTTCGAGGCACTTAGGGATTATATACAAAGGAAAATAGAAGAAAAAAGGCAAATTGCAAAATTCATGAGATTAAAAAGTATTAATGACAGGCAGGCATTAATTTTAAAATGGGTTTATGAAGATGAGAATTTGATTTTAACGGTAAAAGAAGTTGAGACTCGGTTGGTAATTTCTAATCAAACTGCAAGAACGGATTTACAAAAATTAGTGAGATTAGGATATTTAGAGGCTTTAAAATTAGATTTAAAAACGGAGGCTTTTATAAAAGGAGATAAATTTGATACTTTAATTAACCCTACATCTAAAATAATACAATCTGATCTATTTGATTCAGATTAAATAAATATTCTTAATATATGGCAAAATCAGTAAATAAAAAGCCTGCCACAAAACCACGCTCAGGGAAATACGATGAGAAACTGTCCATCAAAGGAAGTTTTGCAGATGTATTTATGGTGGTAAAAAAGAATAGAGAAGAAAAGAAAAATAATATTCACCAATGGCAAAAATCTTTATGAATAATAAAATTTTAATGCGGGTATTAAAAATTTGTTTTATTATTATTGGATTAGCAATTATCTGGACTGGTTGGTATGGAGCAAAATTAATTTTAGGTCAAACTTGGTTAATCGTTGCAGGTAGTATTACAATGTTTATTGGCCTTGTCCTTACAAATGTGGCAGTTGTTTTTCTATACTCCAAAACTAAAAAAATATAGTTTCCATTCGCCCATTAAGTATATAGATTCCATAAATTGGCTGGAATAATTTTTCCGGAGTACAATTAAAGTAAAATCAGGGCTACCTGATTAAATCTCCATAAATATTAATCTTAGAAATCCGGATGTTCTTTTCCGTATTAAAATTAATTACAGTTTTAGAGCGGGGTTATTGCCTGGTTCCAATTATTTAAAAAGATTTAATGGTTTAAATAAATCCCTGAAAAAATACTTACCATACTTCGTATGAAAGTAATTCATTCTCTTTTTTTATTCTTTTTCCTTCTTTGATAACATAAATGCAGGCTATAGTAGTAATAGCTGCGAAAGCTATAAAATAAAAAGTGCCTCTTCGTTTTTTACTTTTTTTAGGGTAACATGATTTATCCATGACTGCAATTTTCAGAGTTGTAGACTAAATTGTAAATTAATCAAATTCACGGCACGGGAAAAATCATTTTTTGGCTAAAAAGATTATTGGTTGAAGATATTAGCCGGCAAAACAATTTCCCATCGGTTGCTTCGGGTTCCGCCGAATAGATCTCTGTCAAATAAATGACTGTATCTTATGCCAATAGAAATGCTGGCTTCATTCCACCATTTTGTGTCAAAATAAATTTCTGCCCCTGCGGACCGAAAATTAGCAGAAAAAGAACTTCTATTTGTATAAAAATCGTTTACCCTGGTATAATCATAAAATAAATCAGCCCTGGCGCGCATAAGGTATAGTATATTTCCAAATCCTGCATCGGGGTACCATAATGGAAGTTGATAATCCAGGCCCCACTTATACATTTTGTACAAATTTATCGCGGCATATCCCCGCGAAAAAGGAAAGCCGCTGGTGAAGTTGATCTCTCCCAAAGTATCCTTCTGAAGAAAGGCGCCATTGATCAGAAAACTATGCGTATAAAAGAGACCTGGCAGGTAGATATTTCCATTAGCTACAAATTGAAAGCCTTTATATTTTGATAAAGGAGCCGAATAATTTATGCTAAGCGTTTGGGCAAACTGAGGAAATACCTGTTGAACGGCTTTTTGATTCTGGTGTGAAAATGATAAAAAATTGCTGGTGTAACCAAAAGAAATATTTCCGAGTGTATCCTTATATTTTCCCTGAAAATTACTTTGGTTGAAAACATATTGGGATCCAAAATTTAGAAAAGTGAAGGAACGCCCCTTACTATAGTCTAAAGGAATATTAAATCCCAAAAAAGGCTCCAGCTCGTTAAATGCAACCTTGTTTCCATGATAGAAAGTGCGCCTGTCAAAAGTATAATTAAAGCCCGCGGAAAGAAATGGGAAAAATGCACCATAAGTTCCGCTGAAACCTATTCTTTTGTAATGTTCAGCGCGGTCATAGGTAAATCCAATCTGCGATTGAAAAGTATTTAAAATATTTTGGCCCGCCAGGTTTAAGGAATAATCAGGATCACTGGCGGCAGGCTCGATGCTGTGAAAATTAAAGAGCTTAAATGCTTTGGGATATTTGGTGATCGTAAAGGTATCGCTGGGTACCTGGTATAATAAATTTGCATTGGTTTTACCGAGGGCGGAAATGCCAAAAACTGAAAGATCAGTGCCTGCCAATGATGGGCTTATTTCCTGAAAGAGTACTGACTTTTTTGAAACCTCTTCAAGCCTATATCCTTCCGCAGTAAAAGTACTGTAAACAAGATGGTCATTATTCACAGAAGGTTGATATTTGCCCGTCCCCTTATCCGCGTTAACCCTGATATGCCATATTTTTTTGTCCGAAAAAGTGTAAGCGAATAATTCATCATTCTTCTGTTCAGAAGATGAGAAATAGAGCGTATCCCCTGTCAAAAAGGGAAATCCAACGACGTTGTAGGTGAAAGGAATCAAAAAGTCGGCGGCTCCATCAGCAGTATTAATAAGTGCTAACGACATCTGGCCGGATGTGTTTCTCACAGCAGATATTATCCGGGTATTGGAATAAAATTTTGGATACGTGTAAAACAAGTGGCCGGGATTGGGAATTATTTTTATGATTTTTCCGGTAAGGGCATCAATCAAATGCAGGGAACATTTCGCGTCAGGCGATTCCTCAACTGCAATAACCCTTTTTCCGTCTGCACTTATATCCGGTGAAAAATATTTGGTTCTGCTGGTCAGCGCCTGTTGTTTACCGGTAGCTACATCTATAATTCGTAAATCGCTATAATCCCGGTATCCCCACCTCACGTCAGTCCGGTAAGAGGCATAGACTATTTTTCCGTTTTTGTAACTGAACTGCGGATCGATTGTGTAATCACTGATCCTTATCCTTTTTTCAATGGCTCCCGTCCGCAGAACAAATTCCGGGATTTGCTTGTACCCGCTTTTTGCGAAAACAATGGAGTCGTTTCCAATATAAGCCGGATATGTTTCGTCAATATAGGTTTGCGTTTTTGTTTTTTTTGGTTTAATATTTTCCAAACTGAATTGCGTTTTAAAAAAATCCAAAGCTTCCTTTCTGAAAGTCACATAATCTGTTCCGGAGTATTTCTTAATAGCACGCTGAAAAGGATAAAATAAACCTTTGAAAGAAGCAGCATCATGTGTAACATTTTTCCAGAACATATCGCCGTATTTTTCCCTGCCATAGGCTACCAGCAAAAATCCGAGGGGGTAATGATTTGGTACAAAATCTTTTAAGGACCCACTCCTGAGTTTCATCCAGCTGTAATTTTTTCCTTCCTTCCAGAGCGCACGGTATCCATCGTAAAAAAAGGGGAGTCTTCCACGGCCCTGCCTGCTTACATTAGTTTCATTGTAAACTGCATCTCCTTCAAAAAACCAATTGGAAATAGTAGCATTATTGGCAAATGCCTGCCCTTCCTCACCAAAAATATCATACATCACTTTGGAGAAGCCTACATTAAAATTGTTATACTGCTCCACATGCCTGTATTCATGGATAGCCAGTTGGTCTGGCCAGGGCAGGCTGCCGAGTTCAAAACTGTTTTGCAATGGAGTAATCAGGAATTCACTTCTGAACGGACCCAGACCCACATAAGCATTTGATATGGTTGTTTGATTTTGAACTACTAAATTTATCTTTATCGATTTGTTACCGATTGTATTTTTGGTTGGCCCACTGATAAATTTGATAATATTTGTAATCCTTTCACCTGTTGAATCAAGATTCTGTGGAATAATAACCCTGGAAAGGGGGGTATTTATTTGCTTCCATTTCAGGGAGGGCGGATTCCCACCAAAGATCTGGGCTTCACTTTGGCTATGAATCACCACCACCAGGGTTGCAAAAACCAATATTTTAGGAAAAGATCGCATATAATATTACCCGATGAAGATAGGTAAATAGCACTTTAACTAACTATGAATTAGGTTAGAAAATTGTTTAAAATAGAGTTCACTCCATTTGGATAGAATTGAATCGAAATTATTAAGATGCTCATTTCAAAAGGTAATCCTTATAAAAGAAGGCCCGAACAATTACTGTTTTCTATCTTTTAGTGTTTTCTATCTTTGCAAGAAAAATAATGAAAATAGCTGAAGTTGCGGAATGTCTTGAAAATTATGCTCCTTTGAGTTTGCAGGAAGATTATGATAATGCAGGGCTTCTCATAGGGAGCGCTGACGAAGAATGTACCGGTATTCTTTCGGCACTGGATGTAACAGAGGAAATAATCTCAGAAGCTGTTCAGAGGAAATGTAACCTGATAGTGGCCCATCACCCGATAATTTTTAAAGGATTGAAAAAATTAAACGGGAAAAATTATGCAGAGCGCACGGTAATTTCGGCTATAAAAAATAATATCTCTGTTTATGCCATCCATACCAATTTGGATAATATTTTGCAAGGGGTAAATAATAAGATTGCGCAAAAATTAGACCTTCAGGATATTGCCATTCTTTCCCCAAAGCGGGAACTTTTGAAGAAGCTGGTTACTTTTTCTCCCATCGATTATTCCGAAAAAGTCCGGAATGCTTTATTTGAAGCAGGAGCAGGCAGTATTGGAAAATATAATGAGTGTAGTTTCAATATAGCGGGAGAGGGCACATTTAAGGCAAATGAAGGCGCCAGCCCATTTGTTGGAAATATCGGGGAAAGACATACAGAAAATGAGGTAAGGATAGAGGTCATTTTTCCGGCGTACCTGGAGAGCCGGGTCATCTGGCAAATGAAAAATGCACATCCTTACCAGGAGGTTGCCTATGATATTTATCCACTTAGCAATAAATGGGATGAAGCGGGAAGCGGGTTGATTGGCACTTTGAAGGAGCCTGTTGAAGAAAATGAGTTGCTAATTCAGCTGAAATCCTTATTCGGACTTTCAGTGGTTAGGCATACTCCATTATTGCACCAAAAAGTTAAAAAAATCGCGGTTTGCGGTGGAGCCGGCAGCTTCCTGGTTTCTGCCGCAAAAGCTTGCGGAGCTGATGTTTTCATAACCGGAGATATCAAATATCATGAATTTTTTGAAGCGGATCGGTCCATTCTTATTGCCGATATAGGCCATTACGAGAGCGAACAATTTACCATTGACCTGATTACTGAAATTTTACACCAAAAATTTCCTAACTTTGCGATCCTTAAAACAGAAATTAACACTAACCCGGTGAATTATTTTAGCTGAATTTCATTTTGAGGACTGGTATAATTTAATAAAAACTACACTTTTAATATGTCACAAGTAAAGGATTATTCTGTAGAAGAAAAATTATCATCTCTTGTAAAACTTCAAAAGATAGATAGTAAGCTGGATGGCATCCAGATTTTAAAGGGCGAACTTCCGATAGAGGTAAGTGATTTGGAGGATGAAATTGCCGGATTGAATGCAAGGCAAAACCGCATTGAAGAGGAAATGAACGGGATTCTGGAATTTATTGAATCAAAGAAGACGATTATTAAAGACGCCCAGGATCTCGTCAAGAAATATGAAAAGCAAAGTGACAGTGTAAAGAATAACCGGGAGTTCGAAGCTATCAATAAGGAGATTGAAATGCAAACCCTGGAAGTGAAACTTGCAGAAAAGCATATAAAAGATGCTACTGAAGAAATAGCTGAAAAAAGTAAGCAGCTTGAACTGGCAAAAAAAGCAGTAGCAACCAAAGAAGCAAATCTGAAAGGGAAGAAAGGAGAATTGGAAAAAATTATCGCCGAAACAGATAAAGAAGAAAAACATTACAATAAGCTGGCAGCGGCAGCAAGAGCGCAGGTGGAAGAGAGATTGCTGGTAAGTTATGACAGGATCCGGAAGAATTATCGCAATGGCCTGGCAGTGGTTCCTGTTGAAAGAGATTCCTGCGGAGGATGTTTTAATGCTATTCCTCCTCAAAAACAAAGTGAAATTAAGCAGCGTAAAAAAATAATCGTCTGCGAAAACTGCGGCAGGATTCTTGTCGATGATGAATTAAATAATTCAGTTGACGTCAAATAAAAAGAAATTTACATTTTGAAATTTATCCGTGAGTGGGGGGTGCATTGCACCCTTTTTTATTTTATTGATATTTAAAAAGAATCATTGATGAAAAACCCCGTTGCGGAATTCAGACAAAAAAGAATTGATGTAATTTGCCGGTATAAAATGTTACAACAATTACATATCCAGAATTACGCCATCATTGATTCCCTTGACATAGATTTTTCTTCTCATTTGAATATCATAACCGGGGAAACCGGCGCCGGAAAAAGTATCCTGATGGGGGCGCTAAATCTTATTTTGGGTGAGAGGGCAGACACAACCCTTCTGGCTAACAAAGAAAAAAAGTGTTTCGTTGAAGGGACTTTTAAGACAAACCATAAAGCCGTAAAAGAATTCTTAAAAAATAATGAGCTTGATGCTGATGAGGAATTGGTTATCAGGAGAGAAATTGCTGTCAATAGCAAATCACGTGCATTTATTAATGATACACCGGTTACAATTACCCAGTTAAAACAACTGGCTTCTTTGCTCGTTGACCTGCACCAGCAATTTGACACCCGTGAACTTGGCGACCTGGATTTTCAGCGGGAAGTAATCGATGCGCTTGCATTGAACGGTAAGGACCTAGAGCAATATCAAAACGTGTTTAAAGGTTACAGGCAACTTTCAAAAGAACTGGACCTTCTTAAAGCTGAACAGGAATCCGCAACCAGGGAATTTGATTACAACTCTTTTCTATATGAGGAACTTGACAAAGCGAATCTTTTGGAAAATGAACTTGAAAATATAGAATCAGAGATCAAGCTGATCAGTAATGCAGAAAATATTAAAGCGACATTTTCTGAAATTTATTTTGAGCTGGAAGAAAGCGAAAAGCCCCTCGTGCAGGAATTAAAAATGATCACTAACAAATTGCAAAGCCTTGAAAAATTCCATCCCGGTGTCCAAGCTTTGACATCAAGGATAAACGCTGTGCAGATAGAGATGAAAGATATCGCCTCAGAAATTGAGCTGATAAATCACGGTATATTTTATGATGCAGAAAAAATAAACCTGCTCAATGATAGAATGGCAGAAGGTTACCGGCTTTTGAAAAAGCACGGAGTATCTACTACTGCCCAGTTACTTGACATAAAATACCAGCTGGCTGCGGCATTGGAAAAGGTGAACAATCTTACAGGAACTATTTCAGTAAAAGAAAAACTATCGCAGGAATTATATAAGCAAGCTTTGGCAAAGGCTCAGCAAATATCCGCAGGCAGGCAAAAGCAGGTAAAACCATTCGGGGAAAAAGTGAATACACTTTTGAAACAGGTTGGAATGCCCAATGCACGAATAAAGGTGTCTGTGGAAACTACAGATGACCTGAACCTTTTTGGAAATAATTTTATAGAATTTTTGTTCAATGCCAATGTGCCTGCTGGCACGCCTGCTGAAGCCCACCATTTTGAACCTCTGCGAAAAGTAGCCAGCGGGGGTGAACTGAGCCGGTTGATGCTTAGTATAAAATCCCTGGTAGCCAAAAGTGTTCAGTTGCCAACGCTGATTTTTGATGAAATTGATAGCGGTATCAGCGGAGAAGCCGCAAGGCAGGTAGGTATTATCATGAAAGAACTTTCCAAAGATCACCAGGTTATTTCTATCACCCATCAACCCCAGATTGCAGCCAAGGCAGAAACGCACTTTTTTGTATATAAAGAAATCAGGAACGATAAAATAATTACTGCAATCAGGAAACTGGATTCCGACGAAAGAATTACCACCATTGCCGTAATGCTAAGTGGTGAAAAGCCCACCGCAGCAGCCTTCGAGAACGCACGGGAGCTGATTAGAAATTGATTGGCCTTAATCTGAAAATGAAGCACATGCAAATTCTGTTGTTCCTTTTATAGAAGCTTATGTAAAATTAAAATACCAGCCTGTTCAACTTTTTGAAATGATTTTTTTTAAAAAGGTAATAATCGTGTTTCTAGTCGCAGGCGCAATGTATGTGGCCTTTTTTGTAGTGAGTTATTTGAAATCAAAAATAAATGTGCACAGGAATATGGGTGCATTCTTGATTCTGTTGGTTTTGTCATTTTCGGCTGTGTTTATGATTATTCTTATTTTGGGATTTATCATTAGTCTATTCAGGAATTTTTTCTTTACCCTCTAAGTATCTTATTTTTACAAGTAGAGAATACCCGAATTGAACGAATTATAAGACACTTTCCAAAATCTAATTAACTTACTAAACATGTCATACAACTTACTCAAAGGAAAAAAGGGAATCATATTTGGTGCGCTTGACGAAAAATCAATAGCATGGAAAACGGCTTTGCGTTGCCACGAAGAAGGCGGAGAATTAATACTTACGAATGCCCCGGTGGCAATGAGACTGGGTGCCATTAATAAGCTTGCAGAAGAAGTAAAAGCAATCGTAATTCCCTGTGATGTGACCAGCAATGATGATATGGTTAATTTAATTACCAAATCAAAAGAACATTTTGGCGGAGGCGTGGATTTTATTTTGCATTCAGTGGGTATGAGCATCAATATGAGAAAAGGTAAATCTTACACAGAAATTGATTACCTGGCTAACCAGAAAACGCTTGATATTTCCGCGATCAGCCTTCACCGGTTGCTGGCTACCGCCATGAGGTTGGATGCAATAAATGATTGGGGCAGTGTGGTTGCTCTTACTTATATAGCGGCGCAAAGGGTATTTCCTGATTATAATGAAATGGCCGATGCAAAAGCTTTGCTGGAGAGTGTTACCCGTAGCTTTGGTTATCATTATGCATTAAAGAAACATGTGAGGGTAAATACCGTTTCCCAATCTCCTACGAGAACTACAGCAGGAAGCGGCGTAAAAGGCTTTGATGGTTTTATAAGTTATGCCGAAAAGATGAGCCCTCTGGGAAATGCAAGCGCTGAAGATTGCGCGAACTATATTGTTACCCTTTTCAGCGATCTTACCAGGTATGTTACCATGCAGAATTTATTTCACGACGGCGGATTTTCATTTACTGGTGTGACGCAGAGTGTGATAGAACAAATGGAAAAATGATGGAAAGATTTTTATTAACAGATAATTATTGACTTCAACCTAAATTAAAAGCCGCTGGTATCATAGCGGCTTTCTTCATTTTACTTAATATTCATCTTCATTGAAGAAGAAATCCTCCTGGCTCGGGTAATCA